>Ga0153915_10005414_pt1 | contig 11870 bp, 8 predicted proteins | sample Opewatmetagenome_2_FD_107003 | JGI IMG/M metagenome (GOLD analysis project Ga0153915, IMG submission 107003) | Freshwater wetland microbial communities from Ohio, USA - Open water 3 Core 3 Depth 3 metaG | ecosystem: Environmental > Aquatic > Freshwater > Wetlands | place: USA: Ohio, Lake Erie...
GGACCTCGTCATCCGCGGCCGGCGTGCGTCCCGGCCGCGGGATGGACAAGGATGGGTGACAATCTGGTATAATAGAGAACCGTTGTTCTGAAAACAGAAAGTCGAGGTGATATACGACATGACAAACCCTCTGAAAAAATCCATCGCCGTCGCCGCCGTGATGTTCCTGGCCGGGGCCTGGTGCGTCTTCGCGGCGCAACAGAACCTTCCCAAGCCTTCTTCAAGAGAGTGCCTGGGGCTCATGGAAAAAGGCGAGAAGGCCGTGAAGGCCAAGCAGCTGGACGCCGCCCTGGCCTGCTACAACGACGTCATGAAGCGCGAGCCGAATTACGCCCCCGCCTATTTCATGGCGGCGCGCGTCTGCTCCATGAAGCAGGACAACGACCAGGCCCTGGGCCTTCTGGAGAAAGCCGTCCAGATCAAGCCGGACTTCACCGTGGCCAGCGAGTCCTACGTCAAACTGGCCAATCACATGGCTCATAGCCTGAACGTCGAGAACCAGCCGGACAAGGCCGTCGCCTATTACGCCCGGATCGTCAACATGCCGGGCGTCGACAAGATGCCGAAGAACGCATTGACCGACGCGCTCTACAACATGGGCGTCAGCGCCTTCCAGGGCCGCCTGTACGACCAGTCCGTCGAAGCCTTCATGCGTCTGGCGGCCATCCCGAATATCGAGATCGACGCCAAGCAGAACGCCACCTTCGCCCAATATATGCTGGGACTCGACTTCAGCATCCTCAATAAGCCCGAAGACGCCCAGCCTCATCTGGCGAAATACGTCGAGATGGCCGACACGGAAGCGACCAAGGCCTACATTCCGACAGCCCACTACATGCTCGGCAAGAACGAGTACGAGATCGTCGACAAGGAAGTCGAGACGATCAAGAACGACAAGGCCGTGGCCAACGTCGAAGCGAAGGCCAAGGAAGTCGCCGCCAAGCACGCCGCCATTCTCGATCACATGCAGCAGGCGATCGCCGGCAACCCCGGTATCGAAGATGCCTATGTCGTCCTGGGGAACTATTATTATCTCTCGGGCGATCTCGACAACGCCATGAAGGCCTATCAGACGCTCATCGAGAAATTCCCCTCGTCCACGGGACTGAGCGATTACCAGGCCTTCCTCAAGCGGATCGAGGACCGGAAGAAGAAACCCGCAGCCTGAGCCTTCGCCAAGCGGCCGGGGCGCTTCCCCCGCCGAGGCCGCCGGAAACCGTCCGCCCGGCTCCGGTTTGTCCCGGAGCCGGCGGCGGCGACAGGGCTCGGTCTATCCTCCTGTCATCCCGGGCAAGAGTCCGGACCTGCGCATTGTCCCAATATTTGATGGATTATCGGATATCCGCGTGATATAAACACATTTCCGATATTTTATATTGTTGGAGAATCGCCCATGCCCAGCTTCTCCTTCAAAAAAAGCTCCTGGCTGGTTCCCGCGCTCGCCGTCCTCGCGCTTCTCGCCGTTCGCGGCGAGGCTTCCGGGAATTCGCTCCGGGTCGAGTGCTCGGCCCTGAAGCCCCGCCGGGGAGAGACCGTCAAGATCAGCCTGACCGTGGTTCCCGCCGGCGAGGCCGTCCAGGCGGTCCTCGTCAGGCCGGGCCTGGGGACATCCCCTCTCGTTCTGTCGCGGGTTCCCGGACGGTCGGGCGAATTCACGGCCGAGGTCGGCCTCGACGCCGGCTCGCCCGAGGGCCTGTACACCGTGCACGCCTGGACCGGCGGCGCCGAGGATCCGGCGAACGTCGGCAAAGCGTCCTTCCTTCTCGGCAAGATCGTCGCCGATTTTTCCATCATGGGCCTCGTGGACAAGGCCGATCCCGCGGGCGACATCCGGGCCTACCTCGGCGCTTTCCGGAAGATCGGCGGCAACGTCCTCGTCCTCCACGCCCTGATCGACGGCGAGCGGGCCTATTTCCCGTCGAAAATAGCCCGGAACAGCATCGTCCCCGGCTCGGCCGGCGACATCGTCGAGACCTTCCTGTCCGCGGCCGACCGGATGGGCTTCTCCTGCCATCTGTCCGTGAACTGGGACATGACGCATGACGCCGCCTACGCCGCCTATCCCGGCCAGATCCGGAGCCTCATCCGCGAGTTGTATGCGCTCTACCGGCGCCATCCCTCGCTGGCCGGCTTCTACTGCTACCAGGAGGGAAGCGGCACGTATCTCCTGCCCCTTCTCCGCGACTTCTGCGGCACGGTCAAGGACCTCGATCCGGGCCTGCTGACCTCCTGCGCGCCGTACGTCGACGACCCTCTTCTCTCGGGCTATATGGGAACGCTCGAGTCCCTGGACATGATCGTCTACCAGGGGATGGTCATGGCCAGCTTCCGGCCGGACAACGTCAAGCGCTTTCCCCTCCGCCGCGTCCGCGACTTCTGCTCGGTCGGCATCGGCGGCAAGCGGTTCCAGGATAAGATCGCCGTCACCCACATGGAGCTCTTCGGCTACCTGGAGAACAGGATTTCGCCGAAGCACAATACGACGAGTTACGAAAACATCTATCCCCAGATCCTGAGCGCCGCGACGGCGGCCGGGTCCGACGGCATCAGCTTCTTCACCTATCATGCCAATATCCACGATCCCCTCAAGAAGTATCCGGAGATCGCCCGGAGCCGGCAGGCCGTCGAGGACGGCGCCAGGGCCTTCAACGTGATCTGGGACAACGTCTCGCGCTCTCCGTCCCCGCTGATGTTCTACCTGCCGTACGCGGACTGGGCCGTCGAACGCTACGCCGACTTATATCTCCCGGCCTTCGACGGCTTCCGCCGCCTGGGCGTTCCGGCGGGCTTCCTGCCGTTCACCCCGCGCCGGGCGGAGTCGCTGTATCCTTTCTATCCTTATCATGAGAACGAAGAGGTGCTGGCCCGGCTTCTCAGGGACGGAACGGTCCTCGTCCTGCCCGACGTCTCCGGCTTCCACAACACGGACAGCGACTTCATCAAGGCCTTCGTCAGCCGCGGCGGGGCCGTCATCGCCTTCGGCCCGCGGATCCCGATGGGCAACACCTACGACCGGGCCGGGCTCTTCGGCGGAGAGCCCGCCTCGGTCAGGCCCCGGGCCGAGATCGCCGCCGGCAAGACCGCCGGCCGGAGGGCGGCGGCCGGGACGAAGTTCAAGCTGGACGGGACGGAGCGGCCCGGCTGGAAAGCGTCGACGGCCTCGGCCGCCGCGCTCTTCGAGGACGGCTCCGCGGCCGTCCTCGTCAACCGTTTCGGCCGGGGCCTGGCCGTCGCCGTGACCCTGGACGCGGCCTCCGCGGCCCGCCTGTGCCCGGATATCATCCGCGACGTCATCGACCAGGCCCTCGGCCTGTCGCGGCAGTCCCTGCCCGTGGACGTCCTGGGCCTCGACGAAAATACGGATATGGCCGTCGCGCGGACGGCCGGCGGCTTCACGGTCGCCGTCGTCAACCACAACGGCGCGCCGCTCGAGATCGTCCTCAAGCCGGCGGCCGGCGCGGCCGGCGCCGCCTGCCGCTGGAAAGACATCGTTTCCGGGGCGGCGATCGGCGCTCCGGACCGGGACGGCGTCCTCCGCCGCTCCATCCCGCCGCGGCAGTTCATCTGCCTGGAATTCGGGAGCGGCGCCGCGGCGGCGCGGAACGGACGGCCGGGCCGATGAGTCCCCTGGACTGGATCGTCGTCGTCATCCTCTGCGGTCTGTCGCTCGGCGTCGGCCTGTATTTCACCAAGAGGTCGGCCAGGGGAGGGGCCAGCGGCTACTTCACCGGCAACCGCAGCCTGCCGTGGTGGGCCATCGGGCTGTCCAATACGGCGACGTACTCGTCGGGAGGCGGGGCTTTCGTCATGCTCGTCCTCGTCTTCGGGCTCGTCGGCAACTGGTTCTGGTGGGGCGCCTGGATCATCTGGATGCCCCTCGTGGCCATCGTCTGGGCCCGGATGTGGCGCCGCATGCAGATCGTGACGACGGCCGAGCTCATCACCCTGCGCTACGGCGGCCGCCCCGCCCTCCTGGCCCGCAAGGTCTACGCCTTCCTCCTCTTCTGCTACGCCGTCCTCATCATCGGCTACATCACGGGTTTCTTCGCCAAGACGATCAAGCCGCTGGTGCCGCTCAGCGAGGCCCAGATCCTGCTCATCTTCGGCGGCATCACCGTCGTCTACACGGTCTTCGGCGGGCTCATCGGCGTCGTCTTCACCGACATCATGCAGTTCATCGTCTTCCTCTCCGGCAACCTGGTCTTCTTCTTCCTGGCCGTGCCCAGGCACGGCGGCTGGAGCCGGATCCTGGCCCGGGCGGAAAGCGTCCGCCCGGACGTCCTGCAGCAGCTGCCGCCGACGCCGCTCATTCCCGTCCTGACCGTCGTCATGCTCGTCGTCCAGGGGCTTTTTTTCGCCGGCTCGCCGACGGCTGGAGAGGGGATGACGGCCCAGCGCTTCATGGCCGCCAGGAACGAGAAGCACGCCATGGCCGGGCAGCTCTTCAATTCCTTCCTGGCCCTGTCCCTGCGGACCATCCCGCTCATCGGCCTGGGCGTCATCGCCTTCTCGCTGTTCTGGACGCGGGACCTCGCCGCCCAGGTCGGCCCGGCGCCGGCCGGAATGAAGGTCCTGGCCGATCCGGCCTACGCCTGGGGAGAGCTGATCAAGGCCTCCGGGCTTCCCCACGGCTTCGTCGGCGTCCTGGTGGCCGCCGAGCTGGCCGCGTTCATGTCCGCCCTGAGCTCCCTCATCAACTGGGGGAGCTCGCTCGTCGTCAACGATTTCTACCGCTCGATCCGGCCCAACGACCCGCCGAAGACGCAGATCGTCGTCAGCCGCGTGACCGTCCTTTGCCTTTTCATTTTCGCCGCCGCCGTCTCCATCATCTGGGTCAAGGGGATGGTCAGCTGGTTCCTGTTCATCAACTCCGTCATGGTCATCTTCATCCTGCCCCTGTCGTGGCTCAGGTTTTTCTGGTGGCGGTTCAACGTCTGGGGCGAATTGGCCGCCTTCATTTTCGGCCTGCCGCTCTCCATCCTGGTCTGGTTCGTCCTCGGCTTCGAGCACCGCCCCTTCTGGCAGGGCACGGGCCTGCTGTTCCTGGTGAGCTTCGCGACGCTCCTCGCGGTCAGCCTGTCGACTCCGCCGGAATCCCGGGAAGTCCTGGTCCGCTTCTATGAAAAATGCCATCCGCCGGGCTGGTGGAAGGGCATCCGCGAGCTGGCCCATGTCCCGCCCAACGACGATCCTCCCACGAGCCGTCTCGTCGCGGACTGCGTCATCGGCGTCGCGGCCTGCTTCGGGCTCGTCCTGGCCACGAACGCCGTCTTCGCCCGCTCCTGGCTCACGGCCGGCCTGGGAGGAGCGACGGCGGCCGTGTTCGGCGGCCTCCTGCTCCACCGGGTCCTCGGGAACCGCGGCGAACAAGGCAGTCATCCATGACCGGACTTCAAGCCGGATACGGCGAAAAGATCATCACGCCGCCGCTCGGCCTGGAACTCGCGGGCTACGGCTTCTATCTCGGGCGCACTGCGGCCTCCGTCCTCGACGATCTCAAGGCTCGCGCCGTCTGCCTGGCGGGCGGCGGCAGCCGCGTTCTGCTCGTCGCCTGCGATCTCGTCGGCTTCACGGTCGAGACGGCCGACGCCATCCGGGAGCGGATCTCGGAAGAAACGCAGATCCCCCGGCCGAACATCATGCTGGCCTGCACGCACACCCACACCGGGCCGGCCTCGATGCCCCTGCCGGGCCTGGGGGAGATGAACCGGGATTATGCGGCGACTCTTCCGGAGGCCATCGCCGCGGCCGCCGCCGCGGCGGCGCGCGACCTCCGTCCCGCCGCGTTCTCCTACGCCTTCGAGACCCTCGAGCCCATCGGCTACAACAGGCGCGGCGGCAATTTCGAGAGAATCGATCCGGTCCTCAAGATCGCCTATATCCGGCGGTCCGGGGACAACATCATGCTCCTCGGCTACGCCTGCCACGCCGTCATCCTCGGCCGGAGCCGGGCCGTCTCCGCGGATTGGCCCGGGGCGGCGGTCCGGGCGGTCGAGGACAGGGGCTGGAAGGCGGTCGTCTTCCAGGGTTTCTGCGGCGACATCGATCCCGTCACCAATCTCAATCGCTGGGGAGACGGAACCCCGGACGACCTCGCCCTCTGCGGAAACCTGATCGCCGGCCGGGCGCTCAAGGCCGAGAAGAGCGCGATCTCGCCGGTCGATGTCCGCATCTCGGCCGCGGAGAGCAGGATTCAGCTCCCCCTGGCCGTGCCGTCGCGCGACCGGCTCGATCGGGAGGCCGCAATATTCCTGGAAAAAAACAGCGGCTTCCCCGGGGCCGACAGGTTCGCCGCGGCCTGGCGGCAGGCCGCCGGAGAGGCCTGGGAGCGGTTCGCCGCCGCGCCCCGCCTGGAAAACGTCCCTCTCCAGGCAATGGACATCGGCGGCCTCAAGTTCATCGGCCTGCCGGGGGAGGCCTTCGCCTCGTTCAGCCTGAGCTTCCGCCGGGCCCGGCCGGCGTTGTTCACGGTCGGTTACGCCAACGGCGACATCGGCTACCTGCCCGACCGGGCGGCCTTCGCCGATTCGGGAGACTACGCCGCCTTCTGCGCGCCGAAATTCTACTCCCTGTTCCCGTTCACCGCCGACCTTGAAGACCTCATCGTCAGGGAAGGGCTGGCGCTCCTATAAAACATGGCGCAGCCGAAAATGGAAAGACACGAGGGGATTGACGGCGTGAGCGTCCGGCGCATATCCTGGACGGTATCGGATTGAAGGAGGTCATGAAACCATGAAAAAATCTCTCGCTCCAGTCTTCATCCTGGCCTGCGCCCTGGCCGCGGCGGCCGCCCCGCTCCCCGGAGCGGGGCCCGGCCCGAAAATGGCCGTGCGGGGAGTCTGGGCTCACCCGGGCTCCTTCGGCCCGGACCAGGAAAAAGCGGTCCCCGCGATCCGCAAGACCCTGGACGAATACGTCCAGGCCGGCATCGACACCGTCATCCTGATGATCAAGGGCACCAACGGATACGTCTATTACAAGAGCGCCATCGGCGTCTCCGATCCGGCTTACACCTGGGATTTCCTGGGCGTCTTCCTCAAGGAGGCGCGGAAGAGGAACATCACCGTCCATCCCTGGTTCTGCGTCTTCCCGGAGTCGGGCATCCTCGGCCAGGTGCGCCAGCATCCCGAGTGGCTCATCGTCAGCCCCCGGGGCGAAATGGTCGGCGCCGCCAACCCGGCCCTGCCCGAGGTCCGTCAGTACGAGCTGAGCCTGATGATGGAAGTCGCCAGGAACTATCCCGTCGACTGGATCCATCTCGATTACATCCGTTTCCCGTGCGATCCCGCGGAGCCGTATTTCAGCTTCGATCCGCGGACCCGGGCCCTCTTCAAGGAGTATTCGGGCTGGGATCCGGCGGACATCAAGGCCAGGGACTCGGGCAACATGATCTGGAACGAATGGCTCGAATGGAACCGAAGCCGCGTGACGCTGTTCGTCGCCGAGCTCCGGGCCGCCCTCAAGACGACCGGCCGCGACATCAAGATCTCCGCCGCCGTCTTCCCCGACGCCGGGAACGCCGGCGTCCTCATCGGCCAGGATTGGGCCGACTGGGCGGCGAAGGGCCTGGTGGACATGCTCTGCCCGATGCTCTACACCAATCACGAGGCCTTCTTCACGGAGTTCGTCCGCCGGGCCGTGGCTTACGGCAAGGGCCGTTGCCAGGTCTGCGCCGGGATCGGCATCGGCACGTCGCACAACCAGAACACCCCGGACGGCATGATCCGCCAGATGAAGATAAGCCGGGACCTCGGCGCCGACGGCGTCATTTTCTTCTCGTCGTCCAGCCTGGGGCCCGCCTTCCTGGAGGCGCTCAAACCGGGCCAATAGCCGGCGGTCCCGCGGCGGGGCCCTTTTCTCCGGGAAAAGCCCCGCCGCGTCCCCTCTTCCCGGGGGGAATATCACCCCGGGAATCATCCCTCCGGAGCATGGCCATTTCCAGCGCCCCGGCGACAATGACCATGGGAATCATTCTTATTGTCAGCCGTCTATGTTAGGATGGAAAAGAGGAGGGTTTCTCGTGTCTACTGGCGACGGCGCCCGGAAGGCCGGCGGGAAACTCGAGCCGGCCGCGGCTCCCCCCGCTGAGACGACGGCCCCCTCCGGCCGGGACGAGCTCATCCGGGAGTTCCTGAGAACGCTGAGGGTGTCGTTCAAACTGGGGGCGATCTACAGCCTGGAGCACCCGGCGTTCAAGAAGACCATCGACGAGCTGATCGTCCAGGTCGAGGCTCTCTTCCCGTATCTCAATCCCCTGAGCATCGGCTTCACGCCGCATTCGCTCTTCATCGACGACCGATTCTGGGAGGGCGAACGGACCTTCTGGGAACTGGCCCAGGTCTTCCATTACCGCAAGGTCAAGCGTCTCGAGATCCGCCCGGGCATTCCCCACAGCGAGTTCCTGAGGTTCGCCTCCAAATTCATGCTCCCGGTGAAGGCCTTCATCAAGGAGGGGGGCGCCCTCAACATCGTCAAGAAGGAAAATCTCATCCATGTCTCCCTCGAGGTCCTGGATTACTCCCAGCTCCTGCTCGGCGAGGGCGAGGAGATCAAGGACATCTGGCCGTATCTGCTCATGGAGGCGGTGGAAGAGGACGACGGCCGGAAGTTCGACCAGCTGGCCGGAAGCTTCGACAAGGTCGTCGGCCGGTTCAACACCGAAGACCTCGTCCAGAACGAGGAACTCCATAAGAACTTCGTCAAGTTCTTCCAATATCTCAAGGACACGTCGGAGGAGAAGCACCGGACGTGCGCCCGCAAGCTCCTGAAGACCGCCATGACGGTCCGCAAGGACCTGCCCGAGGCGAAATTCGAGAACCTGAAGCTCATCATCTCCGACCTGACGGAAAAGGACATGGCCTCGACCCTCTGGGAGGAGATCATCGGCAACGAGAAGTTCGACTCCCTGGGCTTCAGCGTCTTCTGCAAGATCACGGACAAGGAACGGCACAAGAAGGTCGCGACGTCGCTCCGGGCGCTGTTCGAGACCGACGAACCGCAGAACCGGAAGGCCGACGTGGAAACGAAGATCAGGCTCCTCCTCTCGGGCACGGCCGGCCAGCTCCAGTCGGAAATCTACCGCCAGACCTTGTCGGCCCTGCTGACCGAGATCTCCTTCGACCAGAAAACGAGCTTCGATCATCAGCTGCTCGAAAGAAACTACCGCTTCGTCCTGCTCAACCTGCTGGCCCGCGAGGAAGCCGCCGAGGCCGCGGTCGGCCATCTCGACCGGATCATCGAGGAGTGGGAGCGGGTCGATCGGGAACAGGACTTCGCCTTCCTGGAGGGCCTGTTCGCCGTCCTGGAGAGCCGGGCCGGGGAGCTCGGGGGCGAAGCCTCCTGGCAGGCGCTGAGAAAGTCCCTCTCGGACCTCGTCGAAATGGGCATCCTCCGCGGCGACGTCAGGCCCGAGCTCGACCTTTTCATCGAGAAGCTCGGCGCGAGCATCCACGACCGCCGGGATTACCTCGACCGGATCTTCAAAGACAGAGTCGTGACGCCGACCCTGCTCAGGGCCAATTTCCGGTTCTTTGTCTCGGACCAGGACGAGTTCGACAAGGCGGTCCGGCGGCGGGCCTCGGACAGCGAACTCCTCGGCCGGATCGCCGACAGCCTGAAGCTCCTGGACACGCCGACGTCCCTGGCCGTGCTGAAGATGATGTATCCCCTCGGCGACGCGTCCGTCAAGGTCCGCGTCCTCCAGGCCATGCACAGCCTCACGGAGTTCGACGAGGTCTTCCTCTTCCGCGTCCTGGGGTCCAAGAATCCGCTCATCCAGGCCGAGGCCCTCATCCTGCTGATGCGGCACGACCGGACCAGGCATGTCGCCTTCTCCAAGCTGTTCAAGCTGCAGTCCCCCTACGGCATCCGGAACCAGGCCCTCCTCCGCCATATCCGGATCGTCGAGGAGCGCGACCTCCGGGCCGCCGCTCCCTACGTCGAGCCGCTGGCGCAGCGGAAAGACTTCTGGATGCGCAAGGTCCGCGAGGAGGCCGTCCGCGTTCTGGAGAAGTGGCATGAGAGATAAGGCCAAGCTCTGCTTCATCCACCTCATGAACGCCATCCAGGCGGGAAAGATCTACGCCGGGGAGCACCCCAAGTTCACGGAGTACCTGGAGAGGCTCCACGCCGGCCTCCAGGCCATCCTCGAGGAGCGCAAGGAGGTCGTTCTGGGCATCATCGGCGGCGAGCCCGCCTGGGAGGACGAGATCTTCTTCACCCTGCGCGGCAAGCTGGCCCCGCTCATCGACTTCCTGGCCAAGAACGACGTCGAGAGAATCGTCTTCGAGCAGGGCCTGCGGTTCGAGGAGGTGCGCCAGTTCATCATCTTCCTGACCCGGACGAAAAAGCTTGCGAACGTGAGCGAGCAGGAATACTTCAACCTCCACGGCATCCAGAACATCCGCGCCGGCCGCGTCAGGGCCCTGGTCAGGGGCGAGGGCGGCGTCGAGGCCGAGGCCGAGCGGCTGACGACGAGGTTCGAAAATTCGCTCCAGACCGTCTCCCATTCCGTCAATGTCGTGCTCAACGAGGAGGACGTCGATTATCTCGATCTGCGGTTCAACATCCTGGGCATCATGGAGGACTTCGTCGGCCGCCACCAGGAGCTCCTCAATCTCGTGTCCGTCAAGAAGAAGGATCTGGTGACGTTCGTCCACCTGCTCAACGTCGCTCTCCTGGCGATGTTCTTCGCCTCGAAGCTCGATTTCGCCAAGGACGACATCCTCGATCTCGGCATCGCCGCTCTCTACCACGACGTCGGCAAGCTCTACGTCTCCCAGAAGGTCATCCAGAAGAAGAAGGCGCTGTCGGAGAAGGAATTCAGCCAGATCCGGAACCATCCGCTCCTCGGCGCCAAGATCCTCGAGGGCTACAAGGACTCGCTCGGCATCCTGCCGATGGTCGTCGCCTACGAGCATCATCTCCGCTACGACCTGACCGGCTACCCCAAGGGGGCCTACCCGCGGAAGCCCCATCCCGCATCGCTGATGATTTCCATCTGCGATGTCTATGACGCCCTGGCCCTCAGGCGCTCGTACAAGAAGGACTATCCCCCCGACAAGATCTACGAAGTCATGATGCTCGACAAGGGAAAAAATTTCGATCCCCAGCTCCTCGACAAGTTCTTCCAGTTCACGGGCGTCTGGCCGGTCGGGACACTGGTTTCGCTCGACGACGGCCGGATCGGCGTCGTCCGCCAGGTCCACGAGCAGGACATCTTCCGGCCCTCCGTCCAGGTCATCGCGCCGGCGAACGAGGGGGAGACGGTCAACCTCCTCGATCGAAACGACCTCCGGATCCAGGGCGCCCTGAATCCCCATAACGAGGGGCAGCCCTATCTGGACCTCATCCGGGCCCCGGCCTGACCTTGCGGAGGGCGGGGAGAAGATGTATAAATCAGCCTATCGGGAATAAGGAGACAGCGATGAAAAGCGGACATTTCCGGCGCTCCGTCTTGATCCTGTTCCTGGCGGCCGGCCTCGCCGCCGCGGCCATCGGCGCCGCTCCGGCCGGAAGGGCGCGGGCCGTCTTCAGGGAACTGGTCTGGGATTTCGGCAAGGTCAACCAGGCGGACGTCCTGACCCACGAGTTCATCTTCAGGAATACCGGCGACGCGACGCTCATCGTCGAGCGGGTCGAAACGACCTGCGGCTGCACGGCGGCCATGGTCTCGGCCAACAAGATCGATGCCGGCCGGGAAGGCCGGATCAAGGTCAGCCTCGACACGCACGGCTACTCGGGCCGGATGACGCGCTACATCTATCTCATATCGAACGACGCCGACAACGGGCGCCGGTAGCTGAGCATCACGGCCGAGGTGGTCGTCCCGCCGTCGCCCAAAATCGAGCTCGACCGCTACAACATCGACC
>Ga0153915_10005415_pt1 | contig 11868 bp, 18 predicted proteins | sample Opewatmetagenome_2_FD_107003 | JGI IMG/M metagenome (GOLD analysis project Ga0153915, IMG submission 107003) | Freshwater wetland microbial communities from Ohio, USA - Open water 3 Core 3 Depth 3 metaG | ecosystem: Environmental > Aquatic > Freshwater > Wetlands | place: USA: Ohio, Lake Erie...
AAAATGGTAAGAAATATCTTTTAGCGAAACAGGATAGTATCAAAAAGGAAACATTAAAAAAAATAGCTTTACTACCAAAAGAAATCGCCAAATTCTGGGAGAGGTGGGGTGTAGAAAGACCAGCAAATGAAGTTTGTATGGATGAGCTAACACTTGAAAGTCACTATATCACAAAAGCAGCTACTTTATTCTTAAATATATACGATGAGACAATTGAATTTGCCGATTTAAAATCTTATAATAGTATCGTTAAGCATGAAAATAAGGAAGTAGACGTTACGAACGATTTAACACAACCATGCACCGATAAAACAGTTAAAAGCGATATAAAAAAGATGCCATTACATCAAGTCGAACGAGAATTACAAACAGGAATGCTGTCAAGTCATTCTACATATAGAATATTAGTAAGTGGCGATATTGGGTTAAAAGAAATTGAAAGAATGATAAAAAAACTTGAATTCGATAAAGAAATACTTGCTTCTGAAAATGACAATTCTCCCGTAAGGGAAGAAGAAAGTTCTTAATAAAACAGATTTTTATTCGGAATGTACGGTTAAAGGGCTTGACTATATAAACTAACTCAATTATAATGTTCTCATAGTTAATCAAGAACACGAACAATCCTATGAACATTATACAGATTTTCAAACAATTTCCTACTCAGGAAAGCTGCGTTAAATACTTAGAAGATAAACGCTGGCATGGTAAGCCAGTATGCGTTTATTGTGGAAGGGATAAAGTCTCAAGTCATCATGAAAAAAACAGATCATCACGCTTGCAATGTTCTGCCTGTAAAAAATCTTTTAGTGTAACAATGGGCACAATCTTTCATGATAGCAGATTACCATTACAAAAATGGTTTTTAGCAATATCTCTTATTTTAAACGCTAAAAAAGGCATATCAAGTCGTCAATTGGCAAGAGATTTAGAAGTACATGTTGAAACCGCATGGAGTATGGGACACCGCATAAGAAAGGCAATGCAGCAAGATGAAGGACTGCTGCTCAAAGGCATAGTTGAAATGGACGAAACTTATGTAGGTGGTAAGCCACGCAAGGAAGCCAAGAAAAAAGACAATGACGATGACAACAAACCAGCAGCAAATAAGCGTGGACGTGGCACTAAAAAGCAAGCCGTGGTTGGAATGATTGAACGCAAAGGAAATGTCAAAGCTCAAATGGCAAATAATAATAAACTCACCTTTAAAATACTTTCTGCTATTGTAAGAAAGCATATTGATACCGCCAAAACTACTCTATGTACCGATGAATTCAAGGCTTACTCAAAAATGCAAAGCATAATCGAACACAAGCAAATAGACCACAGTGCAGGCATTTACTCAATTAACGGCATTTCAACCAACTGCATGGAGAGTTTTTGGGTTATTCTAAAGCGTGGCATTATCGGACAATTTCACAAGGTTAGCAAAAAATATCTTAACAAATATCTTGATGAGTTTTGCTGGAGATTCAACAATCGTGAAAATGAGTTTGCTTTTGAGAATATGTTAGGCAATATGTTATTATTTAGCAGATAAGAAAAAGCCCTGTTTGCAGCAGGGCTTAAATTAAATAAACAATTTACATTTGAGGTAAATTATATGAGTAATGATATTATAAGTCTTAATGAAAAACAATCGACAAATAAGCCTTTACCGCCTCCACCTCCGCCACCGATAGATGATGATTATGAAAAAAAAGGATTATAAACGGTGTTAATGAAAAAAAACCAGCGTAAATTGCTATGATAATTTTCGCTCTTTTCTTTTCATTTCTTTTTTTACTGTATTCTATACGTTCCATCAAATTTACCAAATTATACGCGTAAATGTATTTATTATGATCGTTAGGTAAAATTAAATATTTTTTATCTTGCAGCCAATATTTAGGGTTTTTTCCTAAATTACCATAGGTTGAAAATTTAATTGACCACAATAAAAAAATTATTCCAATCAATAAAAAACATGCGGAAATTCCATAGGAAATATCTATAGTTGGTTGCATAGAGATATGAAATAATGCCAAAGATATTGTTATATACCCTCCTAATAAAATAAATGACTTTTGCTCTAGTTGTTTTTTTGTGTCTAGACAATCTTTTAATCTTTCTTCACCAAGCCTGCAATATTCCTTAATCATTTCTTCGTTAAGATTATCTAGTTTCCGTATGTCATCGGTCGTAAGTATTTTTTCTTCGCTCATAATTCACCTCGTGGTTTTAAAAATCTGTCATATTGAAAACGATTTTACCCTAACATTAATATATGCTTTTTTATAATCAAAACTATTTTCTTCAAAATCAACAATAAATCTTCCATATGTGTTAGTGCTATTAAGATTAATACATTGTGGTAATGATATGTTTTCAACTAAAAGTGGTTTTTCATTATTAATTATATAAATTTTGCAATGTTTTTTGCAGTCATCTTCAAGCTCGAAATAAATAATTGCAGTTTTTGCGATACTTGGTAAGAAAGATGTCCATAATTGCTGTTCTTCACCTTTTTTAATAGGCAGAAATCCATTAAAGCGAAATTGATAACAATATTCATCGAAATGTAGTTTGTTGTATATAAATGTCTGGTTCTCAGTGTTAAATTTACCATCAGCCATTTTTTCAATATCTCCATCTCTTAACTTACTGGTGAGTTTGGTAGGAAAAAATTCCTCACGCATCTGGTTAACAAGATGTTTTTCGATATCTTCATGGTTATTTTTGGGTTTATTATTTTTGTTTTGTTTATTAAATCTATAATTGCGCACTTGATTAATAATCCAAAATGTTAAACCAATAGAGAATAAGATAATTATGCCTAGTATTGCTGGATCTGAAAAATATTTGCCTTTGCTTATTAGCCACATTTCGGCTGGGGTTATTATTGCCGGCATAATAAAATACCCCCAGATTTTATCAAAAAGGAATTCGAGAACTTTATCAATAATTTTCGCCATGGCTTATTTGCTCCGTTGCCTAAAAAGCGTATAATATACTTTCCACAACTTGAAAGCAAGCCCTTTAACCGCACATTCCGTAACAATATAATATTTCCATTAGGTAATTCAAATAATTTGTTTTTCATGTTTTACTTTTATCTTTTGGGATTTTATTTTCATTTACAAAATCTATAATTTCATCTATCTTTTTACATATTGTTTGTAGGCAATCAATAGTGTTATTTACTTCAATATCATTTAATAAAAACCTATTAAAATAATAATTTGAATCACGTGAAGGATTAAGTTTTTCAATTTTGTTTGTCATATTTTTCTCGCAACATATAATTTGTCACTTAAACTACCGCCGTGAATCATACAAGGTTTTCTAAATATTAATTTACCTTGTTCTTTGTAACGCTCATCACGTAGCATCATGAAATGACCGCGTCGCATGTGAGGAACTTTATTTTTTCCTGTTTTTTCTAAATGATTATTTTGTTTATTTATATTGATAATCGAAGGAACATAAATAACTTTAAACATTGGTCTATTAGGTCTATTCTTAACTCCTGGCTTACATTGTCTTTTAATATCTTTTTTTGTTATCGGGATAGCTTTATATTCTGGGATTGATATAAATAATAAAACTTTAGCTACAAGTCTAATATATTGAACAACTCTTGTTTTTGATTCAATTATTTCATCTTGAGTATATTCAACTCTATATTCAGGTTCCATCGCATTATATAAATCTGGTGAATAATTATTATTAGCCATTGCTTTATTGAATTGATTCTCTGAATAAATAACAATTTCAGCATTTTCAAATCCATCTTTATTTTTAGTTGTCCATAATAATGAAATTCCTCGAATAATATTTTTTTTATTTTTTTTATCAAAAAATGAAGACATTATTATAGTGCTTATATTAGCATCTTCAAAAAATAATTCAGCTGTATCAAAAACAAAATTAATATCTTTAAATTGTATATCATGAATATCTGTTTTAGACAATTCATCAGTGACTTCTTTTTTTATAAAAAGCTGAGAACCTCTAGTTTTTTGGAGAAACATTAATTTATAAGCATGTTGCTGTTCTTCTGACATTTCTTGCATTTTTGGAGAAATAAGAACTTGCTCCCCAACCATTACAATAAGATCATCTAAATTAGGATAAGTTATATTTTTAACTATTTGTTGTTGCATCTTTCATCTCATCAATATAATCAAAATCAATAAACTCCATTAAGCTTTCGGTAATAAGCATATTAAAAGTTTTCCTATCAGTTTCAGACAAAGGCATTTCTTCAAATTGCTGTTGAATATCTAAGAATTCTAAAGATGCAGCTTCAACTCTTTTCGCCAATTCATTAAGTTTTTTATTTTCGAATTTTAAAATCATTTGTTTTTTTTCATTATTTTTAATAAAGGTAATTATACCTTGACGGCAAGTAAAGATATGTTATAATATCATCAATAATAGTTAATTTATTGGTGATTTATGATTAAAGTTAAAAAAGAAAAGTTTACAATTAAACAGTTCAATAGTAAATATCCGAATGATAATGCTTGTTTGCAAGAGATATTTAACAATAGATTTTCTCATTTACAAGCATGTCCACATTGTAATAAATCTTTTAGTTTTTATAAAGTCACAGATAGAAAATGCTATGCTTGCGCTTTCTGTGGTCATCAATTACACCCATTGGCAAATACAATCTTTCATAAGTCTTCTACTTCTCTTAAAAATTGGTTTTATGCAATTTTCTTGTTTTCTGTTTCTAAAAATGGAGTTTCCGCAAAGGAGCTTGAGAGGCAACTTGGCGTTACTTATAAATGCGCTTATCGTATAGCTAAACAGATTAGAAAGCTCTTTGATGAAAGCATCAATCCGCTTGGCGGTATTGTCGAAATAGACGAAACCTATTGTGGCGGCAAAGAAAGCAATAAACATATTGATAAAAAAGTTAAAGGTACACAAGGTCGATCTATCAAAACAAAAACGCCAGTGCTTGGCGCAGTTGAAAGAGAAGGTAATATAATCGCTAAAGTTGTTTGCAATACAGCTAGTTCGACAATTAAGCCTTTTGTTAGAAAAAATATCAAACTTACTGCTGCAATTAAAACTGATGAATACAAAAGCTATAACCCACTTAAGAAGCTTGGTTATAGTCACGCCACAGTCGATCATAGCAAAAAGCAGTTTATTATTGGTAATGCTCATACAAATAATTTAGAGGGCTTTTGGAGCCAGTTAAAGCGTTCAATACACGGTACTCATCATTTCGTAAGTCCGAAATACTTACAGACTTATGTAAACGAATTTGCTTATAGATACAATAAAAGAAACGATATCAAGCCTTTGTTTTCTTTTTTGATCGTAAAGGCTTAGAGGCTCTTTTAATCAAAGTATCAAAAGTAATTTTATTTTCATTATCTTGTACTATAAGTTTTTTTCTATGTTGTTCGTTTTCTTTTTCATTTTTAGAACTAAGCTCTGTTATATTCATTGTCATAAACCCATAAATATACCATAAGGTAATACAGTTAGAGGTCTATCAGTTTTTATATTTGATCCTATCCATATTTGGTCATTTCCATCTTCTGATAGGTAATGAACAATGTTTCCATCGCCACCATCTACGCTGCATGCAGTAATTCCACAGTATTTAAAATTGCTTTTTATAAGAAAATCTTTAATTTCAAACGCAAGATTTTTAGCTTCTTCGTCATTTATTTGGGTAAAAATATTAATTTTATTTGATTGTCTATTTAATTTTTCAATACGATTTTTTATTGTAGATTTCAAAGAGTCACTTAATTTTCTTTGTATCAATCCTGCGTTTACTGTATGCGCAGTAATGCCTCCACTTTGGTTGTGAGATGTAATGTTAGTTTGACCATTATAATCACTTAATTTGTTATTTTCCTTTTCTTTTTTTATTGTTAATTTTATTGCGTATAAAAGAAACGCCGCACAAATAGCAAATGATATGACACGTATTGCAAGGTACATATTTGGAGTGTCTATCATAGCGATATTATCTCCAAGTATATATTTGAGTTTATTTGATATCGCTTGTGGCGCAAATCCAGATAAACTAAACATAATAGCGCATATATAATTAATAATAATGCTTTGAAAAATATCTTTAACAAATTTCCACATAAACAACTCGCCCATTCTGAGATTATTGGAATAGCATATCCGTCCGTATACTTGTTGTCAAGGTATAATTGCCTAAGTTTTAGCGTGTTAAAGTTTTTGTATAGATATAATGTCATCATATTTAAATCTTCCTGTTACTGTATAGGTATTATTTGTACATATAACGGCAATCCCAGATTCTTTCGCGTTACATGAAGGGATATAAATTAATCTGCCAGCAAACCAACCTTCATTTGTTTCTATTAAATAACATTCATTTAATTCTAAATTGCTAAAGTCATTATTTATGGTCCCCACCAGATCACCAGTGTTCATTATTATCATCCCTTTGTAACAATTTCTCCTTGATTAGGAGGTGGCAATGTTACTGAATTATCATTTTTAAAAACCGTTCGGCAGCTTATCCATTCATCGCGTTTATAAATACCAATATTTCCTGTTTTTTCAGCAGCTTTTCTTTCTTTTATTATTAAATCTCCATATTCATTAGTATAAAAACTAGCATCAGAATAAGTTTCAATTTTAATATTTCCTTCTTCATCTGATAAAGTTACTTGTAATTCATTGTTCATTTTATTTTCTCTTTGATTGTTGATGTTAATTTCTTCGATTGGTTTATTTGGAAGTTTTATTGGCGCGATTTCTTTTGCTCTTTGTAAAAAGAATTCATCAAAAGACATTGATACAGGATTTACTTTTACTTCTTCGCCATTAATTATTACTATAGGATTTTGTATTTTATTTGTCATTGTTCTAACCCTGCTTTAATCAAATAAGCTTTTAATAATTCATAATCCGCCAAAAAGTCACCGCTTGAAGTCATTCTACTTATTCCAATTTCTAATAACTTAGGATTGCTTGTAACGTATTCTATGCCGTTAGGGGTGTACTCATGGCTAATACCATGCTTTAGCATTAGATTTTGAATTATTACTTTCGCCGCGAATTGGCCAGCTCGGTTTCTTTTGCAATTGCAGGTCATATCAATTAATTTTTACAAAATGGAATTTTTTTAGTGATGTTCATCTTTGATTTTCTACTTCCGCAATATAATCAATAATAGAAATTTATCGTTCTAGCCATTAAACTATACGTTTCTTTCAAAACGCAACTGGAATCGAACCAGTGTTTCTTCATTAGAGATGAAGTAACTATTATTTTCGCCACCAAATATTTTGTGAGGAATAATCTATTAGAGTGTTTTTCGGGAATGAAGTAACTCTAATAAGCGCCATCACAAAATCATTAAAACACAAGACATAACAAAAGTAAATGAAAAAATATAAATATTTGTTAGGTTTTATTTTTTATCCATTGAATTATTTCACTATAACGCCAAGCTATTACACGCTTGCCAAGTTGAATATGCTTTGGAAATCTGCCTTCTTGCTCCATAGTCCAAATTGTTTTTCTACTTAATCCTATCATATTTAATACTTCATCGATGCGTAATATACGCTCTTCAACTTGATTCTTTTTTTTATCCATATTTTTTAATATGTTATGACTTTTTATTTATAGCAATAGAAACGGTATAGGTATAATTCGTATCATCAATTGATATATCTCCATTTGATTCAATATTTAAAGAAGTATTGTTTATATATTTAACATCAAAAGATATTGAATTTACACTTGTTGTCTCTTTATCTTTCGCCAAAAGTTCATTACTGCATGTTTTTATGAGTTCAGGAATCATTTTTTTCATTGGTTTTATCCTTAATTTAATTGATTTGAAAGAAAATTTTAAAATATTTATACGCCATTTTTATTAAAATGCAATCCATTTTACACATTATTACTAGAAATTACTACATATTACCAATAATTATATTAAAAATATTATTCTTGACAAATAAATAATATATTTGTACAAAAAAATAAAATTGGAGTACAATTATTAATATTTATTAATATTTTACATTAGAGTAAAAATTATGCCGCTCCCGTCACAACATACAGCGACCCAAAATGCCGCAGGTAAATATAAAAAAATCCGTCGTGAAAATGATAAATTTGGTAAAGGTATTGATGTTTTATGGGGGGTATTAGCTGATGGCAAAACTGAAGTTCAATCAATTCATTTTGATGCCGATAAATTTACTGCTGCGGAAGCTAAAAAATGGTTAAAAGATAACGATTATTCGACTTCTGATTTTGAAGAAGCTAAAGGAAAAAGTATGAATTCATGTGAATATAAAAATTTTGCGTTTAAAATCACATCTTTTGAAGAAAAGAAAAAAGCTGATGATTGTATTGGGTATATCAAAGGTTATGCATCAACTTTTGGCAATATAGATCGTGGTGATGATGTAGTTGAACGAGGAGCCTTTGTTAAAACAATAGATGAATTCAGACGGTCAGGTAAAGTAATTCCAATGTGCTTCCAGCATTCGCAAATGGATATTATAGGCGGCTTCGATCCCGCTAAAATGTATGAAGATGAAAAAGGATTGCATGTTGAAGGGGAAATTTATACTAAGATAGGACGTGGCGCTGATGTTTACGAATTAGCAAAACACAATGTAATTAGCGATATGTCAATCGGTTATGGTGTAGTTGATCAAGAGTTCGGAAATGACACCGATAATGGTCGTACAATTAGAAAATTAAAGGAAGTAAAACTATATGAAATTAGTATGGTAGCAACACCCATGAATCCGCAGGCAAGAATTACTGATGTTAAAGCTGAAAAAGATGAAGATAGCGTTTCTTTAGGTGAATTAAAAGGATTGATTGAAAAATCATCTTTAGATGAAAAGGAGATTAAATATTTATTAACTAAGATTCTAAGAAAGAATCCATTATCGAAAAAAGCCGCTCAATATATTGTAGCTAAATTATATAATGAAGAAATTAAAGCGGAAGAAGATAAAATGAATGAGGAACATTCAAATTCCGATAAAAATAATGTATCAAAAGAAAATATCGTAGAAGAAAATTCAAAGGATAAACCTAAAAATGTGCAAGAAGAAAGTCAAGAAGGGATTAACCAAGAAGAAGTTAATAAAGAGCAAGAAAATTCTACAGACGAAAAATCATTGAATCAAATTAATGAAATTAAAAATATTCTTTCCGAATTTAATTCAAAACAGAAAAAATACAAGGAAGAATTAGAAGTTAAAGAAGCTCTTAATAAGGTTTATGAAATTTTAGATTTATTTAAGAAGTAATTAAGTAAGTTTTAATTAGCAGCATATTCATGCTGTGTCAAATTTAGGCGGTAATGCCGCTGTCATAATATAAATGGTCTACCGTTTAAAGTTATATTTATTTAATTTTTATTTCCTTTAACAAATAAATTAGAGACTAAAATGACAGAATCTACAAATACTAAAGTCGAAGCAGCTCCAATTACTGATGCCTCAAAAGGCTTTCATGATATTGCAGAACAGCTTCGCCAAATAGCAGATGATAATATTTCAGCCAAAAAAGAAATGGCTGATAAAGTCGAAAAAGATTTCGAAAAATATCAAAAAGCTAATCAAGAATTAATTACCAAAATTGCCAAACTTGAAGCAGACAAAGAAAACCAAGAGAAATTAAACAAAGCTTTTGAAAAATTCTGCGGTTCTCAAGGAAGCAAAAATATTGCCAATGACGATGAAGCAATTTTGAATCCAGAATTAAAATTATGTTTTGAAAAATTAATCACATGTCCAAATCAAGAATCATTGAAATCTTCTGATCCTGATTTTTTCAAAACTTGGCAAGAAACAAATTCTGGGAAAATGCCAGTTTTCGGATATAAAAATTTTAATCCAATAACCGGTAAAACATTTAATAAACAACAAATCGAACAAAAATTCTTACGTACTGATGTTGCAGATAGTGGTGGTTTATTGATTGCTCCTGAAATTTCAATGCAAATTTTAAAAAGAGGTACTGAATGGTCTCCAATTCGTCAATATGCGAATGTAATGCAGACATATTCAAACCGTATGCAATTCCCAGTTCGTAATGTTTTAACTGCATCCTATTGGCAAAATGAAGCCGCTGCAACCACAAGCGCAGTTTCTAATTCAAATTATGCTGAAGAATTGATTGCAATGAAACGTTTGAATGTAACTTGCACAATTACTTTAGAAGATTTAATGGACAGTCCATTTGATATGCCCTCTTTAATTACTGCTGATGTTGTCGAATCTTTTGCACAAAAAGAAGGCGCTGCATTTATTTCTGGGACAGGGCCAAATCAACCAGAAGGATTGCTGACAAGCAGCACAACCATTGGAGTCACTTCATCGAAAGCAAAATTAAGTGCTGATGATTTAATGGAAATGCAAAAATCAATTAAATGGGAAATTTATGGACAACCAGAATATGGTCGTACTTACATAATGAACAAACGTACTTTAATTACTATTTGGGAATTGAAAGATGGCGTTGGTCGTTATTTATGGAACGAAGGTTCTATTGCTAATGGTATTCCAGCAACAATTCGTGGCGAGAATTATATTGTTGCTCCAGATATGCCGGATATTGGCGCAGGTTTAAAACCAATAATTATGGGTGATTTAAAGCGTGGCTATAACATAGTTGATCGTATGCAAATGTACATGATCCGAGACGAATTAACTGAGCCAGGCAAAATTAAATTTACCTTCTTCCGACGCTTAGGTGCCAAAGTAGTAATGGGCGAAGCCTTTGTCGTTTTAACAATGAATACTTAATTATTAGAGGATAAATAAAATGTCTCAATTTGATTTACATAATTATGTAAAAAGCGCTTCTGCTTTGAATATTCAAACTATTAGTACCAATACCGCAACAAATGGCAATATTATTGATACTCAAGGTTTCGAATCATTAGAATTTATTATTTTTGCTGGAACTATTACTGATGGTACTTATGTTCCGTCAATTTATGAAAGTGATGATTCTGGCATGTCAGGAGCTACAGCTATTACTAGTGACTTTTTAATTGGAACTACAAACGTTGTTGAGCCAACTCCTTCTTATGGTACACCTGTTGTCGACCCAATTGCTGACGCAACATTTACTGGGGCTGATGATAATAAAGTAGCAAGAATTGGCGCATTAAATAAAAAACGTTATGTACGTTTAACACTTACTTCAACATCAGTTTCAAGTGGTGGTACTTTGAGTGCAATTGCTGTTCAAAGTCATCCTCATCATGTTGTTACTGCAAAAGATAAATAAAATGTCTGATGAAGTTGTAAACAATAATATGGCGCGAGTTTATATGCTCGCGTCAGTTTCTTCAGGAGAAACAGAATATTTAAAAGGTAATTATTATAATTTGCCTTTAATTTCTGCATCTAAATTAGTTAATAGAAAATTAGCTATATTTAGAAATGAAGAAGCATTTTTTCAAAATAAAATGATTAATTTGAATTATAAATGAGGATTTTACAATGTCTTTTAATTCTGATGTTTTAAATGGGTTTGCCCAACCGAGCGAACAATTGACGTCTTTAACAAGTCCATTTACCGGTGATGATAATCAATTAATATTATTAGGATCGGCTATTATTAATGGAGTTAAATATACTGCCGCTCAAATTGATGCAGTCTTGTCTGGTTCTGGTAATGGCACCGTTATTTTAAATCAAATTGTTACTGCATATAGTAGCACTGGAGCAATTGCGGTAGCTGGTAAAGCTGCAATCGCTTTAGGTACTGGGTATACCATGACTTTAGCAGCCCCAATAACTTATTGCGTTTGCGATATTAACATCGTTAGCAGAACATCAGGTAATTTAGTTTTGACATGTGCTGCTGGTGTTACGTTTGATG
>Ga0153915_10005416_pt1 | contig 11867 bp, 11 predicted proteins | sample Opewatmetagenome_2_FD_107003 | JGI IMG/M metagenome (GOLD analysis project Ga0153915, IMG submission 107003) | Freshwater wetland microbial communities from Ohio, USA - Open water 3 Core 3 Depth 3 metaG | ecosystem: Environmental > Aquatic > Freshwater > Wetlands | place: USA: Ohio, Lake Erie...
CTTCGTTCACCATATTGACTAACTCTGGCTCCTGGGGTCAAAGGTATCTCTTAAACCATCACCCAAAAAATTAAAGGCCAGGACCGTGATAAAAAGCACCAAACCCGGTTCGACCGCGATCCACCAGGCATCGGTCAGAGACCTTTGACCGGCATTCAGTACCACCCCCCAACTGGTCACAGTGGGATCACCCAGCCCGATAAAACTTAATCCCGCTTCCGCCAGAATGACGCCCGGTATAGAGAGGGTGGCAATGACAATGATGGAACTGGCCACGTTAGGAACCAGGTGGCGCAGGACGATACGGGTATCGCTGACTCCCAGGGAACGGGAAGCCGTGATAAATTCCCGGGTCCGCAATGACAGAGTATCGCTTCTAACCAGGCGAGCTACTCCGGTCCAGCCGGTCAAACCTATAGCCAGGATCACAAAACTTAGCGAAGGGCCGAAAATAAAGACGATAAAAACCAGTAAAAGGAAAAACGGGAAGGTCATCATGACATCCGTTACGCGCATCAGCAAGTTATCCACCCAGCCTCCCCGGTAGGCGGCAACCACGCCGATAAGCGTGCCGATCAAGATAGCTAACAGGGTAGCCATCAGACCCACCTGTAAAGACACCCGCGCCCCGGAAACCAGCATGGCCAGCATATCACGGCCTTTGTCATCGGTCCCCAGCGGGTGTTTCCAGGTGCCCGGGACCGCTTTAGTAACAAAGTTGTTAGTAACAGTATCATAGAGCGACTGTTGAATGGAAAAACCTACGGGCGGCTGATTCTTTTCATTAAAATCGGCCCTGGTGGGGTCCTGTGTCAAGAAGGGACCGAAAATGGCCACCAGGAATAAAAGGATAATGAAGACCAGCCCAATGATAGCCAGACGATGTTTTTTAGTCCTGTCCCAGTAATAACGGGTCAAACGACGGTTGGTATATAACGGATACACGCCATATCCCAGAACAATAACGGTAAAGATGACATAGAAGAATCCCAGGGGCGACAGCAGGCGCAGAGGCGTAACAATTTGGAGAACAGCCATCAAAACCAACGCCAACCCCACCGCTATAGCGATCAGGTTCCGCAGACCCCCTAATTTATCAGCCAGTTTCTGCATATTTATTCAGCCTCCCAACTAAGGAGAAAAAATTGGCAGGAGGAAGGCCAGTCAATTAAAGAAAGAACCAGGTTAATCATAATGAATCCTCGGATCCAACCAGGTATAAACAATATCGGTCGCCAGATTGGTCAGTAAGGTTACAATCGCGCCAATGAGTGTAATTGTCACGACTACAGGGTAATCGCTGGCAAAAATAGCGTTAAAAGAAATACGGCCTAAACCGGGGATGCCAAAGATGATTTCGGTCAGGTAAGCCCCGCCAAAAACCACGCCGCTGAGATCGAACATGATGATGGTTACCACCGGCAGAATGGCATTGCGAAAGACGTGCTTGCCGATCACCGTTCTCTCCGGCAGACCTTTAGCGCGGGCGGTCCTGACAAATTCCTTGTGCAGATTATCCAGGGTAGAAGCCCGGGTATAACGTGAGTAGCCTGCCACCATCCCGGTGCCCAGGGCAAGCACGGGTAAAACCAGGGCCTTTAAATTAGCCAGAGAAAAGATGGCCAGGCTGGTGTCATAATAGCTTTTAAACCAGCCAAGCTCTACCGAAAAGACCAATATCAGCATTATGCCCAACCAGAAATGCGGGATGGAAATGCCGATCAAAGAGAAAAAGGTCGCCAGGTAGTCGGCATGGGTATTCTGTTTAAGCGCTGAATAGAGACCGATCAAGATGCCGATGACCGCGGATAAAAGCATGGCTAGAAAAATGAGCTGGAAAGAATAAATCCAGTGTCGTTGGATCAGCTTGATTACCGGCATGGAAGTACTGAAGGACCAGCCCCAATCGCCGTGAACGAGATTATTCAGATACTCCCCATATTGCTGTAGAATCGGTTTATCCAGCCCATAGCGGGCTTCTATGGCCGCGGTCACCTGGGCCGGGTCCTGAGAGCGGGTGGACATATTAGCCAGGTATTTATCAGCTGGAGAACTGGGCCCCACACGGAGCAAGATAAAAGTGACAGTGACCACACCAAAGGCGATTAAAACTGTATAAATCAACCTCTTAATGATATAGGCACGCAAACCGCTATGCTTCAAGAAAACCCTCGTTATCAGTAGTAATCAGTTCGCATAGAATCAGGGTTGAGCGAAGTACCATTTGTAGTAATTCCAGCCCATCCTGATGCCAGGTTCAATCCCCTGCACATTGGACTGAAAACCAGCATTGACCCTGGGAAAATCCAAAAAAATGTCGGGCTGGTCATCGGCAATAATCCGGCTGATTTCCGCGTAAATTTGCTTACGCACAGTAATATCCAGGGCCTCCCTGGTATTAATTTTTTGAAAAAGAGCATCTACAGTAGGATTGGAATAACCGTTGATATTCAAACCTCCGGTAGTGGAAAAGAAAACGCGGGAGCCCGAAGGCGCATTGATATTGGTGTTATAAGCCATGATAATCATGTCCCAGGGCTGTTCACTGACGGCATCCAGGCCATTGTTATCCCGAGCCTCTTCATCACTGCCGGGGGTCTTATTCATGGCATACTGTCGGAGAAGAGTCTCCCAGGGTATCAACTTGATTTCCACCTCGATGCCGATATCCGAAAGCTCCTGTTTCACCAGGTAGGCCAGATTTTCCGAAAGGCTGCTGCCCGGTGTAGTAGCGAGAATAAGTTTAATAGACTGACCGTTTTTATCCTGAATTGAGATAGACCCATCGGCCTTTTTGATGCCATAACCGGCAGCCAACAGCTTTTGCTTGGCTTTCTCCTTATCATAAAGATCTCCCCAGCCATACCTGGAAACACCCTCTTCCGTATACCAGGAAGAGGTATTAGGAATAAAACTAAAAGCAGGATCACCAAAGCCTAAACGGATAGAATCAATAACAGACTTCTTGTTGATAGACATCGACAGGGCCTGTCTGACGCGCTTATCCTTGAGTCCAGCCCAACCATTGGCGCGCTGGTTAAGCAGGATCAGATCATACCGGCTGGTGGGATTGGTATAGACCTTAATATTGGACATCTGTTTGAACTTTGCCACCTGCTCCGGTTCAATTCCGGTTGAGGTAATATCACCGGCCTGAAGAGCAGCCAGAGCTGCGGCTGAAGTGCCGAAGATCTTGGTCTCATATTTCTCAAAATAGGGAGAGCCATCCTGCTGTCCAAGATAAAAATCCGGGTTGCGGGCTACCACAAATTTGTCGTTCCTGATCCAATCACTATATTTATAGGGGCCTAAATTGCCGGTATAAGAAAGAGTATTAAATTCAGGAGCTTCGGTAAAAGCCTTTACATCGCCCTCATATTTGACGGCAATATGCTTGGGATATGGAATAAGTGAATAGATATTATTATCGGCAAATTCAGGATCAACTGTCTGTCTGGTTAAGGTAAAGGTGGTAGAGTTAACCAGGGACGACTTCACCAGGACAGATTGGCCATCTACCGTTTCTTCCCAATCACTTTTATAGGGGTAGTTCAACCAGTCCGATAACATCAGGTTATTCAGAGTATAGACATAATCCTCGGCGGTGACCGGCTGCCCGTCACTCCATTTCAAGTCATCCCGAATAGTCATGGTATAGGTCAAACCGTCGCTGGAGACTTCAACCGGCTTAGCCAGATGGCCTAAAACCAGGTTCCCCTGGTTATTATAGGAAGCCAGACTATCCAGAGCCAGACCGGCATAAGAGAAAGAAGAAGCATCCGCCGCCAGAATCCAGTTCAAGGTTTCGGCATCTCCTCCGCTTGCCCCTTCTATAAAGTTCCCCTGGACTGTGGGACTGCCTTGAGATGAAAGGGGAGAAGAGGAAGCTGAGGAAGTTGAGGCCGGTGAAAGCGGGGATGACGGGACTGATGCGGGGGAACATCCGAAAACAAACAGCAGACTGGAGACAACCAGAAGAGCCATTGCAAGTTTTTTCATTATTTGCGTATCCTTCAAAGATGATAATATGGGACCATATATCCTGAAATACCGATCGGGGACGTCTATCTGATATTATGGTTTATATCATAGCATCATTGATAATGCAAATATGTTGCACAAACTTCATAGCCCCTGACCGGCAGTTAGGCGCTGGATAATGGCTAATCGGCCTCAGCAAGAATAAAATGCCCGGGACATCTGCCCGGGCCGGCCAGTTGACACCTGCGGGCGATAGGATTAAATTAATGACACACGATCATGATTTAGGAGGAGAAAAATGAAACGGCCCTTGCAGGTATTGCTGATTATCAACGGGTTGATCTGGATCATCTATGGACTGGGATTTATCTTCTTTCCCGAACTCACAGGTATTTCTCAACAGTTCGCGGACTGGCCTGGCAATGGAGCCTTTGTTTACGCTGTTTTAGGGATTTGCGATATCGTTCCCGCCTGTTTTTTTATAATGGCAGCCCGTGACCCGCTGGGCAACTTGAGTTGGGTGAAATTTGCCATAACCTGGGGTATTCTGTGCGGATTAACCGATTTATTTTGCGCGCTTAAAGGTTATGTGCCCTTCAGCCAGGTTGAATTATTCTTTATTATCGATATGATTTTTGCCGCGGGTTACCTGATCTTTTATCCCTGGAGAGGGGCTCGCGATAAAAGCCGGTAGTCAACACCGGCAGTTTGGCTAACACAGAATAGCTCTAGTCCGAAAACTTAAGGACTAGAGCTATGTTTTAAGTGAAAAGTTGACGGGACCAGGATCAGTTAAGCGGTCTTCTCTTTGGCTTTCTTTCTCTTGGCTGCGGCATCAGCCTTGGCTTTGGTGAAGGCTTCTTCAGCCAGCGGATCGCATTTTTCTAATTCACCGTTGCGAATTTTGATGGTGAAAAGGGCTTTGCATTTCCAGCATCTGAAAGGCCCCTGTAGGCTATCTTTAACCAGGAAAAAGCTGCTATCAGTATTACAGGCAGGACATTTAACAGTTACTTGCATTATTGCTCCCTCGAACCTATTTCCTTTATGGTATCTTTTGACGGCCATTTTGTCAATATCTGAGGCTGAATTTTATCCCTTAAACCAGGAGGTGACTGATCAGAATCCGCAAACCGATGGCGATTAAAATGATACCCCCAATGACCCTAGCTTTCTTGCCCAGAGCATCACCGGTGCGACGGCCGACATAAAAACCCAGATTGGTGATAAGGAAAGCTACCACCCCGATTATCAAGGCAGGCATCCAAATATTAGTCTTAAGGAAAGCCAGGCTCAAACCAACCGCCAGGGCATCGATACTGGTTGCCACCGCCAGAGTAAGCAGCAGCCAGCCGCGAGTGATATCCAGTCCCTTCTTACCTTCTTCTTTCCTGTCGAAGACCTCCCAGATCATCCTTCCCCCCACAAAAGCCAGCAAACCAAAGGCCAACCAGTGATCCAGGCCGGCAATATAGTTGACGATAGTGCAGCCTGCGAACCAGCCCAGCACTGGCATAACAGCCTGGGCCAGGCCAAAAACCAAAGCGGTGCGCAAGGCCTTGATATAGCGCATTTTGGGCAGAGCACAACTTCCACCCAAAGAGACCGCGAAACAGTCAGCAGAGAGGCTTAAAGCAATGAATAAAGTAGATATCAAGTCAGACCAGGTCATCTTTCCAGTATACCAGAATCAACCACGCATCAATAATTTTGGCATGTATTCCATTACTGGAATGTGTTAGAATGCACTTAAGAAAATATTACTCAGGGGAGCAGCTTGCCAATGGCTGAAAACATGATCTCCATTATCGTCCCCACCTATAACGAACGCGATAATATTCTGCCTCTGATCGAAAGACTCAGCCAAACCTTATCCGGACACTGCTTTGAAATCCTGCTGGTAGACGATAGTAGCAATGACGGCACCATCGATACAGCGGCAGCGCTGGCTGAAAAATATCCCGTTAAAGTCCTGGTACGCAGCAATGAGCGAGGCCTAGCTACGGCTGTCCTGCACGGTTTACAATACGCCAGGGGTGAAATCATCGGAGTCATGGATGCGGATCTGCAGCATCCGCCGGAGATCAACGCGGCCCTCTTGAAAGCCCTGGAAGATGGGGCGGATATGGCTATTGCCAGCCGTTATGTCAAGGGAGGGGGCTGTCCCAACTGGGGACTGACCAGACGCATTATCTCTAAAGGCGCCCTATCCCTGGCACACCTTTTACTGCCTGTCAGCCGTAAAGTCAAAGACCCCATGTCCGGGTTTTTTATGTTCAAAAAAGAGAAAATAGCCGGTGTTGCCTTTAAGCCTATCGGCTATAAGATTTTACTGGAGATGCTGGTGATGGGCCGGTTTAAAAGGGTCGTGGAAGTGCCCTTTATCTTCGAAGACCGCAGCAGCGGACGCAGCAAGATGAAAGCCCGTCAGCAGATAGACTATCTGAGACATATCTTCAGCCTGATGCGCCGCAAAGGCGAACTGGGCAGGCTGTTTAAATTCATAGGGGTTGGACTGAGCGGAGTGGTAGTCAACGAAGGCGTCTTATGGCTCCTGACCGCTCTGGCCGGACTGCCTTACTATATTTCTTCCATCTTCGCCATCGAGGTCTCAATCATCTCCAACTTTATTCTCAATGACCACTTTACCTTTGCCGACCGGCGCAGCGGACGGAGCGGTTCTTTCTTAAAACGTCTCCTGAAATTCAATCTCACCTGCGCCGCAGGAGCAGCTATTCAATACGGCATTCTAGTGCTCCTTACCGAGGTCTGCGATCTGAATTACCTTATCTCTAACCTGATCGGGATCGCAGTGGCATTTATCTGGAATTACGTTCTTAGTATGATCTGGACCTGGAAGTGAAAAAAAGGTTCCTTGGCATCGTTAATTGGGAGTACTTCTGGCTGTGCCTGTGCCTTCTGATTACATTGGGCTTACACATCAGCATCGTCACTGAGGTCAATGACCTGATCATGGATGAGGCGCATTATGTAAAGGACGCCCGCAGCATCATATTGACCCAGATAGACCAGAGGCCCGAACATCCTCCCCTGGGTAAGCTTTTCCTGGTTGCCGGTATAGACACGCTGGGCGATAATCCCTGGGGCTGGCGCGTTCCGGGGATCATTATGGGCACCATCAGCATCGCGCTCTTCTATATCATCTGCCGCAAACTGCAAATGTCGCGGCGGGGAGCGTCTATTGCCACTGCCCTCTTTTCTTTTGATAATTTCACCTTTGTTATTGCCAGTGTCGCTATGCTGGACGTCTTTTTCTTAACCTTGACGCTGGCTTTTTTTACTCTCTACCTTTACCGCCAGTATGTATTATCCGGTATTTTTATCGGCCTGGCTTCTCTAGCCAAACTATTTGCCGCTATGGCCACACCAACCCTGGCGATTCACTGGTTCTTTACCAAAACCAAACAGTCCCGCTGGTTCGCATTGACAGTTATACTGGCGCCCATTTCACTGCTGGCATTTGTAGTCATTTTTGACTTCGCGATCAACCACCAGATTGAAAATCCACTGACCCGCTTTCAAAACATGCTCAGTTTAACCGGCAGCCTGAAATTCAGCAATGTGAACCACCCCGCCCTCAGCCGGCCCTGGTCCTGGCTGCTTAACTATCAACCAATGGCCTTCTGGTACACCCCCAATTATTACTGCGCCCTCAGCCCGGCCATCTGGATACTGATGATCCCAACGACTCTCTTCATGCTTTATAAAGCCATTAAGGGTAATGATGCCGGGTTATTTGGTTTTGCCTGGTTCTTCAGCACCTTTTTACTCTGGATGCCTATCAGCATCATCACCGACCGCGTCAGTTTTGTTTTCTACTTTTATCCCACGATAGGAGCGTTATGCCTGGGATTGGGACTGGCCGCCGATAAAATTATAGAGTGGCTGCCCTCCCGCTCACTCAAAATCAAAATCCCCGTTTGGAGCGGATTGACCCTCTTTTTCCTGGTCCACGCCGCCTCGTTTATCTTACTGACACCGGTCTTCTTCAGGGTTTAAAACAGATGACGCGAAGGTTCTTAACTTTCGCCACAGGATATATTGTGAATTTATTTTTGCGAAATCAATAAACAGGTGTTAGTATTAAACCACGGTAGACAACTATGAATAAATCCTCCAACTTGTTTATCCTGATCGCCGGACTCCTCGCACCGGTGGCCTTAATTTTGTCAGCGGGCGCGGTAACCTTCAACTATTTTCCCGGTGACCTGTGGTTCAGTCACACCGCCCAGCTATTAGTCAATCCGGCATTGACCGCCTTTTGTAAAGGCCTCTCATGGATTTTCGGTGATTGGCGGACCATAATTCTGGCGATTCTGGCCTGGCTGCTGGTCTGGAAGAAGACTGATTTTTCAGAGAGTTTTCTGGTCCTCCTGGCCGGGGCTATCAGCCTGATCAATGGAGGACTAAAAGCGGTTATCGACCGTCCCCGGCCCGCGCCGGATTTGGTCCAGGTACTGATGCACTACTCCGGAAATAGTTTTCCCAGCGGACATGCCTTTTTTACAGTCTTATTCTTAGGCATTCTCACTTATCTGTTCTTCATCCATGTTAAAAGGACGTTCTGGCGGGCAGCGGTGCTGACACTGGCCATCTTGATAGTCCTGATGATCTGCTTCGCCCGCGTCTATCTGGGACTGCACTGGTTTAGCGACGTTTTAGGAGGAGCAGTCTACGGCGGATTTTTCCTCTTCCTACTGATCGGGCTAGCGCCAGTCATTAAATTTAAGACCCAAAAGACTAAAGCAGTTTAGCCTTCATCCTTTTTTTGATTAATACACTAGATTAGCACCCACAAGAATATGTGAGTAGAGTCTTGGTATAAATGACTAAATATGCCAAACAGCGCCAAGCCAAGCCCAGGATCACTGCCAGAGCCGCCGGTCTTTTATTTAGTCCACCGGGACTGATTGTCATCTGCGTGGTACTGCTATGGGCAGCCTGGAGCGGTCTAACCGTGATCGCGATTATCTGCGGTTTAGCTATTTCCGCCGCGGGTTTATCCGTGATATGGGGACATCTGGCCTTAAAAAACCTGCGGGGGGAATGCTCTTTCAGCGATCTGCGGGGTTTCCCGGGCGATAAGGTTGAATTCAAACTCAGGATGATTAACCGTAAGGTCCTGCCGCTGCCCTGGGCGGAAATCAATCTGGATGTTCCCACCGGTTTCCCTATAAATGAGAAAGCCAGCGAAAGCGACCTTGACGGGTTTGTAAAAATAACCAGGTCTTCTCCCCTGCTGTGGTACTCGGTTATGTCCTGGAAAGGCAGCCTCTCCGGACGGAAACGCGGTTACTACCGGCTGGGGCCTCTCTCAGTCACCACCGGAGATATTTTCGGCTTTTATCCACGCACGCTGATCGAGCCATCCGCAGATCATCTGATCGTTTACCCGCGTCTTTTTGACATCGACCGTCTTACTCTATCCACCGCCTATCCTCTGGGTGAAGCGCTCTCTGAAAAACGCTGGTTTGAGGACCCCTCCAGGACCATTGGAGTAAGAGACTACAGTCCCGGAGACAGCCTGAGACGTATTCACTGGAAGGCCAGCGCCCGCCGGCAACAGCTGCAGGTGAAGGTCTTTGAATCGACTACTACTCTTAAAGTAGCCCTATTTTTAGTGGCGGACAGCTTTCAAAGACAAGAAACAATTTTAGAGGATGAACTAGAGACAGGCATCAGTATGGCAGCTTCACTGGCCAGCTATTGTATTGAAAAAAAGAACCAGGTGGGGCTGTGGACCAACAGCCGCCTGGCAGACAGCGGTCTCCCGGCCAGAATACCTGCCGGCAGCGGTGTGGAGTGTCTGGTCCAAATCCTGGAAGCCCTGGCTAAAGCAACGCCAGCCAGTCACCAAACCTTCAGCCAGTTTTTCCAATCCGAAAGTGAGCAATTGCCGGCCGGGGCCACCCTGGTCTTTATCTTTTCCAGGGTATCCCCTGAACTAATAACGACTCTGGTCGAAGCCAGGAATTCAGGTTATAAAATCTTAGCCCTGCAAACCGGTGAGGCAACCGATTCTGAAATCTGGCCTGAAATACCCCGTTATCTGATAGACCCCTCCGGCCAAATAACAGCGGTCCGCTATGGAGGCACCGATGCCGGCTCTTAAGCGCATCGCGAATTACCTGGCAGTCTTCGGCCTGGAAATGAGCTGGAGTCTGGCTGTGTTGCAGCTCATCAATCCGACCAGCGGTTACCGGCTGGTCCCGGCTGAACTTTTAGCTATTATGGTTCTTTCTTTCGCGATTTTTAAGACCTTAAAACGATGGGTCCGCCCCACCTGGCTGGTAACTATAATAAGCTGGGCTTTTTTCTGGCCGCTGGTCACGTTAAGCCTGATCAAAATCCAGTTTTTCGGGGCGGTTCCACTACAGGATCCGGTCTGGTTAAATTCTATTCCGCTGGCCTTCAGCCGCATTTGGACCGGATTGGAACCGGCTCTGCTGATCATTATCTGCTCCGCTGTATTATGGTGGATGGGCCGCCGGCTGGCGATTATAAAAATGGACTTCGCGGCCACTGTTTCTGAATTCCAATTCGGTTTGATAATGCTGGTATTTATCTATTTGATTGCCCATTATGTCAACACAGAAACCAACACCGCTATACCGATAATCCTGGCCTTTTTCACATGCGGATTACTGGGTATTTCCATTTCACACGATCAGGAAGGCCGAGGCTGGTTCAACTCTTCAGGACGATGGCACTGGTCGGTCATGCTGCTGATAAGCGTTGGACTTATCCTGGTGATAGGACTGATTGTGAGTTTGCTCCTCTCGCCTGAATTGCTTCAAATGATAATAAAAGGACTGAAATGGCTGTGGGAAACGATCGAAAAACTCATGCAATGGCTGGCCGGTCTTTTCCCGCAAACGGCACAGCCGGATGAGACCGGCCAGTCTCAGAATGTGACCGGAACACCCATGCCTGAAGAAACACTAAAATTACATTTTCCGGAGTGGTTAGGCTCCAGTTTTAGAATTATCTGGACGGTGATGGTAGCGGGTCTCCTGTTACTGGCTATCTGGCAGATGGCTTCTCAAATCTTCACATGGATGCGTAAAAACGCCGGAGGCACAGGGGGAGAATCCGAATCATTAAAAGTAAATTTATGGTCAGACTGGATGCACTGGTTTAAAAGGCTCATTTCCGGGTTACTCAGAATTTTTTCGAGAGATACCGGCTCTCAGAAGAGCGGGATCACCGGGGAAGCCCGCAGAGTCCGTCAAATCTATGGGCAATGGCTGCGCAGGATGACTTCCGCGGGATATCCCAGGCAAAAAGCCCGGACACCCCTGGAATATCAAGCCAAAGTCGAAGACCTCCTCTGCGAACAAAAAGAAGAGGTGAAAGCCATTACCAGTGAATATATGCGGGTCCGCTACGGGGCAGCCGCGCCGTCTATTCAAGAAGTCGAGAGAATGAAAGAGCAATGGAATATTCTTAAGAAAGCCAAAATAAGGCTTAGAGCGCAAGATAAAAATAGCAGGGAGTAAGGCACATGGACACAACCCTCACCCAGGAAAAGGCCAACGAGGTTAAATCCACAGTAGACAAAATCATTGAGAATGTCAGCCAGGTGGTCGTAGGAAAAAGGGAAATCATTGAAATGACCCTGACCGCGCTGTTATGCGAAGGCAACGTTTTAATGGAAGATGTCCCCGGCATAGGAAAAACCCTTTTATCTAAAGCAGTGGCCAAATCTCTCGGCTGCGGTTTTAAAAGGATTCAATGCACACCCGATCTTTTGCCTTCAGACGTTACCGGTCTGCAATATTATAATCAAAAAAGCGGCAGCTTTGAATTTCGCCCCGGCCCCTTGATGACCAATATCGTTCTGGTAGATGAAATCAACCGGGCCA
>Ga0153915_10005417_pt1 | contig 11865 bp, 10 predicted proteins | sample Opewatmetagenome_2_FD_107003 | JGI IMG/M metagenome (GOLD analysis project Ga0153915, IMG submission 107003) | Freshwater wetland microbial communities from Ohio, USA - Open water 3 Core 3 Depth 3 metaG | ecosystem: Environmental > Aquatic > Freshwater > Wetlands | place: USA: Ohio, Lake Erie...
AGCGATTCGCAGATACGCCCAGTGCGGCGGCGTTATCAGGAATCTGTCAGTATCTTTTTGAATTGTGTTTATCCAGTCAGCAGGGCTTGCGTAAAGTTTAGAAGTGTTTTCGATAAATAAACTTTTTATTACGTCTGCTATATTATCTCTTGCGCCAAGACATACGACCGCATCGATTTGCGGAAATTGTTCAAGCAGTTTTTCTTTCATTCGCTCGGCCAGACAGCCTGCGACGACTACTTTTTGAACTTTGCCTTTACGTTTTGATGCGAGGGCGTTACTTATTGTTTCAATTGCTTCATCGACAGCGGGCTTTATAAAACCGCAGGTATTGATTACGACGACATCTGCGTTTTCGGTATCGTAGTTGATAACGAAACCTGCTTCAGCGATGATCGCAAGCATTTTTTCTGAATCAACCGTATTTTTTGGACAGCCGAGTGATATGAAACCAACAGTTAATTCACTTTGCGAATTTTTTTCATTTTTTTTTGCCAAATGTTCATCCCATAAAAACCGTGTTGTTAAAATACCAGGCAGAAAAACTAACAGAAACAGGGCTAAAAGTCCATTTTTTTGCGGTAAATTCTTTTTTTCAGGGTTGATTCCAATGGGGAATGAATCTATAATACGCCCTGGTTATTTGGGGCGCAGATGTTAAGGAACGAATGAGCTATGAACGAGCATTATCGTTGTACAGCAAAATTAGTATTATTGGGGTTAATAGGTGTTCTTTACGCCGTTTTTTTAATTGGATGCAGCGGCGGAGAAGTTTTTTCTGACAAACAAGGCGAACTTGAAGCGAGAGCAACTTTAAGCGACATAAAACAAGTGCGCGCAAATCCCAATGTTAATAAACCTCTGCCTGTTGTGTATTTTCAGCCACCCAAAAGAGTTAATGTGGCAGACGGAGTGAAGCTGTTCTATTTCACAAAGCAATTACCTGCTGCGCAATTGGCTACTATTATTACCGAGCAGCTTGCTCCAAATGCTCAAAAGACGAATGACCCTGCCAAAGGGGCAGACCAGCATAATAATGCATATAAAGTAACCGTAAATGAGGCTACTAACCAGCTTATTATTCATTGTCCTGACGATGAGGCAGCGGACAAAGTACTGGAATTTTTGAAAGCTGTCGATTTGGCTCCAATTCAGGTCAATATAGACTGTATGATTGTCGAGCTTTATGCTGACAAGACGATGGACAGAGAAACAACCACGGAAATAGAAGACCTGTTTGGCGAAAATATAGCTATGAATGGAACTCTTCCCGGCTCTTCACTTCGTGAAACCAAACGTTCGACTTTTGGCGTGGATATAGGATACTCCAGTGATAAAATCAATTTGCTCGTTGATGCGCTCGTATCGAAGGGATACTTGAAAATCCTGATGAATCCAACGCTTGAGACAGTGAATGGTCGAAAAGCAAAGGTTCTTTCAAAAGACGATGTGCCGATTGAAAAAGTTGTTACAAATACTGACGGCGATGTTTACAGTATTACAGAATATCAATGGGTTGAGGATTCTCTTCAGGTTACGCCTTATGTTTTTGCCGATGGTTCAGTAGGTCTTAATACGGAAATAAAAATCGGCTCAAGCACCAAGCCAAAAGGGGTTGTACAAGCCTCTATTATTACAGAACGTTCCATTACGGTTGAGGAAAATCGTATCAAACCGGGAAACAGTCTTATTATTGGTGGTATAAGAAGAACAGAAAAACGTGATGTACTTCGCGGTGTTCCTTTCTTCAAGGATATTCCGGTTGTTGGTTTGTTGTTCTCAAGCCGGGATTTTGAGGAATCCGGAACAGAGCTTATTTTCATTCTTACGCCGAGCATTTCTTCCGGCGGTATAGAATACGCAAAGATGTTGGATTTTGCACAAAAAAAACAATCCTCGCCGCAATATGATTCAGATTTTGAAGAGGCTCTGACAGACCCGTTTGGTGAAAAAGCTTATACCGAACACGTTAAGCAAAAAGCTGCTGAAGCGACAACTGAAAAAGCCCTGGCAGAAGCGGAAACTGCGAAAACTCATGCTGAAGCTGAAAAGACAAAAATGGAAGCTGAGCAGGCAACTGCTGAAGCGGCAAAGGCGGTAGCGCTGGCCGCAAAAGCGAAAGCTGATGCCGAAACAGAAAAGGCGCTGGCCGCAAAACTACAGGCTGAATCATCGCAGGCGCAAACCGAAGCAGCAAAAGCGAAAGCTGAAGCTGATAATGCGAAGTCACAGGCTGAAAAAGCAAGAGCAGACGCTGAAACTGATAAACTTGAAACAGAAAAAATAAAAGCAAATTCTGAAAGGGCGCAGGCACAGGCTGAACAGGCTCAGGCTGAGGCTGAAAAAGCACGTGCAGCGGCTGAAAAAGCACAGGCACAAGCTTCACAGGCTCAGGCTGAAGCTGACAAGGCAAAAGCGGAATCTGAAACCGCAAAGGCAAACGCTCAGCAGATTGCAGCGGAAGCTGAGAAAGCCAAGGCTGATGCCGAAAGAGAAAGAACTGAGGCTGAACGTGAAAAAGCTGAAGCCGAAAGAGCCAGACAGCAAGCCGCACAGAAAGATTCAAACTCGAATAATGACCCATGTTCTGCTTCGCGGCAGTCGAGCGGAGACCCGAATCAGTCAGCTAAAAAATAAATCTGTTTAGATTTTTTGAAAAGCCAGTGTAAAAGTTTTTTTGTTTTGCTTTATGTATTTTCGTTCGTAGTTTGTACCGACCTGTTCGTTTTCTTTTGCGCCGGCCGGTTTAATAAATTCTGTAGGTTTTAGTTCTTCAGCAAAATACGCAAAAATGTCTTGCATCCAGTGGAAATATTCCTCGTGGTCGGTAGCGATATTAATCAATCCGTTTTTCTTCAGACATCGAATTATTTGCGTTACATTTTCTTTGCTGATAAATCTTCGTTTATGATGCGATCTTTTCGGCCAGGGGTCTGGAAAATAAATATGAAAACATTCGACGCTGCTGCTTCGGATGTTCCTTGCTAAAAAAAGTCCCGCTTCCGTTCTTATGATACGAACATTCCCCAGACCTCTTCGCCCGATTCTATCTACGGTGTGCCTGTAGAATTTGTTCGCCCATTCGATGCCGAGAAAATTTGTGTCGGGAAAAGCCGCTGCCTGATTAACGAGAAATGTGCCTTTGCCGGACCCGACTTCGATATGCACGGCGTTTTTACGTCCGAAAACATCAGAAAGTTTTAATTTACCTTCGATATTTTCCGACGGCAATGCGACATTATCGTATTCTTTTAGTTTTTTAGTATTCATTTTTTATCCGCGTACATTTTGCCATAAAGATAAATTAAGTCAATACTCTTGATGTCCGATACGATTTTATGGAACTATGAGGCAGATAGTTTCGTAAGAGATAATAAGGCATAACGGTTTATCAAGGGAATAAAAATGATTAGACCAATAAAATTACGGCGCAAACGTATATTGGTTGATGTTGACACCCAGAAGGAATTGTTGTTTGCCTCCGGTTCAAGTTGCATCAAGAATCATCGTCGGATATTGATGAATATCCGCAGGGTTTTTGCGTGGGCACGAACAAGGAGTATTAAAGTTGTTTCTACTGTTGCTTGCAAACCGTTCAGGAACAGTGATAGTCTTTGCGGTTATAGTGCTGAGAATCAAAAGAAAGTCTCCTATACTCTCCGCGATAAGCGGGTATATTTTGAAGCAGATAATTCCACCGATTTGTCAAGGGACTTGTTTACTCGTTTTGAGCAGGTAATACTGGGCAAAAGGTGTGAAGACCCGTTTGATGAACCGCGAGCTGAAAGGCTGCTTACGGAATTGAGGGCGGATGAATTTATAGTAGTTGGTGCTGTTGCTGAAGGTGCTGTTTCTGCGACAGTGCTTGGTCTTTTGCAGAGAGGCAAGAGAGTTATTGTTCTTACAGATGCTGTTGGCGTTTACGATAGAAAAATCGCTGACGTTGCGCTGCGTAAAATGCTCGCCAAAGGCGCGATTTTAATGGAGACCAAAGACCTTGCTGGTTCAACTCATTTGAAAACCGCCGGCATTTGCGATTGTAAAATCTGCAAGATGACCGAAAAAGAGGAAAAACTCCAGGCACAGGCCAGTGGCGCATAACGGCTTAATCTTTTTCAGGCATAATCCCTCTGCCGTAATCATTTATTTTTTGTATTCAGATGCCAATTCTGCAACTGTGCAATTCATAACAGTAAAAATTGTTGTATTATCAACGTAACTGCGGCTGTTAATGCCAAAGTACGCATCTGAACCGATATTATCACAACCAATAATATAATGATTAAACATTTCAGCATTTTTACCTTTTGCGGATAATGGTACAAGTGAATTCGTATGCTTGTGAGAATTGAATGCCATTTTTGGAATTGAACCTGTACCGCTGTTAACGATATCGCAAAGCGAATTTACGTCTCCTGTTAGAAAACCACATTCGTGGTCAGCGCTAACGATAAGAAGTGTTTCATTCCATGAACTGTGATGTTCAACCCATTCGTTAACTGCCTTAACGGCTGAGAGAAAGTCTATTTCTTCTTCAATCATTCTGTCTTTTTGATTAGCGTGATTTGCCCAATCGACAGCTCCGCCTTCAATCATAATGCAGAAACCATTCTCGTTTTTATTAAGAACATTCAGTGCACCGAGCGACATTGTCGCAAGCGATGGAACATTATTATTGAAAGCTGCACCGGCGGGGCGAGCCTGCTGAGTTGTCGTTGCTGCCTGAATTACGCCGATGACTTTATCCGGACTTAATGTGCCATCTGCCAATCGCTCGAAATCTGCCTTTGATTCAATTATAGTGAATTTATTTGCCTTGCCGGCCTTAAGCTGCTCCCAGGTGGTCTGACCACCGACATAGTTATAATCTGGCGTACTGCGAGATGAACCGTTGTCGTTGTGGAATGGATGGCCTGCACCAATAATTACATCAAGACCGCTTTTGAAAATCATTTCGTTTGCGATATCACTGTAATTTTCACGGCTGACATTATGTGCACCGCAGGCGGCGGGTGTTGCGTGGCTGAATTCGACGGTTGTTATCGCTCCTGTGGCGTATCCACGTTCCGAAGCTATGTCGAAAATTGATGTTGTATTTTGGCCGTCAATTTGGTTGATTGCGTTATTGTAATGTTTTTTTCCTGTGTACATTGCGCTGGCGGCCGCAGCGGAATCCGTTGGAGTAGTTCCCGCCCATTTTATATCACTCCACATCTTCACGGCATTGTAATCTCCTGCCGGGTTGCTTGCTGAATGTGTCTGCATAGAAATTTTAATATCAAAGCCGAACTGCTCCAAAATATTACGACCAAGATATATATTCGCTGCGTTGAGAGTATTGTAACCCTGACCATCGCTTATCATAAGAATAACATTTTGTTTGGCGGTTACCTGGCAGGTGATAACTAATGCCAGAATGAGACAGATAATCTTGAAATTGATTTTCATTGTTTTTTCCTGATAAGAGTTTCAATTAATAATAAAGAATGCCGTAAACTCTAATAATAATAAAGGATGCCGTAAAGTCTAAAACAGTTGCATTAGGTTTGAATTAAAGGTTTGTAAGGATTTTAATATAATGGCTGTGCGTTTTTAGACTGTCAAGCTGGCAGGGGCGTACCTTAAAACTGCTATTTTGCCATAGGAATAAAACTTTAAAAAAGGTTTCGGTTCTCTTTTAACTCATTTGTTTACAATTAGTTACATTTCTAAAAAACATTTAAGTTCTGTGATGGCACATTATTTGCACTTTACAATATATGTGTTAATGTGGACACTCTATGACTGTAGATAGTGTAAAAGTACTGATTAATGGGTCGGACTGGGCTTGGCCGGATGCCGTCAGGCAGATTTTTAAAGACCGAAGTGTCGAACTGCTGATGGTAAAGCGGCCCGATGAGGCTCTGAACGTTCTTCAGCACCGCAGGATTCATACCGCAATTGTTGATATGGATTCGCACGCGTTCAACGGCCTTAGTATGATTAAGCTTATCCGCAGCAGTTTTCCGATGCTGCCTTGTATTCTTCTGGCCGACGGTGCGGAAGACAAGCTGCTTTCAGCCGCGCTTGAGTTGGATGTGTTTAGCGTGTTGAACAAACCTGTGGACATCACTCTGCTTCAGAGTCAGCTTCACAGGCTTTTTGTAAAGAGATATAACAGTTACTTATTTAATAGTTGAAAGGAACCAGGAATGAAAATTAGACCATTGGCCGACAAAGTGCTTGTTGAACGCATTGAGGCTGAGACTAAAACTGCCGGCGGCATCGTTCTGCCGGATTCAGCGAAAGAAAAACCACAGCGTGGAAAAATCGTTAGCGTTGGCGAAGGAAAACTGCTTGATGACGGCTCAAGAGGCCAGATGCAGGTGAAAAAAGGTGATGAAGTGCTCTTCACAAGTTATGCCGGCACAGAAGTAAAGATTGACGGCGATGAGTACGTCATTATGGACGAAACAGATATTATGGCAGTAATTGAGAAATAGAGAAATAGGAGATATTCAAAATGGCAGCAAAAAAAATAGCATATAGTACAGAGGCTCGCGAGGCCATCCGTCAGGGCGTTAAAAAACTTGCCGCTGCGGTTAAGGTTACTCTCGGTCCTTGCGGCAGAAATGTAATTCTCGAGAAATCGTTCGGTTCGCCGACCGTAACAAAAGACGGCGTTTCCGTAGCGAAAGAAATCGAACTTGAAGATGCTTATGAGAATATGGGCGCACAGATGGTTAAGGAAGTCGCAAGCAAGACAAGCACAGTCGCGGGCGACGGCACAACGACCGCAACAATTCTCGCCGAGGCAATTTTCGAAGAAGGTCTGAAGAATATCACAGCCGGCGCAAATCCGATGCAGGTCAAACGCGGCATCGATATGGCTGTCGAAAAAATCATCGAAGAACTTAAAAAAATGAGCACAAAAGTCGAATCAGGCAAACAGATTGAACAGGTTGCTACCTGCTCAGCTAATCAGGACGCTGAAATCGGCAAAACTATGGCACAGGCAATGGAAAAGGTTGGCAAAGACGGCGTTATTACCGTTGATGAAGGCCAGAGCCTTGAAACCGTTGTTGAGCTTGTCGAAGGTATGCAGTTCGATAAAGGTTACATCAGTCCGCACTTCATTAATAATTATGATAATATGAGTTGTGTGCTCGAGAAGCCTTATATCCTCGTTAACGAAAAGAAAATCAGTTCGATAAAATCTCTCGTTCCGCTTCTTGAGAAAATCGCAAAAGCCGGCAGACCTCTGCTCATCATCGCAGAAGATATCGAAGGCGAAGCACTGGCGACATTGGTCGTGAACAAACTTCGCGGCGTTCTGCAGTGTGCTGCGGTTAAGGCTCCGGGTTTCGGCGATAGACGCAAAGCAATGCTCGGCGATATCGGCGTATTGACTGGCGGCGAACCTGTGTTCGAAGATCTCGGAATTGACCTTGAGAATATTGAAATTTCTCAGCTCGGCCAGGCTAAACGTGTTACTATCGACAAGGAAAACACAACCATCGTCGAAGGCGCAGGCAGCACCGATGCAATCAAAGGCAGAATTGAGCAGATTAAGAAAGAAATCGAAACCACAACAAGTGATTACGATATCGAAAAGCTTCAGGAAAGACTTGCGAAACTTTCAGGCGGCGTAGCACAGATTAAAGTTGGCGCTGCAACCGAAGCTGAAATGAAAGAGAAAAAAGCTCGCGTTGAAGATTCTCTCCACGCTTGCAGAGCGGCTGTTGAGGAAGGTATTCTTCCGGGCGGCGGCGTTTCTATGCTTCGCGCTCTCAAGGCTCTTGATAAAGTAAAAGCGAAAGACGATGAGAAAATCGGCGTTGATATTGTAAGACGCGCGGTCTTCGCTCCGATTAAGCAGATTGCGTTAAACGCGGGACTTGACGGCTCTATCGTTGCTCAGAAAGTTATGGAAAGCACAGAACCAAACTTCGGTTATGATGCGATGAAAAAACAGTATGGTAATATGATTGAGTTCGGCATTATCGTTCCGACGAAAGTCGAACGCACTGCTCTGCAGAATGGAGCTTCAATCGCTTCTCTGCTGTTGACTACCGATGCTATTGTAAGTGAGATTGCTGAAAAGAAGGAAAATCCTCCAACAATGCCACAGCACGGCGGCGGAATGTACTAACTAAATGCAAAATTTAAAATTTTGGAGTCCCGCACCTGTTTCAAAGCAGGTGCGGGAGTTTTTTTATGATGTTTAATTTTTATTCCAATTCGTTTAGCGGTATTTCAAAAAGTTTTGCCAAAGGTCTTTTTGTTACAGGCCTTTTGATTTTTGGTTTTGGCTTATTGGTTTGGATTTTCAGACAGGTACTTGCGGTGATTGCCGCCGCGATTTTTATGGTCGTTGGCGTTAGCTGTTGTTTGAAAGCAATCAGAATGTATTATCTGGCGTGGAAATTCGGCAGAAACAGTAACGATGACAATAACGCCGGTCGCAGCCCAAATGTCAAAATCCACATCGAATAAATATTATCAGAGCCCTAAGCGTTAGCGCAGGGTTATTTAAGCATTTGCCTTCTGAATCGTCTCTAATATTTTCGTCATCACTTTATTAATCTTTTCAAATTTCCCCAAATCAGAAAACACTTGTTCGGCAGTTTGAATATATTTATCTTTTACAATCTCATCGGGGAAATTTCCAAAGAGAGCTTTCGCGTATTCCAAAGTTGTTTCCAGATGAAATTGGAATCCTACTATTCTGTTATCAATGATATAGCCCTGATTTTTAGTAGCCTCGCTCGATGCCAGCAGAACCGCGCCTTTTGGCAAATCAAATGTGTCGCCGTGCCAGTGAAATGCGTTTATTTTTTTTGCGAAGCAGTTCGCCAGAATTGTGTTTTTTGCATCTTTTGTCGGCGTTAAGTCAAACCAGCCGATTTCTTTGTTTTTATTGCGATAAACTTTCGCGCCCAGACTTGCCGCGATTAACTGTGCACCAAGACAAACGCCAATTACGACTTTGCCTGCGTCGATTGCTTTTTTTATGAATATTTTTTCTTCCGTCAGCCAGCCAAACTCCGCGTCGTCGTTTGCGCTCATCGCTCCGCCCATAATTATCAGCCAGTCGAAGCTGTCGATATTCGGCAACTGCTGATTAAGATAAAAATGCGTCGATGTTGAGGAGATGCCTTTTTGCCGAAAGTATGCCCCCATACTTCCCAATCCTTCAAACGGCAAATGTTGCAGCCAATGTACTTTCATAATTGTTTCTCTTGTCATTGCGAGGGAGTCCTTTGGACGACCGCGGCAATCTCAACTTTTTTTACAGTGTTAATCCGTGTAAATCCGTGTCTGAAAATTCAGTGTTAATCAGTGTCTTTCAGTATTTTCGCCAGACTTTCCATTGCATTTTTCGCGTCGCCTACCGGCTCACCAATAAAAGTTCCGTTCGCAAGCCTGTTCCAGTTTGGCGAACCTTCGCCATCACGGCTGACGATTACATATTTGTAATTTTTTGAGCTGGCGATTTCGAATATCGAATCATCAATTCGCTTATTTATATCCTGCAAAAATTCAGGGTCAATATTTCTCTTATGAAAAAGTATTCTGTGGTATTGCTTGTCGGCCATCAGTGATTTAATTACGGTTTCAGGATTAAGCCCGCAGGTGCGAATAAATTCGATTTCCTTCTCGCTTATCGGCGACACGAAAACCGTTTCTATTTTAATATTTTTGAGTCGTTCCGCCGCCAGCAGTCTTGGTACAATAGGATAATACATTTCCATTAGAATTGTTTGTTCCGGAAAGTTTAAAATCATATCGAGATTGACCGCCTGACTGAATCCGAAACATTTGCCGATGACGTAATGGTCATTATTACTTAGCGTCTGAATTTCTTCTTCAGTTCGCCAGCAGTTTGGATTATCCCAGACTTCGTGTTCATCCGGACGCGGGATATTGTTTCGCGACAGTTTGCTCTTAATGACGGACAATTTTGTAAATTTAATTTCCGGCCGAAATTGTTTTACTGCCGCAGTCAGCGGTCCTTTACCAACACAACTCGGCCCAGATAATAATATCAATCGTTTTTTCATTCGTTATTATTTATATGGTTTGGGATTGTTTGGCAATAGAAATTATTTGATGACGACGCCGGTGATTCCGCCGGAGATTAGACCTGCTATATTTGTCAGTATTCGCGGCAGCATCAGTCCTTTTGGACAGGCCAGGTATCTCGGCTGCCAGACAGGATTGAACTTTTCCTTATAATGTCTTAATCCGCTGAAGTTGTAAAAATGTTCGCCGTGTCTGAAAATGAAAGTTCCGAATTTGTGCCACAGCGGAGAAAGCGAATTGTCGGTCAGTCCGGCCAGCGGTGCCATGCCGAGATTGAACCATTCATAGCCTTGCCCTTTGCCCCAGAGCATAATCTCTATGAAAAGATAATCCATCACTCCGTTTGGGCAATCCGGCAGATAGCGCATTAAATCGACGGATAATTCATTTTTTTGCCCGGTAGCCCAGATATTTGCGAATGCTGCTATCTCGTCATTGAAGCGAATCGCTGCGATTGGAAAATTATTTACGTATTCTTTGCTGAAAAAGCCGAGCGAAAATCCTTTTTCACGTGTTTTTTTATCCTTCAGCCATAAATCGGAAATGACTTGTAATTTATCCGCGATTTCTGCTGTTTGCTGTTGTGGAATTATTTCGAATGTATAGCCTTGTTTATGAATTTTGTTATGTGCGTATCGCAGGTCTCTGCCTGCTGCGCCTTCGAGACTGAATTTTTTCAAATCGACTTGTGCCTCTTCGCCGAGTTTCAGAAACGACATACCTATATCGAGATACGAGTCCAGATGTGTGTTTTCAATTTGATAGAACACAGGCTTGCCGTCGTGATAATTGCACAGTTCCCTGAATTTCCACAGCAGTTCGTTCCATTCATCTTCCGGCCCGACCGGGTCGCCCATTGCTATCCAGCTTCTGCCGGCGATTCCATACATAATAAAAGCGTTATTTTTATCATTGAACAAAAAATGTTTATCGCCGAGCAGTGCGAGATTTACGTATATCTTCGGCGAATCGTTTATGATTTGTTTCACAGTATCCATAATTTCGGATTGTGCCGGCTCCATCTTTGGTTTGCCGGGAAGCAGAAGCTGCATAACGGCATATAGGAGAACGGCGATAACTGCGCCGGACGTTGCGCGAAGGAATCGTGGTGCATCGCTGTGAAATGCGAACTTCCACCAAAGCTGATGTGAATATTCGATATGCCGATATGCGAAAAATCCTATCCATACCGAGCAGATGACCACGATTGCTATCATTCCGAACCAGAACGGCTCGAATCGGCGGGCAAAAATATTAGCCTTGCGGTAAAATTCCTTTCGACAGGGCAGGAACGCCGCCAGTATAAGCGACAGAACCACGGCCTCCTCATAATCGAAGCCTTTGAGTAGAGAAAAAACCACACCTGCTCCGAGCAATATAATCGTCAGATGATAAGCCGCGTTTAATCGCCGCTGAATACTTCGCGCCAGCAGTAAAAGTAATGCTCCGACAACGCTTGCGAGAAAATGAGAAAACTCAATCGCCGGCAGAGGCAGTGTGTCTCTTAAAAAAGCCATTCTGCCTTTGACTGCAGGCAAAGCTCCTGAGAAAAGAAGAACGATTCCAGCTATAAAACTTGTCAACGCAAGAATCTGTGGCGTTAATATCGATGTCCATTTTTCAAAAACACTACCGGCCGTTTTCAGCAATTTTCTTCCTTCTATAAGTTCGTGAATTGCCAGAAAAGCTGCTGCGAATCCAAATGGTATCAAATAATAGATTAAGCGGTAAAGTAAAAGTGAACCGAACAGCGATGACGACTTGACGAACGGCGCCAGCAGTAAAAGCATTATCGTTTCA
>Ga0153915_10005418_pt1 | contig 11865 bp, 9 predicted proteins | sample Opewatmetagenome_2_FD_107003 | JGI IMG/M metagenome (GOLD analysis project Ga0153915, IMG submission 107003) | Freshwater wetland microbial communities from Ohio, USA - Open water 3 Core 3 Depth 3 metaG | ecosystem: Environmental > Aquatic > Freshwater > Wetlands | place: USA: Ohio, Lake Erie...
CTCAGCTCTTGCCGGATTTCGGTCCCAGGAAATACCAGAGAATGACGCCGAGAATCGGCAGCACCAGCACGACGACGATCCAGAGCACCTTCTTGCCGGTGTCGACCGTGCTTTGCAGGATGTTGACGATCGCCCAGACGTCGGCGATGAGGACGATGAGACCGAGGAATCCGCGGTATTGCATCAGCATTTCTTGTTCTCCCCTTGGCTAGCGGTTCATCAGTGCTTGGCGACCTCCACGAGCAGCTTCATTCCCTCCTGGCGGTGCAGCCGCTCGAAGCCGTCGCTGATCAGACCTTCAAATGGAATGGTGTCCACCCAGCCGGTGGTCGGATAGGCGCCCGCGGCCATGTCGGCGATGACCTTCGGGAAAGTGTTGCAGAACATCGCGACGCCGGTGATGTACACCTCCGGCATCAGCATGTCGAACGGTGGAATGACGAGCGGCTGGCCGTGGATCGCGACCACCACCGCGGTGCCGTCAACCGCCGTCCCAAGCAATGCCGCGCGAAATGCCGCGGGCACGCCGGCAGCGTCGACCGAGGCATCCGCGCCGCGCCCCCGCGTGAGATCGCGGATGGCGCTCACGACGTCGACCTTCGTCGGATCGATGAGCATCTCGGCGCCGAGAGCCTTGAGTACGCCGCGGCGCATGGATGATGGATCGACGATGATCGTCTTCACGCCGCGCTTGCGAAGTGCCAGGTAGACACCGACGCCGATGGGTCCCGCGCCATGGATGGCGACCGTTTGCCCGGACTCGACGCGGCAGCGATCCGCCGTGTGATAGGCAACCGACATCGGCTCGATGAGCGCGCCCTGCATCGGCGTCACGCCCTTCGGCAGCTTGTGCGCCATCGAGCGTCGCACGACGGTGTACTCGGAAAGCCCCCCGCCCTCGCGGTTGTAGCCGTGAAAGGCGACGAGCGGACAGTGATTGTAGTGTCCCGACTTGCAGTGCACGCACTTGCCGCAGGTCTCGAGCGGCTCGACCGCGACGAGGTCGCCCTTCGCGAGATCCGCCACTCCATCGCCGACCTCGACCACCTCGCCGCTGAACTCGTGGCCGAGAATGACCGGATTCTTCACGCCCGTGAGGGGATGCGGCTCGCTCGGGCGCGTCGTGATCGGGCCGTCGTAATACTCGTGCAGGTCGCTGCCGCAGATCCCATTGTACCGGACGCGCAGCTTCACATCGCCCGGGCGCACCTTCGGCTCCGGAACGTCCTCGAGCCGCACGTCGCATCGCCCGTGATAAACCGCTGCCCGCATCGAAGCGCACTCCCCTTGAGCCCCGCGGTCAGCATAGTATGTCGCCCAACAAGAGGCCATACGAGGTCCGCGATCATGGGCGAAATCACCGGCGGCGAGCTCGTCGTGCGGACGCTGATGCAGGCGAAGGTGGCACGCATCTTCGGACTCCATGGAGCGCACCTCGAAACGATCTTTCAATCGTGCCTCAGTCACGGCATTCCGGTCACCGACACGCGGCACGAAGCCGCGGCCGGTCATGCAGCCGAGGCCTATGCGCGGGTCACGCGCGGCCTCGGGGTCGCGATGATCACGGCCGGTCCCGGGTTCACGAACGTCATTACGTCGATGGCGAATGCCTTTCTCGATCGCACACCGGTCCTGTACCTGTCGGGCGCCGCGGCCCTGCGCGACACGGAAACCAACACGCTGCAGGCGGGCATCGACCAGGTCGCGGTCGCGCGGCCGATTACGAAGTGGGCGGAGCGCATCACGGTGACGCGGGAGATACCGCGGCTCGTCGCTCATGCGATTCGCCTGGCGACGTCGGCACCCACTGGGCCAGTGCTTCTCGACCTGCCGTCCGATGTGCTGACGGCGACGGTCGATGAGGGATCGATCGAGATTCCGACGACCATCGTGCTCGACAGCCCCGCATCGCCCGACCCACGCGCGGCGGCGGCTGCACTCGATCTTCTCGCCACGGCCGCGCGACCCGTGATCATGGTCGGCGCCGGCGCCTATCGATCGCGTGCCGAGGAGGAGCTGCGGACATTCGTCGAGACCACGGGTATTCCGGTCTACTCCGATTTCGAGGCGCACGGCCTGCTGCCTGCGAATCATCCGCTCTACGGCGGCACCTTTCACAAGATGGCCGACTTGCCGACCGGCACCGACGGCATCGACGTGGTGCTTGGGCTCGGTGTGCGCTTCGGCCTTTTCACGCTTGGCGGCAGCGGCCGGCTCGTTCCCGGGACGGCGAAGCTCGTTCATGTCGAGTCCGACGCGCGCGAGGTCGGCCGCTTGCGTGACGCCGCTGTTCCGATCGTGGCCGATCCGCGCGCCACGCTGCAGGCGCTTGCGCTCCATGCGCGTGAGCGGCAATGGCCGGACCGGGGCGCGTGGCAGAGGACGGTGGCCGAGGCGAAGGTTGCGCGCCGCGAGCGACTGCGTTCGGCGCTCGACCGCAAGTCGGGTCCGATTCATCCGCTGCAGGCCGTCGACGCGATCGTCAGCAATCTCCCCGTCGATACCATCGTCATCGGCGACGGTGCCGAGTCGTACCACTGGCTGAACGAGGTCATTCACCAGAATCGGCGCGGCAGCTACCTGACACACGGCTTCCTCGGAGCCGTGGGATTCGGCATGGGCCTTGCGATCGGCGCACAGACTGCCGAGCCGAAGCGGCGCGTGCTGTGTCTCGCCGGTGACGGCGCCGTCGGATTTACGATTGCGGAATTCCATACCATGATGCGTCACCGCCTGCCGATCGTGGTCGTCGTGATGAACAACTCGAGCTGGGGGGCATCGCAGCACTTCCAGGAGATCGTGTCGGGTCCGGCGCGGGTGACCGGCACGCGTCTCGGTGAGGCGCTCTACGATCAGGCGGCCGCCGCGTTCGGCTGTTTTGCCCGCCGGGTGACGAAGCTCGAAGAACTCGCACCGGCGATTCGCGATGGATTCGCGAGTGGCAAGGCTGCCTGCATCGACGTCGCAATCGACGTTGCGGCGATTCCACCGGAAGTCGAGTTGCTGATGTCGCGCTTCTAGGCACCACGGAGCCTTAGCATGAACTTCGTCCTTCGATTCGTCATTCTTCTGCTCATGTCGCTCGTCGTGGGCACGATGTTCGGCGTCTGGATCGGATTCGACCCGTCCGGGGTTTCGGCCGCGACCTACGTCGAGCAGCAGCAGCACACCATCCGTGCCCTCAACACGTTGATGCCGGCACTCGGCGCCGCATGCATCGCGCTCGCGGCCGCTCTCGCCGTGCGAACCCGGAGCAACACCGGCTCGAGATACCTGCTCATCGCCGCGATAGCCTGCCTGGTCGTTGCAGGTCTCGTGACCAGGTTCGCGAACCAGCCGATCAACGCGCAGGTCATGACATGGAGCGCCGTGGCGCCCCCTGCAAACTGGATGGAACTGCGCGATATGTGGTGGCATTGGCACATCCTTCGCACGGTGGCCGGAATTGCCGCATTGAGTCTCACGCTTCTGGCTGTGCTCGCTGGTGGTCAGTCTGATTCGGAGTTGCATTCATGAAATCGCCCGCACGTTTCACGCTCGCGATTCTCATGACATCCGCGGCGGCGATCGCCGCCGATGCCGTTTCGACGACCGAGATCATGCTCGTCGGCACCTTTCACATGGCGAATCCCGGGCGGGATCTGCACAACGTGAAGGTCGACGACATGCTCTTGCCAAGGCGTCAGGCCGAGATCGAGGCCGTTGCCGAGGCTCTCGCCCGCTTCAAGCCGACCCGCGTCGCCGTGGAGTGGCCGGCGGACATCACGAATGAGCGCTACGCGAAGTTTCTCGCCGGCACCTTGCCTGAATCGCGCAACGAAGTGGTCCAGCTCGGCTTCAGGCTCGCGAGCAAGCAGAAGTTGCAGCAGGTCGACGGACTCGATGTCGAGGGCGATTTCCCCTTCGACGACGTAGCCGCCTGGGCGAAAGCTCACGGCCGCCAGGCGCAGATCGATCGAGCCATGGCGGAAGGCGAGGCCGAGGTCAACAAGCTGACGGCGCTACAAGAGACGAAGACGGTCGGCGGCGTTCTGCGCTATCTCAACGAGCCCAGCGAAATCGCGCTCAATCATTCGTTCTATCCACCGATGCTGACGATGGGCTCAGGCTCGCAGCAGCCGGGCGTCAAGCTCGTGTCCGCCTGGCATCAGCGCAATCTCGCCATCTGCGCCCGCCTGCTGCAGACCGTGAAATCAGGCGATCGCGTCGTCGTGTTCTACGGCCAGGGACACATCTATCTGCTGCGCCAGTGCCTGACCGAGCAGCCGACGGTTAAGCTGGTGGACAGTCTTGCGTACCTGCCGGATTCGCCGGCGCCCATGACACAAGTGTCCTGCGACGATGTTCCTGCCGGACAGAAGCGGCCCGACTTCGGCTGCTTCAACATTGCGACGGTGCCTCGCCTGAAGTTCAGTTCGCGCGAGGTCTACTGGCACCTGCGTACCTATCCGACCGTAGCCGCCGCGAATGCCGTGCGAGGGCCTGGCGGCGTGGTCGTTGAGGAAGACGGGAAGGTCTGGCTTTCGCAGATTGGAGCAAAGGACGAGGAGTCACTGGGCGGTGAGCCCGTAGCCGTTCTTGGTCCGATGAAACTGCCGGCGGCGAAGAGCTATACGGCCGTGCTGTCGCACGCCGTCATGCATCCCGGCGACACCTCGCGAATCCACACGCACGCCGGCCCCGAAGCCTGGTACGTGATCGAAGGCGAGCAATGCCTTGAAACGCCAGCGGGCGCATTGCGTCTGAAAGCCGGCGAAGGCGCTGCAGTCGAATCCGACATCCCGATGAGGCTACACGTCACCGGGTCGACGATACGGCATGCGTTCGCACTCGTGATCCACGATTCCACGCGTCCACGCGGCACGTCCTCGCAATGGAACCCGCCCGGAACTTGCGCTCAGTAGCCTCGGCTCATGACTCGCTGATGAACTTCGTCACCAGGCACGCATCGAGCCCCTCGATGCCCTCTTCCGATCCGTGGCCGCTTTCCTTGATGCCGCCGAACGGCGATTCGGGCACGGATATCTGGAAGCTGTTGATGCCGATCATGCCCGCCTCGATCTGCTCGCCGAGAAGGTTCACCGTCTTCGACGAATTCGAGAACGCATACGCGGCGAGGCCATACGGCAGGCGATTCGCCTGCTTGATCACCTCGTCGTAGTTCGTGAATGGGTTGATGATCGCGATAGGGCCGAACGGCTCCTCGTTCATGATGCGTGCGGTGTTCGGCACATCCGAAATCACGGTCGGCTCGAAGAAGTAGCCCTTGCGGGAAATCTTGCCGCCGCCGGTGTGGAACTTCGCACCGTTCTTGCGTGCGTCGGCGAGCAAGGCTTCGAGCGCCGGAGCACGGCGGTCGTGCGCGAGCGGGCCCATTTGTGCGCCCTCAGCGAGGCCGTCGTTCACATCGAGCACCTTGGCGCGCGAGGTGAAGCCGGCAACGAACTTGCCGTAGATCTTCTCCTGCACGTAGAAGCGCGTGGGCGAAACGCACACCTGGCCCGCGTTGCGATACTTCGCGCCAACCGAAAGATCGAGCACCTGATCGACGTCGATGTCATCGAAGACGAGCACGGGCGCGTGTCCGCCGAGTTCCATCGTCGTGCGCTTCATGCCGTCGGCGGCAAGCTTCATCAGCTGCTTGCCAACCGGTATCGAGCCCGTGAACGAGATCGCGCGAATGATCGGCGAGGCGAGAAGATGCGCTGAAACCTCCGCAGGCACACCGAACACGACCGAAAGCACACCCTTCGGGAGCCCCGCGTCGATGAGCGCCTGAGCGACGGCGAGCGCCGAAGCCGGTGTTTCTTCGGCGGGCTTCAGGATGCAAGAGCAACCGGCACCGAGCGCCGCGCCGATCTTGCGCGCCGGATTGCCGATTGGAAAATTCCACGGCGCGAACGCCGCGACGGCTCCCACCGGCTCCTTGATGATCGTGAGCCGTTGTCCCGGCGCACGTTGCGGCAACACGCGGCCGTACGCTCTTCGGCCCTCTTCCGCATACCAATCGAAAATGTCGGCAGAGAGCGCAACCTCCCAGCGCGTCTCGAAGAGGGTCTTGCCCTCCTCAAGCGTCGCGATGCGCGCAATTTCGTCGGTGCGCTGCCGCAGGAGATCGGCGGCGCGCCGCAAAATCTTGCCGCGCTCGGGCGGCGGCACGGCGCGCCAGAGCGCAAACCCCTTCTCGGCCACCGCGAGGGCCTGATCGAGATCCTGCTTCGACGCGTGCGGCAGCTCGCCGATCACTTCCTCGGTAGCCGGATTGATGACGGGTTGCGTGCGGCGGCCACTGCCGGCAAGCCACTCGCCGCCGATGAAGAGTTTCAGATCCGCGTAACTCGCTGCCACTTGATCTACGCTCCTCCGGGAATGCGGAACACCCGCTCCGCGTTCTCGTGAAATATCTTGCGCTTGGTCGCTTCCGGGATCGGCGCATCGATGAGCCACTGCACGGCTTCCATCGTCTCCTGGTAGGGATAGTCCACTGCGAACATGATCCGGTCCTCGCCGAGGACCTCGATGCAGAACCTGAGCGCCGGATGCCAGTTGACGCCGCTCGTCGTGATGTAGAAGTTGCGCTTGAAGTACTCGCTCGGCTTGAGCTTGACCTTCGGCCGCCGCATGTCGAAATGCGTCGCCATCCAGTCCATGCGATAGAACCAGTACGGAAGGCCCTCGCCCATGTGTCCGAGCACGATCTTGAGGTCGGGATATGCATCGAAAACGCCGCTCACGATGAGCTTGAGGCCGTGCAGACCGGTCTCGGCCTGATAGCCCCAGATCGCGTGCTCGAGGTGATACTCGCGATAGGGCTTCGCCATCGCGGGCGACGGCGCGCGCGGATGGATGTAGACCGGAACCCTGAGCGCCGCGGCGGCCTCTAGGATCGGCCAGTATTTCTTCTGATCGAGATATTCGCCGTTCGTGTGCGAATTGATCATCACGCCGTTCAACTTCAGTTTGTTGATGGCGCGATCCATTTCCTTCACGGCGCGCGCGGGATCCTGCGGCGCAACCGTCGCGAGCCCCGCATAGCGCGTCGGATGCCGGCGGATCACCTCGGCGAGCCGGTCGTTGCCGAGCTCAGCGATCGCAACGGCCTTCTCCGTTTCGAAGGTCTGCACACCGGTCGAGGTCATGGCGAGGAGGTGCATCGACACCCCGCCCTGGTCCATGATCCCGAGGCGCTCGCCTTCGCTGTCGAGCAGCCGCCGGCGCAGCGGATCGGTGTTTTGCATGCCGACGAGATACAAGTCCGGGTCATAGTCCGCTGCGGCGTCGGCGACTTCCTTCATCGCCGCGAGCTGCTCCGGAATCGCCCACGCTTCCTCGGTTGCGATGATGCGATAGCGCTTGGTCGGCGCCTTCGGTTTGGCGCGCTCGCGAACCGCGGTGATGCGGGATTTCGGACGCGACCTGGCCGCCGCTTTGCGACGGACTTTCTTTTTCGCCATGACAAACGCCTGCAAGAATGAGGACCGTCCCATTTTCCCTCATTTGAAATGGAACTTGACCTCTTTTTCAGGCCCGGTTGCACTCTCGGTCGAGCCTCATCTCCCCGTGGATCGATCGACCTCCCGACCTGCCTGCAAAATGGACCGACGACGACTGCAAGGAGCGACTCGTGATCGAACTATTCACTGCGGCGACGCCGAACGGCTGGAAGATATCCATCGCACTCGAGGAGATGGAACTCCCCTATACCGTCCGGCACTTGCAGCTCTCGCAACAGGAGCAGAAGCAGGACTGGTACCTGAAGTTGAATCCCAACGGCCGCATTCCGACGATCATCGACCACGACAACGATGATTTCGCGGTGTTCGAGTCGGGCGCGATCCTCATCTACCTCGCCGAAAAGACCGGCAAGTTCATGCCGAAGGACGTGAAAGGCCGCTCGCTCGTGCTGCAGTGGCTCATGTTCCAGATGGCGCACATCGGGCCGATGATGGGCCAGGCGAACGTCTTCTATCGTTATGCTCCGGAGAAGATTCCCTACGCCATCGAGCGCTACCAGCGCGAGGTGATGCGACTGTTCGCCGTGCTGGAGAAGCGGCTGGGTGACGTCGAGTATCTCGCGGGCGCGTATTCGATCGCCGACATGGCCACGTGGGCCTGGGTTCGCGGATACGCGTGGTCGGGCGTGACGATCGACGGGATGCCGAACATCGCGCGCTGGCTCGACGTCATCGCCGCGCGTCCTGCCGTGAAGCGCGGTTGCGCTGTCCCCGTTCCGCCGGATGCGCCCAGGAACGAAAAGGAAGCGGTCGAAAGCGCGCGCAAGTTTCTGGTGTGACCGGCACCCACTCTTATATATAGCCGCCCGCCCCACTCGGGTCGTCGGCCGCGGAGCGGACGCGACTGCGTCCGCTCCGCCTGCTCCACCGAAATCGCCGTGTAAGCTCGCAGCCCAGCGTCAGGGTGCCGGTGCCGGCGTCGCGGCCACCGCCGCAGCGGCGTCGACGAACCCATAGCCCGAATCATCGTCGGGTCCGGCCGGCAGAGCCGAGTAGACCGACTCGCCCGGGCCCGGCACGACCGCAACTTCACGCTTGCGTATGTCCTGGGCCGTGTTCTGCAGGATGTCGTAGATCTGCGTTGCGCTCAAGCCCGGGTTCTTGTCGAGCATGAGCGCGGCGACGCCAGCGACGTGCGGTGCCGAGGCCGAGGTGCCGAAGAAATTCGGCAGCTCGTCGCCCGGCTTATCCAGGCACGGAGTGATGAATGTGTTCCTCGAAGTATTGCAGCCATCGCCGTCGTCATCGTCGAACGCCGTGTCGAAGAAGAAGAAGGTCGTATTGCCGCCGTCCGGACCGGTGACGTCTGGCGTCTGCCGCACCTCGGGTGTCGCCAGGACTTCGCCGTATTTGTTCAGATAGATTGGCACACCACCGGCCGACGAGAAGTCGTTCAGGCACGCGGGAACGCACGCACCGGGCGTGTCTTGCACCAGGGTCGAGTAATACGGGTCGAAGTTCCCGGTGAGGTACCATGAGCTCGCTCCGACGCTCTCGACATTGCGCGCGTTTGTGTGCCCGTATGCGGCGCCGCTGTGCGTGTCGTGGTCGACGATGTCCACCAGACCCGCCAGCTCGAACGCAACGTACTTCACATGATGCGGCGCTGCGCCCGCAGCGCGCACGAAGCGGATGTAGAAATCACCCGACTTGCTCTTGGGCCCGGTGACGACGAGCGCCGCGATGTCGACGGCGTCGCGTCCAATATTCCGCGCACCGGTCAGCTGGCACGTGATCCCGACGGACAGGCCCGGCGGACAGAACGGCACGAGCACTCCGTTGTCGTCGTAGATCAAGAGATCAAGATCCCCGGTTGCGCCGCGCGGCGCGGATGTCGCCGTCGGGTCGGTCAGATTTGCGTAGGTGGTCGACGACAGAAACGGCTGATCCCATTGGAAGCTGAACAGAATGACCGCCTGCCCGCCCGCCTGCGTGACATGGATCTTCTGCAGCGTGCTCACACCGGAACCGTCATCGAAGTTGTGCGCTCGCAAGGTGAGTGGCGCGCCATTGCCGTTAAGATTGCCGCTTGCCGGCGCCGTCACGAGTGTCTCGCGATAGGCGGACTCGTAGGACGATCGGGCGTCATTGCCTGCCGAAGAAAAGTACGCCGCGCCCCGTTTCACGGCCTCATCCGCCGCCTGCGCAATGATGCCGTCGGAGAACATGTTCTCGGCAAAGTAGATGACGTCATCGACGATCACGTTAGCGCCGGCAGCCTGAAGCTCGAGAATGCCATTGGCGAAGTCGAGCTGGCCGTCGTTCGCGGTGTGGAACTTGAGCGAGGCGCCCGGCGCGACGTCGTGCACGAGCTGCGCCATGGCTCGTCCCTCGTCCGTCCCGGGGCACGGCCCGTTGTCGAGCACTTCGACGCCGTCGGACGGGACGTCCAGCGTCGCGATGTCCTGCGTCGCAGTCGATGTCGGCGCGCCCGGCAAAAATGCCGGTGGGTTGCACGCGTAGCTGTCGGACATCGTGCCGACTGTGATGTCGGTGCCATCGAGACCCGTTGCAGCACGGACGACGTCAGCCTTGAGGCTCGCGTCGCCCTGACTCACGACACCGCCCCGCGGGTCGACGCGTGTCTGCGCGAGTACCGGGCTTGCGAACTCGAGTGATGCGAGGCCGGCAAGATCACCCAGTGAGCTCACTGGCACCTGCGCCGAAACCAGCGGACCGATAGACCGAATGTCGCTCGCGCCTAGCGCCACGAGGCTGCCCTGCAAGCGCGCGGCATCGCTCGCGTACAGATCGACGCCGATCTTGCCTGCATGCACATTCAGTACGGGATTACGCGTGACGAAGTTCTTCTTATCGCGCGTGCCCGTGTATTCCTGGTACAGGTTTGCGAGCCATGGTCCGAGCTTCTGGTACGGGCCGTTCTTCACCGCATCGACGAGTTGTTCCTCGGGCGTAGCGGGCGCGGCGTGCGCAACCTGCGCGACGCCGGCTATCACTGAAATCGTGAGCGCAAAGCTCACTGCCGCGCGAATTGACATATGTCCCCCTCGGCTATTGTTTGGCTATCCGCGGTTGTATTCGATTACCGCGGTGATGTGCCGAGCATATCAGCAACCGAAAACAAGCGGCGAGCGGGCAATCACCGCGGCGCGGCAGAACTTTTTACAGGGCGCGGATCCGAGTCGTGAATCGCGCGGCTCGATCAGTGCCAGGCCTTCGCGGCCACGGCGCTTCGCCCGTAGGACTTGAGCCCGGACCACAGTGTGACCACCGCGAGCGGCCCGAGGATTGCGGCCGTCCATGCAAGCGAATATCGCAGCATCGCATCGCTGTGAAAAACGTGATCCGTGAACGCGGCGACGATGTTCGGTCCCAACCCGAAGCCGATGATGTTGAACATGAAGAGAAAGAACGCGGTGATCTGGCCGCGCATCTCGCCGGGCGTCACTACCTGCAGCGCCGCGTTCTGGGGACCGATCGAGAACGAGGCGACGAATCCCTGCAGCGCCATCAGCGTGAGCGCCCATCCCGCCGTCGGCATGAGCGGTGTGATGGCGGCGAGGGGCACGAAGATCGCCTGCACGATGATGGTCCACCTGAGATTGGCGTCGGCGTAGCCCTTCTTCGTGAGCCACTCTGCGAACAGACTCCCGGGGATGAGCCCGATCGGCCACACCAGCAGAAAGATGAGTCCCTGCGCGAGCGCCGCTTCGGGCACTGTCCACTGATACGTGCGCACGAAGAACGTCGGCGTCCAGCCGCCGACGCCGAAGGCCAGCATGGTTTGCAGCGCGAGCCCGAGAAACATCGGGCCGTAAGTGCGTCCGTTCGCGACCACGAACCTCAGCACGTCGGCGAGCGGCAGGTTCTTGACAGGTCCGCTTCCCGCGGCGATCGCCCCTGACATGCGCCCGCGTCGCGCGGGCTCGACTACCGTCCGCAGGAGCAGGGCAACGAGCAGGCCGGGAATGCCGACGATCATGAACGTGAGCTGCCACGAATGAATCGTGCCGACGAGCGGCAAGGTCACCTGTGGCGTCGTGGAAAGCGCCTGGATCACCGCGCCTCCGAGTATCAGCGACAGTCCCTGCCCGGTCGTGAAGCCGAAGTTGAGCACCGCGGCCGCCCGGGAGAGCTTCTCGGGCGGAAACAGGTCGGCGAGCATCGAAAACGTCGCGGGCCCGTTGCAGGCCTCGCCGACGCCGACGCCCATGCGGCAGAAGAAAAGCTGCACGAAATTCTGCGCGAGCCCGCAGAGCGCGGTCATGAAACTCCAGGTTGCGAGTCCAACGCCGATGATGGTGCGCCGGCTGCGACTGTCCGCGAGGCGCGCGATGGGCAGACCGACGATCGCGTAGAACACGGCGAACGCGAGCCCCATGATCATCGC
>Ga0153915_10005419_pt1 | contig 11865 bp, 10 predicted proteins | sample Opewatmetagenome_2_FD_107003 | JGI IMG/M metagenome (GOLD analysis project Ga0153915, IMG submission 107003) | Freshwater wetland microbial communities from Ohio, USA - Open water 3 Core 3 Depth 3 metaG | ecosystem: Environmental > Aquatic > Freshwater > Wetlands | place: USA: Ohio, Lake Erie...
CCGCAAACCCCTGTAGGGGAAGACCTGCGTGTCTTCCCGAAACAACGGGCAATGGTTCAATTATCGGGCGAACACACAGGTTCGCCCCTACAGGAAATGATTCAATGGTTTAAAACGATGACAACCAATGAATACATCAGGATGGTGAAACAATAATGCCGCAAACCCCTGTAGGGGAAGATCTGCGTGTCTTCCCGAAACGAAAATCCATTCGATTGGCAGAGTATGATTATTCTAAAGCGGGATTGTATTTTGTAACACTTTGCGTTCACGCAGGGGAATACCCGCGTGTCGTCCCGAAAATCAGATTCGGTGAAATAACCCCCGTAGGGGAAGACCTGTGTGTCTTCCCGAAAATGATATTAAACAATGCCGGACAAATGATAAATAAATGGTGGAATGAATTAAATAATAAATACCGTAATATTCAATTGCATGAATATATAATCATGCCTAACCATTTTCACGGAATCATTCAAATCATCGATTCAATTACAAACACGGATACAAATAATAAAACGGAAAAATCGGGCGAACACGCAGGTTCGCCCCTACAGGAAATGATTCAATGGCTTAAAACGATGACAACTAATGAATACATCAGGATGGTTAGACAAAATGGCTGGCAACCATTTCATGAAAAATTATGGCAACGCAATTATTACGAACATATTATCCGTAATGAGAGGTCATATGTCAAAATTGCCGAATACATCATTAATAATCCGGTAAATTGGCAGAATGACAAATATCATGACGGCAATTAGTGAATTTAGTGAAATAATCACTGTAGGGGAAGACCTGCGTGTCTTCCCGATATCGGGGAAACAGTTAATTGTAGTTAATTTATGACAATATTAACGAATAATTGACAAAAAAGCGTTAATATTGTATGGTAACGACCATGGCAACAACTAACACAACAAAAGATGTTATCAAGATTCTCAAGACTAAGTACGATCAGTTGAGTAGGGGCAAGGCGTCTTTGCTCAGGCTGATTGATGAATCCGAACTTTCGGAAAGTGTTTTCAATTCTAATGCGATCGAGAATTCCACCCTTTCTCTCAAAGAGACCGAACGCATTTTGATGGAGTTGAAAGTCTCCCGCAATGTGTCGGTGCGGGAAGTGTTCGAAGCAAAAAATCTTGCGCGAGTGCTGGAATACATCAAAAATAAATCTGTTGAGCCGGTGCTTTCCACGGAAGTGATAATTCTTTTGCATAAAATGCTCATGGGTAATATCAATGATGCTGTCGCGGGACGTTTCCGCAAAAAGGGTGAATATGTGCGGGTGGGCACGCATATCGCTCCGGCGCCGGAGCATGTGGAAAGAATGATTGAGTCGATTATTTCAGAATATTCCGCTGATCATTCCGCATATTTCACAGATAAAATTGCTAAATTTCATCTGGATTTTGAAACAATCCATCCATTTTGCGACGGCAATGGCAGAATGGGTCGTGTTATAATTAATTATCAGCTTGGTCGTTTTGGATTTCCTTACATAATTATTCGCGATAAGGAGAAACAATCTTATTATGAGGCTTTCGGCGAATACAAGGATTTAAAAAAGACTAAGACAATGGAGAAGATTATCACTCTGGCGCTGATGGAATCCCTGCATAAGAGAATTGCCTATATGCAGGGCGATAAGATAAGCACCCTTGCGGATTATGCCAAGTCGCAAAAGAAATCTATCAATACATTGTTGAACGCCGCCCGAAGACAGACGATTCCCGCTTTCCGGGAAAAAGGTGTTTGGAAAATCGGGAAATATAAAGCGTGAAATATTACCCGTAGGGAAAGACCTGCGTGTTTTCCCGACATCGCGAACACACAGGTTCGCCCCTGCTGTCCGCCACCCTTCAAAGTAACCCTCAATATATTGAGGTTCCACCGCATGTTGAGGCCAAATCAGTCATTTCATAGATTCCATAAATTCCTCTTATTAGTCTAACTGCCTGCTATTAAAGGATGAATTAAAACTTCTGACTATTTCCGCCTGTTGGCAGGCTAGTTGCAGCTACTATCCGTATGATGTTGGTCATGATACGGGTGTTCTTAATGAGACGCCATGGAATTGTCCCTCGCTTCATTGCCCGATTCCAGAACGGCTCAAAAGGGATGCCTGTCATTAGATAAATATAAAACTAAAGGAGAAAATTATGAATTCAGGCAATCAGGACAAAGCGGAAGGCACGTTTCACAAAATAACAGGCAAGGTCAAGGAAGTCGCCGGACAAGTAAGCGGCAATCCAAAACTGGAAGCTGAAGGCGCCGTTGAAAAGATAAGCGGCCAGATTCAGGAAAAGATCGGTGAAGTCAAGAAGGTTTTCGGACAGTAGCAGGAAAGCATAAGTTCGGGTACGATTCATATAGAAGATTTTTCCCTTGTGAAAAATTCCCGATTAACAATTTTTGTTCAACCGGATTAAAACAAAGGATAAGGATTATGAAAAAAATATTACTTTCGTTGTTGCTGACAGTTGTATTTGCAGTGACGGCTTTTTCACAGATGTCGAATATGTCCATGAAAGGGCAGGGGACAGGGCAGGGACAGATGATGGCAATGGACAATATGGACATGATGGGCAGTGACATGACGTGCATGGGGCAGGCGGAGAAGATGGGGCTTACCGATGACCAGATAGCGAAGATGAAGCCAATGCACAGAGAAATGCAGAAAAAACAGATACGATCCGGGGCTGACCTTAAGATTGCCGAGATCGAACTTATGGAAATCATGGAAGTGAAGGATTTTGATTTGGATAAGGCTGCCGCCGCGGTTAAGAAAATTGAAGATATGAAAACCGCCCGGCATTTGGAAATGTTAAAAGCCATGAAAGATATGAGGGCCATTCTGACGGACGAACAGTTTAAGAACATGCATAAGATGATGTCCATGAAGACGGGTGAGAAAAAACACGAAAAAAAGATGGATAAATCCAAACAAGCAACGAAACACCAAAGTTCTAAAAAAACAGCGGATGATATGAAGGACATGAAACACTGAAGAGACCGGAAACATTTTACCCTGAATAACCTGAGACCTTCAGTGTTCAGGTTATTCAGGCAGTTGGTATTCATTGAAAGACGAAACTGAAATTCTTATGGTGATTTTATGATTTACAAAAATTAAATCAGTAATAAATACAGTTTATACCGGACAAATACCGGCACAGCCATTGACAATGATGATAAGCATTGCCATATTATAATTACGAGATACTGCGATGCCCGTATTGAGTCTGTTCTACTGGAAGTTAACAAAAACGAAGTCACAGGGTCTTTAGTGGTGATTATCACCCGTAAAAGACCAAGCATTAAAATGATGGACTCCAGTTAAAAGACGAGACGGCATATGCGGGTCTCTATTTTTTTATGTCTTTTTTATGTCAGGGGAAAGTAAAAATGGAAGATAAGGTAAAACATACAGGTGGAGCTGTGAGTTCCGGCAGGAAGGTAATAATGTGGGAAGTCGTCAGATCTATCGGCAGCAATATTAAAAGATACAGACATAAAGTCCTGGGAGGATGGATTGTCAGAACATTTATAACAGCCGGGCATGACAGTCCGGAAAAACTGGTTTTTTTGAGTTGAATATTTAAAAAAAATACTATAAAATCCAATCAATAAAATCTAATAAAATTGCGGAGTCATGATTAAAATCTGAGAGTGATCAGGGATGGTTGATATTATAAAAAGAAAAACCAGATCAAAACTCCCCGCAAAGCCCAAACCTCTCCCTGAGGTTGAAGAGCTTCGCACAAAGCTTGATGTTGCCCGGCGGCGTCTACAGGAGGCGAACGGGATATTGCAGGCTCAAATCGCCGGACGAAGGCAGGCAGAGGAAACCTTCGCGAGAACTCAGGAATATACCGAGAGCATAGTAAAGACCATTCGTGAACCGCTCATCGTGCTTACCTCTGATTTGAAAGTCATTTCAGCAAATCATTCTTTCTACGAAACCTTCCTGATGACGCCTGAAGAAACCGAGGGGAAATTTATTTTTGACGCAGGCAACAACCAGTGGGATATTCCCGCATTGCGAAAACTTCTGGAGGAAATTATACCCCGAAACACCCACTTTAGTAATTTCGAAGTCGACCATGAATTCCCGCGTATCGGGCGAAAAAGTATGCTTCTCAACGCCCGCCGGATCTATTGGAAAGGTAAAGGCACTGACAGGATACTCCTGGCTTTTGAGGACATCACCGATCAAAAGCGAAAGGATGAGGCGCTTAAAAATTCTGAAAAGCGATACCGCCGTCTTTTTGAAACAGCCCAGGATGGTATATTGATCCTCGATGCCGCAACAGGACAAATATCGGACGTGAACCCCTTTCTGGTGGAAATGCTGGGTTACTCGCATGAGGACTTTTTAGGGAAGAAACTCTGGGAAATCGGCGCGTTTAAAGATGTGGAAGCATCGAGGGCCGCCTTTTTGGAATTGCAGAGCAAAGGGTATGTCCGCTATAAGAATTTACCGCTGGAGACGAAAGACGGGCGTCCCATGGAAGTGGAATTTGTCAGTAATGTTTATCTTGTTAATCAGCATAAAGTGATTCAGTGCAACATCCGCGATATCACCGAACGCAAACGTATAGCAGAGTCCCTGCATAAAGCTCACGACGAACTGGAGCGGCGGGTGCAGGAACGGACGATTGAACTTCAGACGGCTCTTACTGAAATAAAAAAAATGAAAGACCAGCTTGAGGCCGAGAATATTTACTTCCGTCAAGAGCGCAAAATGAAAAACCGGTTTGATAATATTCTGGGGCAAAGCGACGGTCTTAAGTATGTTCTCTATAGAGCGGAACAGGTTGCTTCCTCGAACACAACGGTGCTTATTCAGGGGGAAACCGGCACCGGTAAGGAATTGATTGCTTTCGCCATCCATAACATGAGTTCCCGAAAAGAAAAGCCGTTGATCACGGTCAATTGTGCCGCCCTTCCGGGTAATTTAATAGAGAGCGAATTGTTCGGTCGGGAGAAGGGGGCGTTTACCGGAGCCGATACCCGGCAGGTAGGACGGTTCGAGGTGGCCAATGGTTCCACCATTTGTCTGGACGAGATCGGGGAACTGCCTATGGAATTGCAGGCAAAGCTGCTCCGTGTAATTCAGCATAACGAGTTTGAACGTCTGGGTTCTTCTCATACTCTCAAAGTTGATGTGCGGATCATAGCGACGACAAATCGAAACCTCGAAGAAGAGATCCGCAATGGCCGGTTCAGGCAGGACCTTTACTACCGGCTCAATGTCCTGCCCATTACTGTTCCGCCGCTCAGGCAGCGCAAAGATGATATTCCGCTGATGGTTCAGGCTTTTATAGAACGGTATTCCAGAAAATTGGGCAAACAGATCACGTCGATCCCGAAGGAGACAATGAAGGCTCTGCAGGATTATCCGTGGCCGGGAAATGTCCGCGAGTTGGAAAACGTTATTGAACGGGCCGTGGTCCTGTGTCCAGGCGCCGTTTTGCATCTGGCGGATAAACTGGAAATTTCATCTCCCGCGCTTTCATCCGCCATGAGGACATTGGAAGATACGGAGCGAAGCCAGATTATAAAAATCCTTACGGAAACCAAATGGCGCATCGAGGGGAAGGACGGAGCCGCGGCTATCCTGGGCATCCATCCGAGTACCTTGAGAGCAAGACTGCATAAACTGGAAATAGTGCGGCCCCAGACAAAAGAACATGATGCCGGTTAACGGCCTCTTGGATTGCTGACCTTCCAAAACACCCCTCAACATATTGAGGCTCCGCCAAATATTGAGGCCAGACGGATCATCCCGTACCTCGTAGTTGTTCTCTCCCGTTAATATAACAAACTGTTATTAAAGGATAATTAAAACTTCTTGACCTCCTCCGTCTCTTGGCAGGCTATTTGCTATTACCCTATCATAGTATTTTAATCTTATCCCAGCTTCAGCAACAAAGGGCGACCATGCAAGAGGAAGAAATTAATAAACATAATTTCTTGATGAAACATTCAGGATTTACAAACAAAAATCAACAGGAGGTTTAAAGATGAAAGCAATAACAGCAAAGAGAGCGCTCATGATCATAATTGCCGTGTTTTCCATGGGTTTGATGGTTGGATGCGCTCATATGATGGATGAAAATGGATGTCCGAAAAGATATGCCGCAAAGGATAAGGAAAAGGTTGTGGCTGTCGCAGCCCGGCCCAGGATGACGGTTCTTGCGTTTGAGGAAATACATTTCGATTTCGATAAATCCACACTTAAACCGGAGGCGCAGACTATCCTGAAAAAGAATATCCGGATTCTGAAAGATAATCCTGACGCCAAAGTCCGCATTGCCGGTTATACCTCTGCCTCCGGCACTGAAGAATACAACCAGAAGTTGAGTGAAAGAAGAGCAAAAGCCGTTGAGGATTATCTTATAAACGAAGGCCGCATTTCACCGGACAGGCTTACCAGAATCGGCTATGGCGAATCAAACCCGGAAAGTTACGAGGCAGCGCCTGAAGAGCTAAACTCGAAAGCGGCAAAATCGAACATGAGAGTTCTTTTCCAAATCGTCGTGCAATAAGAGCATCTGGTTTTGGATTAAATTGATTCAGATCCCATTAATTATTTTTAAAATACAAGGAGAAAAAAATGAAACAGGCAAGAGTTAAAATATTTTTCGTCATGTGCGTGATTGCAATCATCGGAATCTTTTCGATTTCCTCTTACGCGGCCACAGCCGGTGAAATTGATGCAAGAGTAAATGCGTCCCTCCACCGGTTTGTCAATGAAGTCAAGGGCGCGCAGGAGTTTCTTGACGCCGCCAGGGGAGTCCTTATCATCCCCAAGGTCATAGAGGGAGGGCTGGTCGTCGGAGCCGAATATGGCGAGGGAGCCTTAAGGATTAGCGGGAAAACAGTCGGTTATTACAACCTCATTTCAGGATCTTTCGGCTATCAGATCGGAGGTCAGGAGAAGGACATCATCATGGTTTTCATGAGCGAAAAGGCCCTGAAGAAATTCCGTAACAGTAAAAAATGGAAAGCCGGTGTTGATGCCAAGGTAACCGTAGTCAAGGTCGGCGCCGATGAATCCTTAAACACGATGAAATTCAAGCAGCCGGTTATCGGGTTTGTCTTCGGTCAGAAAGGACTGATGGCCGGCGCAACGATAGAAGGATCGAAATTTACCAGACTGAAAAAATAAACAGCGCCGGGGAATGCGCTTGCTGATTTTCTAAACTGATGCGGCGGGCCTGTTTCGATACAGAGTTTCATCGCTGCATGCCGCTGTGTATGGCTCCGCACTAAGCCGGTAATTATTGCGAACCCCGGTAACGGCGCCTGGGGAAACCGCACTGTTCTTCTCTCCTCCAGTTGCGGTTTCCCCGGCAGCCACACAAATTCCGCGGCAATGATGATTGGCTTTCGTAGAAACCTTCAACCTCCTTTACAAATGGCCCGGCTCTTGCCCGATTCGGCGCAGTTCCGGTTACGCTGTGCTTAGTGACAGTCATATTGGAGGAGAAAATGTCATAAGAAATGGAATATTTTCTTTTATTATTTATTTTTCAGGAGCGGATGATAATTCGCTTTAGTAATAAAACCTGAAGGAGGGGCTTCATGAAATCATTATATGAATACAAAAAGTTCTGTTTGATCTTTTTAACGGGCATATTGATTTTCTCTTTATCGGCATGTTCAAAAGGAATTGTTAAAAATCAAAGTCAGCCCGAAGAATATCCGATTGCTTCCGACGTTCAAACGACGCTCGTAAGAACAATCAAGCCCGGCCCGACACCAACGGCTGCAATTAATCTTTGGGAGATTCCCAAATACAGTCAATACGGGTATGGAGACTGGACGTACGGCCCGGGTCTGCCCTGCGACAAGCGGCTGGATATCATGCCTGCTGAATATAACAGTCCGGCAGACACGAGAAAAACAAAACTTTTGAATTTCTTTACCATATCAGACATTCATATCACCGACAAAGAATCTCCCAACCAGTTGATCTATCTTCAACGCGTGCACCCCAAACTGCCGGTCGGGGGATCTCTGTATTCCGGGATTATGATGTTTACAACGCAGGTCCTTGACGCCGCGGTTCAGACGGTAAACGCCCTGCACAACAAAGATAACAAAGCAAATCCGTTTGATTTCGGCCTCTCTCTGGGCGATACCTGCAACTCTACTCAGTATAATGAACTGAGGTGGTATATCGATGTCCTTGACGGCAAAGTCATAGAGCCATCCTCCGGCGCTCATCTGGGATACGACACCATCGATTATCAGAAATCTTACAAGGCGGCAGGGCTGGACAGGACGATCCCCTGGTATCAGGCTCTCGGCAACCACGATCATTTCTGGATAGGTTCAATTCCTGTCGACTATAGCCTGCGCAAGGACCTGCGCCAATCCTTCATCAGCGACGAAGTTTTCGCCACGGGAGATATTCTCGCCAACCCGGCAATAATTAATAACCGTGATTACTATATGGGCGTATTCGACGGCTCGACTCCCTACGGCGACATTATCAAGGCCGGACCTGTCGCAAATTTCAGCAGCGCTCCGAAGGTTTACGCCGATAGGGACCGCCGTTCGCTTTTGAGGACGGAGTGGTTAAACGAATTTTTTAATACCTCTTCCAGTCCTTCCGGTCATGGTTTCAACCTGACAGCCGCCGCCAGCGGCTTTGCCTGTTACAGCTTTGTGCCGAAGTCGAATATACCGATCAAGATTATCGTTCTCGACGATACACAAAAAGAGGATGACGGCTCCGCCGACATCCACGGGCATGGCTTTCTGGATCAGGCACGCTGGGCCTGGCTGAAAAAAGAACTGGCCGATGGCGATGCCGCCGGTCAGCTCATGATCATCGCCGCGCATATACCGATTAACGTCGAAGTGACGGCGCCTAATTCCGAAATGGGCTGGTGGCTCAATCCGCAAAATGCCGTAGCCTTGCCGGATCTGATTGCGGAACTTCAAAGCCATCCGAATCTTCTCGTGTGGCTTTCGGGGCATCGTCATTTAAGCACCGTTAAAGCTTTTATCTCTCCCGATCCTGCCGGCGCTCCGGAAAAAGGCTTCTGGCAGGTGGAAACTCCATCACTTCGGGATTTCCCTCAGCAGTTCCGCACTTTTGAGATTTACCTCAACAGCGACTATTCTATTTCCATCGTTACGACCAATGTTGATCCGGCGGTTAAAGACGGAACAATTGCGTCCGCATCGCGTAAATACGCCATCGCGGCAATGCAGATAGTCGGAACCTGGGATACTACCACCAGGTGGAATCCAACTAATGATCCGACCATAAAACCAATGCCGACCGGTTCGTACAACGCGGAGCTTGTCAAACAATTGAGTCCGGCAATGAAAGCGAAGATGAAGAGTCTGGGAATACTCAATTAACTTAACGTAACTTTAAAACAGGGAACGATTCTGATTAATCGGGAGAGCAGGGAAGGTGACAAAAAATAGAATCGTTCCCTCTGACCAAAAGAAAAGCGGCGGTTTCCACCGCTTTTCAAACTGTCCCTCAATATATTGAGGCTCCGCCAAATATTGAGGCCGGACAAAGCACTTGATGCCTTTGAGGCTGTTCAATCCTGTTAATCTAACAACCCGTTATTAATGGATGAATCAAAATATCTGATTCTCTTTCGCCTGTTGGCAAGCCATTTGCAATTATCAAAGAGATAACTATAGCCAGAAATAAATGCAGGGCAGATGGTCTGATTTCTTTCTACATCGATGGCAGATTGAAATCATGCATGAAACAGGACAATTAATTCTAAAGGAAAAGGAAGAGGAACATGAATCTTATAAAGCATATTCTCGTTGTCAGCTGGCTGAGCCAGTATTGTAACAAAACGATAGAGTTTGGAATTTCATTATCCGGCAAATATAAAGCTGAACTTTCCGTGATTCACGTTATTGATACGACATGGCTTCGCGGTTGGAGCATACCCATGGTATCCGTTGAAGAAGAACATAAAAAGGAAATGGAAAAGTACAGGGAATACCTGCACAGCATTATCAGCGCGGAAAATAATAAGGGCATGGCAATTAAAGAAATTGTCTCGGAAGGCATCCCTTCCGAGATTGTCCTGAAGACGATAGCGGAAGAAGGCATTGATCTGCTTATCCTTCGCAGTCACGAAGAGGGCCGTTTGGAACGCATGCTTGTCGGCGGAAATAATGACGAAATCATCAGAGCAATGCCCTGCTCGGTATTCCTGGTAAAACAGGAAAGCTGTGATACGGAGTTAAATAAAGCTGCGGCTTTTGTCAATTTAACCGGCGGTAAAAAACAAAAATAACGAAATGGCCTCTCCAATGAATATCGGGGAGGCAACAGGCTGTCTAATCTACACAATGGTTCAGGCCATTCATGGGGGTATAGATTATGAAACGCCTATTTGTAAAAATGATGAGAAAGAGGATAAATATATGGATCAGGGACAAAGTGATGAAAAGACGCGAAAAATTAAATTATTACAAAAACAATTGACGATTATCGGCGTCATCCCCCAATACCCGAAGCATTCTCAGAATAATATATACGCGAAGATAAAAATGCCTCCGGTGGGGATTTTGTCCGTCATGAGCCAGATCAGTCATCATCCCTGCTGCAAGGAAGTTTACGCGATTGATGAAAACAATTACAGCGGGCCGCAGGACAGCCTGGGCCTGCCTGATCATTCTTTTTTACAGGCCGGACAACCTGCGCAACTGGCGCTTTTTTACGGCGGAATGAGCAACTCTATCCCCCGCATGTTTACGGTAGCCCGGCAATACAAGGGTTTTGGCGCCGTCACTATTGCCGGAGGCAGCCATGTGGATGCGCTGCCGCGGGAAGCGCTTTCTTCCGGCATTGATATTGTTGTTCACGGCGAAGGAGAAGAAACCATCACCGAATTGCTGGCTGTACTGGCGGACAATAATTCTGCCGCCTTGAATCTGTCAGGGTTGGCCGCCGTTTCGGGAATCAGTTTCCTTGATGAAAAAGGAGACTATGTCTTTACCGGCAGGCGTCAGCCAATCGTCAATCTCGATGAATTAGCCGATACCGATCTGACCCTGGTTAAATTCCTGAAAAAGAGATGGAGCGCAATCCCCGTCAACCGGGGCCGCGGCTGCAACTGGAATTGCGAGTTCTGTGTAGTGAACAGGCAATATGGACGTTATAAATCCGCGTCGGTTCAGAAAGCCCTGCGGCAGGTGGTCAAATATTCCGATATGGGATACAGGGATTTCTTCTTTACCGATGATAATTTTGCACAAAATCCGGACGAAACCATTGCGCTGTGCAGGGCGATTGGCGATTACAAAAGAAAATTCCGGAAAAAAATAGAATTGATTGTCCAGGTACGCACGGAAACGGCGGAAAATGACGAGTTGATTGAGGCCATGCGTTGGGCCGGCGTTACCACCCTGGCCATCGGTTACGAAAGTCCGATCAATGAAGAATTGCGGGCGATGCGCAAAGGCGTGACCGTGGAAAAGCTGATTGCCCGTTCTAAAAAACTCGCCAACTATTTTTATCTGCACGGCATGTTCATTTTTGGATATCCCGCAAATAAAAATGCGCGGGAGAATACTTTTTTCACGATTAAGCAGCGGGCCGAATGTTTTAAAAAGTTTTTCAAAAAATCGGGGATAGACACGATCCAGCTGCTCAATGCCGTTCCTCTGCCAGGTTCCGAGCTCAGGGCGAGGCTGGAAAGCGAAGGCCGCCTCCTGCCTCTTTCCATGGCTGGTTGGGATAAGTATGACGGCCTCTTCCTTTGTTACGATCCGAGACCGGACGGGCTGGATGCGTTTGATTTGCAGAACATGCCCAAGATGCTGATGAAAAAAAAATATCTCGGGGGATTCATCAGC
>Ga0153915_10005420_pt1 | contig 11864 bp, 9 predicted proteins | sample Opewatmetagenome_2_FD_107003 | JGI IMG/M metagenome (GOLD analysis project Ga0153915, IMG submission 107003) | Freshwater wetland microbial communities from Ohio, USA - Open water 3 Core 3 Depth 3 metaG | ecosystem: Environmental > Aquatic > Freshwater > Wetlands | place: USA: Ohio, Lake Erie...
CGGAGTTACCGGACGCTGGACGAGCTCTCGGACCTCTACAAGGACTCGACCGATGCGCCGGGCTTGATCGTCTACGCCCGGCTCGAGCCGGACGATGCAGCTCGCTGGCAGCGCGTGATCGAGCGACAGGAAGAGCCGCGTGCCCTGCTCGCCCTCGCCGAGATCGACCGCGCGAACGGCGGGTTCGACCTCGCGTTCTCGTGGCTTCGCCGCGCTGTTGCCGCAGCGACCGACACGACCACCAAGCGCGCCGCGCTCCGTCAGCTGCTCACGCTCGCGACCGCCAAGAAGCTGACCGAGACCGACCAGCTCTACATGCAGCTGATCGAGCTCGATCCGGACGACGGCAAGCTCTGGACTGAGCGCGGCATCGCGATGGAGCAGCTCGGCAAGCACGACCTCGCCGCGGCCGCGTTCGCGAAGGCAGACCAGCTGCTCGCGACCGATCCGGCGGCCCGGCTCGACACGATCATCCTCCGCGCCCGCGCCCTGGCGTCGTCGGGCGACCGGGATGGCGCCCGCGCGCAGTACGAGCGAGTCCTCGCGACCGCGCCTCGCGGCTACTACCTCGCCGACGAGGCCGTGTCGGAGCTCGTGGATATTCATGCCGGAGCCGGGACGCTCGCCACGTTCCTCGCCTCGCTCGAGAAGCGCTGGCCCCGCGCGCAACGCGGGCACTTCGAGTGGTCGACGCTCGCGACGATCTACGAGCGAAGCGGCGACAGCACGGGCGCCCTCGACGCCTTGAAGACGGCCGTCGCAGTCGCACCGACCGAGCTCGCGACGCAACGGCGGCTGATCGAGCTGTTCGACGAGAGCGACAGGCCCGCCGAGGCGCTCGCACAGATGACGGCCGCCGCGCGGGCGATTCCCGGCGACTTCGATTTGCAGGTGGAGCTCGCGATGAGGCTGCGCGCCGCGAAGGAGACGAAGAAGGCGGTCGAGATCCTCCAGCGTGTCTCGGTCACGCTGCGCGGCGACAGCCGCGTCCACGAGGATCTCGCGGACCTGTTCGCGAAATGGAACCGCCCCGGTCTCGCGCTGCACGAGCTCGAAGAAGTCGCGAGGCTCGACCCCGATCCCGATAACATCGTCCGGCTGGGCGACGCCTACTGGACGAGCGGCAACGAGGACAGAGCGTTCGCGACATGGAAGCGTCTCGGCACGAGCCCCGACGGGCTCGCGCGCATCGCTCAGGTCTACGTCGATCACGAGCTGTGGGGCGATGCGCTGAACGCCTACACGCGGGCGATCCACCAGGACGAGAAGCGAGCCGACCTGTGGCGTGCGCGCGCCGAGGTCCTCGAGACCATGGAGCGTTGGCAGGCCGCCGTGAACGACGCGCAGCAAGCGGTGCGACTCACGCGCGGTGCGACGATGGAGGCAGGGCACGAGGTGCGCTACCTGCTCGTCCGCATCCTCGGCCAGTGGGCGGAGCACGAAGAAGTCGACAGCAACCACGCGCTCGCGGCGCTCGACGAATGGCAGCAGGCGTTCGATCGCGATCCGCCGGATCTCGATGCCGGATATCTGCTCGCGGAGTACTACAGCCGCACGCCATCCGCGGAGATGGTGCGGATCGTCGAGAAGCTGCACATGCTCGCGTCGGACGACATGGGCGTCCAGCTCGCGCTGGTCCGCGCGTACAAGGTGATGCATCAGTACGATCAGGCGATCGCGGAGCTCCGCAAGCTGCTCGTGCGGGATCAGGCGAACGCGGAGGACTACAACGATCAGATCCGCGATCTGAAGAAGCGCATCAGCCTCGACCGCGAGGACCACGGTCTCGGCACCGAGCCGATCACGGATCCCGAGGTGACCGCGACCTACCGTCATCTCGGCCATCCCGATCCGGTCGCGCCGGTGCACGCCGGGGTTCGCATCGGCGTCGGCAGCGCGCTGCGCGGTCCGCTCGATCACAGCGTGCTCGCCGGTGTCTACGCGGAGGTCCGGATCGCGCCGCGCCTGGCGTTCGTCGGCCGGCTCGACTGGACGCAGCGCGGCGGCGAGATGACGTCGATGTCGGCGGTGGCCGTCAGCACGGGGGTCGCGGTGCCCGTCGTTAACCTCGAGCAGGCCGTGATCACGATCGGTGCAGCGCACCGCACCGAGCTGCGCGTCGGCGAACACCAGGGCTGGGACACGCTCGGCCTCGCCGGCGACCTCACGCTCGAGGTGATGTCGAAGAAGCTGGCCGGGTCGCTCGGTCTACGCTTCGAGCAAGGCGTGTCGGATCACGGTCAGGCGACCGCGCTCCTCGTCGAGCTCGGCATCGGCAACTAGTGGCGGAAGTGGCGCATGCCGGTGAACAGCATCGCGAGGTTGTGCTCGTTCGCAGCGCCGATCACCTCGTCGTCGCGCACGGAGCCACCCGGTTGCACCACGGCGACCGCGCCGGACTCGGCGAGCACGTCGACGCCATCGCGGAACGGGAAGAACGCGTCCGATGCGACCGCCGAGCCTGCGAGCTTCGCACCGGCCTTGCGCTCGCAGATCCGCACCGAATCGACGCGGCTCATCTGACCGGCGCCGATCGCGAGCGTCACGCCGTCCTTGGCGAACACGATCGCGTTTGACTTCACGTGCTTCGCGACCCGCCACGCGAAGCCGAGGTCCGCGCGCTCCTTGTCGGTCGGGGCGCGCTTCGTCGCGACCTTCGCCTGCGCGAGATCGACCATCCCGTTGTCGACTGTCTGGATCAGCGCACCACCGGCGATCGTCCGGATCGACCACGCGAGGCTGTTCGTCGGCGGCGCCCACGTCCCGGTCGCGGCGACGAGGCGCAGGTTCTTCTTGCTCGCGAGCACGTCGCGCGCAGCGGACGAGTAGCTCGGCGCGACGACGCACTCGAGGAACGTCTCGACCAGGAGCTTCGCGAGCGCCTCGTCGACCTCACGGTTGACCGCGACGATGCCGCCGAACGCGCTCGTCGCATCGGCATCACGCGCCTGGCGGTAGGCCGTCGCGAGATCCGCCGCGACCGACACGCCGCAGGGGTTGTTGTGCTTGACGACGATCGCGGCCGGCTCGGTGAATTCGAGGCACAGGCCGAGCGCGGCATCGAGATCGAGGATGTTGTTGTAGGAGAGCTGCTTGCCGCCGAGCACCTCGGCTGTCGCGATGGTCGGCCGGTTGCCGAGCGAGCCCGGCAGCGGCGAGCGTGCGTCGGCATAGAACGCGGCGCGCTGGTGCGGGTTCTCGCCGTAGCGCAGCTCGTACAGACGGCGCCACTGGACGCCGAGCGTGTCGGGCAGCTCGGCCCGCTTCGGCTCCTGCTCGCGCGCGCTCGCGACGCTGTCGTCGATCGAGGACAGATACGCGGCGATCGCGCTGTCGTAGGCGGCGGTGTGGGCGAATGCCTTGCGGGCGAGCTGGAGGCGGCGCGTGGCCGAGACCTCCTTCGTCGCGCGCAGATCGGCGATCACGCCCTCGTAATCGGCGGGATCGACGACCACGGCGACGCGTTCGTGGTTCTTCGCCGATGACCGCAGCATCGAAGGTCCGCCGATGTCGATGTTCTCGATCGCCTCGGCGAACGACACGCCCTGCTTCGCGATCGTCGCCTCGAACGGGTAGAGGTTCACGACGACGAGGTCGATCGGCTCGATCCCTTGCTTAGCCATCTCGGCGCGGTGCGCGTCGGTCGCACGGCCGAGCAGGCCCCCGTGGATCTTCGGGTGCAGCGTCTTCACGCGGCCATCGAGGATCTCGGGAGCGCCCGTGTAGTCGGAGACCTGCGTCACCGGGATGCCGGCGGCCGAGAGTGCCGAGGCCGTGCCGCCGGTCGAGAGGATCTGCACGCCGAGGTCGTGCAGGACTCTGGCCAGCTCGACGACGCCCCGCTTATCCGAGACCGAAATCAATGCGCGGCGAACCATGCCGGCTGCGTACCACAGTCACGACGAGGTGATCACGCAGACGTCGTCGACTTCGCGCCACTGCGAGCCGAGTTGATCGGCCCGGCGAGCAGATCTCCGGAGCGTCCGCCGTTGGCTGGCCCGCAACATCGAATCCGATCCGCCCACACCCAGCGAGCGTGATCGGAGCGAGCGACAGCCCTCTCAGTTACGATCTTTGGCGTTCTCTGCCGCCTGCGCGAGCAGCTCGGCGCCGAGCTCGTCCGGAGACGGTGAGCCCATCTTCAGCTTGAGCAGACCGCGGACCTCGACCTGACGGATGCGCTCGCGCGTCAGGTTCATGATCTCGCCGACCTCCTCGAGCGTGATACCGCCGCGCTCGGCGACATCGAGTGCGCAGGTGTGCTGCAGCTCCCACGGCTCGAGATCCGGGAAGTTGATCTTGATCGACCCGGTCTCCGGGTTGATGTCGAGGTAGAGGTGGTGCTTGCACGCGACCCACGGACACGGGCGCATCTCCCCGCGGCACTCCTCGCGGGTCGTCGGACGCGGGATGTCGACGGGCGGATACATCATCGCGCCCACGCGCAGCTCCTCGCGCGTCAACCGCTTCATCGCGATCGTCTTGCTGCGCGGCCGCGTGCGGCGGCGACGCCGACGGATCTTGCGGCTGACCTCCGGAACCTCTTCGTCCGTGGTCTCCATCGCATCGCTGAGCTCCTCTTGCTCGGTGTCGAGCTCGAGTCCCTCATCTTCATCGTCACGGTCATCGGCGCTCATGGACATCTCCTCGGTGGGTGTTCAAAGCAGGTCCTCGGCGCCCCCCGCGGCGCCGGCCAGACGAAGTGTGTCGGTGCGCGGTGCGGCGACCCGGCGGGTGAGCGCATCGAGGCGCTCGACGAGTCGTTCACCGTCCTTGCGGACGTCGGTCAGTTCCTTGGCGACCTCGCGACGCGCGGTCGGGTCGAGTCGCTCGCTGTCACGCGCCAGGCGCGTGCAGAGCTCTTTCACGTTCTCCCCGACGCCCTCGACGAGATCCGTGTAGAGCAGGAACTGCCCCTGGATCTCCTCGATCGTGAAGCCGTCGGCCATCAGCCGCTTCACGTCGTTGATCCGGCGAACCGTCTTGGCCGGATACACGCCGAGCGAGCCCTTGTGCTTGCCCTTGCGGCCGACGCGCTTGCTGCGCGGCAGGAGGCCCTGCTGCACGTACTTGCGGAAGCTCGCCTCGCTGAACTTGATGCGGTTGCTCGTGAACGCGTCGACCAGCTGGACCGCGGTCAGTCCGTCCGGATACGAGGTCTCGATCGCGCGCAGCTGCTCCTCCGTCAGAAGCTGCAGGCGCGATGCACCCGCTCCGGCGGCCGGCGCGTCGTCATCGCGGCGTGCCGCGACGGTCGCGTGAGCCGGTCGGCGATGCGCGCGGAACGGGACGACGTTCGTCGTCGACAGCGCATCCGGCTCGAAGCTTCGATCGCGAGAAAACAAAACAGTCCCCCTTCGCGCCGTCCATGACGGCGTGCGCTTGGGCGCAGCGGCGCTGCTGCCCTCCACCCCCGCCAGACGCTGGAACGTCCATCGTTCGACGAGGTGTACTCACGATATTCGTCTGAATGGAGTCCGTCAACGATAACGAGCCTAGCAGAATCAACTTTTTAACTGTGACTCTGTTCAGGTCGACGAAGCCGTCAGCGACTCGCGTCGATCACCGCGCTCGGGCTAGCGTTCACGGTCATGAAGAGACTGCTGATCGCGTTCGGCGCATGTGCCGCGATCGCGATTGCTGTCGGTTCCTCGTCGGTGAACGCCGAGCTCGAGAACCAGGTCTTCACGTCTCGCGCGCACCGGCTCCGGCTCGTCGTGCCTCGCGGCTGGCGCGCGACCGACCAGCCGAGCTATCCGGGCCTGCTGCTGTGGATGCTGCGCAGCCAGCCGGAAGGAAAAATCGTCCTCACCGCGGAGCCCTTCACGCGGCAGGTCTACTGCAGCTGGCCGATCGAGTGCCGATCGAGCGCCGATTCCCTGCCCGGCAAGCTCGCCTGCTCGATGCGCCGCAAGCTCGAGCAGCAGCGACTCCACGTCGGGCCGGTCCAGGCCGGGCCGAAGGAGAACCAGGAGAACGGCATGCCGTCGGTCTGGTACGAGCTCGACGACGGCAAGCAGTTCCTCCGCCAGGCCGTCGCGCTCGATGAGGACCGCGTGGTCTCGCTCGTGCTCAGCGCTCCCTCTGCCGAGGCGCGCAGCGCGCACGTTCGTGCGTTCGAGCAGACGCTCCGCACACTCCGGCCGCTCACCCGGGAGGAGCTCGGCGAGGCCATGCCCTCCCCGCAGCAGGTCGTCACGCAGCTCATCACCGATGCCGGCGTCGGAGATGCGGCCGCCGTTCCCGCCGACGCGTCGACGACGCCATCGACGACGTTCGAGTCGGCGCCGGTCCAGAAGATCGATCCGGTCGGGCCCTGCGCGAAGCAGTAACTGGTGAACTGGTGTCTGACCCCGCTCAGCGGGCGCGGAGCAGCGCGCCGAAGGACGCCGCCTGCGTCGACGACAGCGTGCCGGCCGACGTCGCCTCCGACGAGGCGGCCCACACATCGGCGGCTGTTGCCGGATGCGTCTCTTCCGCGACCGCGTTCGTCGCGGGATCCGGCTGCTTCGGCAGGGCCTCCGCGATCGCGGTCATCACCTTCTGCTGCTCCGCTTCGCGCTCGGCGAGCAGCTCCAGCGGTCCGATGTCCTGGCAGCCGAACTGGCGATCGGTCGCCGCGCAGTAGACGCGGACGTGCATGTGATCGTTGTGCGGCGCGCTGTCGCCCGGCTGCTTGCATGCCTTCTGTGCACGCGCGATCAGCTCGGGCGCCTCGTGATTGGCGACCGCGTACTCGAGCATCGTCTCGACGATCGGTCGGTACATGAAGATGTACTGGACGTACGCCTCGTCGGCGGTGAGCAGCTCCTTGACGAGCAGCCACGTGCGCGGGATGTCGACGGAGATGCCGGTGCCATCGGCCGCGACGCCACGTGCATTGAACACGTGCATCGCATCGGCCTCGAACGGCTTCCCCTCGGCGTCGCGCATGTAATACAGGAGGTCCGCGTCGCGACCATTCTGGTGCGATCGATGGAACGCATGCGCGGCACCACCCGAGGTGCTGGAGAGGTCGGCGACGATGAGCCGCACGTCCCTCACCTTCTTGTGCATGCGCTTCGCGACGCCCTTCACGAGCGAGACGAGCTCGTCGGTGCCGTAGCGATTGCCTCGCTGCTCCCAGACCTCGCGCGTCGTGTAACCGTCGCCCTTGTCGGGGAGCTTGCGGCCATCGATCAGATAGCCGCCGTTCGGCTTGCCGTAGGAGATGCTGCTGCCATCCGTGACGACGCCGAGCTCGGCGCAGCCGCTCGCGGCCATCGCCAGCGCGTAGACTGCGAGCACAGCGCGCACGTCTCCCACTATGAGGGATCGATGGGCGAAAAACGAGCAGAGCTTGTTTGTCGCGCTGCATCACCTACATCGGAACACTCAGTTGAACGCGCGCCACGCCGGACCGAGCATCTTCCAGGCAGAGCCATCCCAGAAGAACATGTGGAACTTGGTCCCCATGTCCTGGCCGGGCTCGGTCACCTCGACCTCGTAGAATGTCTGACCGGGCTTGAGCACGCTCTCGGCGAGCTTCTTCGCGCCACCCGGGAACTCTTCGAACGCCGGCGTGCCCTGCTTGTAGGCGACCAGATCCTCGACGCTCGAGGCGTGGACCTTGATCTCGGTGCGGCCCTGCCCCGGATAGAAGATGCACGCGACCTTCTCGTCGTCGGGCGGGACATCCTTGAAGCTGGCGGCGATCTCGTCGAGCTTGCTGGCCGGGACGTCGTCCTTGAAGATCTTCTTCAGGTTGTCCTTGCTCGGCAGGAGCGACATCGTGATCGCCTTGCCCTTCGCGAGGTCCTTGCCGGTACATGCCGCGTGCGAGGCCGTGAACAGATCCTTCAGGCCGTCGGCGCCGTCCTTCTCCGGGACACCGGCGGCCGCTGCGTTGCCGGCCGGTGCCTTGTCTCCACCCTTGTCCTTCTTGCACGCGCCGAGCGACGCGAGAGCCACGACCGAAAATGCGAATGCCGACCAGTTCTTCATGGCCGGCATCCTAGTGCAGTCGAGGTGAGAGCGTCTTACGACTTGTCCTCGAACTCCGCGTCGATGACGTCGTCGTTCTTGGGCTGCTCGGCCGACGGCTCACCGCCGCCAGCGCCGCCCGCTTCACCACCGCCGGCCTGCTTGTACATGGCCTCGGCGAGCTTGTGGGCAGATGCCTGCAGCTTCTCGAACGCGCCCCGCAGCTCGTCGGCGTTGCCGCCGTCGCGGTTGCGCTCGAGCACCTCTTCGGCCTCCTTGAGCGCTTCCTCGATCATGAGCTTGTCGGTGTCGCCGAGCTTGGACGAGTTCTCGCTGACGAGCTTCTTGGTCCCGTAGAGCAGCGTGTCGAGCTGGTTACGAGCCTCGATCGACTCCTTGCGGTTCTTGTCCTCGGCCTCGTGCTTCGCCGCGTCCTCGACGGCGCGCTTGATGTCCGCGTCCGTCAGACCGCTCGATGCCTCGATGCGGATCGTCTTCTCCGCCCCCGTCGCCTTGTCCTTCGCGGCCACGTTGAGGATGCCGTTCGCGTCGATATCGAAGGTGACCTCGATCTGCGGCACTCCGCGCGGCGCCGGCGGGATGCCGGTCAGCTGGAACTTGCCGAGGGTCTTGTTGTCCTTCGCCATGGGACGCTCGCCCTGCGTGACGTGGACCTCGACGGACGACTGATTGTCAGCCGCGGTCGAGAACGTCTCGCTCTTGCGCGTCGGGATGGTCGTGTTGCGAGCGATGAGCACCGTCGCGACACCACCGAGGGTCTCGATCGCGAGGGAGAGCGGCGTGACGTCGAGGAGAAGGATGTCCTTGACGTCGCCCGAGAGGACGCCGCCCTGGACCGCTGCACCGAGTGCAACGACCTCATCCGGGTTCACGCTCTTGTTCGGCTCGCGCTTGAAGAACTCCTTGACCTTCGCCTGGACCATCGGGATACGCGTCGAACCACCGACGAGGACGACCTCGTGGATGTCCTCGACCTTCTTGCCGGCGTCGGCGAGCGCCTTCTTGCACGGCTCCATCGCGCGATTGACGATGTCCTCGATCATCTGCTCGAACTTGCTGCGCGACAGCTTCTTGAGCAGGTGCTTCGGACCGGTCGCATCGGCGGTCAGGTACGGCAGGTTGACCTCCGTCTCCTGAACACTCGAGAGCTCGATCTTCGCCTTCTCCGCTGCCTCCTTGAGGCGCTGCAGGACCATCTTGTCCTTCGAGACATCGATGCCGGTGTCCTTCTTGAACTCGGAGACGAGCCAGTCCATCAGGCGGTGGTCGATGTCATCGCCGCCGAGGTGCGTGTCGCCGTTGGTCGAGACGACCTCGACGACCTTATCGCCGACCTCGAGGACGGAGATATCGAACGTGCCACCGCCCATGTCGAACACGGCGATCAGCTGCTCCTTGGTCTTGTCCAGACCGTAGGCGAGCGCAGCCGCGGTGGGCTCGTTGATGATGCGCTTGACGTCGAGGCCCGCGATCTTGCCGGCGTCCTTGGTCGCCTGGCGCTGGCTGTCGTTGAAGTACGCGGGAACCGTGATGACCGCCTCGGTCACCGGCTCGCCGAGATACTCCTCGGCCGCTCGCTTCAGCTTCATGAGCACGCGCGCGCCGATCTCCGGTGGCGAGTACTTCTTGCCGCGGATCTCGAACGCGACGTCGCCGTTGCTCGCTGGACCGAGCTTGAACGGGACGCGCTTCATCTCCTCTTGCGTGATCGGGTCATTGAACTTGCGTCCCATGAACCGCTTGCTCGAGAAGACGGTGTTCTCTGGATTCGTGATCGCCTGACGGCGGGCGATCTGTCCTACAAGAACTTCGCCCTTTTCGTCGAATGCGACCACCGACGGGGTCAGGCGAGCGCCTTCCTCGTTCGCGATGACCTTGGGCTCCTTGCCCTCCATGATCGCGACCACGGAGTTGGTGGTGCCCAGGTCGATGCCGATGATCTTGCCCATGACTGTTTTCCTCGACTGCGGAATTGTTTGCTGGGCAACCTAAGTAGGCCCCAAGGGGTCGTCAAGACACGCCCCCCACTTTGCTAGGGAACGTTCGGCCGGCCCGATCTCATCCGCGCGCTGACGCACGGTCACCACGGCCGGATCCGGCCGGTTTTGCGCGCCGCCGGGCCTGCCGGCGACCACCGATCCCTGCCCGACCGGGCACCCAAGGATCCGGCCCAAGGATCCAGCCCGGTCGGCCCCGCAAGAGCCGCCACTCCCGCGCCGCTACACGATCGCACGATCAGAGCCGAGCTACTTGATCAGGGCCCGGGTCGCCGGCGCACGCCGCACGAGGAGTCCCAGCTCGCCGTCGCTGCCGGGCCGGCGCAGCATCACGTAGCGAAGGACGATCGCCGAGACGACACAGAACACGACACACCACCACCCGGCGGCGACCACGGCGCCGAGCGACAGCAGGAAGCCCAGGGCCAGCCATGCGGTCTGCGCCCAGCGCTCCAGCGTCGTCACGATCTTCACCCGCTGTTCCTCGCGCTCGACGTCGAACGGTCCGGGCGCGTCGTGGCTCTTGCCGCGCGGCCCCGGAAAGTCACGATGACTGTCGCGGCCTGTGACGAACAGGATGTGCTCGAGCAGTCCGCCTGCGAGCCAGATCCCGTCGCGCTTGCAGTAGAGCGTGTCGTGATCGAGATCGACACCGTCGACGGCGATCCGGCACGCGCGCATCCGTCCGGAGCAGCACGGACAGCGGCGCTCCGTCGGCGTGTCGTCGACGACATCGACATCGCCGCCCAGCAGATCGACGACCGCTGCGTGTGGGATGAGCACCGCACCGCAGTGATCGCAGACCTGCCGGCCCGCATAGTCGCGAACCGGCCGCCCGCACGCAGCGCACGCACTCACGGCCCTTGGATGCCAACGGGGCCGAGGCGGTTCCCGGAAAGTGACGCGAGCCGGTGGATCAACGCCGGGTGGTCAGGAGGTGCTCCTCGTACCGTCCGACCTCGCCAAACCCGAGCCACTCGTAGCACCTGATCGCGGCGCGGTTGTCGGCCCTGACATTGAGGCCGACGTGATCCACGTGCGCGAGCAACGAACGTGACACGTGCGCCACCACGAGCGTGCCCAGGCCGCGGCCACGCTGCTCGGGAGCCACGGCGATATTCCCGAGTGCGGCGACACGCTCGGCCGGCGAGTAGACATGCACCCCGCCCGCGGCAAGGAGCTCGTGATCGCGAATGCCGGCGTACTGCCCCGTGTCGAGCATCCGTGGGTCGAACCAGTTACTTGGGTAACTGCGAGCGAAGAACGCCGCGAGCTCGTCGCGGTCGCCGGACGCGAGCGGGACGACGCGGGAGGTATCGAGGCCCTCGAGCGCGGAGCGATCGGCGAGGCTCATCTTCACGTAGTCGCCGTGCGGCTCGCTCGCGTACCGCGCGCCGAACGCGCCGACGAGCCCGGGCGACAGGTGTGCATAGATCCGCGCGGGCAGCTCGTCGTGGATCGATGCGATCAGCGCGGTGAGCGGTCCGACGTCTCCGATCGCGAGGACCACGGGCAGCGAGCTGGCGGAGTACAGCAGCACGACCGCTTCCAGCTCGCCGTCGTCGAACGCGAACCAGCGCGTGTGCGGCCAGAAGAAGTCGTCGAGGTCGCCGAGCTCGTACAGATGCAGCGCGGGTGCCCGCATGAAGTAGGAGCGAAGGCGCGCGCGGTCGGTGATCGTGACGGCCCGCATCCCGATCACAGACCGGTTCGTACGAGCTCGTCGGTCGTCGCCACGATCCCGACGCGCAGACCGAGTTCGACGGCCTGTTCCGGTATTTCCGCGATCACCCCACCGCCACGCACGCGCACCTCATGTCGTGGTACCAGAAGACCACCTGCGCCGACGCGCAGGGGAACGACAGCGCGACCGACGGCGACCTC
>Ga0153915_10005421_pt1 | contig 11863 bp, 14 predicted proteins | sample Opewatmetagenome_2_FD_107003 | JGI IMG/M metagenome (GOLD analysis project Ga0153915, IMG submission 107003) | Freshwater wetland microbial communities from Ohio, USA - Open water 3 Core 3 Depth 3 metaG | ecosystem: Environmental > Aquatic > Freshwater > Wetlands | place: USA: Ohio, Lake Erie...
ATTCGGCTGTTCAGTTTAATTACGGGCATCTCATAAATCCAAATATTGCAAAATTATTCCTAATGTGCTAAATTAAAATCTGCACATTAAATCAAAACAGGAGGTAAAAATGGGGAAAAGTAAAAACATGATCGAAGAACTGAAAGAAGTGGACTGCGAAACAATGACTGTCGTCTACGAATGGTGTGGCGTTCGTAAAGAACGCAAACTTCCAAAAGACGAGGCTATTGCTTTTATCAAAAAAATCCAGGCACGCCCTCAGGACATGAGAGTACTCGAAGTTCTACACCCCCGAGCAGCCGCATAGGCTGCTTTTTTATTTTTTTATTTCGAAGCTTAAGCCATCGCTCAAAATTTTTATATTCCCATCTTTTCCAGTTTGCAGAATTTCCATATTTTTCAATCTATCCAGAACTTCCTGGTGCGGATGGCCGTATTGATTGTCTTTACCGACCTCGATTATTGCCAGCATCGCATCAACCGCTTTCAAAAACGCATCGCTGGTCGAGGTTTTGCTGCCGTGATGCGCAATTTTTAAAATATCTGCTTGTAAATTTAATCCCGAACCCACCAATTCGTTTTCTGTGGCTTTCTCGATATCGCCAGTAAATAGAGTTTCGAAATCATTATAAATCAGTTTCGATACAATTGAACTGCTATTGCTGTCAGAGAGCTGCTCACCAGCCATGTTTTTGAAAGGATAAAGAATTTGCATCGTAATATTATTACCGAAATCGATTTGTCCTCCGGATTTGGCAATATAAATTGGAATTTGTTTTTCTTTTATAGTATTTATCAATTCCCGATACTGCTCTGTGTCTCTGACCACGCCCGTAGTAATAATTGCGCCTACTTTGTAACGTTTGATAATCTCGATTAATCCGTTCATATGGTCTTGCTCGGGATGGGTAAGCACAATTAAATCAATATAGCGGTCAAAAAACGGCATTGTTTTACCCAGTTTTTCGAGAATTGACATATCCGGTCCGCCATCAATCAAAACCTGCTGTTTTGCGGGAGTTTCGATAAATTCCGCATCACCCTGACCCACGTCGAAAAACTCGACTTTCAAAAATACGTTATTCTCTTGCTGAAAAACAAAAATCCAAACTACCACCGCAATCACCAGCAGTCCGGTTAAAATTATAGCTTGATGTTTTTTACTAAACATGATAAATTTAGCTTAAGGAGGCAAAAATGACAAAAACGACGCAGGTAATCATTATTTGGACAATCGTTCTTGTTCTTTGTGGCACTCTATTTATTCTTTTTCGTAAAATCCGCAAACTTTGCGACAAAATCCTAAAAATCGCCAATGGTATGCTGCAAAAAATCACCTCCAAGCCCCAGTAAAAACACTGCGGGCTTTTTTGTTTTGCCAGAAAATAATCAACCCCGTTAAGACAATATAATATCCGATTAAAAATAACCAATGGATGTTTTGAATTTCTTTGGCTGCCCAGGGAATTTTAGAAAACCAATCGATAATTTTAAAAACATAAGCAGTTCCCAGATACGCTGGCCAGACCAGAACTTTGCCCAGAAGACTCCAAATTATCGCTCCGCTAATAAAAATTAAACCAATAATCGTCAGAAAGGTAATAAACGGCACAATTAGAATATTGGTTAAGGGAGAAATGAAGGAAATTCTACCGAAGTTATAAACTAAAACTGGCAGAACCGCAATTTGTGCGGCAATGGTTGTGGTAATAATTTGAACAATACCATTTAGTTCTTCTTTTTTGATTTTCTTCAAAATCAAATCGTCCAATATCGGCTTGATGTAAATCAGGCCGAAAACCGCAAGAAACGACAATTGAAATCCAATATCGTAGCGCAGTAGTAAGGGGTTAAAAATCAGCATAATCGCCGCGGCAAAAACCATAATCCTTGAGGCATTGCTCAATCTGCCTATTTTCTGTGCGTAAAGTAAAATTGCACCCATAATTCCTGCGCGCACTGCGGAAGCCGGCGCACCAACCATAATAATGAAAAGAAAAATTAAAGCCAGAACAAACCAAAATGCCTGTTTGCGCCACAAACCTAAGGCAATCAAAACAAACATCAGGATTTCGGAAATAATCACGATATTCATTCCTGAAATCGCCACGATATGACTGGTTCCGGTAATGCTCAAAGAATTTTTTAGCTCATCGGAAAAGATTTGCTTGTTTCCCAAAATGATTCCCTCTAGTAGCGAAACTTCGGGAAAGGGCATAATTTTTTCTATCGCGTCAGTCGTCCTGTTCTTGAATTTTAAAATTGCGCCAAATATCGCATTACCCTGGTCTCTTTCCAGAATTTCTATTTCTGGCCAATAAATTACCGAATAAATCCCGTCTTTTGCTAGATAGTTTTTGTAATTAAAATCTTCAAATATTGTAGGAGTTTCCAGATTCCCCTTGATTTTTAAGACATCACCATAAAAATACTGCGGATAATTTCCCGTAGTAACCAAAACTTTTCCCTGGTCGGTTTTTATGGTCAGTTTGGTGCTGCTGCTTTTAATTTCCGGCTCTTTAATGATTTTTCCAGTTATAACACCCCCATCTTTCTCGGAAAGGTGGGGGTTTCCTTTTTCGATTAGAGTTGGCGATAGAAAAAATATCCCTCCGATAAAAACTAAACAAACAATAAGGAATATATTGGATATTTTCATAAACGGAGTTCAACCTCCTTGATATTTCTTTCTAGAATTTTTGCAAATTCTTTCAGGGTTTCTTCGGGATAGGGAACAATGTTTTCAAAATTTTTATCGAGAACTTTTTTGTTCTGAAACTGCTGCAAGGCGATTTTTTTTGCGCCTTTCAACCATTTGCCGATTTTTTCAATATCTTCTTTCTCAACCAGACCCGGCACAACCGTAGTTCTGAATTCGTAATCAATATCGCTATTTTTTATCAATTCTACGCTTTTTCTTATTTTATTCAAGTCAATTTTTGTATTTACTGCTTTTTCGTAATTATCCAAACTGGTTTTGATGTCCATGGCAATGAAATCCACTAAATTCTCATCAACTAATTTACACAAAACTTCCGGCATTGAACCATTGGTATCCAGTTTCACCAAGAATCCTTTTGCTTCTATTTTTTTTACAAAATCAATCAAATCAATTTGCATTGTCGGCTCTCCTCCGGTAATGCAAACCCCCTCGAGCAAACCTTGTTTCGAATCAAGAAATTCAAAAAAATCAGCTTCGGAAATTTGGGGCTGCCCCGACGCAAGGTCGGGGCGGACCAAGTCCGGATTTTGGCAAAATCCGCATTTGAAATTGCACCCGATTAAAAAAACAGTGGCCGCAACTTTTCCCGGGTAATCAACAAGGGTAAGTTTTTGCAAACCACCGATTTTCATGTTGTATTCTTATGATTTAACTTTAAATTCCAGCCGGTCTTTAAATTCCTGCTGTTTTCCTTTATTCCATTGCTGAACAGGACGTAAATATCCGACAATACGCGAATATACTTCGCATGGCTGTTCAATAATACACTTGGGGCAGATGAAATGCTCTCCGGCAAGATATCCGTGGTTCGGACAAATGCTGAATGTGGGGGTAATCGTAAAATACGGCAGATGAAATTTCGAAAATACTTTTTTGACCAATTTCTTTACCGCTTCATTATCGGAAAGTCTCTCGCCGATAAAACCGTGCAAAACCGTGCCTCCAGTATATTTTGTCTGTAACTCATCCTGCAGTTTAATCGCTTCGAATAAATCATCGGTATAATCAACCGGCAATTGTGTGGAATTAGTATAATACGCATCGCCATTTCCCGCAGTGACAATATCCGGATATTGACGTTTATCCATTCTTGCCAATCTGTAAGAAGTGCCCTCGCCCGGTGTGGCTTCAAGATTATACATATTACCGGTTGCTTCCTGGTATTTCAACAATCTCTCACGCATAAAATCCAAAATTTCGATTGCGAATTTTCTTCCTTCGGAGCTGGCGATATTTTTTTTCATAAAATTCAAAAGCGCTTCATTCATTCCGATCAATCCGATAGTAGAAAAATGGTTGCTCCAGAAATTGCCGCGCATTTTTTTGATTCCTTCAAGATAAAACTTGGCATAAGGATAAAGCCCCTTTTCCGTGAAATTCTCGATGGTTTTTCTTTTGATTTCGAGCGACTCTTTGGCCAGGTCCATTAAATGACTCAATCTGCTGAAAAATTCCTCTTTTGTTTTCGCCAAGTACCCAATTCTCGGTAGATTCAACGTCACCACGCCGATTGAACCAGTAAGGGGTGAAGCGCCGAATAGCCCTCCTCCTCGCTTATAAAGTTCGCGGTTATCCAGGCGCAAACGGCAACACATCGAACGGGCATCGTCGGGCTTCATATCGCTGTTGATAAAATTCGCAAAATAAGGAATCCCGTACCGCGCGGTCATTTCCCAGACCGGCTCCAAAACCGGATTATCCCATTGAAAATTCTTGGTAATGTTATAAGTGGGAATGGGAAAGGTAAATACCCTGCCCGAAGCGTCGCCTTCGGACATCAATTCCGCAAATGCCTTATTAATCATATCCATTTCCGGTTGGAAATCTTTATAGGTTTCTTTTTGCGGCTTCCCACCGATGATTACGGAATTATTTTTCAAACTGTCCGGAACAACCAAATCCATAGTGATATTGGTAAACGGAGTTTGAAATCCAACACGCGTCGGCACATTACAGCCGAATAAAAATTCCTGCAAACATTGTTTGGTCTGTTCATAACTCAAATTATCATAGCGCACAAAAGGTGCAAGTATGGTATCGAAATTGGAAAATGCTTCTGCGCCAGCGGTTTCTCCCTGAAGTGTATAGAAAAAATTGATGACATGATTCAACGCAGTTCTGAAATGTTTTGCTGGTTTGGTTTCCACCTTTCCCGGCACTCCGCGAAATCCCTTTATCAATAAATCGGCCAAATCCCAACCGCAACAATAGGGCGCAAGATAGCCCAAGTCATGGATATGAAAATCACCCGATTGTGCCGCTTCGCGAATTTCTTGCGGATAAACCTTATTCAGCCAATAAACTTTGGTAATCGCACTCGAGGTATAGTCATGGAGACCCTGCAAGGAATAATTCATATTGCTGTTTTCGTGAACCTGCCAATCCAGTTCGTCGATATAGCCACTCACCATATCAAGACTTTCCTGCGTAGCTTTTTCGATTTCACGAATTTTTCTGCGTTGCTCACGATAAAGAATATATGCACGAGCTGTTTCGGAAAAATCATTCAGAATCAGAACCTCTTCCACGATATCCTGAATCTCTTCAACTGAGGGAATGTAATTCTTTCTGAATCTTTTGTTCAAAAAAACCACCACTTTATCGGAAAGCCGCTTTGCGATTCTGCGACTACCCTTATGAGTGGCGGTTAACGCCTTAAAAATGGCTTCGGTAATTTTATCCTGATCAAAATCGGCTATTCTGCCGTCTCTTTTTCTGATTTGCATAAATTTATTTTTCATATTCGTTTTCGCTAAAGCATAAAATTACTGTGCCAATACTTAATTTTAATCGATTTTAAAAATAGAGGCAAGAGGAGAGGTCGCGCCTTAAAACCCAAAGCCTATATTTGCCCAATAAGGGGGAGACCTTACACCCCCCTTATTTTATTTGTACCCCGACACCAAAGATTTTAAATAGGGCTTTTGCATTTTTATGGTTTCTGCCTAAATTCATTGTAAGATTGTTTTTAATTAAGTTTTCGGTGTCGGGGTGAATTACAGACACTTTTGACTTTCACCCCTTAATGCAAATATGCGCTTTAGGTTTTAGTCGCTTAAAAGAGAGTAAGACAAGGGGGCAGATTTTTGTAAACCATATCGCAGCCAGGCTGGTTTCGGGACAAAATAAATCACCAAGCCAAAATTGGCCTGGCGAGATATAGAAGCGGCGTAAATTAATATTATTTTGTTGATGCAGCCGACTTCGTGGTTGGAAAAAATCTGTCCCCTTGTCCAAAACAATGTCTATTTCATTTCTCCCAGCGTCGCACTGATTGTAATTCCCTGCTTATCGCGCAAAACCTTCAGAGTTACCACGTCTCCTGGATTATGTTTCGCAATCAATTTCGATAAAGGGTTTTGTTCGTTTATTTTTGTACCGTCCAATTCCAAGATAATGTCCCCTTCTTTCAATCCTGCTTTTTCCGCGGCACTTCCGGAAGTAATCGCCGGTTCATTTTGATTATCGCCCTTGGAAATTAATGCACCGTAATCTACTGTTAAATTATTTTTTTCGGCAAGGACCTTGTTTATCAAAACATAACGCACACCCAACAACGGATAAACTATTTTTCCTTTCGTTTCGACATCGTTTACCGCTTTTGCGATTTCGTTTACCGGAATCGCAAAACCGATACTTTGTGCATTTTCCACGGTAGCGGTATTAATTCCGATAACTTCTCCGTAAAGATTTAAAAGCGGACCTCCGGAATTTCCCGGATTAATTGCCGCATCGGTTTGAATCAATTGGTCAAGTTGTTCGCTTACCCCTCCTCCGCTTGCGGTAATTGAGCGTAGAAGCCCGGAAATTATTCCCGCGCTGACTGTATTTCTGAATTCCCCCAGAGCATTGCCGATGGCGATTACTGTCTGGCCAATTTCCAAATCGTCGGAATTCCCTAATTTTATTGTCGAAAGATTGGTGGCGGTAATTTTTACTACCGCAATGTCCTGAATCGGGTCGCGCGCCAAAACTTGTGCCGGATACTTTTGACCGTCATTGGTAAAAACCGTGTATTCCGCTTCTGTATCGGAAACAACGTGCCTATTGGTAACAATCAAACCGTCGGAAGAAACAATAAATCCACTGCCTCCGCCCACTTCCTGTAATCGTGTTCCTTTTTGCTGAATAATCGGAATGCGAAAATCAAACGGGCTGTTCTCACCAAAAGGATTATAATAGCTTGTTTCCAGTATCGGCACAAGTTTACTGATGACAATACTGACAACTGCCGGAGATGCTTGTTTTACGACTTCAGGAATGGTTTTTTCTGCTAGTGGATTTTCCGAAACCGTATTAATTGTATTATTTGTGACAGTACTTTGATTTTTATTCGCCAAAGAATAAAAATAGGCAGAAGAAAACAATCCTGCACTAAAACCAAAAATAATCGCCACAATAATGGTAATTACGGCCTGTTTTTTTATCAGGTCTTTTATTTTTTTACCGAAATTTTTGAAATCCGGTTTTTTTATTTTTAAATCCGGATTATAAATACGAAATGATTTCATATATTAATTAATATGTTAATTCAATTGCACGATTAGTATCCTTGTAAAATCCGCTCGACTGAAGTTTTCTATTGGGACTTATTTCACTCGCACTTACAATATAGGTAATGTCATCACCTAAAGTTCCAGTGGCGTTATAAAGGGCCGGTCCGGTAATCGCTCCGGTATGGTCCAAATACAATAGCTCTTCTATTCCCGACTCGGCCGCATAATAGGCAATTAATGATTCAGGCAATGCGCGGGATAGTTTTATCTCTCCCAAACTTAATTTGGCAATACCCATGGCAATAGCCAAAATTACCGACATAATCAGGACTGTCAAAAGTAACGATGCACCTTTTTTATTTTTTCCACTCATAAAAACATTACTTAAGGCACGTCTAGGGTTCTCTGCGAAAGAGTTGTTTGTAAATCAATGCTTGCCTGTTGCTCGATTTTTGTGCCCTTGCCCTGGACACTGATACTAATTGTTACCCTGGGTTGGAGGCCATCGGTATTTCCGATGCCGGATACATAAAAACCTCCGCTTATAATTACGCTACTGGAATTGATTACCCCGCCCTGATTAAGGGTAAGATTCATTCTTTCTATATTTCCCGCATTAAAAGTGTATTCGATTATATTCCCTCCTGGCCGTCTGATTTGTATTTCTGAGGAATTGGGGTTACTCATAATTACACTCATTCTGAGCTCTTTGGCCATAAATTCCAGAACAAATCTGGCGTTTTCCTGCACATTCTGTAAGGCCAAAACTTTGCGCTGGCCAGTTATACCCATGGAAAGCAAGGTTAAAACCACGAGAATAGCAATCGAAAATAACGCCAGAGAAAAAATCAGTTCGATTAAAGTAACTCCCTTTTTATTTTTTGGCAAAAACTTGTTCATAATTTATGGTTCCTCTGATTCCTCAAGCCAGTTATAAAGCCGGGTTTCCGCGCTAATAACATTGTTTCTGCCCCTCTCGTTCCAGGTTACCTCGGAAACAACTTTTATTTGGTTATCTGCAATATGCTCAATGGTTATTTTTCTGTAAAAGAGCGTATCTGTTCCATTGTCATACTGATAAATCCCGTTATCTATTTTCAGCGGCACTTCGGAGTAAGGGAGTAGACTCGACGAATTGTATTGCGCCTGATAATCTATCGGACCCGAATCATCTCCTAGGCCGTCTCGCCAAGTTGATGACGTTCTTTTATAAGCAAGCCAATTATTGTCCCTTATATTTCTTACAATTTCCAGGCCTTCTTGTGACAAACCGATGGCAATAATCTTCATTCTGGTGGTTTTTGTGCTGTTAACACTCATGGTTACCAATACCAAGGCCGAAGTCAAAATAGAGATAATTACACCCATGGCAACAATTATTTCAAGTAAGGTGAATCCTGCACCAATTCTCTTATTATTTCTTTTTGGTGTTTTTAATTTATTTCCAAGTCTATTTTTATTATTTTTGAGAATATACATAAAATTGATGCATGACAAGCCCTTTCATTCATCACTGAATACTTATTTCTCCGGTTTTTTTGATAATAATGCTTCTGCAGTTTTTCGAAGGACAGGTTGTCCCTGTTCTCTTGATAACGATTATTCCCGTGGCGTAACTGGGATTAAAAGTAGCAAGTCCATCGGGAACACTGAACAGTATATCAAAAATACTATTGCTCGTACCAATAGACTGCAAATCAATTCCCGTTTCAAGTGTGGTGATTGTCTCTTTAATGTCTTCGGGATTCTGATAGCTCGTGTTTCCTCCGTGGTCGCCATACACAAAATAAGTGCGACTACCTCTCTGAAACTGAACCCCATAAGACCTCGGAACCAATCCGTCGGGGTCGCCGGGCCAATCCATTTTTTTACCATTTAAAGCAAAATCTTGGGCTTCTCTGATAGTTTGCGCAATCTGTTGTGCTGCTCTTTGCAATTTATACTGTTCTTCGTTTCTCCGCCAGTTAACGATCATTATCGAAGAAATGACGCCAATAACAAAAATCACCACCAATGCCTCAACAAGGGTAAACCCTGCGCCATTTCTGGTGATAATAAGGGTAATTTTTTTTATTTTACAAATGAATTTATTTTTTTTGTTTTCAAAATAGTTCATAAAATGGTGCAGGGTAAATCCTGCGCCTTTTTACTGTTTTAGGTATCAGCTAAAAATATTCAAATACCAATCCAGTAAATAATTTCCCCAGAATAAAGTTATAAATGCGGCTGCGGTCAAAAACGGACCAAGCGGAATCTGCGATTTCAATTTTTTCTTTTTCAGCGCCATCAAGATTAAAGAAACTATCGCACCCATAAAAAACGTCAAAAACAATGCGGTAAACAACTGATAAATGCCGAAAATCAGGCCCAATAAAACTCCGATTTTTATGTCGCCCATTCCCATCCACTTTCCTTTTGAGACCAAAACCCAGAAAAGAAAAAACCCGCCCATAATCACCGCGCCGAGAATTGAATAAAAGAAAACTGAAAATTGGTTGGTAATCAAGGACAAATAAACATCGTAAAAAAATGCAATCGCTACGGCGGGATAAATTATTCTGTCGGAAACCAAATAATATTTGAAATCGTAAACAAAAATAACAATCAAAAAACCGGAAATAATCAGCAAATACAAAATATTGACTATGCCGTAAAAACTGAAATCGCCAAAATATACGACAATCAGTAGAAATACTAGGCCCGTGAGAAACTCAACTATTGGATATTGCCAGGAAATTTTTTTGTGGCAGCGGCGGCATTTTCCATGTTGGATAAAAAAACTCACCAAAGGAATGAGTTCGTACCACTCGAGTTTTTTTCTGCATCTCGGGCAATGTGAGCAGGTTTTGATAATCGATTTGTTTTTTTTCAGACGTAAGATAACGACATTCAAAAAACTGCCGACAATTGTCCCGAAAACAAAAAATAAAACATACCAGACAATCATTTTAAAAATAGCCCAATAATTCAGGAATCACCTAAATTATAAAAATCATTTTAGGTAAAATCCGAACTTTGAGCCAGAAAACTAAGGCCGGATACAATATTGCGGGTCATCACAAGAAGCACTGTTGGCAGCGGTACAGCCCAGCACATTGCCGTCAACATCAGGAGGACCAGGGGTGGTATTCTGTTCCATCCGTGCTTTTAAAACATAGGCAGTTCCTGTCGCATTACTGGAATAAGCATACCAGTAAGTGGTGTCTCCCGCGCCCAAGGGGTCAACCGGAACCTCGGTCATATAACTTATGCCGGAATTACAAGGAGCTGCTGCGCCAATTCCTTTAATACAGTTTGTCATTGTTCCTTGCCAATTTCCTGCTGTGCAAGTTATGGCAACAGGATAAGTGTTATTAGCATCGTAAAATAATTCCAAAGCCAAGGTAACTTGATGAAAATCACTCAGTCGTTTTGCATCCCGCGCTTTTTGCCGAGCTCTGCTTAATGAAACCAAAACAATGCTCGCCAATAAGCCAATAATGGCAATTACTACTAAAAGTTCAATCAAGGTAAAGCCTTTCTTTCTGTAATCTCCCATAAAAAGATTATTTTTAATAATTATGGCTGAATACAATAATATCTGTTTGCATCTGGAGAAACACCATTATTGTCTCCGCAAAGACATCCCATGACTCTTGGCGGTGTTCCGGTTCCGTCAACGTCAGTTGCTAGAGCAGAATTGGTAGCACTTTCCAGTTGTGCGCTTAAAACATAATCGTTCAGGTCTGTGTTGTATGCATAAGCAGCGCTGCCACCCGGATCTGATGGGACAGTAGTCATGTAACCACCACTTTCAAGCGCTAAGATCATACCAGTTGCCGGTGGACCAGAAGTGCCCCAATCATCGCAAGTAGTTGAATCGCTATCTCCGGGATAACCGGTCGAGGTATGGTCGTCATAATACATTTCCAAAGCCAATGCGATTTGACGCATATCTCCCAACCTCCTGGTATCTCTTGCTTTCATTCGAGCAGAATTCAATGACACTAAAACAATGGTTGCCAAAATACCGATAATCGCGATAACCACCAAAAGCTCAATCAAAGTAAAACCTTTTATTTTACGGTCTTTTTTCATATTTTTATGAAATTAGTTTATTAATTAGCCAAACACTCTATTCTGCCCCGACAAAACGTCGGGACAGAATCTGACTATTAAGCTAATTTCGGGTTAGGGTTGGATACAGTAATCAACTTCAGCTGCGCCTTGCGTTCCACAGGTGCAATTAAAAGGCGATCCATCAACATCTGTATCGTTCGCAATATTATGCTTCTCTAAAGCAGTCCTCAGAACATATTTTTGTGGGGCAGTATTATCAGTACCAACGCCATACCAATAATTATTGGCGACAGAAGGGTCAGCCGGAACAGCCGTCATATAGTTCGGTTGCAATAGCCCCGTCATAGTAGTCCAGTTTGCAGCACTGCAAGTACTTGCCGCCGCTACTGCCGGATAGCTCTTAGCATCGTCATAATACATTTCCAATGCCAACGCCACTTGCCTCATATCGCTTATTCTGCGCGTATCTCTTGCTTTCTGTCTTGCACTATTGAGTGACACTAAAACAATGGTTGCCAAAATACCGATAATCGCGATAACCACCAAAAGCTCAATCAAAGTAAAACCTTTTTTCTCTCTTCTCATA
>Ga0153915_10005422_pt1 | contig 11863 bp, 9 predicted proteins | sample Opewatmetagenome_2_FD_107003 | JGI IMG/M metagenome (GOLD analysis project Ga0153915, IMG submission 107003) | Freshwater wetland microbial communities from Ohio, USA - Open water 3 Core 3 Depth 3 metaG | ecosystem: Environmental > Aquatic > Freshwater > Wetlands | place: USA: Ohio, Lake Erie...
CAACAGCCATTTCTTTCACCTGGTTGGGCCTGATGATTGCTGGCTCCGTTTTCTTCGTGCATTCGGCTCGGCACAAACCGATAGAAGCATTTTGACTCTTCAAGCTAAATTTTGTATCGATAGGTATATAAGCGGCGGTTGGCTGACCCGAAAAAACATCCTTTCTTGAACCAACTATTCTCTCAATTTGTCCGTTAACTTCTACTTCACAACTTCCTTCTAATACGAGTAGGCCGGTTTCATACGGACTTTCTTCAAAAACGGATTTCTTATCGCCTTGAAGCTTAAGCACTGAAAATTCTTTGATAAACCTGAAATTACTTTCGGAAAGATCCGCACTGTTAATCCTATTCGTTAATTTCAACTCTGACCAAAAATTACCCATTTAAGACCTCCTTGACTCTCATAATGTATTGCTGAATAGCGGTCTCCAGGTCTGGATACGGAAGGATTTCACCAGATAAATAACCATGGAAGTCCATTTCTTTTAAGGTTTTATAAATCGCACTAAAGTCAATGTGTCCCAAACCAGGAAATTTCCGATTACTATCAGCTAGATGCATATAGGATATATAAGGTTTTGATTCACTAAGAGTTTTCACCATATCTACTTCTTCGATATTCATATGGAAGGTATCTAACAATAGTTTCAATGCAGGGGATCCCACGTGCTTTATTAAATCCATTACCTCTGCCGCCGTATTGAGAAGATTGCACTCATACCGATTAAGGGGTTCGACCAATAACAATACTCCCTTCTTTTCAGCATAAGAGCATAGTTCTTTTATAGATTCTTCCAGAAAACCAATCTGTCTTTCCTTCAGAGTTGGGCCGATAATCTTGCCCCTAATAAGGCCTATTATTACCTGGCTGTTCAATTCAGAAGCAAAATCAATATGTTTTTTGACCCTTTCTAAAGCTTTTTGGCGCACCTGACCCTCCGAATCAGTTAATGATATGCCTTCATCTACAAATGCCTGCCCTGTTCCTAAGGCAGCCAGTTTCAATCCAACTTTATTGAGTTGAGACCCCAATATAACCGGGTCTAGCAGTTCCGGATCTCTTAAAGCAATTTCAACGCCATCATACCCCAGCTTCATTAAAAGAGAGACATTTCTTTCAAAGTCGCCAAACCCTACTGCTTCAAATTTCGTTTGTTGATAAGAGATGACGAACGATATTTTCATCGATTTCACACTAAATTTATTTAAGTATCACACTCATCATCAGAGAGCCCTATGTCACTCATAGCAGCCCCAAAAAGCCCTACTCGCAGTGTGATCCAATATAACTTTACTGGAATTTAAATCTCTCCCCTATAGGAATTCGTTTTCTACTTTACTAATCGTGAATCTGTATTTCCCTGACGCCGTTTGAGGAATTTGGTTCATAAACTCATATCGAATACCCATTTTCCCGCCAAAAAACTCTCTTATTAGGTCGGAAATGGTTTGTTTGCTCTTCTCTCCAAAGTTCTCATCTCTCACAATATTTAGGGTTAATAGATCAACTTTTTCTTGAACAATCTGAATTTGAGCTACACCAGGTATATGTCCTGCAAAGTGATCCGTTAAAGAAATTCCTGATACCAATCTCCCGTCAGGAGATACTAAGAAATCAGCAACCCGACCCTCAATCTTTTCAATCAGGGGTTGTGTTCTACCACAGGAGCACTTTTGAGCTGAAGGTATACCAACATCCTCAAGTCTGTATCGAATGAAAGGCATGGCCAAATTGGTTAAATCTGTTACTACGATAAGCCCCCTTTCACCCGGAGGGACATGTCCCCCATCTCTTTCTAAGAACTCCACATAATGACAATCTGTGTTGATATGAAGGCCCTTTTGCTCTTTACATTCGGTAGCTATTAAACCTAATTCTTCGGTTCCGTATCGGTCTTGAAATTTGCACTGGAAAACCTTCTCTACTTTCTCTCTTTCAAAATCATGGAGAACCATTCCCGCAGAATAAATACCTTTTGGCCGGATATGATCTATTCCTCTTCTTTCAAGGAAATTTGCCAGAAGATACAGACCGTGGGCATGTCCCCAGAGAAGAGAAGGGGACTTCTTACGCATCTTCTGTGCAAACTTAAGCATGGATTCGTCACTTAAACAGAGCATATCAAGCACTTGGGTCCTCAGAAGAAATTTCCTCCGGAATTTTGCTCTGAGTTTCTTTAACCCCTTTAACTCCTTTTCAGGGTTCCCATATAGAACGTATGTTCTTTCCCCGAGGTCATATCCAGCCCAGAATTCGCTTCTCTTTCCACACGCCCGTCTAAATTCCGAACTTTCCTTATTAATATAGCCCCTTAATGGCTTACCCGTTGACCCTGATGTCAAAAAAGATTTGTATTTATCTATATTGGGCGCTATCAATTCTTTACCATATTGATGGACATCCTCCTTTTTGAGAACTGGTACGGACAGGAAATCGTCAAAAGAATTTATGTCACTTGGATGAATTCCTTCACGATCAAATCTTTTCTTATAATAAGGGCAATTTCTGTAAGCATGATCTAAAAGCCTTTTAATTTTTCGCCACTGTATTTCTCCTATTTTTCCCTCACTGAAATATTGAGATTTTTCCAAATATTTTAAGTGCCTCAAGTAGGGTGAGCGCTCCCAGGCTGCCCAAAGAGGAATGACAATATGTTTGCAGATGGGTTTATAGAGATCCATGATGAAAGGGTTCAAGGGTTCAAGGGTTCAAGGGTTCAAGGGTTCAAGGGTCGAATCTTGTGATAAATTCTTTCCAGAAACAGATCTCGATTTAGTATTCTCTTGCAGAAATGCTCCGCCATTAGCGCACCCACTAACAATCTCAATGAACCTCCTCACTTTTTCATCGGTTAAATCTGGATTGACGTTCCAGGTTAGGATTTCCCGTTCAATTGTTTTTACGGTTTCAGTAACCTGATCATCCCACAGCTTTTGATGGGTTGGCCACGTGGCTTTTAACAATATCCCGGCATTTTTACATTCTTCAATAACTTGGAATATATCCTCTCTTGGAAATCTTAAAACAACATGGGTATATACATCCTTCCCAGTGAATCCATCCAAATTTCCAAAATGGTAATTGCGGAGCTTGGAAAGCTGATCACATATTTTCTTTCTTCGTAGACTTAAGTGCTCAATTTTTCTAAGCTGCGTTCTCCCAACAGAAGCAATAATCGGTTGCATATGAATGCCTTGACTATAAATAGTGGTTTCACTCCCACCATTAAAACAGCCTGTCGAATGTTCTACCCCCCTATGCCTTACCCCTGTGAGTATGAGAGCTTGCTTCATTCCTCCAATCACAAATTTTCTAATCTCTAATAGTAAATTTGGGAGTTTTCTAATGAGCTGTTTAAAAAGATCACTCTTTACCGTTTCAAATAGAGCCTTATCGGCTATTTGCTCAAGCCCATAGGCTATGACAATGGGAAAATCTGCAAGCCTTTTCTTGCGAGATATCTTTTCGTTCTTCAATATTGTTCTAGCATTTTCATAGATAAGATCATTATTTGTCACCAACATTCCTCCTCCAAAATTAATTGTGTTTTTTGTTAACGAAAACGTACCGACATCTCCAAGTGTGCCAATTTTTTCCCCATTATATTCAGCCCCTAGCGAATGGGCGCAATCCTCAACTACAGCAATACTACTCCCCCTCGCGACCTGTATAACCTCGTCCAGATTCCCCGCCACACGCCCGAAATAATGGACCAGAATCAATGCCTTGGTCCTTTGTGTTATTTTCCTTCTTAGATCATCTATTTTAAAATTAAAATTACCTAAGTCTACATCTACGAATCGAGGAATACCCCCAGCTGCTATAACAGCGTGTCTGACAACTGTACAAATGAAAGCTGGAATGATAACTTCTTTTTCTCTTACATCTATTGCCCTTAGTCCTAAATATAAAGCTGTTCTGCCATAGCTCGTCCCTATAGCAAATTTTGCTCCAATATATTGGGCAAACTCCTTCTCAAACAGAGATTTTTGATCTCCCCATACACATCTGAGCGAAGCCCATAGGTCGTCTATACCGAAATATTTCATTCTCCGATCAAATCACCCCGTTTTAACTACTGGTCTGAAGAGGCGAGATTTAATGTGGCAGTAGTAAATTTCCTTTATTTTAGTAACTTCTTCTTGTCTTATAATTCTAAATTTGATTGCTGCAATAGGAAATAGAATCAACACCATTAATTTGATCCCTATATCACCCCAAATAATGCCAGCATGCAACTGAGTAGAAATACCATAGAACAAACATGCAACACCAAAGTAAGCACTAATTCGACCAAATTCGTATGAAATCCGATAGAATTTATCTGAAACGACATATAACAAAAATGTCTGCAGCCCCAACGAAACAATTGAAGACCCAACTGCTCCCCACATTCCATAGTTTCTTATCATAATAAAATTGAGCCCGATTTGAACTGCTGAACAAACCACGTTGATGTAGGCCAGATACTTAGTTTTCTTGGATTGTAAGATTCCAAAGTCAAAGTGATATTGGCAGCCGAAAATAATCATAGAAAATATCACAAGGGGAACGATCTTGCCTGCGCTATAAAACTCAGGCGTAACCATAACCCTCAAGATTTCCGGTATTAGCAAAGAAAGAGCCAGACCGACATATCCAACCGTGAAGAAGTAGTATGTGAATATTTTGCTGTAAATCTCTTTTGCATCTGTTCTATTCATTATTTCAAATCGTCTGGGAATATATGCCATGTTGAATGGAATCGTTAATAAATTGTGGACCGCATTCCCAAATTTCAGTGCCAGGCTATAAATACCCATGTCGGCTACTGACATAAAGTAAAGAACAAAATACTTGTCCGATTGCTTCACTGCGGTGCTTCCCATGCTTGAAGGAATCATCGGTAAGCCATACTTAAGCAATTCGAGAGAGATACGAAGAGAAAAATTAACTCTTATTTTAAACAAGATTAAACCTGTCATGACCGAAGCAAATAAAATGTGCACGATAAGAGAGCTGACAAAAATCGCTAATACCCCCCAATGAAAATGGACAATAAAAAGGAAGTTTAAAGCGATTAATAGAAGAAGTCTGGTCACTGTTATCGTAATGAAAATGATTGGCTTCTTAATGAGCCTTAGGTACATCATTCCGATATTAATCACACCATCTAGTACAAGGGAGACAAAGCTAATCTTGAACAAGGACCCAAAATCTTCCCCGGCAAGGAGCATTCTCCCAAGTGGACCGCTGATCCATAAGAGAAAAGGCAGAGACAAGCAAGCAACCGCTGCATAGGTTATATAGGCAGTACTTAACACCTTATTTCCTTCTGCCTGCCTTTCAGATTCATAATAAAATCGTGCAAGTGATCGGGTAATTCCAATTGTGACGACCAATCCAATAATCCCAACGGAAACTTCGATCGTTGCCATCACACCATAATCGGATGGCGTAAGATACCTGGTATATAATGGGAGCAGAAGAAAGGCCACTATCTGGGATACGACAGTCCCTAATCCATAGACGCCTGAATGGGTAAGCAGGAATTTTATTTCCTGAGAGATCATTATTCCTCAAATAGAACTATCAAAACTGCTTGCACACTTAATATCGAAATATATCCTCTTTCCGAAATCTCCCTTTACCCTCAACTACCCTTTCTCGGCTCCCAAACAACTTGTTTTTGACCCAGGATTAATTTTACGAAAGCATGGGCCGAGGATAGATTGACAAGGGTGAAGAAGAAAGGCAGATATAACCATCCAATTTGTTTGCCTTTATTCTCCAAAATGAACGCCCAGATAGCGAGAACATAAATAAGATTTTGCAACACGAAAAAAATCTTAAAGAATTGGTTTTGTGTCAGTAACGATAAATTTGAAATGTACACTCCGATTAAAAAAAGAAAACCCAGATATCGAAGCCATTTATGAGATAATATTTGCCATGCAAATATTTTGTATTTCTTGAAACTTAACAGGTGTTTCAAATCGGACAATGCCCACAATGCTCTTAACGATACCCGAACCCTCATCTTATATTCATCCTTTGATGTCTTTAGGGAAGCCTCTTTAACAACAGCTTCCGGTTCATAGACTACTCTAAATCCTTGTCCAATAACTTTTAAAGGGAGGACAAAATCGGGCAGTTGATCCCTTTCCATAGGCTGATATAATTCTTTTCTTACCGCATCGATGGCGCCATCCACACCGACTATTGAGCCTACTTTGGTCTCGTTCTTACGTAGAAAATTTTCGTATCTCATATATGCGGTACATCCATCTCCCACAACCGTGCCATCCAGGTTCGTGTAAATCATCTTTCCCGTCGCATATCCTACGGTTGGATCATAGAAATTACGAACCAGTTTTTGGATCGAATCCGGCTCATAGATGGAATTCCCATCAGAAAAAATAATAATCCCACCTTTTGCTTGAGGAACAGCAAGGTTTAATGCAGCGGTTTTACCCAACCGAGGTTCTTGCCTGAGAAGTCTAATTCCCTTTTGCTCGAAATCTTTTACAATGGCATCTGTTCGGTCATATGAACTGTCAGAAACTACTATAATTTCTAACTTTTCTTTTGGATAGTTGAGAGATAACTTATTTCTCAATGTTTCCTCAATGCTCTTCTCTTCATTGTAAGCAGCTATTATAATTGTAACCTCGGGAAGATAATCCCCCTTTTCTATCTTCTGATTCCTTATCGCTCCAATTAACCAAACCAGAGCGGGATAACCGAGATAGATATATAGAAGCATGAATAGAGACCCATAAAATAAATCCTTCATTCAAAACATCCCTGTTTAGCTTTTCTCTCTGAGTAACTCTTCCTTATTTCTCATTCTCTTAACAACATTTTCAAGGCTCTTCTATTCCCGCATAATACCTGAAAAAAGGGTGAAAATGGTATTTTCTTTACCATCAGAGAAGTGGATTTGCCTTTAAATCGTTGCGAGGACACTATATAAACGAGGAAGCCTTTCTTTTTAATAATAAGTGTGAAGTGTCTTTCATCTCAGCTATTTTGTAGAACTCGTTAAATGACGCTATTTGGTCTTGAGTTAATGTTCTATTATTTCTCTAACGGTTGAAAATTTAAAATCTTTCAGGAGCTTTCTAAATCTCCCTTCTGTTTTGTTGAGATTTACGTAATGGCGAAATTTTGACAATCTTGAGCCATTGTTGAACCGAGGCTGATCGACATCGAATTCCCATGGATGGATGTAAAATATAAATGGTTCTTTTTCTTGATTGTTAATTCTTCTGAGGCCCCTTTCGACAATGGGATATGGAAAAAGCCTAAAATAGCCCCCTCCGGAAATCGGTAAATTTTGGCCAAGTAATCGCACGGTGGATATTGGAAATTCCAAAATTAAGTGCGGACTGATAAGTTCAGATTGTAGATTGGCCTTTGGAGAGTACGGCATAAGGTGCATGGCGTTAGGGATGAACTTCATGGTTCGGAGTTCGGAGTTCAGAGTAACACTTTGATCAAGTGCTGCAGTGGTGCCGTGCCCTCTTAAGTTTTGAGTCATGGGTGCTGAGTGTTGGGTTTTATCTAAATCAAAGCTCAACGTTGAAAACTCAACATTAGAATTACCGTTCACGGAGATGAGGAACGGAAATCTTGGGGCATTTGGCATGCCATAGAAATCATGTTTAATTGGAAAAATGCTTGAATCGTACTTAAATCCCTCTTCAACCAAAATCTCAAAAGCCCATCGGGACCTATTTGTTATGGAATAACTCGGAGCACGATATCCCGATATCTCAATTCCTGAAATATCTTCGAGAATAGCTTTTGCCCTTTTGATGTCTTTTCTGAATTCTTCCTTTGACTGATGATAAATAAGTCTATGGGCGTAACCGTGGCAGGCTATCTCGTGACCCTGAGCGTGTATTTTTCGAATGAGATTCGGATAACGTTCAGCAATCCAACCTAATACGAAAAAAGTCGCCTTCACTGATGCATAAGGGGCTCGGGGTGAGGGATGAGGCGAAGGACCCGAGAACTGTTGAGTGTTGAGTGCTGAGTCATGAGTCGAATCATTTAATATTTCAAGGATACGATTGACATTCCGTTCGACGCGGCACTTATAGTTTTCCCAATTTTCATATTGGATGATATCTGAGAAAGCATGAACCTGAAAATAATCTTCCACATCAATGGTCAGAGCGTTGATCATAAGTTATAGCGTTATTGGATTATTTGGGTTCATTGAGTTCACTGCGTTTGTTGGGTTGTTTGAGTTGGTTGGGTTATTCGAGGTTGTTGAGCTTGTTGAGTTGCTGAGTTTTTCAGTTAAGTTCTACCGTAAGCATCGTCGAAGCGCTCGATATCGTCTTCTTCGAGATATTCACCGTTCTGAACTTCAATGATTTGAAGAAGTGTTTCCTCAGGATTTTCTAAACGGTGTTTGGTGTTTACAGGAATGTAAGTGCTTTCATTGATATGAACCAGGTATGTCTCATTTTCTCTCGTTACTCTGGCTGTTCCCGTTACTACGACCCAATGTTCACTTCTTTTCTTGTGTAGTTGTAAGCTTAACTTGGCTCCGGGCCTCAGAACAACTCTCTTGATTTTATATCCCTCCCCTTTTTCCAACACCGTATAACTCCCCCACGGTCTCTCAACGGTCTTGTGAAGGAGGTGTTCCTCCCGACCATTCCGTTTTAATACCTCAACAACCTTTCTAACCTCCTGAACCCGATCTTTTGGAGTTACCAGAGTCGCATCCGGAGTATCTACCACTACCATATCCTTGAGCCCCATAGTAGCAATTAGCCTCTCGCCCCCGTAGACAGTTGAGTTCTGGCTTCCAATATCAATTGTATTCCCCTTCAGGATATTCCCGTCTTTATCTTTTTCAATGATTTCATCCAGGGCGCCCCAACTTCCTAAATCAGACCATCGGAAGGTTGCGGGAACCATTAGTACGTCCTGACTTCGTTCCATTATTCCATAATCGATGGAAATGGGTTCTAAACTTGAATAGAGTTTATTGAGTTTGTTGGGTTGATCGGGTTCAAATAGAAGGGGTTCGATTTCTTTTAGACCCTTGTAAAGGACCGGAAGATATTTTTCGATTTCGGAAAGGATTTTAAAGGTTTTCCAGATGAAGATCCCTGAGTTCCAGTAATAACTTCCATTAGAAAGATACTTCTTTGCAGTTTCAAGGTCAGGTTTTTCAACAAAGCATTCAACCTTGCAAAGACTTTTTGAATCCATTTTAGAAGCATTCTCAACTTTGACATATCCGTAACCACTTTCAGGCCGGCTGGGTTTGATTCCAAATGTGACAAGATGATCTTCCCTCGCCCCTTGGATTGCGATTCTTAGGTCACTTAAGAACTTTTCTTTATCAGGAATCGTATGATCAGAAGGCATCACAATCATTATTGATTCAGGGAATAGATGATAAAGATAAATAGCGGCCAAGCCGATTGCTGGAGCAGTGTTTTTCCCTATAGGTTCTTTAATAAACTTGATCTTTTTTGCCAATTCCCCAAATGACTCCAAATGGAAACGAATATCTAAAGCCATGTCTTCGGTTGTCACAATCCAGATATTCTCTGGGGGGACTAATCCATCAATACGCTTAATGGTCTGCCGAAGCAGGGTGTCTTCTCCCACAATCTGGAGCATTTGTTTGGGACAAGTTTCCCTGCTTAGGGGCCAAAACCTTGTCCCAGACCCACCCGCGAGGATTACGGCATAAACGTCATTGAGTAATTGAGGCATTTAATTGGGTAAGTTAATGAGATACTAAGTCATTAGGTGCTGCGGTCTCGCTGCGCTGATGTGCTGTGGTGCTGAAATCCTGCCTTTTAAGTTTTCCTCTGCTTACACCTAACGCCTTACGACTTACGCCACTGATGAGCTATTCCAATCGGATGTTGTCGAGATAGATCTCTCTTTTTTCCGCATTATTAGGGACGAAAACCATCATTCGTATTATTTTCTTCAAGTTAAGTGGATAATGGTGAATGTTGGTTTTTATGGAGTCTGTGGGAATTGAGATATGGTTCATCCCTTGCTTCAAAATAAAATTAACATCAAAACGATTCGCATATTCCCAGCCGCTATTGTTGTCATCGATGCGGATATGAAACTTTAATGTCTCATCTGAAGGATTAAAGATATCCATTTTAAAATAAAGGCTGCTCGACCAATTCTTCCTTATATCTTCAAAATTTATTCCAGGGTATTGACCTGGTGGTAAAATGACCTTAAGGCTATGTTTACCGGAGGTTGCATGTTCTTCGGAAAGCTCGAACCATTTGTGGCACTCCCAATCCAGCCGCTTTAAATCAGAATCGGATTCGAAGTCGAATAAAATATTCGAATCTTGCGAATGATTCGATACAAATGATTTGCGAATGATACTCACAAGATCGAAAGTCTCCACTATAGAAGAAATGCTAATGCCTAAAAAGATAGTATTGGAAGGATGGTTGGAAATTAGAAGGGAGTTTATTCGGTTCGTTGAGTTTACTGAGTTTGTTGGGTTCGTTGAGTTACTTGGGTTGGTTGAGTCCCAGTGAAATAGGCTTAGCACTTCACGGAATGAATTTGACTGGTTTGCTTTGTCCATTTGGGCCATTCGCATCTTTTCGTTATTCGTATTATTCGAGAACTTGAAGAAGGTGATTTCAGGTTTTACACCGAGACGGAAAGGAACGTAACTCGTTCCAACGCCTCGGCTTACATACATCAGCAGCTTTCCCCTCTGAAAGAATCCTTCGATGAATTCGAGAGACGCTTCGAGAGGAAATATCTTTCTGAGATACTTGGTGAGAAAGACTTGGCCCCCGTGCGTATGACCGCTAAGAAGAAGATCAAACCCAAATCCACATGCTTCCTCAAAAATCTCAGGGGAATGGGCCAACAAAATTGATGGATGATCAGGATTCGCCCCTTCCAGTGCTGTTCTCAAATTACTCTTTTTGTGAACCCATTCATCCACTCCAATAATATTAAGTGTCTTTCCATTGACTTTTAAAGGGACAAAGGAATTCCTCAAAAAGACTACACCGGGATCCTCTTTCAAGTTTCCTGACTTTTCTTTATGGCAAAGGGTACATGAACCATTTTCATTAGAATATTCTGTGTTGCCTAAAACAGCATAAACACCAAGAGAAGGTTTCAATTGATAGAAAAATGACATCACCGGTTCGTAAGGCCCTCGAAAACTAATTAAGTCTCCTGTAATGAAAATGAGATCTGGTTTTTCTTCTTTTAGAATTTCCAGTAACTTGCTTTCCCTTAGACCTGTGTTTCGAATATGCAGGTCTGAGAGATGGGCCACTTTAAAACCATTTAAGACTTCTCCCAATAATGAATTATCGATCCTGTAATGTTTGATCTCAATAGAGTTCGTGTCGTAATAGGCCTTTGCGGCGAACAACAAGAGTACGATTAGTATGATAATCCCTAGTCGTTTAGGCTTGGATAATTTCATTAGTTAATAAGTGAATGAGTTATTGGGTTACTAAATGCTAAAGTGCTGAAGCTCAGACTCTCGCGCAGCGCATAGAGCAAAGTGCCCGCTTCAAAAAGTCTTGCGGAGGGCAGGCATGACGCAGCGCGTTAATAAATAAGCAAAACGAACGTTTATTCAACAACCGGGACCAGTTTTCAGTTATATCCTATATGGTAGTACATCAAAACTGCTATGCGCTATCCGCTACGGGCTGGTTGCAGTTGCTCGTAAAGGTCACGGCAGGAATTGCGGTCGATCTTGCCACTAGTTTTCTTTGGTAGTGCACGCGTAAATTTCAAATCAGAAGGGATTTTATGTTTGGGTAATTTATTCGCACAGTAAACGAGCACTTTGTTCTTGCTACACTCACCATTTGTTGGAACTGCCAGG
>Ga0153915_10005423_pt1 | contig 11863 bp, 7 predicted proteins | sample Opewatmetagenome_2_FD_107003 | JGI IMG/M metagenome (GOLD analysis project Ga0153915, IMG submission 107003) | Freshwater wetland microbial communities from Ohio, USA - Open water 3 Core 3 Depth 3 metaG | ecosystem: Environmental > Aquatic > Freshwater > Wetlands | place: USA: Ohio, Lake Erie...
AGCCAGGGATACAAGAATAGCAAATCATGTAAATAGCAGCTTTGGGATAATCCATATGAGAAAAGCTAATATTAATAAACCCTAGCCTTGAGAATAAGGGCTTTGCCTCTTACTCTACCTTCGTAGGCATAGCAGTTTTCTTATTTTCCTTAGCTTTCTATATATTCACTTTGGCCCCAACGGTTATCTAGGGTAGGTTCTTGTAGCAATGAAGATGAATTGGTGAATATGGACCTGTGGCGATATCCTCCTGGGTGGTTGAAAAAAAACAGGAGTTTTAGGAGTTAAGCTCAATGTTAAATTCCCTTTTTTTATTAAGAAAATTAAGGGGAAATCTGAAGCTGAATAAAGCCGAACTCGAAGAGATACAGCGAAAGAAACTCAAAGATCTCTTAAAACATGCCTATGAGAATGTGCCTTACTATCGAAAGCTTTTTGCGTCGGCTGGCATTGAGCCCAATTCAATTAATGGGATTGAAGATCTTTCTCGGATACCGATTACTGATAAGCTCACACTCCAGTCGCTGGCTCCAGAAGAAATCCTTGCCCGGGGGATGAGGGTCGATCGTTGTGTGACCGATGTGACGAGCGGGTCCACGGGGATACCATTGCACGTCCATTTTACTCAAAGGGATTACCTGATCAGGTCATTGAGCTTTATCCGTACTTTTATAGAACTTGGATACAGGTTAACGCACCGCCAGGCAATTGTTTGTGATACCAGGTTCGTCAACGACAAGGAATATTGGTTCCAACACCTGGGCATCCTGCGCAAACAGTACATCCCGGTGCAATTTGCCTTGAACAGGCAGATTCAGATATTGATGGACTATCGACCGGATTTCATCCACGGCTATCCTCAGAGTCTGGCGATCATTGCTGAGGAATTACTCAAACGGGGTATTGATAGCGTATCGCCGGCGATGGTCTGCACTGGAGCCGAGCTCGTCGGTCAGAAGAGCAGGGAGAAGATTAATGCTGCCTTCGGAGTTGAAATGGCCGACTCCTATGCGACCATCGAATCGGGAATGATCGCCTGGCAGTGTCGGGTCCTCAAAGGGTACCATATCAACATTGATAACTTGGTATTGGAATTTCTTCACAACGGCAAACCCGTCCGACCGGGTGAATCGGGCCGGGTGGTCGTAACCAATTTACATTCCTATGCCATGCCAATTATTCGCTATGAATTAGGGGATGTATGTATCCCTTCGGACAGTTTATGTCCGTGCGGCAATCAATTTCCTTTGATGACCGTTGTGGAAGGTCGCATCGATGATATGGTCAAGACCCCCTCAGGAAAAGTGATTTCGCCCAATTCCATCACAAATGTAATGGAAGCGGTTGACGGTATCGGGCAGTTCAAGGTGATCCAGGAAAAGAAGGATCTAATGGTGGTCCAAATTGTGGCTGGGGCCGGCTTTTCTCAAGATACTCCCCGACGAGCCCAAAACCTTCTCAAAGAATTGGTCGGGGAGGATATGCGCATTGAATTTCGGATGGTTTCTGAAATTTCCAAGGAACATACCGGAAAAATCAGGGCGGTCATATCCAGGGTCCCCGATTCGAAGAAGTCTGTTGAGGCGACGAGTTGATACCATGAAGAGATCGAAAGAATGGATATCCCAGATTAAAGTACTCTATAGGCACTATTTGGTTACTTCATCCATCTTGAGAAAGGTTCTCAACGATCCCCTGTCGTTGGATCAGAGTAGATCCATCCTTAGAAGCAGGATAGAGAACCGTACCAATAATTTTCTGGAGTCTATTGAGGAAACTATATTCCAACACTCGGATAGTCCATACAAAATCCTGCTGGAACGAGCAGGATATAACTTTGAAGATGTCCGCCGGTCAGTTGAAGAAATGGGGATTGAAGGGACTCTGAAGGTACTTTGCGAAAAAGGAGTATATATTGATATTCTCGAATTCAAAGGGAAGAAGGAGGTGGTCAGAGGGAAAGACGTCTATCGTTTCCAAGAGAAGGACTTTTCCAATCCCCTGCTGACCACCGGTTTGAAGACCCGAAGTGGTGGAACCCGAGGGCCCGGAACCACAATGATGGTGCCATTGGAATACATCAAGGAACACAACCCATACAATGTGGTGGCCGCCGCAGAATGCGGCATCACCAAAAAACCGGTGATCATTTGGCTTCCTATTTTGCCGGCTGGAGAGGGCCTTTTTTTCAACCTTAGGTTTACAGCGATGGGAAATCCCCCCGTAAAATGGTTCTCCCAGGTAGATGAACGCTATATCCGTCCCAGTACCATAGACCGCTTGAAAACCTTGAGTAGTGTCTGGATGGCAAGATTCTATGGGAAAAGAATGCCAGGTCCCGAGTTTGTTCCCATCCGCGATACTAACCAGATTGCACGGTGGATGAATGCGAATCTCAACGGCGGGACAGGTTTTTCCATTGTTACCTATGCCAGTTCTGCTCTTAGACTTATTATGGAGGCCAAGCGAGCAGGTATCGATCTTGCTGAATCCGTGTTCTGGCTCATGGGTGAGCCGCTCACCGACAAGATTAGTAATGAATTAAGAGAGTATGGCTGTAAGGCCTTTTCCCTTTATGGTTGCAACGAACTGATGATCATCGGACAGGGTTGTGCCCGTCCAAGCAAATCGGATGACATGCACTTTTGCAAGGATAAATTGGCCGTTATTCAGTATCCGCGAAAGGTTGCGCATGCAGACCAAAGTGTGGATGCCTTTTTGTTTACAACGATCCTTAAATCGAGTCCCAAGATATTTCTGAATACCGAGACAGGCGATTACGGCATTATTGAGAAGATTCACTGTGGGTGCGGTTTTGAAGAGATTGGATTCACTGAACACATCCACACCGTTAGAAGCTTTGAGAAGTTGACGGCAGAAGGAGCCACCTTTATCGGCAGCGATTTGATCCCCTTGGTTCAGCACACGCTGCCGCAGGCTTTCGGCGGAAACGCCACCGACTATCAATTTCTGGAGGAAGCGGATGATGAGGGTATTCCACGTCTTTTCCTGCTGGTAAGTCCTGAGATCGGAGACATCGATCATAAAAAGATTAAACGGATGGTTTATGATGCGTTGACATCTGGAGAATACAGCCACACTTATTCCACCTCCTACTGGGAGCAAGCTGATACACTCCGCATAAAAAGAATGAATCCAATTCCCACCCTGAGAGGCAAAATCATTCCTCTGCATATCAGAAGAAAATAAGGTGAAGATTACGCTCATATATCCGGGCATCGCCCAGATTGGTTTTGAAAGCTTCGGAAGGGGAACACCAACCACCGATCTGATGAGCCTTGGTCTCGGGTATATCGGCGCTTCGATCAAGAAGAGCACAAAAAACGAAGTTGACCTGATAGACCTTAGAAAACTGAAAGGATGGGGTGACGTCAAGCGAGAGCTAAGAGAAAGATCATGCGATATAGCTGGCATTCACACAAATACTGTAAACTTCGAATATGCAATGAAGTGTGCCGAAATAGCCCACCAAATGGGTAAAACGGTCATTGCAGGTGGCCCCCACGCCACACTTGATCCTCAGGAGCTCCTCGATACAGGTAATGTAGATCACGTTATCACAGGCGAAGCAGAGATTACCATTATTGACGTACTTAAAAAGCTTGAAAGGGGTCTTCATGTTGACAAGATCATACAGGGGCAGCCCGTTGAAAACCTTGACGAACTGCCCTTTCCTGAGAGAGACATATTTGATTTGGACAAACGGATTAAATTGCCTGGAATATTTCCATTCCCTACGAGATATGTTGGCGTACTTGCAAGCAGGGGCTGCGGTTTTAATTGCAAATTCTGCCAGCCGCTTGAGAGGAAGATATTCGGCAAAAAACTGAAATTCCGCTCCATAGATAACGTCTTAAAAGAAGTTGTCTTGTTAAAAGAACGTTACGGTGCTGATTTCATCATGTTCCAGGACGACCAGCTTACCCAGAATAATAGATGGCTGCTTGAGCTTTGCGCGGCGTTGAAAACAGTCGGTGTTAACTGGGGCGCACTGGCAAGGGTGGATACGGTAACCGAACAGGTCATCAAGAGCATGAAGGAGGCAGGATGTCTTGTTCTTCAGTTCGGTTTTGAGAGTGGCTCACAGAGGGTCCTCGACTTCCTGCGAAAAGGGACAAAGGTGGAACAAGCAATCGAGACAGCAAGGCACTGCCGTGAAAACGGTATTCTCATCTTTGCCAACTATATGATGGGTATCCCCACCGAAACAGATGCAGACCTTGAGGATACATACAGACTGATGAGGACCATTAACCCTGAAATCCATGCTGCCAGTTACTTCTCACCTATACCGGGAAGCGACCTTTACGAATACTGCAAGGAGAAAGGCCTGATAAACGTTACCTCTTATGATATGTATGCGCGAGGGGCTGTAGAGAACAAGCTTAAAGGAGTCGATTACAAGGCGCTTAGCCGCATGAAGAAGAAGATTGAAAAACGCACCCCCGCTTGGTACCAGGAGAGGCATTACGCCTCCTGTGTGATTAAACGATGGAAGGGGCTGATAAAACAGGGGCATTATACCCAGATGCTCAAAGAATTCGTTACCCATACACCCATTCTTGATAAAACGATTGGTGGACTGTATAGGATGCTAAAGGGCAAATAGAAATGGTCATCAACTCTTTTTACCAATTAAAGCGCTTGAAAAAGAATCAGTATCTTTCCCCAGCGGAGTTAAGGGCGCTTCAGGAAGAGAGATTAAGAGGCGTTGTCCGCAGCGCCTATGAGAATGTTCCCTACTATCGGAGGCTTTTTGACAACGCGGGGATAAGGCCCAATGACATCAAAACCCTGGAGGACCTTAGTAAAATTCCTATCACGACTAAAAATGACTTGCAAACTCTGAAGCAGGAAGAGATCGTTGCTAAAGGTTCAAGCATTGATAAGTGCATCATTAAATATACGAGTGGCTCCACAGGACAGCCATTAAAAATATTCCTGAGCCCTGGGGAAAGGGATTTCCAGATTTTATTGAACCTCCGCATCCTTGTTGAAAATGGTCTGCAAATGACTGACAAGGTAGCCTATATTATTAATCCATACAGGTTTCCAAAAACAAAATACTGGTTTCAGCACATGGGAATCTTAAGGCGTGAATATCTCTCTGTCTTTGATTACCCTGAGAAGCATGCAGATTTAATCATGAAACTTAAGCCCGATATACTTTATGGTTATCCCTCAAATTTGACACTTTTAGCACTTTATATGAGGGAGAATGGGATTAAAGGAATCAATCCTAAAATCATCTTTTCTGTTGCCGAAGCCCTTGAGCCCAGGGCCAAAAACTTGATCGATTCAGTGATGAGTGCCGATACCTGTGATATCTTAGGGACGATTGAACTTGGAGATATTGCTTGGCAGTGTGAAGCGCGAAATGGCTACCATGTCAGTGCGGATGCAGTGGTCGTGGAATTTTTAAAAAATGGTCGTCCCGCACAACCGGGGGATGAGGGGAAAATTGTCTGCACAAGCCTTTACAGCTACACCATGCCGTTTATTCGTTATGCAGTGGACGACGTATGTGTTCCTTCTGGCAGGTTTTGTCCTTGCGGACGGACGCTGCCGATGATCGAGAGCATTAGGGGACGGGCCAATGATTTTATCGTACTACCCGATGGGCAGATCGTTGCCTCGTGCTTTCTTGTCATCATCATGCAAGCCATTCGCGATATCGGCCAGTACCGGATAGTTCAGGAAGACAAAAGGCAGATCCTCGTCCAGCTTACCAAAGGGAGAGAATTCGATCCCCGTACACCTGAACGGATCAAAGAAGAAATAAGGAAGGTAACAAAGAATCGGCTTCAGGTGAAAACTGAACTTATTGACGAAATACCACGGGACCAAAGCGGTAAAATCAGAACGGTGGTGTCTAAAGTGGTTCCCGACCTCCAGACTCACATCGACATCCAGGAAAGCCTCTATGTAAAGTAAGACCCCCAAGTCACCATGGACATAAGGGCAGCAAAAGGAGCTATGAAAGATAAGAAAGCCTCAAACGGAAACAAAAACAAATACGTCTTAAATGGGCAAGATAGAGTAGTCACCCCGATTCAGCAGTCCTCATCCCAAAGGGTTTTGACTAGTATGTCGAATTATACATGGTTTCAGATTCTCATAACCATGAGACCTAAACAGTGGATCAAGAACACGGTTGTTTTTGCGGCGTTGATTTTCTCTCAGAGGCTATTTGATCACCATGCTTTCCTCATGAGTTTTCTGGCATTCTTTTTATTCTGCCTGATCGCTGGTAGTGTCTACCTTATCAACGATGTCCTTGACAAGGAGGAGGACAAGCGGCACCCCTTTAAGAAACTAAGGCCGGTTGCTTCCGGCAGTCTTTCAACCGCCACGGCCATCACATGCGCAGCCCTCCTAGCGATTGTCTCCCTGGGTGTGGCCATTTTGGTGGACGGATGGTTTGGCGTGATCCTGGCAACCTATTATGGAATAAACCTGGCCTACTCCAGATATCTCAAACATCTTGTTATCATCGATGTCATGGTTATTGCTCTCGGATTCGTCTTGAGGGCCGTAGGTGGGGCGGTTATTATCAATGTTGAAATTTCACCATGGTTGATCATTTGCACGACGCTCCTGGCGCTCTTTCTCGGTTTTGGAAAAAGAAGACATGAACTGGTTACAATGAATGAAGAGGCTCACAACCACCGCCCGATACTGAGCGAATACAGCCCTTACTTCTTGGATCAGATGATCTCTGTCCTGACCGCCTCGACTGTCGTGGTTTATGCCTTGTATACCATGTCTCCCGAAGTACAGGCAAAACTGCATACCACCCATTTGAATCTCACCATCCCCTTTGTCCTGTATGGCATATTTCGTTACCTCTATCTCATTCATCAGAAAAAGAGCGGGGGCAATCCTACAAACGTACTATTTTCTGACAGACCACTTTTGATCAATATTGTGTTATGGATGATTACAGTCTGTATTATACTGTATTTTTTAAAATAGAGAGTTCGAGATAAATGAAAAAGGCAAAAGTTGTCGTGCTAAAGACAAGGCCAGAAAGTGTCGCAGACGACTACTCGAAACTGATGCATCTGGCAGATTATGGGTCGAATATATCGAAGGATATACCGACGTTAATAAAACTTAACCTTTCTTGGACAAAATACTTTCCCGCCTGTTCAAGCCAACCGTGGCAGGTAGAAGGGGTCATAAAAACTCTCATTCAAGATGGTTTCAGAAAGGACATGATCTTTCCCATTGAGAATAAGACGGTTGTTACCGATCCGAACAAAGGTTCAGAAAATAACTGTTGGAGCATGGTCTTGAATAAATTCGGCCTGCCATTTATTCCGCTTCCTGATGTCAAATGGATTAAGTTTCAATTTAAAAGTAAATTGCTTAAACTGAATGAGATTTTTCCCGAAGGGATAGAGATACCAGAGATATTCATTGGAAAAAATGTGATTCATCTCCCAACTGTAAAGACTCATGGTCACTCCATAACAACAGGTGCCATTAAGAATGCCTTTGGTGGCCTTCTGAAGGAGGTAAGACATTACGCCCATAAGTATATCCACGAGGTCTTGGTAGATCTCATGATGATGCAGAAAGAGCTTCATCCAGGGGTTTTTTCAGTCATGGATGGCACTGTCTGCGGTGATGGTGCAGGACCGAGGACCATGGAACCTAAGATCAAGAATTTTATTCTCGCGAGTGCAGATCCTGTATCGATAGATGCCATTTCCGCAAAAATGATGGGTTTTAATCCAATGGAAATTCCATATATCAAGATGTGTGATGAGATGGGTCTCGGAATAGGTAATCCTGCCAATATAGATGTGATAGGTCAGGATATCTCTGGAATAAACTTTGGATTTAAGACCAAACGTAGTTTTGTCATCTGGGGAGACCAGATGTTGAGAAAAGGACCCTTGAGGTTTCTCGAAACAATCGCTCTTCACTCACCCCTTGTGTTCTGGGCACCCATTGCGTCGAATATATATCATGACTACCTCTGGTATCCTATTATTGGTAAAAAGATAATAAAAAAGTTTATGAAGACGGATTGGGGAAAATTATTTCAGAATTATAGAAAAGGAAATTTTTGATGAAAGTAGATTCCATTCCCTGTAAGAGTAACCTCATAAACAAACATTACTACCTCATTTTATTAGCTTTGTTGTTATTCTATATTATAAATAACTTTATCATTGTCACTCATGATAATACTCCACTCCTATGGGATGGTGGTGACTATTTCTACAGAAGCCTTAGGTACTATGACGTCTTTGCGAATTTTGATTCCAATTTCATATCGCGGTTTAATGACGTAAGCCGTTACAGACCGCCCCTTTTCATGCTTTCCTCACTTCCTCTTTATCTTGTATTTGGTAGGTCACCGGATGTGGCGGTCATGACCAATATTCTTTATCTCATCATTCTTGTACTTTCAGTTTATGGGATAGGGAGGAGGATATACAGTAGAGAGGTCGGCCTTATGGCTGCCTTTATCGTATCTGTCTTCCCCATTATTTTCGGCTTGAGCAGGTCATACTGGCAGGACTTTCCCCTTACAGCGATGGTTTCACTCAGCATATACCTGCTCATAAGAGCAGATTATTTCAGGGACAGGAAATACTCAATTCTTTTCGGCCTGTCAATCGGCCTCGGTATGCTGACAAAGTGGACATATTTCGTTTTTCTTGCTGGACCCTTCCTGTATATTTTTATCTCATCTTTAAAAATGAGTCAGGAGTACTATGAGGAGGGAAAAAGGCCTATTTTGAACGCTATCATCGCCGTTCTTTTTGGCATGGCTGTGGCTTCTTTCTGGTATATTCCAAATGGATTGGACATCGCTAGCAAACTCTTTGGACTCTCAGTCGGTGTAACAGGAAAAGGAGACGAGGCCACAAGGTTTCAGCAATTGGGGGAAAGTATCGGGCCATCCGGTACGTTGAAGTCCCTCGTGTTTTATGGCGGAATGCTCGTCAATGAGCAGGTAACTTTTTTCTTTTCTGGCCTGTTCCTCATCTTTATTGTCTTATTGTTAAAAAGAGAGAGGGGAAAGACTCCCTGGATGCTGATTCTCTGGGTCGTTATTCCCGTCATAGCCTTCACCCTTATCAAAAACAAGACCACGAGAAATACGGTGTCCATGCTTCCGGCAGTAGGGTTGATCATATCCCTTGGAATCATGAGTATAAGAGCTTCCTGGACAAAAAAGATAGTAATTGCCATTATTTTATTTGTCGGCCTTTTTCAGTACATTACCATCTCATATGGCAGCAACTTTTTCCCCAAAAAGCTTGCATTAACGACTCCCGTTGGAGAGGTAGTTTTTTATGAACAGTATGAAAATCGTTCGTATGCCACCTTCCGAGCGAATCAGGGTGATTGGAAGGCAGAGGAAATTGTCAACAGGATAAACATGGACAGGAAAGATAAAAAGGACATCAAAATTGTTCTCTTGCCACGTGATGCATTTACATGGATGGCCATGGAGTACACCAGTTACTTAAAAGAATTTCCATTTACTTTTATCGGCGCGGTAAATTCTCCTGATGCTGTACTCAAGGCTGATTATGTGCTTTTAAAAAAAGGTGGGTTTGTGGCGCCTTGGTTTTTGATGGGAAATATACACACCTCTATTGACCTCATGGAAGAGCACAAGCAAGAGTTCGTCCTCCTAGCATCTGTCACTCTTCCGGAGGAAAGGGCATTCTTACCTGTCTATGATATCGAGGCCACAAGAAAGAGTCGAAGCTGTGGAGTGATATTTTCAAAGAAGCTCCAGGTTATTGACTACTCAATTTTAGATGAAATAGAGGGAAAAGATAAAAGATTGACAGTTGAATCAAACATAAAGGGCATTGAAAATATGGATGGAGAGTTGATGGTAATCTTCAACCTCCTGAATAAAAAGATGGAAGTAATTATGAGAAAGCCAGTGAAACCTCTTACCCCTATATCAGGATGGAAGCTGGGTGAGGTAAAGACCATAAAAGCCTCCTTGGAAGTCCCAGCAGATGTGGCAAGGGACGTGTTCAGCCTTGAAATAGGATTATATGATTCGTCCAAACGTGAACTTCTGAGATACCAGCCGGAATATCTGATCTACAAGAAAATCAGTTCACAGTAAATATTTCTTTGGGTGATGAAAATAAGACGACGACATAAAATTGTTTTTCTATTTTGCGTTCTATATTTACTGTTGGTTGTAGAACCTGGTTGGACATATATCGGTCCTGGCGCCGGGTTTGCATTCTTATCTTCTTTTTTGGTCTTTGTTGTTTCCTTTATTCTCGTTGGCTTCTACCTTCTATCCTTACCCGTAAGGATTATCTTAAGGGCCATTTTCAGGAGAAAGCCGAATGCAAACCGTGCCTTCGACCGAGTGGTCATTATCGGTTTTGATGGGATGGACCCCAAACTGACGCATCAATACATGCAGGAGGGAAACTTACCCAATTTACTGAGATTAAGAACAGAAGGGGCTTTCACCTCACTGGCCACTACCTGTCCGTCCATGTCTCCCACTGCATGGTCTACGTTTATGACGGGTGTGGATCCTTCCTATCACAATATTTTTGATTTCATCACGCGGGACCCAAACACCTATGCTCCAAAACTGTCTTCAGCCTCCATCAGCAAGGCTGCCAGAAACCTTACGGTTGGCAACTTTACTCTTCCACTTGCAAAGCCAAAAATAATGCTTCTCCGTAAAAGCCAGCCGTTTTGGAAAATCTTAGGCCAGCATGGGATATTTAGTTCTATTATTCATATTCCCATCACATTCCCACCAGAAAAATTTAACGGTCTTTTGCTATCGGGGATGTGTACCCCTGATCTCGTCGGGTCCCAGGGGACATTCACTTTTTTTTCTACTGCAGATAATGGGGATAAAGGTACAATCGGCGGCGTTTGCGTTCATGTGGAAAGACACAAGGATACCATCGATACATATCTTTACGGACCGGAAAATCCATTGATCAAAGGCCGGGGAAAACTGGCAACCCCTCTGAAGATTGCATTCTTGAAAAAAGAAAATGCTGTCGTGTTAAAGATATGCGGAAAAAAATATCGTATTAGGGAAGGGGAGTATACCCCTTGGGTGAAAGTGGTATTCAAGCCCTTGCCAGCCGTTAAAATCCGGGGCATTTGTCGTTTTTATCTTAAACAGTTGACACCGGATTTAGAGCTATATGTTACACCTCTCAATATCGATCCCGAAAAACCAGCCCTGCCTATTTCTCACCCCTTCATCTATGCAGTATATCTCGCCAAACTGATCGGCCCCTATGCTACATTGGGACTGGCGGAAGATACCTGGGCCCTGAATGAAGGTGTGATAGACGAAAATGCTTTTTTGAAGCAGGCATACCTTTTTTTTGAGGAGCGGGAAAAAGTCTTTCTCAAAGCCCTTGAAAGAACCCCCCGTGGCCTGTGTGCCTGCGTATTCGATACCACTGACCGTCTTCAACACATGTTTTTTCGCTGCCTTGACGAGAAACACCCTGCCAATAGAGACAAAGAGGTGAACAAATATAGAGATGTCATCAAGGAATCTTACCAACATATGGACGAGGTGGTAGGCAAGGTTCTGAATCGGATAGATGAAAAGACCTTACTGATGGTCATATCGGATCATGGCTTCGCACCCTTTCGAAGAGGGGTAAACCTGAATACCTGGCTTTACCAAAACGGCTATTTGCACCTTAAAGATGGAAGGACAACCAGCGGGGATTGGTTTGAAGGTATAGACTGGCAGAAAACGAAAGCCTATTCACTGGGGTTGGCTGGCATTTTCATTAACCGGAAGGGGAGAGAATCATCGGGCACGGTTGAACAAGGGGGAGAAGTTAACAGA
>Ga0153915_10005424_pt1 | contig 11862 bp, 14 predicted proteins | sample Opewatmetagenome_2_FD_107003 | JGI IMG/M metagenome (GOLD analysis project Ga0153915, IMG submission 107003) | Freshwater wetland microbial communities from Ohio, USA - Open water 3 Core 3 Depth 3 metaG | ecosystem: Environmental > Aquatic > Freshwater > Wetlands | place: USA: Ohio, Lake Erie...
CAATCGACGATATCAGAATTTTGACGAATCGGAGTTCAGGGAAAACAGCGGTTTCCTTGGCTATCAATGCATTTGAACGAGGAGCAACAGTTGAGCTCTGGTACGGACATGCAACAGAACCGGTTCCATCGTATATCCCTTTCAAGCGCTATGAGACGGTAACAGACTTGCTCGCATTGCTAAAAGACAAGCGATTGCGGCAATTTGACACTATTATCGTCTGTGCCGCTATTGCGAACTACATCACGAAAAAACAAAATGGAAAAATCCCTTCGGGAAAAGAAAGTCTAACGCTTACATTCACTCCTGCGCCAGCGGTTCTTGAGGCGTTACGGTCCCGTGCGCCTGATGCGGTACTTATTGCGTTTAAAACAGAAGCATTAAAGAAAAACGTGAAAAGAAAAACACGGCAACTGCTAACGAAATATCATCTTGATGGTGCTGTTGGTAACATGCTTACTGGATTTGGTGGAGATGATAACGAGATACTGATTTTACCGAAAAAAGGAAAGAGTTTTTGGCGGAAAGGAAAAAAAGAAGTGCTTGCTTCGGTTATCCTGGATATGCTCTGATGTTCACATATGAGGTCTATGAAGAGAATCGCTTTTGCTCCCGGGCACATTTCTGCGTTTTTTGAACCCTTTTACTTTCATCAGAATCTTGACCGTTCTGGTTCACGTGGTGCTGGGATTTCAGTCTCGCTTGGTGCGACCAGTCAGGTGGCGATACAACCAGCTTTGCAACAAACAATTGCTGTTCAAATCAATGGGAAACCGTCTCATGCACCGGTAACAAAAAAGGCATTGCAGTATCTTGTGGGAAACACCTCATTGAAAATCAATGTTCATACGGTTTTAGATTTACCGGTTAGTCAGGGACTAGGTATGAGTGCCGCGGGGGCATTAAGCTCAACGATTGCTGCTGCTGACATCCTCAACCTCCCAAGAGAGAATGCCATAAAAGCAGCACATTACGCCGAGGTACAACTCCACACCGGTCTTGGGGATGTCGTCGCAAGTAGTTTTGGTGGGATTGAAATACGACGAAAAGCAGGTCTCCCTCCTTGGGGTATGCTTGTCCATATCCCTGGGAACTTCGATATTGTGATTTGCGTGATTGGGAAAAAAATTGAGACAAAAAAGATACTTTCTGATACAAAAAAACTTCATGAGATAACATCGTACGGTCGATATTGTACAAAAAAACTCCTGGAGAAACCATCGGTTGAACATCTTTTTTCTCTTGCGTGGGAATTTACGAAAGAAATCGACCTTGCGGATGTGAAGGTTGTTGAGGCAATCAAAATCGCACAGACGCATGGTATGGCAAGTATGTGTATGTTAGGTAACTCGGTTTTTGCAGTAGGTGATACGCACCAGCTGTGTACGGATCTCTCCTCATTTGGGAAGGTGTTTTGTTGTACGATTGACTACCAAGGGGCCCGGCTATTAGGAGAAAAATAAACAGATCATTTCACACTGCTTGGTGTTGACCCTTCGGTCTTCCCGTAACATTTCCGGTATCGTTCCCAGAGCAGATCAATATGCTCCTCTATTGCTTTCAATCGTTTCTCATCCCGCTCTGGTTTATAAAGATGGCTGAAACGGCCTTGATATTTTATCCATTCTTCAACAGGTTTTCTTTCAATCTTCTTTTCTAATATCAGTTTACTTTTTCCATTAAAGGACATGACGTCATTTTCGCATTCCCACAACGACCACGCACCAGTTTCGACCGCCAGGCGTCCCATCTCAACGGTCTTATCCATGCTGAACCGCCACCCTGGGGGACATGGTGCTAGAATTTCGACGTACTTCGGCCCTTTGATGCTTTTTGCCTTTTGGATTTTCCCGAAAACGTCCTCTGGGTAGCTAATGCAAGTTTGCGCTACGTATGGGATGTGGTGCGCAAGGATGATTTCTCCCATCTCTTTTCGAAACTCAGTTTTTCCCTCAACAGTCGTAGTCGTCCAAGCCGCGTATGGTGTTGCCCCGCTTCGTTGAATACCAGTATTTGAATAGATTTGGTTGTTATAGCAAATATAGATGAAGTTCGTATTTCGCTCAAGCGCGCCTGAAAGCGCTTGGATGCCAATGTCATAGGTTCCGCCATCCCCTGCCCACGCGATAACGGTGATATCAGAACGCCCTTGCATACGCAATGCAGCCTCTACTCCTGAAGCTCCTGCCGCTGCTGCTTCAAACGCAATGTTCATCACAGGAACATCAAAGGAAGTAAATGGGTATAAGCTTTCGATAACCGCGGTGCAACAAGCGGGTACCACCATGATTGTTTTTTTCCCGAGTGCCTTTAACACTAAGCGTAATCCGATGGTTGCAGGGCAGCCGGGGCAAGCCGCGTTTCCTTGAAGAAGACATTCATCCACTGGAAAATCTTTCAACGCCATCGTTTATCCCTCCATCCCGTACCACTGCTGTTCCCTGGGTTTATGCGTGAGCGCTTTCATGTACATCGTCACAATATCCTTGTACGTCACGTCCTTCCCACCAAGACCTGCGATGAATCCGGTGGCCTTTGCCCCTGATTCACCATACAGTGCTGCTTTGGTCTCGTTAAAGAGAGCACCTTCTGAACCTATCGAAATATTCCGGTCAATTACAATGAGATCCGCCTGGTTACCAAGTGTGATAATCTCTTCGACGGGAAACGGTCGGAAGACTCGTACTCGTGCAAGGCCAACCTTCTGGCCTGCTTTTTGCAGTTCATCAATAGCAACCTTACATTCCGCCCCCATCGCACCCATGGATAGTATGATATGCTCAGCACCCTCGCATTTATAATACTCAAGAAGACCTCCATGGTAAAATCCAGAGGATTTTTTCCATTCGTTCGCAATCTGGGGAATCAATTTTTTTGCATGTTGTTGTGCCTCGTGCATCGCCCGACGAACATCGACATAATACTCAGGACCTATAATGTTGCCAAACGTCGTCGGATTATCTATATCAAGCTTCCATTGTGCTACGTACTTTCCAAGAAACTCATCCACGGTAGATTGTTTCGGGATTTCCGCAGGCAGGGAGGTATGGGAGAGAATGAATGCGTTCAAGTTCACCATCACCGGGAGCACGACTTTTTCATGTTCTGCGAGTTTGAACGCCTGGATGACGGTATCAAAAATCTCCTGATTGCTACTGCAGTAAAACTGAATCCAACCGGTGTCCCGTTGTGAAATCGAGTCATTCTCATCAACCCAGATGTTCCACCCTGGTCCAATGACACGATTGATATTGCACATCACAACAGGAAGTCGAGCAAGAGCCGCCCAATGCAGCATCTCATGCATGAGTAGAAGCCCATGGGATGAGGTCGCGGTAAACGTCCGTGAACCGGCCGCACTTGCCCCGATACATGCGGCCATCGCAGAATGTTCACTTTCAACACAGATATATTCCCCTTTATATTCTCCACGTGCAACGTACTCTGCAATCGCTTCAACAAGCGTAGTCTGCGGGGTAATCGGATATGCTGCGACGACCTCTGGTTTTGCCATGATTGCTGCTTTTGCCGCGATTCGATTACCGGTATCCATCATAATCGTCATTTCTTCTTGGCCTCCTCTCGCTCCATGATAATCGCCTTGACACTACACTCATTTGCGCAGATACCACAGCCTTTACAAAAATCATAATCAATACTAATGGAGTTATCCTTTTCACGGCGTATGCTTCCTTCAGGACAAAAAATCCAACAGCGTAGACATTTCGCACATTTTTTTTTATCAATGATTGGCTTGAATACCCGCCAGCTCCCAGTTTTTCCCATCGCCCCTTTCTTCGGGTAAGACAAGCTGGTTTTGACAGGATATTTCTTCAAAAATTCACCTCTGTTTGATCAAATGCATCTTGGGTCGCTTTTACATTTCGTTCTCCAAGCTCCTTTTTTCCAGTCCATTTTTCCTGGATGACTTGTTGAATGGACCGAAGGGTCACTTTGTTTAAGATTTTTGGGACCGACCCGAGAATCGGAGTGTTGACAACCGGAATTCCTCCAACGAGGATATTATATTTGAGCGCTATTCCAGTTGCATCGACAGTTGCGACAAGGTACTTCTTGGAAAACTCGAAATCAAGAGATTTTTTTCTGGTGTTTATAAGAATCTTTCCGTCCTCTTTTACACCCTTCAATACATCAACAATATCCATTATGCTTTCGTCAAGAACAATGACAATATCTGGATTGTAGATTTCGCTTCGTAAATGGATTTCTTCGTCGGAGATCCGTGCAAATGCTCTCACTGGGGCTCCACGCCGCTCAGCACCAAAAAATGGAAACGCTTGCACTCCTTTGTTTCCATCGCGTAACGCTGCGGATGCTAGAAGGTTTGCGGCGGTAACTGCACCCTGTCCACCTCGTCCATGGAAACATATTTCAACTAAGGATTTTGATGACACACGTCTACCTTCCCGCAACTCGAAATGAAGATGTCCCATATAACTGTTTTGAAGCTTATGAAGGCAACCACTATTTCAGAGATTTTAATTTTGATTCCATAGTTGCGTTTTTGTCTCGTCGATCATCAATTTTCAATTCGGTAATGATGCGTTCTGCTCCAGCTTCTACAACAGCATGATGCGCTTTTTGGACAACATAGAATAATGTTTCAATATCTTTTGTCTCAATGACTGTTGCCATCGGATTTGTTTGAAACGTGATATGTTCTTTTTTCAGAATTTCTAATACGATTTTTACGTAGTTGCTAACGCTGGTGCCCTTTCCCAGTGGTGCAATGCTAAGTTGAGCGATAATCATACGATTTTCAAGATATTCTCTAACCTTCTACCTTTCATTAATCTTTTGATAGCTCATACAACAATTCCCTTAAAATTTATATATACAAAAATATACACTTTTATAATACTTTTTTTTTTTGATGATAACCGTCTTTAAAGAACCTATCCATTCAAGAAGAAAAAGGATTTCAGGATTTATCGAAGGTTATTATACTAATCGATTCAGTGGGTCTCTGTTGCTAATTATTTCGTTGTTGGTCTCTTTAAAATCTATTTTGTCTAAATCCTTTATTTCTTGTTTTACAAGTTCCAGAATCCCAAGGATTGAAATTAGGGAGAGTTTGTTGTGATACCACCGGCACGTTTTTGTCAATTCTCCATACAGCTTGGTCTCTAAAGCCTTATACTCGACTAATTTTGGGCTGTCAAAAACGTTCGGTTCTTTTTCCTCCATGTAGCCAACCTCACAAAAGAGAATCCATTAGTAATTTATATTATTATGTGCGATTAGAAATTACATCTTACGAATTTGAACGAACGCTATATTGTTGTTTCAACTTCTTTTTCATGAACATTTCCATTTCATCAAATGCTTTTTCCAAGGTTTCCATCGGTGGAAGAATCACTGCCCGGAAATGGTCTTTCCCATAAGTTGCGCAAAACCCCGATCCATTGACAACCAACACATGTGCTTCTTGCAATAAATCAAGAACGAAATCCTTATCGTTTTTCCAAAGTCCTTTCCTGAGTGCTTCTATCTTAGGAAAAATATAGAAAGCACCATCTGGTTTTGCAGTGGAAATACCCTCAATTTCATTAAGGCGTTTATAGCTAAAATCGCGTCGTTTTCGCAATTTGTCATTCACCTGTTCTATATGGTCCTGTGGCCCTCGTAACGCCTGGATACACGCATATTGACAGACTGAATTTGCACAGAGTCGTGATCGTGCGATCCGCATAAACGCATCTTGTATTTCATCAAGCTCTCCATTGTGTTTAAACATGGTATATCCAATACGCCACCCTGGCATGACATATACTTTTGAAAACCCATTAAAAGTGATAACTGGGACATCATTGGTCAATGAGGCGGTTGCATACTGTTTCCCATCAAAGGTTAAATCATCATAGATCTCATCTGAAATAATCATAATATTATGTTCACCTGCGATATCGATGATTTCTTTTAGCACCTTTTTTGCATACAATGCACCAGTTGGATTATTAGGATTGATTAGGACAATGCCTTTGGTTCGTTCAGTGATTTTCTGACGGATATCTTCGACATCCGGCTGCCAGTTTTCATCCTCGATACAGTGATACGCAACAGGTATTGCGTCGGCAAACTTTGTAATCACATTATATTGTGGGTAGGTTGGGCCAGGAATCAACAATTCATCTTTAGGATCTAAAGATGCATTTAAAAGCATTTGAAGCCCTTCTGTCACCCCGGTCGTCACGCAAATATCATCAGGTTCGTAAGTAACATTATTTCTCTTTTTTTCCCGGTCTATGATTGCACGTCGCAACTCAAGGATACCCTCTGAGGGTCCATACCCGTTATGCTTCTCATTTGCCGCCGTATACAATGCATCTTTGATGTGCTGTGGCGTATCAAAATCATACGCGTTCGGATCACCGATATTTAGTTTTAACACCGTGATTCCTTTCTTCTCCAACTGTCGTGCCGGGATGAGGACGTCTCGAATCGCATATTCAACGCCCTGAGCACGTTTCGATGCCTTTATTACCATAATCTCAAGACCCCAGAAAGGAAATCCACATAAAAAGTTGATGGTTTTTAAAGGAGAACATCCAGTATATCAAAACTGAATCTTTTTCTTAATTACATCGTATCTTCCTTCACCATGCAGATGAACATATTCTGGTCCTTCATATACCTAATATGTTCACTCACAAAGACCGATGCCCCGTCCTTCTTTTTATGAATATTTTTTGTTTGTATGACTCCCTGCCGTTTAATCTCATTTAAACTTCCTTTAATGTCATCATAGGTCTCCAGATAAACGATATCTGCGAGTGTAAGAGAAAGCATCTCCTCTTTGGTATAGCCAAGCTTTTTCTGAATATCGCTTGTACAATCAATGATTTTTGCATTTTCGTCAAAGAGAATCATATAATCGAACTCCTGTACATTCGTCGTATCAAGAACAGGTTCGATGCGCGTTTTTTCTTTTCGCTGTTTTGATAGAACGTCATGCAACTGTCGATAGACTTCGTTTAATTTTTCTTGCAGCTCCTCAATCTTGCGTTCTGCGACTTGATATTCTGTTGCATCTCTACTAAAGCATCGTAGACCATGGAAATGTCCTAGATGGTCGAACACAGGGATACAAAACGAGCGCACCCATACCGAATGCGCATTATCGTGGTGCATCCAGTACAAATCTAATTTATTGGTTGAATCGACCTTCTGTTGTGATATAACATGGATGATATCTTTTAATTTTTTCGTATCTTCAGGTGATAAGAATTTGAAAATTTCCTTCCCGATTATTTGTTCTTGAGTATATCCGAGCGTTGCCGTTACTTTTGCTGAACATTTCGTACACCGTCCATTCTCATCAATCTCCCAGATCCAGCCATCGATTTTCTTTAACAGGATCTCCAAATTCTCCTCTGCCTCCTCTTTTGCTTTTACCGCTTCTTCAAAGAGTTCCTCTTTTTTTAATCCGACTTTGTGGATTGCAAGTTTGAGGCTTGCCATCACCCGATCCAGCGAATCAGTGAGATTGTTGATCTCGTAAATCTCACTTTTTTGTAATTCGACATCTAAATTCCCCTTGCTGATTTCATTGATATTCTTTGTTAAAGTCACGAGCGGAATGGAGATGAAATAAGAGATGATGAATGCAACCGCAAGGGTGATGATGAGAATCAAACCAAGAAAAAAACCTGCAATCTGAAAACCCTGCCATGCGCTTATCATTGCGGTTGGTATGAGCGATATCGCGAGGCACATGATAGTCAATAATAACCTTAATTTCATTTTTTTTCACCTTTTCTTTTCTTTCATTCCTTCATTTATTATTTCATTTTCTTCTTTTCGTTTATCTTCACCAAAAATCTTCTCAATATTTAGCATCAGTTCATCAGCGTGCGTTTGACGCAGAATATGTTGATTCTCCAACGAGACAATATAATTCCGGAGATCTGCTTTGTTGAGTGCATGTTTGTTTTTCAATTCATTAAATTCAACTTCACCTATTGGACCGAGCATATTGATTAATTCATATCGTAATTTATTTTCGATTCCAGTCTTTGTGGAGAACAGGACTTTGATTGGCTCAATCTCATAGACTGGAGTTAGGGGCACGGTAAAAATAAATGTACTACCCACACCAGGTTGACTTTCAACCCAAATTTTCCCTTTCTGTGCTTCGATAATACCACGGCAAATCGTTAATCCGAGGCCTGTACCCCCATATTTTCGATCCAACGCCCCGTCTACTTGGTAAAATGGTTCAAATACACGGATTTGATCTTCCTGGCTCAATCCCACCCCATGGTCCTTTACGCTGAATTGCACCCAGTCTTTTATTTGCTCCGCAATGATTTCAATCGTACTATCAACTGGTGAGAATTTTATTGCATTGTGGACAAGGTTACGTAAGACTTGACTGATTCGATCTGGATCTACTTCGATGAGAGGGAGTTCATCAATGGTGATTACTAAAGTGACGTTTTTCTCTCGTGCAAATCCATCCATGAACCGAACCGTTTCATTCACCACGTTTTTCAAATCAGTTTTCCGAAACACGAATTTTAACCGTGCAGCTTCTATACGTGAGATCTCAAGGAAATCTTCGATGATTTTATTCAGGCGTTCCGTGTTTCTGAGGATCACCTCAATGCTTTCTTTTTGTTTTTCTGTAAGCTTACCAAAATATTCTTGCTGTAACATCTGCAATTGTGCTTTCAACGGTGTGATTGGAGTGCGAAGTTCGTGGGAGGTTATGCTGAGGAACTCTGACTTTGCTTTTTCAAGTTGCTGGCGTTCATCATCCATCTTACTTAGTGCAAAAACACTTTTGTTGAACGCCTCGCTGAATTGAGCAAGTTCATCCTTGGTTTTAATGTTGGTTCTCACTTTAAAGTTCCCTTTTTCTAATTCTAAAGCTGCCTTATGGAGTTCCTGAATAGGTTTGGTAAACGAACGGGAGAGTAACAAACCAATAAGAGTCATATTCACTGCGATGAGAATAATGATGATGAGTGCAGAGGCATTCAACAGCATTTTTTGTTCGATGAAAAACTCTGAGTTTTCTATGAGAAACGAATTTGATATCAAATAAAAATATCCGATACCAAGCGCAGGTGCAACAAGTCCTACCAAGAGGAATAACAACGTAAGTTTTACTTTGATGTGACCGAAGATTGCATTCTCCAGATCAAAATGTTCCTTCCCTATTCACTCAATCCTCCATCATCGCTTGGGCGAACTTGGGTAATATATTCCTGGTGCGGAATCTGTTCATTGCGTTCATTCCCTTTTTTTTCTTGGCCATGACGTCTACTCAATCATCTACATACCTGGTGTTAAGGCGGTTTTTTTTCTTCTCGTTGGGTCAACATCTCCTGATGCAGTTCTATCATGTGAAAGTTGACTCCAATCTCCTCTATTTTTGAGAGATATTTCTTTTCTAGTGAATCCTTGAATTTTTGAAGGAATTCATCCCGTGAATCCTTACCTAAAGCACCCATGATTATCTCAAGGAGATGTTGGATTGCGCGTCGCGCTTCTGTTTCACTGACCGCTTCAATATTATTTGCTATCGTAATCTGATACAATTCGTCTTGGTTTTTTGTTGGTTCTACCTTCACCTGTTGAAGGAACGGATATGTTCTATCGATTTTCCGGAGAAAAGAATTTACTGAAACAATTGCGTACCTCTCTGTACTAATTTTTCCTATGACTTCAATAAGCGTTTTGATTATTTCTTTGAAAATTGCGTTGTATCCCACCGTGAACACAGCGATGGTGACACCCATTTCCTCTAATTTTTCCAGATACTCTGCAGTAAGATGTGTTTTGAGATCACCGACAATAGAGTTCCGCCCAAGTTCTTCTAGTGCATTATCGGTCTCATGAAGCAGGGATTCGATTGCTCTGCCGAGATCCATAGAATCAATTAAGTTTATTTCTTGTTGGACGATTACTTCCTCAGACCCAAGCGTATAGCGTATGTCATTAACCGTGATATATGCAAGAAAGGGATAGTGTTGACGTAGCGTATCAATACATTGTGAAATGAATCGTATCGCGAATGTTTTTGAAGTTTGTTTTTCCATTATTTCAATAAGTGCTTTTAAAAATCGTCGTACCACATCAGATTTTTCAATCTTGAGGGAATCGATTGATTTTTTTTCAATGATGTAGGAAGATTGCATGATTGTTAAATCAACACCCATGGATTTCATGAGCATCGCATCATAGTCGATACCTATCTTTTCTCGCGTTTCTTTTATGAAAAAATACCCTGCGGTCTTTCCAAGAGATTTCATGATTGTTTTTACAAGTTCTTTCAAAGCGTTTCCAACTTGCTTTTGATTAATCGAATTGAGTTCGTTTCGCACTGCGACGCAACGTTCAAGCTCTAATAATCGCGTATTTTTTATTACAATATGTTTTAAAAAAGGATAGGTTGGTTGGAGTTTTTTCAAAAGGTTGCGTACAGCAACTGCTGCATATTCTTCTGATGTTTTTCTACCGATGATTTCTATGATAATCTGTATGAATTGCCGAGTAACCTCAGCAGTATCGAGCATAGCATCCCATCTCTTCTCTCTCGATGCGACCATCGAGGAGCTTCCATCTTCACAAAACATAATATCTTTGTTGTTTAAATGTCTTACTTATGGAAAACAATTGTGATTATTCATGTGTTCCTTTTAAAAAAGGATGCCAAAATGTAATGAAAAAAAACAACAATGAAACATCGTCAGATATGAGAGAAATAACATTAATTATAAATACTATATATCGGTTGTTTGGGATGGATGGTAAAAACAATACTCGTTGTTGATGATTATAGTGATACTCTTGTCTCTATCAAAAGCGTCCTGGAAGGTCCGATAGGAGACTATCGCGTCATAGGGGTAGACAGTGGGGAAAAATGCCTTCAGTTGTTGCAGGAGAATCTACGTCCTGACCTCATTTTACTTGACATCATGATGCCTGGGATGAGCGGGTGGGATGTCGCCGCGCAAATTAAGCAGAATGATAAATGGTCCTCGATCCCGATCGTTTTTTTAACAGCTGTAGGCGATCAGTTGAGCACTGGGGTAGGTCATCTTGCATCGGAGGATTATATTGTAAAACCCTTCGATATCTTGAAATTAAAAGAATGTATTGACCGTATTCTCCATTCTTCGTAATCTCGTTATGATAATAAAATTTGTATTTTCGGAACCTCATCGATAATCCAATTATGTGAGTGTTATTCGAAGGTTCGATGATTCCGTAATATCAACGATATGTATATATATCATATCATTATCTCTATAAATAATAAGAAAAATTTATATCAATCACGACGTGTTGATACCTATAGGGGGATATATGATATGCGCAACAAGAATGATAGACGACAACAAATATATGTTTTCTTAATATTGTTGATTACAGGTATGATGATACTTCCGACTGGTGTAACAGCAACCTCTGGAATTATAGATTCTTCGTCTAAGTAGTTCGTTGTTTCTCTCCCGCTTGTGCACTCAGATACTCTGAACATTCTTGTTCGTCATGGAATAAACCTCCTGAGTGTTGATCGATTGAAGACATCAGCTGTTGTCCTTGTCAGTCCTGAAGAATTTTTCTGGCTTTCTGCGCTGAATCTTTCACCACAATTTGTCCCTGAGGAGTACGCAATGCAGCAGGGATGGATATACAGTGCTGCCCTCGAACGCGATTTCCATAATTATGCCCAGATGACATCAGCGCTACAAACCATTGCAGACACCTATCCTGAGATTGCGAGTTTGTACGAGTTGGGGCAGAGCGTTCAAGGAAGGACGCTATGGGGGTTGAAAATCACTGATAATCCCTCCGCTGAGGAAGATGAACCAGAGGTTCGTGACTGTG
>Ga0153915_10005425_pt1 | contig 11860 bp, 7 predicted proteins | sample Opewatmetagenome_2_FD_107003 | JGI IMG/M metagenome (GOLD analysis project Ga0153915, IMG submission 107003) | Freshwater wetland microbial communities from Ohio, USA - Open water 3 Core 3 Depth 3 metaG | ecosystem: Environmental > Aquatic > Freshwater > Wetlands | place: USA: Ohio, Lake Erie...
CGACACAATGCGTGAGCTGGCGATTATGGAGAACAACCCGAGTGTCCGGCAGACTGCGTTCGCTCTCTTCAGCGACCTGGTCACTCTGCTCAGGCGCCCTCAGGCCTGACCTTCCCGGTCCCGGCTGGTTCTGCGGATCCCCGTTCCGCAAGATTCAGCGTGGGGCAGTCATTGCCGGGAGGCCGGCCGTGATTCGTCTTTTACTCGAGCCTGTACTTTTTAACCTTGTATCGGAGAGTGTCGCGGGTAATCCGAAGCAGCTTCGACGCCATGGTCTTGTTCCCGCGGGCCTGCTCGAGAGCTTGTCGAATGAGCTCGCGTTCGATGTCATAGAGCGAGATGCCACCGGGGGGCAGGGCGATGACACCGTCGGCAGCGAACTCCGACATCGGCACCGGAAGCGCACCCCCTTCTGAGATTCGAATCGGGAGATACTTCACTGCGACGCGGTTGCCCTCGGCCAGAATCATCACCCGCTCGATTGCGTTCCTGAGTTCCCTTATGTTGCCGGGCCAGTCGTAGTCCTGCAGCAACTCCTCAGCTTCCTTGGTCAGACCCTGGATGTTCTTGCGGAACTTCTGGTTGTAGTGCTGGATGAAGTGTTCCAGGAGCGGTTGGATGTCTTCCTTGTGGTCCCTCAGGGGGAGTAGCATGAGGGGGATGATCGCGAGGCGGAAATAGAGGTCCTGCCGAAATCTCGAAGCCCGGACTGCCTCCTCCAGGTTGCGGTTCGAAGCAACTATAACCCGGACATCCACATTGAGGTTCTTCACACCGCCGACGCGTCGGAACGCCTGTCCCTCCAGGACTCGCAGGAGTTTCGCCTGCATCCCGAGCGTCATCTCACTGACTTCGTCAAGGAAGAGCGTTCCGCCATCGGCCATTTCGAACATGCCGCGCTTAAGTGATCGCGCGTCCGTGAAGGCGCCCCTCTCGTGGCCGAATAGCTCCGATTCCATCAGGGGCTCAGGGATGGCGGCGCAGTTGATGGCGAAGAACGGTCGGTCGCGGCGGGACGATTCGTAGTGGATGGCGTGAGCTACCAGGTCCTTGCCCGTCCCGCTCTCTCCCTGCACGAGGATGGTTGAGGCTTCGCTCGTTGCGAGCTTCTTGATCAGTTCGCGGACCTCCCGGATGTGTTGCGACACGCCGACGATCCGGTTGACACTGAACTCGCTGCGCTGGATTTCCTGCGTGCGAGCGATTTCCGTGCGAAGCCGTCTGGTCTCGAGAGCATTCCGGATCGAGTTCTCGAGCTTTTCGAAATTGATGGGTTTCTCTATAAAGTCGTACGCGCCCAGCTTGAGGCTTCGTACGGCGTCATCCACGACGCCGAATGCGGTGATCACCACGACCGGCACGTGAACGTTGCGGTTACGCAGTTCGGAGAGCACCTCAATGCCGGTCATGTCCGGCAGCTTCACGTCGAGCGTGATTAGATCGGGGTTGTCGAGCTGGATGCGGGCGAGCGCCGTCGCGCCGTCTTCGGCAAGGCTGACGTGATAGCCCCACTGCTCCAATTTCTGCTGGAGCGACCACCGCACGAGGCGTTCATCGTCGACTACCAGAATCGTCTCTTTGGGCATCGGTATCAGAGGCGGCTGAATAGGGGCAGAGCCACGATGAATTTCGTCCCTTTTCCGACTTCACTCTCCACGTCGATCGTTCCGCCGTGATACTGAACGTTCTTCAGGCAGATAGCAAGCCCCAAGCCCGTTCCGTCGGTGCGAGTGGTGAAGAACGGCTGGAATATCTTCTTCCGGATCTCCTCCGAAATGCCGGATCCGTTGTCGTCCACCTCCATGCGGATGCAGCCCTCCGCGCTGTCGCAACTGATCCGTACGGTGATCCGCCCGCCCGCACGGGTCGCCTTCTGCGCGTTGAGAAGCAGGTTCAGGAGGACCTGATCGAGCTGCGTCTGGTCGCCGGTAAAGCCGGGAATCGGATCGAGCACCTCGAGCCGGATGGTGATCAGGTCGCCCTTGGCCGACTGCCGTGCCATTGCGACCGTGCGCTGCGCCATCTCGACCAGGTTGATGTCTGTGTGGGACGGGAGCCTTGGTTTGGCGTAGTTCAGCAGGTCGCGTACTATCTGGTCAATGCGGCTCACCTCATGTAAGACGTCGCCGAGGATTTCGCGGTGCAGGTCCGTCGCCGGGAGCGTGTCGCGGATGACATCAATGGCACCCTTGATGCCGGCCAGCGGGTTCTTTACTTCATGCGCCAGTCCCGCAGAAAGTTCGCCCAGCGTCGCCAGGTGTTCCGCGTCCGCAAGCTGGCGCTCCAGGTTCCTGGTGGCGGTGACATCTTTGAGCACAACCGAGCTGCCGGTATATTCCCCTGAGTCGTCTCGAACGGCGGTGCGCGTGAAAATCGCTTGGATGCGCCTGCCGTCCTTGGTGATGCACTCGGTCTGGTAGCTTCGCACCGCCCCGTGCGTCCTGAGCTTATCAGTCAAGACATCGAGCTCCCGTGCCGACCGCATCTCGGGCGGCATGATGATGTCGATATTCTGACCGACCGCCTCCGCCGCGCTGTAGCCGAAAATCGACTCGGCTCCGCGGTTCCAGGAGGTCACGGTGTTCGCGGGATCCATGGTGATAATGGCATCGGCCGAATCCTGGAGGATGTTCGCCATGAACCTGTTTTTGGCAGACAACTCATCCTCCAGGCGGCGGACATCGGTAAGATCATGTGCCACCCCGACGGCGCCCACCATCTCGCCATCCTGGTGGCGCACCGCGTAAGCAGCCATCGCCACGGGAACCCGGTGTCCGTCCGGCATCACAAATTCTGTGAGGTAATTGCGGATCCTGCCGTCGCACCGGAGGCGCTCGGTGATGCGGTTCGCCTCGCTCTTACCACCCACAAGAAACTCGCTCATGTGCCGGCCTATCATGTCGGCGGGACGCAAGCCGAAGAGGTCGTGTCCGCCCTGGCTGCAGGATGTTATTGCCGCGTCGGCATCGAGGGTGAGTACCGCGTCGGGCAGGCTCTGCTCGAGCGCGCAGCCCCGCTCGCTGATATTGCGCAGGCAGCCCTCTATGCGCCCGGCAGGCCGACTATCAGCGAGCAGCCCGACAAACTCGTTTCCGACCTCACCCCATTCCCTGAGTGGCTTCAGCTCGAAGCTGCAGACGTCGTCACCCCTGCCACGGCAGCGGGTTTCTATACAGAGGGCTTCCTGGCCAAGCAACTGACTGGCGTAGCCCGCGACATAACCTTCCAGGGTCCAGCACACCGTCCTCGCGCTGCTGCCGAAATACTTGAGATGCTGATCTGCTTCAGTCGAATTCAGCCAGTCGCCAGCGATGTGGAAGTTTCCATCGCCGCGGTTGATCTCGACCTGGGTGAGCCGCGCGCGGGCTCTTCCCCCGAGGTCGTAGAAACCGTGGCGAGTCCGCAGCAACTCCTCGGGTGACGGCTCCGGATACCTCTCACGCACCCGCCGGGCATCCGCGCAGCCGCTCTTGTAAGCGGCACGGGTAAGGATGCCGCGCGCGACCTCCGGCCCCAGGTTTTCGATGAGCTCTCGCCTCAGGCTCCCGAGTGAATCGGCCGCAAATGCGATGTGGCGCTCGCCGGCAGCCGTCACTTTTCCGGAAGCCTCTTCAACCTCAGGCGTGTTGTCGAAAACCCTCGCGTCCACATGCATAGAACTGGAATCTACACCCCGCCGAATAGAACTATCATACATAGTATGACACATTCCAGACCAGGGAAACGCCCGCCGCACGGCAAACCCGCGTGCCTGCAGCCGCCCGGCCGATGGCACCGGGGAAGGCTCCCGGACGCTGTGCCCGGTCGTGAGGGGGCAGCGACCGTGCCGAAGCCATTACGGCTGATCTTCGGGTTCTATGTGAATGATGACGTGGCAGGATCCGAGCCTCTTTTCGAGTCTTCTTTCGACTTCCTCGGTGACGGCGTGCGCATCGCTCGTGCTTACGGGAGTTACGGCCAGATGCATGGTGATGAAGGCGTTACCGGGCACGCCGCGCGACATTATGTCGTGCACGGACCTCACTCCCGGGGTGACACGGACGATCTCAGCGATATAGTCCCGAGGAAAGGGCGACCTGTCGACGAGGACCGGAGCGGTGGCGGAAAATATCTGGTAGGCTGCATATGCAATGACACCGGAAACCAGAAGGGCCAGCACTGCATCCAGGTCAGCGACTTTGAACCAGAGCAGGAGAAGGCCGGCAAGGATCGAAAGGCTCACAAAAATGTCGCTCAGCGTGTGTTTGGAGTCGGCGAGCAGGATGCTGCTGCCCAGGTCCCTTGCGCGCCGGCTCTCATAGACCCACACAACGATGTTGACGCTGATCGTAAGTACCAGTGCCCCGAGTGTATAGGCGGTCACCTCGACCCGGGAAGTCTCCCAGCCCAAGATGCGTCTCACAGCGCTGGATGCCACTTCGAAGGCAGTCACGGCAAGGAACCCGGCAATTATGAAAGCCCCCAGGGCTTCAAACTTGTGGTGGCCAAAATGGTGTTCCTCGTCCGGTGCGGCACTTGCGACCCGAATCACCACCAATCCCACGATGTTGTTGAATGAATCCGCGGAAGAGTGCAGAGCGTCACTGATGATGCTCAGAGATTGGGCAAGTATGCCGACGACGAGCTTGAGTGCAACCACCACGAGGTTGAGCGCCAGTGTGATAAGGAGCACCCTGCGCACCCCTCGGCTGTATTGGTCGTTGGAGTTCTGAATCGATGCCATTATCGACATATCCTAGCACAACCGCATGAGATCATCTGCGCCTGCTTGAGGCGGTCAGGGCTGACCGAGCAGCTCCGGAAAGTGCCATAAGATCGTCCCCACAGTGGCGCGATCGCAAGAAGCGCCAGGCGTCTCCGGGTGAAATGATACCGATGTTGGGAGAAACCACGCAGACAGGCCCGTTTCTTCCGGGAGGTGTACGCAGCCGATCACAGCAAGTCAGTGCAACCAAAAGATTAGCGAAATCCTAATATTTCGTTGACACTGGAACAGAAAATGCTTTATCTATATGTGATACTATAAACAAGGAGTTATCTAAACCTCCTTACCACCCTATACCCACCTACACCCGAGCGGCGCCCCTTCCCTTTCCCTGGGAAGGGGCGCCGATTTTTTTTGCGACAGACAGGAGGAGATCGCTTCAGGCTGCCTGCAGCGTCTTCTTTGAGGCTTTGTCTCCTGATCGCAGTCGTGTCCGGATTATGGTGAATTGACCCGGAGGAATGGGTCATACAACCCGTGTCGCGGATTTTAGCGCAGTTTCGCTCGAGGTTAGCTTCTGTAGCAAGAACAATGACATCAGCTATTTAACAAGCTACCTTGCCCTGGATCGCAATTTGGGCTCCCTATTGCTTGATTTCATATTCGGATAGAGAAAGACAACCCAAAAGGAGAATCGTTCCGTAACACAAACCTCCTTTCCACCCTTATACCCACCTACACCCGAGCGGCGCCCTACCTCCTCCCGGAGGCAGGGCGCTGATTTTTTTAGGAGCATTTATTCTTGTCCGTATTGGGGATCTGTCAAACAGCTATCAGCCGTGGCTGATGGCTGAAGCCTGAAGGCAGTTGCAGTCGATGGCTGATAGGTAGGAGGATTCAGTGCTGCTGGATGGACTCGAGGTATCTGGTCAGCAACACTATTTCGCTCTGGGCACCCTTCTCGCCGCCCGGTGATCGACGGAACCTCTTACCCCACACAGGCATCTCGCGGCTTCCATGGCCGACGGCGTATTTCTCTCCGTCTATCCAGTCCATAACTTTATCGATCGGAAAGCCCTGGTATTTCTTCGCGATCTGCGTGAGATCCGTCGGGCGCACTTTCAAGGCGCTGGCAGCCGGGCCGTCGCCCTTTGCTTCGTCCCCGTGGCAGGACCGGCAGTACTGAGCGTAAAGCACCTGTCCCTTTTTCGCCGCTTCTCCCTTATCCTGAGGCCGGCTGGACGACCGGCCAGGTAAAACCAGGACAAGACCTGCGATCAAAACGATGGTGGTCGATGCCGTGATCGCCTTCGCAGCTCTTGGCATAAAGCTCTCCTCTTGCTGTTCTGGGATTCTACATCATCCCGGCATGGCCGACCGATGCTAATTGCGTCCTGCCAGTCTCTCGCCGCAGATCAGTAGGAGACCGCCAGCGAGAGAGTCACCAGGTTGCTGTGGTAGCTCTGCAGACTCAGACCCTTCTGGTTGTAATCGTAATACTGCCAGTACCCCTTCACCGCCAGATGATTGTGCAACGGCACTGTCAGTTGCGCATACGGCTGGTGATAGTTCAGCGGATAACTCCCCGTGCTGTATATCCCTCGATACCCGAAGTCAAACCGCGTCCCCCGGTACAGCCCTACCCCCACGCTCCCGCCTACGCCGTTCAGACTCTCGTCGTACACCGACCGTCCCGTCTGCAGAGTCTGCGGCAGTATGATCGCCATGTCCGAGTAGATGCTCGATTTCATGTAGTCCACGCTGACGTGGAACCTCTCCCCGGGGTCGTAATTCACGGCCACCGCATAGTTCCGATTGTGCCCGCTCAAATCTATGTCCGACTGCGCATTCCGGTTGCTCACCACAGCCACGTTCCCGTTCGCGCTGAGCCCCTTCCAGGACCCCACCTTCCAGTCAAATTTCACCTGCGAGTAATCAAACAGATCCGTCCGCAGCACGGAGTGGGACGACGGATTGTTATTCTCAAAATCCACCGCAAGCTCCAGCCACCGCCCCCGCCTGTACGCTACTCCTGCTATCGCCGTCTGCTGGACTACTCCCGCACTCCGCTTCTCCGCACCCCCCACCGTCGCTCTCGTGTCGGTGTACCTCCAGCCTCCGCGCGCATACAAATTCCTCCAAACCTCCGCCTCCGCCTCCAACTGGTTCTGTATCCCGCTGTAGCTCAGGTAAGAACTCACAACCTCGCTCACATCCACCTGCGGAAACGTCACCGGCTGTCCGCTCAACGGACTCGCCTGGTAGTAACTCGAAGCCAATACCCCCGATCCCGATACGTGATACGTCCGCACCCGAAACTGATCCGTTACGCTCAATCGCGACAACGGCGTCAGCTCCAGCACAAACGACCCGTTGTTCTGTGGTGCCGATGCGCGCGTGCTGAAGGCGTCCGACTGCGCCTGGTAAAATAGCCGGTTCTCCAGCGTCGCCAGGCTCCCCGTCGCTATCTCGTTCATCACCCCGTCTGTGTCCGCCATCGCATATATGTACCGCCCCGTGAACTTCATCCAGCTGAACGGCGTCGCTTTCACCAACCCCCTGAATATCGGTATGTTCGTCCGATCGTGGTACCCCCGGTTGTCCCCTGTCAGCTCAATCTGCTGCCCCAAAAACGGATTCGGATTGTTTCCCGTCGAGTCCCCGTTCCAGTACGCCGCCGTGTCGTTTTGCAGGAACCGAAATCCCTGCTCCACACTCACCGTCAGTTTCGGCAGCGCAAACTCCAGTCCCCCACGATAGTCGTTCGCCGCATACCGCCAGTTCTGCCCCAGCACAAACTCGTCACCCGTGAAACTCTCCGTCGTCAGCCCAGGCCCAAATCCGGTCGTTCGCGCATACCCGAAAAACGGCCGCACCCAGTACGTCGGAAACAGCTTCAGCTCGACATCCGTCGTCCGATACGCCACGTCCAACCGGTGTTGGTCCAACGTCTTCCCCTGCCCAAACAGCGGATTGTCAAACGAAGGTATGAAATTGTAGTACTGCTGATTCAGGTACGTCCCCGTCACTTCGTACGCACCCGTCCTCCCAAAGCTGAATCGCACCGTGTTGTACGGGTCTCCCCCCCAGTTGTCCATCGAGATGTCCAGATGGTCAAATACCACACCCGCCCCGTAGTTCGCCCGCAACGACAAGTCCGAGTGCAGCAGCTTCGGCCCCGCCCCCAGGTTCACCATGCTCCGGTACATCTCCTCGCTGCCCTTCGTGTCCACCCACCGATACCCTACCTCTGTCGACGACCGACCCTGGTACACCCCCCACGTGAAACCCTCCGCCGCTCCTCCTCCTGCCGCCGGCCCCGCCGCTTGCGCCTTCTTCTCCTCCTCCTTCTTCTCCGCGGCGTCCTGCGCCATCAAGCCACCGGCAGCCACCAGAAACCACACCACGGCAGCCACTACCCCCGGCCGCCTCACACACCGCCCCAGACTGCTGTTCTCTCTCAGCATCACCTTAGCTCCCGCCTCGAGGCTATCGCATGAACACCTGACTGGAATTCGAGCCGTGTATCTTCACGTGGCAGACCGTGCAGTTCTGGTACCGCGGACTGTTCACGTTGTGAAACGACGGCGGCTGCGATGACAGCACGTTCCTGCTCGCGCTGTGACATTCCAGGCACAGCAGCCACACCGTCGGCCGGATCAGCATCTTCGGGTTGTTTGACCCGTGCGGCTCGTGACACGCCTGGCAGTCCCGGATCTGCAGCGGCGCGTGCTCGTACAAAAACGGCCCCTTCGTCTGAGAATGACACTTGTAGCACGCCACATCCCCGCTCATACTCGTCCGCACCTGTCGTCGCTCAAGCCCACTGTGCGGCTGGTGGCAGTCTGTGCACCTCACCGCACCCTCTTTCACCCTGTGATGGTACGGCTTCGAAAACGCCGTCCGCGTCTGCACATGGCAATCCATGCACAGCACCGTCTCCGGCTTTTTCAGCAGGTGCGTCATCCGTTCGCTCTTGTGGATCCCATGGCAGTCCACACACGCCAGATCCGACTTCCCGTGCAGCGTCCCCCTGAACCCCTCCATCGGAGCATTGTTCTGGTGACACGACAGACACTGCCCGTTGTACTTCCTCGCCTCCGCCGGATCCCTGAATCCTATGATCTTCGTCTTGTCACCGTCGTTGGACGAATGCGCCTCCCCCGGCCCGTGACACGACTCGCACGAGTTCTTCTTCTGAAAATCCTTCCCCTTCTCCAGTACCGCGTGTACGTTCCTGTCGAAGGCCTTCACCGCCTCTTCATGGCACACTGCGCAGTCTTCGTTATTGATGCTCCCCGCCTTGGTCCCGGCCGCCTGCTGCGGCGGATCCCCCCCCGCGGCCCTTCCGGGCCGCAGGAGGAGAACCCCCATCATGCACAGCGCCAGCGAACAAGGGATGAGCACCGTCGATACACGGGCTCGTCTCATGTTTCCCTCTATCGGGCGTGGACTTGGTCGACTCCGAACTCGGCATCGGACGAGTGACATGCCGCGCATGCCTCCCCGAACGGTGCCGTGTTGACGTACGCGTGAGCAGCTGCCTCGACGGTGTCGTGGCACCCCAGGCACGCAGCCGCTGTCGGCTGGACCGGGGTAAAGTAGTTGGCCGGCCAGTCGACTGCAGTCGTGCCCTCCGGGAGCGGAACCGTGTAGGTCCCCGCAATGTGGCACCTCACGCAGTCGCGCCGGTCCCCCGGATATGTCACTTCCATGAAGCTCGTGCCGCCGATGTTGTAGTCCTGCGTCAGCTCATTGCCGGTGTGTATTCTGTGGATCATCACCTGCAGGTCGATGCTCTGCTCCGGAGCGGTCGCAGTCGCGGCTTCCGCCGTCATGGTGGGATTGTGGCAGACCACGCAGGTGTTTACATTGTTCCGGTTTCCGCCGTGGGCTTCCAGGAAGAAATGGCACACATTGCACTTCGCCTGGTCCACCACGGTCCGCCTTGCCACCGCCTTGGTATCCGTGACTGCGAAGGGGAGTGTTACGTTTACGGGCGATTCCTCAAAGGTGAATTCCTTCATCGTGCCCGCGTTCAAAACAGTATTCAGTCTCCCTTCCATCGCAAGGGTGTAGGAACCCTTCGCGTCGGCAGGGATTGCATTTTCAAACGTCCAGGTTGCAGTGCCGGTCGCGGCGTCGTATGCGGCCGTGGATACCGTTTCCTGAACGTACCAGCGGTAGTCCGTGTTCGGTCCCGCGATGTCGAGCCTGAGGCGCCCGTTGGGGCTGGCAAAATCCGACGGCTTCATCGGGGCGCCCGTCTTGTCGGTGACCTTGAACTTGGCGGTCGGTTTCTGGCCCGGCGCCGTGTCCGTGATGCTCAGCAGGTGCCACACCGGGTTGCGCAGCTGCTTCGAATTGTTAGGCACGGTGTGCGCCCCCGGAATCGATGCGTCGTACTCCGTGTCGCTCTCCGGCCAATGGCAGAGACTGCATTTCGTGTCGTCCTTCGCCACCCCGCCGGCGTGATTCTCCCCCGTCGCAAAGTTCACGTTGTCGTGACAGGAACCGCACGTAACACGCGTCGGATTGAGCAGCCAGTTGTTGACCTGCTGGGCGTCTTTGTGGCACATCGTGCAGTTGCGGATGTCCTGCGGATACCTCACTTCCGAGTAGTCATTGACGCTCTGGCGGTTACCTATGATGATGTAAGGATTGCCGCTCGGCAGGTTCGGCCCCATGTGGATCTTGTGCGTCATCAGCGGCATGTCGACCGAGTTGCCCGTGTCCGGGTCCACAGTCTGCGGCGAATGACACAGAACGCACAGCCCTATCTCCCGTCGCGGGCCGCCGTGCAGTGCCAACGGATCGTGACACTGGTTGCACGCCGTTGTCCCCACGACGTCACGGATCTTAGTGACCGGGCTTCCGTTCGGGACAAAACTCTTCAACCCGTTCGCGTAATAGTTGGGCTGGCCGAACTCTGTCATGGTACGCGTGGCGTAGATGCCAAGCGTGTGCGTAGCCGTCCGGTCGTAGTTCGCCGGCAGCGCGGTCTTGAACTGGTACATGTACGTACCGATCGCCTGGGTCGTGAACGTCCCGTTGTTCTCCGCAGTAGCCTGCACGGCCGACTGCCCGGTGATCGGACTCGGCCCCTGCACCCGCGTTGTGTAGGCCACGTATTGAGAGGCATTCTGCGGGATGTAGGCCATGATGAAGTTGGTCGACACTGGACCCGGGGTCACGTTGCCATCACGATCCAGCGGTTGCCCCTTGTCATCGGTGATCTTGAAGATAACCACCGGCTTCAGGCTGGCCGGGATGTACGTATCCACGATCTCCAGGTTCAAACCCGGACGAATCCAAACTCCCTCTTCAGCAGACAGATAAAATGCCTTGTCCAGAATGGAGTAGACCTTTTGCGAATCATCCACCAGGGCCGCTACTCCCACAGCCGCGACGGACAGCAGCAGAACAAAAACACCAACAACTCGTGGTGCTTTAAACCCAACTTTCATAAAAACCTCCAGAACATTGAATCAGGGCGAAGCACAACCCCACCCTACCACACGAGGGACGACGTCATAAAGCAATTTTTGCCCCCAAACGGTGATCTTGCTCAAGTGATGTATTTGTCAGTATCTAAAGGTGTTGCAGTCTTCAGCGCCGACCGGTCTCGTGGCGGATGATCGAAATGTGGGTTATTTGGCGCGGTGTGCGCAAGGTACCCTAGAACTGGTGACCTGTGTCACATTCTGACTGGTGTGCAGCAACGTCCGAGTCGGGGACCCTTGGAGTGAGTGACAGGCTAGGGCGCAAGGCACAGCACGTCCCGGCGATATCAAAAGTTGGCGCGCGTAGCGTGCCAAGTTCTGATATGATCGCCTCGCACTGGAAAAGGGGCGTAGCTCTTTCGCCACCCTGTGCGCTCTCAGCACCAAATTTTGGTTCTCACATCTGCCTTGTGGGAGTGATCAGGTCATGGATCGTTCATCCGGTGATCGTAGGGGATTCCTCAATTACCTTCTCGGAGCGGGAGCACTGGCATCCCTGGGCGCCATCTTCTATCCGGTCATCCGGTTCATGATTCCGCCGAAGGTTGTGGAATCATCGGCTTCCAGCGTCGTGGCCTGCAAGGTTTCGGAGATCAAGCCGAACGGGGGGAAGATCTTCAAGTTCGGCACCAAGCCGGCTCTGCTCGTCCAG
>Ga0153915_10005426_pt1 | contig 11859 bp, 12 predicted proteins | sample Opewatmetagenome_2_FD_107003 | JGI IMG/M metagenome (GOLD analysis project Ga0153915, IMG submission 107003) | Freshwater wetland microbial communities from Ohio, USA - Open water 3 Core 3 Depth 3 metaG | ecosystem: Environmental > Aquatic > Freshwater > Wetlands | place: USA: Ohio, Lake Erie...
AGCGGCAGACCCACGTCCTCCCCCCGCGGGAAAAGGATCTTCTCCGGCTGGCGAGGACGATGGGGCTCTCCGGGAGAGAGGACCTCCTCGGCGCGCTGGACCGGCACACGGGAAACGTCCGCGCGATCTGCGGACGGCTCTTCCGGGGGGCTTCGGAAGCGGTTCCCTCCGATGTCCCCCCCGACGTCCAGGCGCTGTTTTTCTCCGAGCTCGAGGAAGAGGAAACAGAAGCCAGGCTCAAGGCGATGGGATTTTCCGATCCGGAAGCCGCGCGAAGGAACCTGGGATCCCTCCGGGAGGGACCCCCCTTCGTCCGCCTTCCCGCCCGGGCACGGCGGTACCTGGAGAAGATCGCCCCCGGGGTACTCGCCCGTGCGATCCGGACGCCGGACCCGGACATGGCGCTTTCCCACACCGAGCGTTTCCTGGCGGCGATCGGGGCGCGGACGATGTTCTACGCCATGCTCTTCGAGAACCCCCGGGTCATCGACGCGCTCATCCGGCTGTTCGGGAGCAGCCGCTTCCTTTCCGGTTACCTCCTGCGCCACCCGGAGCTCCTGGACACCTTCCTCAAGGAGGACCTGGCCGCTCTCGTCAAGACGAAGTCCCAGCTGCGCCGGGAGCTGGGCGAGATCCTGGTCACCTGCGCGGATTTCGAGCAGGAGATGGACGAGCTGCGCCGGTTCAAGAACCTGGAGACCTTGCGAATCGGAACCCATGACCTGGCCGGCAACCTCTCCCTCGAGGAGGGGATGTACCAGCACTCGGCGCTGGCGGAGGTCCTGCTTTCCTACGCGCTCTTCCTCGCGCGGCGGGAAGTGTCGCGCCGCTTCGGCGTCCCGACCGCCGCGGGAGAGCGGGGCGGGGAGGAGGCCCGGTTCTGCGTGCTGGGGATGGGGAAGCTCGGCGCGGAGGAACTCTCGTACCACAGCGACCTGGACATCATCTTCCTCTACTCGGAGGCAGGAGAGACCGTGCCCGCACCGGATGCGAACCCGTCCGAATTCCGGAAAGTGACCAATCACGAGTACTTCGCGAAGGTGGCCCAGCGGCTGATCACGCTTCTCACAACGGTGACCCGGGAGGGGTACGTCTACAAGCTGGATACCCGCCTACGCCCCTCCGGCAACGCAGGGCCGCTGGTTTCCTCCCTGGCCGCCTTCGATACGTATCACGAGCATTCCGCCCAGCTTTGGGAGCGCCAGGCGCTTCTCAAGTGCCGCTTCGTGGCGGGGGACCGGGAATTCGGGAAGAGGCTCGAGGAGAAGGTGGCCCGGTTCATCTACGAACGGCCGCTCCCCGCCGGCGCGGCGGAGGAGATCCACCGGCTCCGGATGCGAATGGAGGTGGAGCTGGGGAGGGAGCGCACCGGCCGGCTGAACCTCAAGGTGGGGAGGGGCGGGGTCGTCGACGTGGAATTCGCTGCGCAATACCTGCAATTACTGCACGGCCCGATGCTCCCTTCCGTCCGCTCCCGGTCGACGCTCAAGGCCCTCTACGAGCTGATGCGGGCCGGCAGGATCTCCGTCGATGACTTCCAGGCGCTGGACGGCGGATACCGGTTCCTTCGCTCCCTGGAGGTCCGGCTGCGCCTTTCCCATGACGCTTCCATCGAGCTGTTCGATCCCGCGGGCTTCGGCCCCGCGGTGATGGAACGATACAGGAAGGAAACCGAAGGGATACGAAAGGTCTACCTGAAGGTCCTGGGGCTGTCCGGTTAACCGATCTCGTCGTCGGGGAAGTCGAAAAGCGGGAGCCGTTTGATCCAGTCCGACGCTACCCCGTGAACCGCGGGGGGAGGGGTGGACCCCGACTCGACGTCGAGCACGGCGTTCCGGATTTCCATCAGTAACTGGACGTTGAAGCCGCCGACATCCTCCCAGTGTGAGGGCTGCCCCCGTTTATTTTCGTAGAAGTAAGCCACGTTTTCTTCTCCTGCCAATTAGAACGGACGGAAGGGGGAAAAGATTCAGTGATAAATTCGGGAAGCCATCCCCCCCTGCTGTTTTGCGAATGAATCCTATAGGCGCCGCAAGGAATTGTCAAAGGGAAAATCGGAATGAATTACGACGGATAGGGGCCGGAGGGCAGGGTCAGCCGGTTCCGGGAGTTGCGCGATTCGCCGACGGAGGTCACCCGGATCCCCGCCAGGTCGGCCACGGGGCACTTGTGCTCGCAGATGCCGCACCCGATGCACAACTCCACGACGACGACGGGGACCTTCACGGTGCGCCCGCCTTTCCCCGGACGCTCGGCGAAGACGATCGCTTTTTTCGGTGTCGGACAATGCTCCTCGCAGACGATGCAGGGGGTCCCCTGCGCGAAGGGAAGGCACCGCGAAGGGTCGACGAAGGCAAGCCCGATCACGGTTTTTTGCTTCTCCGGCAGGGGAAGCTTCCGGATAGCGGAGGTGGGGCACACCTGCCCGCACAGCGTGCAGTTGTATTCGCAGTAGCCGATCTTCGACACGAGCTGCGGAGTCCAGATCCCCTCGAAGCCAGCCGAGAACAGTGTCGGCTGCAGCCCCCCCGTGATGCAGACCTTCATGCACTCGCCGCAACGGACGCAACGGGAGAGAAAGTCGTCCTCCGGCCGCGAGCCGGGGGGACGGATAAGCTCGGGGGCGGGGAAGGCCGCCGCGGGAGAGGTTTTCATCACCGCCGCCGAGGCCACGCCTGCGGCAAGGGCCGATAACGCCGCCCGCCGGCGCAGGTCGAGTCGATCCTCCGTCCCCCGCGCGGTCGAGAATTTCCACTGAAGCGCCCCTTCCGGGCAGACCGCCGTGCAGTTGAAGCAGGTCACGCACTCGGAGGGGGACCAGTTCCTTTCCGTATGTGGGTTGGCCCCGCCGGCGCAGACGTCGCGGCAGAGCATGCAATGGGTGCACTGCCCGTTCCGCGAGAGCCGTAACAGCCCCGCGCGGGAGAGGATCCCGAGCAGACCCCCGAGCGGGCAGATGAAGCGGCAGAAAAAGCGCGTCCGGTACCGGTTGAGGGAAAGCAGCAAAAGGAAGAGCGCGAAGAAAAGGAACGCCTGGTCGTAGCGTGCCGGGAAGAACGAGAGGAAGTGGGCCCGGAGGAACGTGTAGGCTCCGTCGAAGAGATCCGAGACCGGGCGCCAGGGAAGGCCGAACCCCGCATCGAGGATCCCCCGCAGCAGGGTATTTACGGCGGGCAGGACCGACAACGAGAGCGACCGGATGAGGAACGAGATCGGGTCGAGCAGGCCGGCCGCCTGGATGCCTAAAAGCGCCGCGCCGAAAAAGAAGATCAGCACGGCGAACTTCCAGCGAACCCCTCTCGTCTTGACTCCGCGTTCCGGGACGAGCTTCCTGCCGGTGAAACTTACGGCATGGTGGAGCGTCCCGAAGGGGCAGACCCAGCCGCAGAACGCGCGCCCGAACAGCAACGTCACCGGGACGAACAAAAGGGCCAGGAACAGGGTCGCGGGGAGCTTGTGGGCGGAGACGAGGGAGGTGAGGAACACGAGGAGATCGGCGTCCAGGAAGATCTTGACGGGATAGCCGAGCTCGTTCCTTCCGTCGTAGTCGGTTTTTACCAGGAGGACGAAGAACAGGAGGAGAAACGCCCCCTGCGAGATCCTGCGGGCGAGCTGCTTGACGTCCGACCGTGTGCGCAAGGGATTCATCGCCGGCTCAGAAGGACGGCCGGACCTCGTAGTCGATCGGGTCAGGGACGCCCGCCTCCGAGAATGCCCGCCATCTCAGTGCGCACGAGTCGCACCGGCCGCACGCCTTCTCCCCTTCGCGGTAGCAGGACCAGGAGTGCCGGAACGGAACGCCTAAGGATTTCCCCATCAGGACGAGGTCCTTCTTTCTCAGGCGGACGAAAGGGACCCGGACGGAGATTCCGCTGCCCTCCTTCGTGCCCCGGCGGATCGCCTCGTTCATCGCCTCGTAGAACTCGGGCCGGCAGTCGGGATATCCGGAGGAGTCGGCCATCACCGCCCCGATGTAGACGTTTTTCGCCCCGATCACCTCGGCCCACGATACGGCGATGCAGACGAAATGCGCGTTGCGGAACGGGACGTAGGTCACGGGGACCCCGCGGCGATCCGGGTCGGCCGGGGGGATGGCGATTCCGGGGTCGGTCAGGGCGCTTCCGCCGATCGCCTTCAGATAGCCGATGTCGGCCACCAGCCGGTCCTTGACCTCGAGGTGGTCAGCGATCGCATGGAAGCAGGCCAGCTCCTTCCCCTGGGTGGGCTGCCCGTAATTCACATGCAGGAGGGAGATGTCGCTCTCCCGGGTGGCGAAGGCGGCCAGCACGAGGCTGTCCATGCCGCCGCTGACCAATACCACTCCCTTGGGCTTGGGCGGGGCGGTCATATCCCCCTCGCATCCGGTCCCCACACGAGCTTGTGGAGCTGGAGCTGGAATCGGGCGTCGAGCCTGTCGCCCACCATCCACCCGGCGAGCTTCTCGGGGGACAGGAGCCCGAAGGCCGGGGAGAAAAGGACCTCGTACGGCGCCTTCACGCAATGCCTGGCGAGGACCTCCTTGGCGTACCGGTAATCCTCCTCGGAGGCGATCACGAACTTGACTTCGTCGCGGGGGGTGAGCGCGGAGAAGTTTTCCCACAGCATCTTCCGGTCCTCCCCCGAGCCGGGGCACTTGACGTCCATGACCTTGACCGCCCTGGGGTCAAGGGGAGCAAGCGGAACCGTGCCGTTGGTTTCGACAAGGACGGTGAACCCACGGTCCAGCAAGGCAGTGACCAAATCGTACGACTCGGGCTGGAGGAGCGGCTCTCCGCCGGTGACGGTGACCCTGGGAATGCCGAAAACTTTCACCCGTTCGATGATTTCATCGAGGGAAAACTCCTCCCCGCTGTCGTAGGCGTAGGTGGTGTCGCAATATCGGCACCGGAGGTTGCAGCCGGTCAACCGCACGAAGGCGAAGGGGAGCCCGACGTACGAGGTTTCCCCTTGGATGCTGGCGAAGATCTCGGTGACGCGAACCATTCCTGAGATTCTAACAGAAGACGGCCGGACCCGCGGGAACCTATTTCACGGTGTCCAGCCAGTGCTGGAACAGCGCGTCCCTCCCGCGCACGATGTCGAAGAACTTCTCCTGGATCTGCTTCGTGACCGGGCCCGGCTTCCCGGTCCCCACCCGCCGGTCGTCCACCTCCCGCACGGGAGTGATTTCGGCCGCCGTGCCGGTGAAGAACATCTCGTCGGCGATGTACATCTCGTCGCGGGTGAAGCGTCCCTCCTTCACGGGAAGGTCCAGCTTGCAGGCGATCGTGAGAACGGAGTCCCGGGTGATCCCCGGCAGGACCGAGGTGAGGGGCGGCGTCTGGAGGATTCCGTTCCGGACGATGAAGATGTTCTCCCCCGATGCCTCGGCCACGTATCCTTCCGTGTCGAGAAGGACCGCCTCGTCGTAGCCGGCCTTGACCACCTCCCACTTGGCGAGAACGGAGTTGACGTAGTATCCGTTGATCTTCCCCTTGGTCATCGCCGCATTGACGTGGTGCCGGTTGAAGGAGGAGACCTTGGCGCGGATCCCTTTTTTCAACCCCTCGTCCCCCAGGTACGACCCCCATGACCAGACGGCGATGGCTACGTGGACGGGGTTCGTCCGCGCGAAGAGCCCCATCTCCCCCTCGCCGATGAAGACGATGGGGCGGATGTACCCTTCGACGAGGCCGTTGGCGGAAAGCGTTTTCCGGACGGCCTGGCAGATCTCCTCTGGGGTGTAGGGGATGTCCAGCGTCAGGATGTGCGCCGAGTCGAAGAGCCGGTCGACGTGCTCCTTGAGCCGGAAGACCGCCGAGGCGCCGGCCTCGGTCTTGTAGCAGCGGATCCCCTCGAACGCGCCGACCCCGTAGTGCAGCGTGTGGGTCAGCACGTGGATGCGGGCGTCGTCCCAGTCGACGAGCCTGCCGTCCATCCAGATCTTCTTCGTTTTCTGGACCACGTTCGCCTCCCGGGATGGGATGTGCTATTCTTGCAAAGTACGCCGAAACCTGTCAATTCGCGCCGGAACGCCGCGGCGCGATGGCGCATCCCATTTTGCCACGGGAATCCCTCCAGGGCACAAGGTCATCATGGTCGAGAATCGTCTCAGCGGAGAGGCAGGACGCAAGCGGCTGCGCACCGCCTGGTTTTCCGTGGGAAGCGCAGCCGCCCTGGCCTGCGCCAAGTTCGTCGTCGGGATCCTCTCCGGCTCGCTCGGCGTCCTCTCGTCGGCCTTCGACAGCCTGGCCGACATCTTCATGTCCGCCGTCAACCTCCTCTCCATCCGGAAGGCGATGGATCCCGCCGACACGAACCACCCGTACGGGCACGGGAAGGTGGAGACGCTCGGTACCATATTCGAAGCGGGGGTCATCGCCGCCACGGGAGGATGGGTCGTCTGGGAAGGGATCCGCCGGCTGATCGAGAAAAGGGTCCCCGAATCCGCGGATATCGGCATCGCCGTAATGGCGGTCTCGGTCGCGGCGTCCTGGTTCGTCTCGAGGCGGATACGGAAGGCGGGGGAGGAGACCGGTTCCCCCGGCCTGGTGGCCGATTCGGTCCACTTCGCCACCGACGTCTACACGAACGCGGGCATCCTCGGCTCGCTCCTCGTGTTCCGGTTCACCGGCTGGGTGTGGCTCGACCCGGGGGTGGCGCTCCTCGTGGGGATCTACATCGTGGCGATCGCCGGCAAGCTTCTCCATTCCGCGGTCCAGGATCTGTTGGACCGGGGGCTTCCCGAGGAGACCGTGGAGCTGGTGCGCCGGACCATCGAGGAGCACCGCCCGATGGTCGTCGACTTCCACGACCTGAGAACCCGGCGGGCGGGATCGCAGATGCACGTCGATTTCCACGTCGTCATCTGCCGGGAGTACAAGCTGGAGGACGCGCACCGCGTGGCCGACCACCTGGAGAAGGAGGTCCGGCTGGCGCTCGGGAACGCGCACGTGGTGACCCACATCGACCCGTGCGACATCGAGTGCCCGGGGATGCACCACTGCGCCCGGGTCCTGTCCGACATACGGAACCTGAAGGACCCCGGCGAGCGCATGCTATAATCCTTCCGTCATGATCGCGACGCTCCTGCTCATTATCGTCCTGCTGGCGCTGGTGGCGGCGTTCGCGGTGCAGAATCCCGGAATCCTGACCGTCCATTTCCTCCACCTCTCCGGAGCGACCTCCCTCCTCGTCGTCATCGTTGTCGCCTTCGGGGCGGGCGTTCTCGTCGGGCTCCTGTGCGGGGTTCCGGCCTCGCTGCGCCGCCGCCGCATGGTCCGGGAGCTTACGGGCGAGTTGGCCTCTCTCCGCAAGCCGCCCGCGGCTCCTCCGCCGGAGACGCCGTGATCCGTCCGGCGCCCTCCCCCGCCGAGGAAAAGCTCCTGCGCTGTCTCCTGGCCTTTTACCGGGAGATCGGGCCCGGGGCGACGCCGGGGCTTTCGGGCCTGGACGAGGAGGCGGGGATCGAACGGCACGAGCTGGAGGAGGCGGTCCGGGGGCTGCGGACAAGGGGGTTGATCGAATATTGGGAGCTTCAGCCGGCGGTCCGCCTGAACGAGGAGGGGCTTCGCCTGGCAGTCCGCATCGAGGGGGAAGGCGGGGGGTGACCGGGCCCCCGGGGCCGCGAAAGACCCTCGCGGTGCGCCTCCGCGACGTGTCGGAACGGCTCGACCGCCGGTTCGGTCGGCAGCAAAGGTCGGCGCACCGGGCGGACCCGCTGCACAACCTCGTCCTTACGATCCTTTCCCAGAATACGACCGACGCGAACCGCGACCGCGCCTTCGCGACTCTTTCGGAGCGGTTTCCCGCGATCCCGCTCCTTGCCGCGGCCTCCCCGGAAAAGCTGGAAGAGGCGATCCGCGTCGGCGGGCTGGCGCGGGCCAAGGCGAAGGCGATCCTCTCCGCGCTCTCCCGCATTCGCCGGGAGCGGGGCGAATACTCCCTGGACTTCCTCGCCGGGATGCCGCTTGCCAAGGCGCGGAGCTACCTCACCTCCTTCCCCGGCGTCGGCGTGAAGACGGCCAACGTCGTCCTGCTTTTTTCCTTCGGCAAGGAGGCGTTCCCCGTCGATACGCATATCCTGCGCGTCGCGAAGCGGCTGGGTCTGGTCCCCCCCCGGTCGGACCTCTCCCGGGCGGCGCTCCGTCTGGAGCCGCACGTCCCCCCCGGGGAGTCGATGTCCCTCCACATCAACCTGATCCGCCTGGGGCGGGAGATCTGCCGGCCGCGAAAACCCCAGTGCCCGGAATGCCCACTCCTCCCGATCTGCCCGGAGGGGCAACGGCGGACGGGAAAACGGCGCTCCCCGGCTCGATGACGATTCTCAACGCGGTGCAGCTGCTTTTCATCGGCCTCCTCACGCTGGTCCTCGGGGTGCCGGGGATCCTCCTGGCCCTGCTGCTGCCGGGAAGGACGCTCAAGGGAAAGGTGTTCCGGTGGGTCTCGAAGCTCTATTCCCGGATCGTGCTTTTTTTCCTGGGCGTCAAGGTGGCGTGCCGGGGGCTCGAGAACATCGACGCCCGGAAGCCGTACGTCTTCATGTCCAACCATGTCAGCCACGCCGACTCGCCGGCCCTGGCCGCCGTCATTCCCCATCCCCTCCATTGGGTGTTCAAAAAGGAGCTGTCGAGGATCCCCGTCTTCGGATGGGTCCTGCTGGCCTGCGGCCAGATCATGGTCGACCGGTCCGCTCCGGAAAAGTCGAAGGCCGCGCTGCAAGAGGCCTTCTCCGGCCTTTCCGGGAACAACTCGGTGATGATCTATCCGGAGGGGACGCGCAGCCGCGACGGGAAGCTGCAGCCGCTCAAGAAAGGCGGTTTCTGGATGGCCGTGCAGGTGGGCCTGCCGATCGTCCCCGTGCGGGTGTCGGGGACGCGCCGGATCGTGGCCGCCGGCACGCTGCGGATCCGGCCCGGGAGCGTGCTGGTCGAGATGCTTCCCCCGATTCCCACCGCGGGGAAGGGGATGGCGGATTTGCCGGAGCTCATGCGCCAGGTCCGGGAGGCGATGCTTTCCGGAATGCGGGGTCCTGCGTAAAGAAGAAAAGGGCACCCGCGGCGGTGGCCCCCGCGGAGGAAAAGAACATGGCTGCGTATCCAAGATGTTCCGCGACGAATCCGAACGCCGCCGCGCCGATCACCAGTCCCATGTCGAACGCCCCGGTGAACATCGCCATCGCGATCCCTCCCTTCTCCTTCCCCGCCCGGTCGAGGATCAGCGCGGAAAGGGACGGGAAAAGGAACCCGTGCCCGGTACCGGAGACCGCCGCCACCAGGCAGAGGCCGGCGGGACCCGAAACGAAAGGGATGGCGAGGATGCCCGCTCCCAGGAGCAGGAGGGAGATCAGGCTCAGCCGTTCCCGCGGCATCCGGTCGGCGAGCTTCCGCGCGAGGGTCCGGGTGCCGATGACGGAGAGGGCGTAAACGACGAGGAAGATGCCGAGCGAGGAGATCCGCCGGATCAGCAGGAAGACGGGCAGGAAGGTGAACAGGCAGCCGTACGCCATCCCGAACAGGAAACCGGCGGAGTTGGGGATGAAGTACGGGCGCGAGAGGAAATCCAGCAGGGAGGCAGGGGACAGCCGCGAATTCCCCCTCGGCTCCCTCATCCACAAGGGGGGGAGCCCCGACAGGAACGCGATGACGGCCGCGGACAGGAAGAGCGCCGGGAACCCCGACCGCCCGATCACCCACTCCCCGAGCCAGCCCCCGAGCGCCGTGGGGATGAAGAAGGAAAGCCCGAACACCCCGAGCGCCTCGCCCCGCCGGTCCGCCGGCGCCACCGCGGCGATGTAGGCGTACGAAGCCGTGGCGAAGAAGGAGTACGCGGCTCCCTGGAAGATGCGGATGGCGAACAGATGTGCCCCCCGTTCCGTCACGAACAGCCAGGGGACGGTGGAGGCGCATGCGAGCATCGCCCCGGATACCAGGAACGCCGTTCGCCCGCCGCGGTCCACGAAAAGCCCGTTGACCGGTTTCAACCCCACCGACACCAGCGTCCCCGTCGCCATGATGAGGCCGATCTCCCCCTCCCGGATGTCCAGACGGTAGAGGAAGGGGGGGAGGAAGATGAACATCGTAGCGTACAGCGAGTAGAGGAAGTTGGAGGCGTTGAGCAGGAGGTAGTTCCGGTCGTAGAGCGATCGGGGCATACAGCGTACTATACCCGGCAAGGGAAATTTTTCCACCCGCGCAGGGAAGGCCTTCCCCCCGCGGCGGCTTTCCGGGAGAATGGGGTTATGAAGCCGCTCCGCGTCGCGCTCGCCCAGATCAACACGACGGTCGGGGACATCGCCGGCAACGCCGGGAAAATCCTGGAATACGCAACCCGGGCCCGGGAAGAGGGCGCCCGCGTGGTCGTCTTCCCGGAACTGGCGGTGACCGGTTACCCGCCGGAAGACTTGCTGCTGAGGGAGTCCTTCATCGGGGAGAACCTTTCCGCCTGGAGGGACCTCGCCCGGAAGATCACCGGCATCACCGCGGTCGTGGGATTTGTGGACCGGGGAAAGGACGGCCGGAACTACAACGCGGCGGGGATCGCCTCGGGAGGGCGCGTCCGGGGCGTCTACCACAAGATGCACCTTCCCAACTACGGCGTGTTCGACGAGGTCCGGTATTTCCGACGGGGGAAGGAGCCGTTCCTTTTCCGGTCGGGAAGCTCCGCCGTCGGCGTCACGATCTGCGAGGACATCTGGGTCCACGGCGGCCCGCTTCCCCGCGAAGCGAAGGCCGGCGCGCGCCTGATCCTCAACCTTTCCTCTTCGCCCTACCACGCGGGGAAGTGGGAGACCCGCAGGGAGCTGGTGGCCGGGCACGCCCGGCGCACCGGGAGGCCCGTCGCCTACTGCAACCTGGTGGGAGGGCAGGACGAGCTCGTCTTCGACGGGGGCAGCATGGTCGTCTCGGGAACGGGGCGGCTGCTGGCGCGCGCGAACCTGTTCGCCGAGGAGCTTTTGGTCTGCGACGTGGACGGGGACTACGAGGGGGGCCCCATCGCCCCCGCCCCGAAGGAGGAAGAGGAGATCTTCCGGGCGCTGGTCCTGGGGACGCGCGACTACGTGGAGAAGAATCGGTTTCCCGGCACGATCATCGGCTTGTCGGGCGGGATCGACTCCTCGCTGGTGGCGGCGGTCGCGGTGGAGGCCCTGGGCCCTTCCCGCGTGACGGGGGTGACGATGTCGTCCCCGTACACGTCGCCCCAGAGCGTGGAGGATGCCCACGCGCTCGCGGACCATCTGGGGATCCGGTGCATCGACCTCTCCATCCGCGAGCCTTTTTCCGCTCTGCTTGCGGTTCTTTCCGAACCGTTTCGGGACCGCCCGCCCGACACGACGGAGGAGAACATCCAGGCCCGCATCCGCGGGACGATGCTGATGGCTCTTTCCAACAAGTTCGGCTCCCTCGTGCTGACGACCGGGAACAAGAGCGAAATGAGCGTCGGGTACGCCACCCTGTACGGGGACATGGCCGGCGGATTCGCCGTCATCAAGGATCTTTACAAGACGATGGTCTACCGGGTCTCCCGGTATTACAACGGGAGCCGGGGCCGCGCGGTCATCCCGGAGCGGGTTCTCACGCGCCCGCCGTCGGCGGAGCTGCGGCCCGACCAGAAGGACTCCGATTCCCTGCCGGAGTACGGCGTCCTCGATCCGATCCTCCGGATGTACGTGGAGAAGGACCGCAGCGTCCCCGAGATGGTGGCGAAGGGGTTCCCCGAAGAGGTCGTCCGGAAGGTCGTCTCCCTCGTGGACCGGAGCGAGTACAAGCGCCGCCAGGCGCCGCCCGGCGTCAAGATCACCCCGCGCGCCCTGGGAAAAGACCGCCGGATGCCGATCACCGGGAGGTCGACCGGATAGGATCGGGACTTCCCGCCCGCCTC
>Ga0153915_10005427_pt1 | contig 11859 bp, 8 predicted proteins | sample Opewatmetagenome_2_FD_107003 | JGI IMG/M metagenome (GOLD analysis project Ga0153915, IMG submission 107003) | Freshwater wetland microbial communities from Ohio, USA - Open water 3 Core 3 Depth 3 metaG | ecosystem: Environmental > Aquatic > Freshwater > Wetlands | place: USA: Ohio, Lake Erie...
AGAACTGTTATCTGGTTGTAGATCGATCCTGATAAGCTGAGGTCCCGCCATATCCAGAAAATACAGGTATCCCAGGGACGCGTCATAAGTCATACCTTGAGGATCCTGCAAGCCAAAGTAGCTTGCATCGATGCTTGCGAGTATGTTCGGATCTAGATTGCCGGATGAATCTTCATATACTTCGATTAATTGACGGCTACTGGCTTGATATATCAGCAACCGGCCATTCTGATTATCCATGGTCATATTAATCGGATTTTCAATATTAATATTGATCCGGGTAGATCCTGCATTATGACCAAACACGGTGATATTATTGATAACCGAACCATCTGGTGAAATATTATTGTTTCCAAGCGCTTCAACCACATGGAACAAGTTAGCTCGCGACGAGAAAGCCACCCCAGCAGGGTTAGCTAATTCGGTTTTGTTGGTCTCCATTTTTTGAACCAGACTGATGGAATCAGCGTGGTCTTGAGCTATGCCTGCCCCTGTCACTAACAAAGAGAGCAGTAACGCTATCGCTAGATAAGTGCCTATGGTTCCAATCTTCAAATGCCTAGTGCTCATTATTTCCTCCATTTATTTTTTGATTACTTTTGCACAAGCAATATTAGTACTAACACACGATAAAAACCGGATCAAATACCCGCCCACCGATATAGATAAATTTTATAGCTTAAGCACGGATAAAAATTAATCGTTAAATATCTTGCTGACTAATCTCCATAATTATATAACAAGTTTAAAAATCAGGTGGATCACCCGCTTATATTTTTACTCCTGAAAATCGAGTCTCTTGTGAACTTAGGTTGATTAGCGACATGACATCATCATTTTCTACTTTGACCCTAAATCATTCATCATACACGATACTCGCTAAGATTATAGTCATACTAACTAGCAATCAATAAAATATTAAGCCACTTGGTCATCTATGCATGGGAATATTGTAATAACTTGGATCGTCCGGATTTTGGATTACGCCCTGCCGGAGGCAGGAGAGTATATCGGCAATTCCCTCCGGGACAGTCTTTGATATCTTGAATCCAAGCGTGTCCTTTATCTTTTCAAATACAACCCGATAATCTCTCGGATCTTCCCCTGTTTGGACATATCTTACGCTGGCTTCCGGGATTTGTTTCAGAAGCTCATCGATAATCATTTTCTTGGTGTAGTTCTGTGTGGAATCACCCACATTGAAGACGTTATAGGCTACTTTTTCTTCCGGGGCATTTAGTACAGCCATAATGGCTTTCGAGAAATCACTCACATGGCAGTAAGGACGCCAATAATTCTCTCCAAATACAACTAATTCCCTGCCAAGAGCAAATTCCTTGGTAAATTCATTTACTGTAAGGTCAAACCTCATGCGTGGAGACATTCCATAAACGGTGGAAAAACGAAGAACTGTAGGATAGAAACCTTGCACTCGATTTTCTTGGCTAAGCAACATTTTTTCAAACGAAACCTTTAACTCTGCATATAGTGAGACTGGATTCAAAGGTGAGCTTTCGTCCACATACCCGTCTGAATCCTTCATCTTTCCGTAATTACTGCATGTCGACGCAAATATAAAACGAGGAATATGGAACTGCTTGGCATTTTCCATTAGATGTATCGATGCTTCTAAATTAGTCTTGCGTGCCAGATCTGGTTCCAGCTTACACGCCGGGTCTCCAACAATGGCTGCCAGATGGACAATTCCATCGATATGATATTTCTTGAAAATTTCGTCGACCTCTTCATAGCCAGTGATATTCACTTTTTGAAATATAAAGTCCGGATTGTCCCAGATATCGACTATCGAACGACCCCCGTAGCGGAGACAGTCGACACACAATACCTGATAACCATTCTGAAGCAGTCTTCGCAATAATATCGAGCCGACATAACCGGCTCCACCGGTTACGAGGATGGTTTGCTTCTCCCTGATCGATTTTAAAGAATTATCGTTTTTGGTTTTATTCATAAAATCCTCGTCAAATTATGAGCCACATTTATATCGGCGGAGTGCTTATAAAGTGTCAAAATAGTTGGTTAAAGCGGAGCGATTCGTAATGGATCTGCTCACATTTCTAATCATTCCCGAAAAGGTTCTGGTGTTCAAAAGACTTAGGGTAGATACATCTTCAACGATGACTTGTAGATGATAATGCTTCTTTTAATAGGCTTTCGAATTGCTCTGCAGCAAATTGGGGTGAGTGGTGCTGTTCGACCCAGGCACGTCCGTTTCTGCCGAGTCGCTCACAAAGGGCTTTATCCTGTTTAAGGGTAAGGATCGCTTCGGCAAGTTTAGATGGATCCTCTGGTGGGATACACACACCCGCATCAGCGCGTTTGATTAGTTTATATGACTCACTCTCTTCATCAACACTGACCAAGATTGGTCGACCACTCGCCATGATTGAAAAAGTTTTAGACGGTAACGACGCCGTACCGATTCCCCGTCGTAGGATTACGAGTGAGATGTCTGCACTTGCCAGGACCTCTGGTAGTTTTTCGCGTGGCTGAAAAGGAATGAATTGCACATTTTTCAACTGCTTTTGTTCAGCCTGAGTTTGAAGGAGTTCACGACCCGACCCATCACCTACAAAGACAAACCGAAGATCTTTTTGATCAGCCAGCATTTCTGCAGCACTCAATATGTTCTCCAAACCCTGCGAGAGGCCAATGTTCCCGGCATACAGAACCACAAATTGTCCGTTTAGGTTGTTATCTATTAGGAAAGGATTCACCTTAGGCAATGGATGGATCAGTTCTGTGTCAACCCAATCGTAAACCAGTCTCATTTTGGAATCAGGCACATTTAAATTCCGTAAGCCCGGCCTGAAAGAATCTGATAAGATCCGTACACTCACAGCGTGATTTAGACAATATTTCTCCAGGCTGCCAACTGCCTTGATCACTAGCTGGTTGCGAAAAATCCCCAGTGTCACTCCCACATCTGGATATACATCATGGACAGAAAATATCGCTGGTTTTCGTCGTAAAACCGCGAGAGATGCAAAAGGTAGCCAAACTGACATGGCGGGATTTACTGCTAATACCGCATCATACTTGAGACCGATGCCAGTGATCGTTGCCCCAATCTGGTAGCATAAAAACTGGATAAGGCGCTGAGCAAGACGTGCACGGTTTACTGAGGGAAGCCCGATGCGGATTACACTGACACCATTTTCAGTCGACCGCCAAACCCATTTTCCTCGAAACTTAGCTGAAACTTGCCCTGTAGGATAATGGGGTACCATTGTGATTACTGTCACCTGATTTCCTCGTTGGACCAATCCTTTACTAAGCATAGTAAATAGAGGAGCGCTTGGCCCAAGGTCAGGTTCGTATAAAGTACCGATGATAAGTACATTCATATTTCCACCATGCAAAACTAACTTGTCTCCCTGTAAAAACGAAATATTCCTTCAAGCTTTCTCCAAAAATCTGATGTACTGGTCATAGATATTCGCTGAATAACCTTGTAAGTTATATTATTAATAAAGGGTTTAACGAGTGGATGAAAGACAATTCCTTGCTTCATGGGCAGTTTTTGGTATCCCATTCGAAATTTGAAAGTCTCAAGAGAATCTGGCGCATCAAGGGATTGCGGACCATAGGATACATGATTAACTTCGCTCGACGAAAGTTTGTGTTGGGTAACGAAAAAGACAAGCGCGTTATTTGGATATAAATGCAAGGTCTCTGTCGCTGAACTATGGTGCAAAATTTCGAAATAGTCATCCATTTGATAAGCTACCATAAATGCCGCCAGGGTACTTCCAGAAAAAGCTCCCCAGGCTTCTAATCCGGATAAACCATCCGCGGACATGCAATATCGCTTCCATCTCTTATCCGTCCAAATTCCAGGTTTCCTTTCTTGTCTGTTCAATGTATCGATGTTGATACTGTTGTGATTTGCTAGTTCCTTGAAATCCAATTGTCTAATCTGAAAATTTTCCAGACCCCTGCGCGTTTGTCGCCTGGCATATTTCGCATCGACCGAAGTTATGTCGTAGTTTTTATCAGAACATGCGATCATATAACTACTTTTTCCAATGCTATCCGTGGTCGTAAAGTACCGCACAGCAATACAACGTTCGCCCCAGAAAATTTTCTTTAATTCCTCTTTACTCGGTGTAATTAAACGGTGGTACGGAATAAAGAAATAGAATCCTGGCTGAATATCATACCAATAACAGCTTTCTGACTTAAATGTTCGATACCCTTGCCGTTCAAAAAACTCAGACAACGTCTCAGGTTGCATGTTCTAAACTCTCCGAATACCCATAACTATGATACCCAAGGAAAGACATACAATTATCTAAAATAATCATTAATGTCATATACAACTTAAATCTACGCCTTCTTGTTAATATCCTAGGATAAGAATGAAAAATCACATCTCAAATAATATGAGCTCATGTGGAACACCGAATTTGTGCTAAATGGGATCTTCGATATATCCGATCTTTAGCTCATTGATGTTGTTTGGAATAGCTTTTCTTACTGTGATGCAAAAATTATGCCTGTTCTGGCTTGGATATAATGGATTGAAATCCTTCTGACGAGCCACTCAAGTAATGTGCCTGTATGCAAGATTACCTATACTCATCTCACATCAATTTAGGTCAACTATGTATTCATACCCTCAAATCGGTCATGGATCCCCTAATTCAGCCATGATTTTTAATTCGATGGTTTAGGCTCTCGGATTGGGATTTTGAATTATTTTATGAATTATCGATGAAGGTTAAATTGGTAATAGAGTTAACAATGGATGCTGGTATTAATCATGGACCGTGCGTTTACCAGCTTTTCGATCAAAATACTGTTGCTCTATCCAGGTATAAGTAGTATGTAATCCTTTTCTTAGCGGCGTATTGGGCTCCCATTTCAGGATTGACTTGATAAATGTATTATCGCTGTTACGCCCCGCAACTCCCTTAGGAGCATCCAATTTATAAGTATGCTGAAGCTTGACACCGCCAATTTCTTCGATGATATCAACCAGTACATTAACTGAAACAATCTCGCTTGTGCCAAGGTTAATCGGTGTCGCAATCAGTTTCTCGCAGTGCATTATCTGGTCAATGCCAAAGGTACAGTCATCGATATACATAAAGCTACGTGTGCGCGTGCCCTCACCCCAAATTTCAATTTTTAGAGAACCATTATCTTTTGCCTCGATTACCTTGCGACACAGTGCAGCCGGGGCTTTCTCTCGACCGCCATCCCAAGTACCGTTTGGTCCATAAACATTATGAAAACGAGCGATGTGAGTTTCCAGGCCGCGTTCAGCATAGTATTCTTGACAAAAGATTTCAGACAGCAATTTTTCCCACCCATAACCTCGCTCGGCATTAGCAGGGTATGCATCTGATTCCTTCAGGGCGCGCACATTGGGATCTTGTTGCAGGTCAATATTATACGCGCACGCTGAAGACGAGAAGAAATAACGAGTAACTCCAGCATTATAAGAAGCCTCAATCATATGCGTATTGATCAGGATGCTCCGTAAGCATTCAACCCGGTAGCGCTCGATGAAACCCATCCCACCCATATCTGCTGCCAGGTTATACACCTCCACAGCCCCTTCTACTGCCTTGACGGCATTAACTTTTTCACTCAGGTCCATATTCAGATTTTCCACCCCGTCTGTGATCTGGTACCACATGGGTAATGGCTTCTTATCAATTGCGCGAATATGGGTAAACCCCTGATTATGGAAATAACGAGTCAATGATCCGCCGATAAAACCACCCGCACCTCCGATGACAATCAAATCATCTTTCTTCATACCTGGATATGTCGCTGCGATTAAGTTTTCTGTCATTTTTTTCCTCCAAATTTACCTACAGGGTTAAATAACTTGATAATATGGATCTTATGGTTGTTGTTTATCGGTCATAATGACCAATTACGTTTTGATTTATATCTCAGCATTTGCCATTTGTTTAGGCGCTAATCATCCTGATAATATTAGGCAAATAGCTTGTCCAATTTTATTCACTTAATGGCTTTAATTCCTATTTAGCATAAGTTGGTAAAAATTTCTAAATTCTCTCCCTACTCTTTCGGGCGAACAATAATCCAGGATATATTTCTGTCCTGCCTTTCCTAAGTCATTCGCCATATTCGGATTTTCGATCAGCTCAATGACTGCCGATGCTAATTCAGCTACATTTCCAGGCTGCACTAAAATCCCGGTCCTCCTATTTTGGATTAAGTCAAGGATTCCATCAACCCCTGATGCAATCACCGGTTTGCCAATTACCATGGCTTCAATGACTGCCCGCGGCATCATCTCAGCTCGTGTTGGGAATAGAAATATATCGCAGCCATGTAGTGAGGTTAAGACTTCCTTGTAAGGAACTTCACCAAGTAACTTAACAGACTTCTCTAAGCCTAGGTCGGTTATTAATGATTTCAATTTTGCGACGTATGCTTCTTCTCCGGAAATTTCCTTACCAATGAGCTCGAACCTTACTTCAGGGTGTTTTGATAAGATGAGTGATGCGGCATTGATTAATACATCTTGTGCTTTACGCTCACAGATATTCGCTACATAAATTACTCTGTAAAATTCTTTGGGTTTATCAGCTTCCTCTTCAATAAATGACTGGTGGGTTTTCAGCTGTGCGGGGTCATAGGGATTGGGTATTACTGTCACCTTATCCGCATGGATACCTAATTGAAGCAATTGATTTTTATGCGTTGTCGCTAAAGCCACGAATCCATCCGAAAAATATTTAATATATTTCGAATTTCGCCATACGCTTTTTGGTTGCTCCCAGGAAAGGGGGTTATGCGACATGGCGATAATCGCTGGTTTACAGCCATAAATTGCACATAATCGAACTGCGAGGAACACGGGAGCTAAATCCTGCAGGGCATTGACATGCACCACGTCGGGTTGGATCTTTTTTATAATTCTGGCGATAGTAAATATATTCCGAAAACCATTAAGAAATGATTGATCAGAAAAATCCCTTTTAAATATATTCAAATTTTGATAAATGTTATCCGGAGTTAATTCGACAATCTGCCCTCCAAAATCACAAGCAGTTATATTAATGTTTTGAGTAGATACCGCAATTGCCATATTCTGGAAAGTTCTGATTACTAAAATTTTATTTACTTCTCGATACATTTTTTACCTCAATAATTTAATAGCCGTTCCAAATAGGATGATTATTTCTAAAAAAAAATTAGACCTCTCTAGGCTGGATAGCAAAGCCCAGATTTACTAAAAATAATAGATCCATCTACAAATGTTGGATATTTATGAGAATGCTCCCCCAATTAGATTTCTAATAATATATTTGAGAAAAAATCGGTACCTTGGTCTATTTTGATTTGTGTCGTGAAAACTAAATAATTACCATTTTTTTGTGCAATAAGCTGATTATAAGAACCTCATTGTGATGGACGTATCATTACATCGTTATTGGCGAGATTCAACGTTTTATTTTCCACGTCACTCTGCCTATCTCTCAAGTTTGCCGCAACCACAATTAGTACCAGGATTAACCAAGTTACTTTTCTATATTCCCAGGTGAGAGTAAAAACACCGATTGCCCAGATTGTTAAAATTGTGACCCACAGGGTGGCAGAATGATTATTCTGCTTGATTGCTTGTTTAAAAGTGACAGCTAACATGCTCATAAATATGATGAAACCGATTAATCCAAGCTCTGTTAAAACAGATACGAATGTGTTATGCGCTAAAGCACCAACTACAAAAGGCGAAGAAATCGCCCCACTACCGATACCAATTATTGGGCTGGAATCAAAATAGGATAGACTCTGTAGCCACAAATTTACCCGCCCTCCAAGATCTCCTGAGGCAATCGAAATTCCCGCTGTTCCCAATCGTGAAATAACTGAACTCGGAATGTATGGTTGGATGAACCAAAATGAGCCGACCAGGGAACCAAATATCAGGACCTTTTGTGAAAGCTTCAATCGATTGGCTGTAATCAGAATATATCCAAAAGCAGGTATTACAGCAAAAATCGCCATTCGAGTGCCGGTTAATAAAATCGCAAATATTCCAGCGGGTATATAAGCTAAATTAATAAGCCGCAATATTTTTTTTATCGTTTGATTTTCTGACGATGTGGCTAAGTACCAAGCAATTGGTATACCCAAGGTCAACACTAGTGCAAGATCAACCGCATTGCCAACTCCAGCGTAACGCCCTCCTGAATAAAGCTTTATTTCTTTACCTAACATGTAGTTTTGAATTGTTGTAAATATAGCGACATACGCTCCCAATATATATGCTTGCATCGCATTTTTTAAATCTTTTGATGTAGTGTATAGATCCCATATAAGTAACGCTAAGATTATCAATTGTGCATAAGTTTTTACTTGCTGGATTGTTTCATCAAGCGCAATGGACCAGATTAGGCTCGCTACATTCCATAAGATAAATAATATTGCTAATACATGAAAAACATGCGGTTTTCGTACTTTACGATTAAATAATACAGATACTATCCATGCGGCCGCCGCAACGATACCTATATATCGTGTCAGAGAGTAGAGTCCCGCGATGGTTATTGCATCTTCCCATGGGATCGTAAAAATCAATATTAGTGAAAGGATTATGGCCAGCTTACGCATTAATGCGACCCTAAAAGAACTCTTTTATACTGTCCAATAACTGTATTTATTTCAAAAGCTTGCCAGCTGGAAGGAGGGATCGACGATTTTTCTCCATCTAGCACGGAGAGAATTGCCTCTTCTAAGGCTTCAACATTATCAACAGGTACTAATTTACCATATAGACCATTCTTTAGGATCTCGCGTGGTCCACTCGGACAATCTGTGGCAATGAGTGGTGAACCACAATATAAAGCCTCCACCAGGACTGTGGGGAGCCCTTCCCATCTGGAAGATAAAACGAACATTGATGCCTTCGCCATATATGGATATGGGTTGATAACGAATCCCGGCATCCTTATATCCTGGTCTAAACCAAGCTCCCTGGATAAGTCTATTAAAGATTTACGCTCTTCACCTTCACCTAAAATCAAAAGATGAGCAGGGCGTTGTTTTCGTACCTGAGCGAACGCCTTGATTAATATATCAAAACCTTTTTGCCTTGTTAGACGTCCAATGGCTAAGATCACAGGCGGTTGGTTACTCCCAAACCAGGGATCATCCAAAGGTTCATCTTTTTTCGCCTGTATAACGGGGGTTATGATCGGATTGTAAATTACACTAATTTTCTCTCGTGGAATTTTAAAAACTTGAGCCAGGTCCTCTGCAACACCTTCGGAAACAGCAATGATCCCATCAGCCCTGGGATAAGCTGATTTCATAAAAGTCTCAAGCATCCAACGATAATACCGTGAAAAGTGTGTTCTCTCGCTTGAAAAAGTATTATGCTCAGATATGATCAATCGAAGCGGGATCCCAGATAGTTTCTTAGCCCATACTGCAACGACATTGACGTAATTCAACCCCGAAAGCATCGCAATGAGTTGCTCATTCCTTAAGTAACGCACGAGTGCTGGTATGCTCGAGAGCGTTCTCTGCGCGGAATAATGCCTTTTATTCAGTTCAACGATTCTTACTGAGCTAGGAACTTCGCTTAAATATGGACCTTCTGCTTGGGCTAATACAATATCGACGTCGAATCCTTGTGAGGTTAAACCTCCAGCGAGGTTCAACATAACACGTTGAGCGCCCCCATCATATAAACCTGGTAAAAAGATTGCTATCCGTTTATTTGCTTCATTCACACTAGCACTCATTAATATATTCTAAAATTTATTGATCTTTTGTTAATGACAATACGATTCGTACTCGTTGGATAATATTATTCCGTTGACCTGAAGACAGGCCTAAATAGAAAGCTAATACCAGCGCTCCCAGCAAAGTGATTCCTATGTATAAGGCAAGGGTAAACCAACCTCTGACTGCTAGCATCCCCTTTGCAATAAAAAAGCTATCGAAATAAGTTGCTAACAAAAAAAACGATGCAGTCACTAGGGCAGGTCTGATGCTACTTTTAACTTGTGATAGAAACGAAACGCCTAATAGTCTACCTACAAGAATCGGGTAACCTGCACTCAAGATTAATCGTCCAATAATAAGGCCAAAGCAAATACCGATTACACCAAGGTTTAACCATTGGATTAGTACAAGCGCAATTCCCAATGATAAAGCGACTGACACTGCCCCCATTATAACTTTCTGCTTTAAACGAAGTGATAGATCTATGACATTACCATCGTTCCGAATCAATATAAACTGCATGACGACAACCACAATCAACAAATCGGGGATAGATCCAATAAAATGCTTAGATCCCACCCAAAGATTAATAAATGATCGGTTCCATAATAAAACCATCGTCCCTAAAACAGACACAATGAGCCATGTGAAAGCCATAATCTCACCACGCACTTTACTGGCCTTTTCGTAATTTCCTGAACCAATGATCCCTCCAAGTCCGGGGGCAACTCCAAATGCCATTATTGCAACGATACTTATTAAAGTTTCCGGTACGTATTTCGAGAGGGAATAATCGGTAACGGTCTGGACAGATAAGAGTATACCCAGGATGACTACATCACTAGCGGTCATTAAATTCATGATCAAATTCCATGCCAGGAACCACCAGCTCAACCCTATAAATTTTATTACTGATGTTAATGATGGTTTAGCTACGCCAAACCAGGGTGCATAATCACGCATGACCCATAAATAAAAGACACCCGTGATTATGGTAATCAGAAAAGTGACGACCCCGATACCAATAATCCCGGTCTTTAGCCAGACGGCCAGCCAGGTCAAACCACCACCCAAAAATACCAACGACGCAGAAAGCCCCATTCTTTTATACCCAAGATTCTCACCTTCGAGTGCAGACGATGGGACGGTTGCCACATTTGAAAGGATGAGGTTAACCACCATTATTGCCGCAGTCATGCGTATTGTCCAATAATACTGAACAGGGGCTTTAATCCAATAAGGGACAAACCAGGTTAACAACCCTCCTAATATCGCCATAATAGGCAAGAATATTGCCCACACAATTAGTGAGCTGCCAACATAACGCCGCTTTTCATCATCAGTTGCTGCGGTTTGTTGATTAGCAAGTGTCATTTTTAACGCTTGAGCGGGACGCCCACCGGCTGGCGTAATGTAACCAATAAGCCGTAACAAAATCTGCCATACTCCGTAATAATAATCACCAAGACCCGAAACCATGATCGGCTGAACTAGGAATCCGACAATCAAACGCGAGCCATAATCTAACGCAGAGGCAAACGCATTTAAGGATGCTTTTTTGGTAAGGTTTTTATCAGAAAACAGCCTTGAAAATAATTTGATGTCAAATACCGTTTTGAGTGCGCTCATTGATAAATCTCACTGGTTGTTGTTGAAAATTCTTGCAAGACTTTGTCAGCGATTTCTTGTGCAGAATATTCTCCCGAATTTATTCGGACCACTCGTATCTTGTGACTATTATTATTTATTAAATTACTTACGATCTGATCATATAACAAGCGATATTTTGAAAGCCAAAAGGACGATACTGGATAAGATTCACCTTTGAGATGATGTCCTTGTGGGCGATTATTTATTCTATTGATGATTATTTCATCAGTGGTATCCAGCCAGATCACCATATCCATCGTTTGTTTGAAATTCGTATAGACCCTTTCCCACCATCCATCCATATTTGATTTAAATAGACTCTTGGGACCCCAGACGGTCAAATAAGCGATGATTGATATCGGTCCCTGATCTAATAAGAGGATTTTGTTCCCATTGTTTACTTTTTCTTGTAAAACCTCATGCCAACCATTCAGAATAGCCATGAATGCTAATTCTCGCCGTGTCAGC
>Ga0153915_10005428_pt1 | contig 11859 bp, 7 predicted proteins | sample Opewatmetagenome_2_FD_107003 | JGI IMG/M metagenome (GOLD analysis project Ga0153915, IMG submission 107003) | Freshwater wetland microbial communities from Ohio, USA - Open water 3 Core 3 Depth 3 metaG | ecosystem: Environmental > Aquatic > Freshwater > Wetlands | place: USA: Ohio, Lake Erie...
GAGTAAGAAGTAGGGAGCAGAGAGAAACCGATGAGGGGGGAAGAAATTGAGGATGGTCCGGTCCGAAGGACTCCTTCGGGGAGGATTGGGCGAGGAGAAGGCGAAGGGAGGGGGTGATGGGGAGACGTCGAGGACTATTGGAGAATCGAGAATTGAAGACCGAAAATTGGAGAGAAAGGAAAACTGCGGCAAAAGGTTCGGTGAGAGAAGAAAGCCCCCATTGCGAAGCATAGCGGAACTTCGATAACTGGCAGATGGTTCTTTAGGTACTGAGGACGATTGCAGCCGACTGCGCATCCTCAGCTACAAACATGCGAGCTACAACATTGCGGTGATCGGCAAACGGCCCGTATATCCTCCGGCAGGTGATGGATTTGAGAATAATGCTCGAGAATTGGATGGACGCTGAACGAAACATAAGGCAGTCAGGCATCCAGGATGCGATGTATGATGACAAGGGCTTCTTGCGGACTGTCATTACCAATAAGGGGGTCACCTACGAGTTTTCACCTGAGATATTGTCGAAACTCGTTGATTCTGGTCTTGTTGAGGTCAAGATCGGCCGGAGCGGCGAGGGGCCGTAGAACTTCTTTTCGGCGTGAGGAACAGGACTAGACCCTTAGTGACGATCTCCTTGTTGCCAAATTGAGACACGAAGTAATAAATCGTTAGGCGCAACATTACATCAACTGAAAGGACATCGACAATGCAGTCACGCAAGAAGGCTTTGATCATGACGGCCGATAAGTTTGAGGATATGGAATTATTTTTTCCGCTATTCCGGCTCATGGAAGCAGGCTGGCACGTCGATGTCGCCGCACCGAAAAAGAAGGAAATAGGCGGAGAGCATGGATATAGCATCGAACCCACGCTCACCTTTGACGAAGTTGATCCGGACAATTATGATTTGCTCATCATCCCCGGGGGCTTTCCCGATGGAGCGCCGGCGACAATTCGCAAAATCAAAAAAGTTCAGGAAATCACAAGATCCTTCTTTGAGAAGAATAAGCTCGTAGCTTCAATTTGCCATGGACCATGGACACTCGCTTCTTCAAATGTGGTTAAGAATCGACATCTCACCTCCTTCTGGCACGACGGCGTGCCCGAAGATGTCAAAGCGGCAGGCGGCGTCTGGGAGGATAAGGAAGTCGTGGTGGATGGGAATCTCATTACTTCACGCTGGCCGATGGACCTGCCAGCATTTATGAGGGAAATAATGAGGAAGCTCGCTTGATCGGAGAAGCGATTGACCGAGAGCTTCCAGAGAGGATCATGAGCACAACGAGTCCAGAGTCAACTGAAACGCGGATCTGTCCATGGTGGCTTATTCATAGCTTTGACAACCCCATTCGACGACTCTTTCAGAAACCGGAGGCGATTCTTCAGGGGCTCGTCCAAATTGGTGATATGTGTTTGGACATGGGATGTGGCTACGGGTACTTCTCGATCCCCATGGCTAGACTTGTTGGTTCCTCCGGAGCAGTCACCGCCGCGGACGTTCAACCAGAGATGCTCGCTGGAGTGAAACGACGTGCAGAGAAATCCGGGGTTCTGGCGCAGATTCGGTTGCACAAGGTAGACTCTTCCGGCCTGCACTTGGGCAGGGTATTTGATTTTGCGTTGGCGTTTTGGATGGTGCACGAAGTGCCAGATCAGGAGGGGATGTTGAGACAGATTTGCGCCTCTCTCAAACCAGGAGGTCGCTTCTTGCTGGTGGAGCCAAAAGGACATGTGTCGGAAGCGGCATTCACTCGAACGGTAGGGATTGCTGAACAGGCCGGGTTCACGAAAGCCGCTGAGCCACGCATTTCGTTCAGCAGAGCGGTCCTGCTTACGAGCGGAAGCCGAATGAAGTACGGAGTAGGTAGTATGGAGTAGGCAGAAACCGATGAGAGGGGGAGAAATTGAAAATTGGAAACGAACAACACACAGCCCATCTGGAGAGCGGATGGGCTGCGGTGCTTGTAAAGAGACAAGGAGGTACAAGTGATCCAGTGCTACTATGCGAATCAATCCAGATCGAGTATGAGATTTTCTTCCATCGAGTGTTAGCAGAACTGTCAACACACTTGTATTGTGAACGGAATTGTTCTAGAAATGAGGCTTTGCACCCCTCACAACAGCTAGTATGGTTCGAGTCCTATCGCCGGTATTATTCGACCAGCCGCTTGACATTCCACTGAAAACGCTCAGCTACTCCAAGCTCCTCGCAGCGGTCCAGTTGACATTGCTCGTGAGCCAGAGTATATTTGCTCAGGTATACACATGATGGCCTCATCAGATATCGACCCGCCGCCCTGGACTCTTGTTTACATTCCTGCTGCCCACACGACGATCCCCCCTGGCTGCGAGCATCATAGTCCACTAAACTCTGCGTCAAGATAAGCGCTCAGTGGTGCGTGTCCGGGTCCGTCCGGCTTTGGGCAGGACGAGAACTCGCCCGTCATCCCGACCTGTCGGGATGACGAGGCGGCCCACGGCAGTTAGGCAGCCCAATTTTGCACGGGGGTTTGACGTGAAAAGCCCTAGTCTGTACTCGATCATGATTTGTCTGGCTTTGCCGGATATCGCCCCCTTAATATTCTTTAGGGTTCGATCTTGAGAGAATAAATCATGATTGCAGACAGATAGCTTAAAACTCAGACATGGGTCTGGGCTGGCGGAAGCTCGCAAACGCAACTTTGTCTCCCCTTTGCGTAGTTACACCTTGCGGTCAGCGCGTCGATTTGTGTTATCGCAGTTCGGAATTATAGAGAACGCACATGCAGACAACTCGAAAAGATGCCCACCCCCGCCAAATGGCTTCGCGGTCGTCGATCGGCTCCCGATACTGTCGGTCAGCATCCCTGACGACAGTGATGGTCTTGGTGATGTTGCTCTCTTGCGCACACGTTGTCAATGGTCAGGGAATAGCATGGGTGAGGACAACCCTCAATGGTCCCGCTATGGGCAGCGTTGTATCTCTCGCGCGGCTCCCCTCGGGCGGAATCCTTGCCGGGACATATACGACTCTATTTCTCTCTACCGACGACGGCAATAATTGGGTTCAGAAAGCGACAGGCCTTCCCGCTGCACCTGTCTATTCGATCTCCGTTCTTCCGACAGGGGTCGTCTATGTCGTCTCAGAGGGATACCTGTATCGTTCGACCGACAGCGGGACGAACTGGGCATTGGTGTCCACCGGCTTTGACTACGGGACATTGAGCTGCGTGGGGTACAGTCCGACCACCGGACTTTTTGTCGGAACATGGGGCTACGGCATCTTGAGATCGATCAACGACGGAGCATCCTGGTTCTGGGCAAAGTCTGGATTGGACAACCCCTATGTCCAGTACTTCTCCTTTGATTCCTCGGGCGCAGTCTACGCAGCTACGTTGGCATGGTGGGATGGACACCGGCTGCATCGTTCAACGGACAACGGCGGCTTCTGGGCATCGATCAGCGATGGTTCAGTCGATGCTCCAGCGTTTGCGTGCCGCGCATCCGGAACACTGTATATCGGGACGGGCGGCACTGGCGTGCTTCGGACCACCGACTACGGCACAACGTGGGAGTCGCTCAATACTGGCCTCGAGGTCCTGGGCGTTTCCGCGCTGGCGTTAGGAGGGGGCGATACCATGTTTGCGGCAACCGCGCAGTCGGAAGGGCCAGGATTTTATCGTACCGTGGATGGGGGCGGCCATTGGCAGGTGATGTGCACGGGGATCAGCGAATCGTATGTCCGGTGCCTTCTTCAGACACCAGCTGGTGAACTGTTCGTAGGAGCTGAAAACTCCGGGGTCTACCGCTCCCTCGATCGAGCAGAACAGTGGACCTCCGTCTCCACGGGAATGACTGGTAAAACTATTCGGTGCCTCGTTTCGACATCTTCCGGCGTACTGATTGTAGGGACCGAAGGGGACGGAATCTTCGTGACCTCGGATCAAGGACAGACGTGGTCCGTTCCGGCGTCCGGGATCGGGCGTGAATCGGTCTGGGCACTTACCAGGGACTCGACTGGTCACCTATTTGCGGGCACCGCACATGGCATTTTCCGATCGAGTAATGAAGGGTCTACGTGGACCACGGTCTATACTATCCCCCCGGAGGGTACCGGCGCAATCGTCATTTCCCTTGCAGCAAGTCCGGATGGCTTGCTCTATGCAGCTATCCGGGACTACGGGTTGCTCAAGTCGACGGATGCCGGTCTCTCATGGCAATCACTTACGAACGCGCCTACCGATAAATCCTACTATCCACTCGCAGTGACCCGACAGAATGTGGTCCTGTTGGGCACCCTGACAGGCGGTATCTACCGTTCGACGGATGCCGGTGTGAATTGGCTGCCCGCCGATAGCCTTGGAGGCGTGTGCCCGCCCTCGGTTTACTGCTTGGTCACGGATGTTGCCGACAACGTGTTTGCCGGCGGCCGTGTCACGTGCCCACCGTTCAGTTCTCTTTTCATGTCGACCGATCAAGGCCGTCGGTGGGGTGCCTGCAACATGACTTCCGATATTTATGCACTTGCTGCAAATTCACGAGGGGAGGTATATGCTGGTTCAGACGCGGTTGGTGGAGTCTTCAGTTCAAAAGACGCAGGCGCCTCCTGGGAAGCTGTCGGGCCTATCACCACCACTGCATTGGCAGTGGATCCGCAGGGCTTTCTTTATGCGGGTGGAGGCCAAGGGAACCTTTTCCGGACGGTTGAGTCTACGACGGGAGTTGCCAGACGCGCGGGAGCCCTGCCATCGGCCACCATGTTGGACCACAACTACCCGAACCCGTTCAATCCTTCGACAACAATCCGTTATGGACTGCCACAGAGGTTGCACGTCACCCTGACTGTGTTCAACGCACTCGGCCAACAAATCGCGCAGCTTGTGAATGGCGAACAGGAAGCCGGATACCACGATGTTCAGTTCGATGGCTCAGGATTGGCGAGCGGCGTGTATTTTTACCGACTATCAACAAACAACTTCGTTCAAACCCGGAAACTTGTTTTGCTTCGGTAATCCCGACATCCTGAGCGAACGAGCGAAGCGAGTGAGTCGAAGGATCTGTCGGGACCACCGCATAGTGGCCGGCTCAATCGTTGAAACGAAGAGTTTGCTGTTGACCGACGAATTGATTCTCTCTTGCATTCGCAATACATTGGAGCAGATTTCTGTTCATTCGCATAGGCCGCTTCGATCCACCGACCGGATAGAGAGGCCTCTGTGCTTTTTAAGGGGATTGTGAGAGGGCCGGTCAGCCGCACAACGTTCATACAAAGGTGTACTTCCTGGGGGAACTTCAAATGAGAAACCTCCACATCCTCATCTTTATTGAATTGGCACTTTTCTGTGCCGATGCTCCAGGACAATGGGAACGCGTTAACCCTAAGCCGACAAATGTGCCATTGAATGGCATCTGGCTCTTCGATACACTCGACATTTGGGCCGTCGGCTCTCACGGCACCATCGTTCATACCACAGACGGTGGAAATACTTGGTCGGAGCGTTTACTGTCGCCAAAAGCAGAGTTGCAGAAAATCTACTTCACCAATCCGCTTCACGGAGTTATCGTTGGCGGGGATATCTCGGCTCAAAACGGTGCCCTCTTTGTAACAACTGATGGCGGGATTACATGGGTTGATAAACATCCTAATCCAACGTATCGCTATGCCTACTTTGATGTCCAATTTCTTTCGGCTTCCCGGGGATGCATCGCCGGTTTTGAGGGAATCTTCCGAACGAGCGACGGGGGCCAATCGTGGCTTCGCAGCACATCGAGTGGTCTCGGATGGAACACCTCTGTATTCTTCATAGATTCTCTTCACGGCTGGTGTACAAATCCTTCAGGTAGAATAATGAAGAGCTCCGATGGGGGTGAGACGTGGCAGGAACAAGCCTCCCTTGGCTGGCGATGGTTCGAACGAATTCGATTTGCCACCTCACAGGCAGGATGGGCGGTTGGAGGACTGCTGTATGAGACCAAGGGGATGATTGCCCGCACGACCGATGGTGGCACAACATGGATCCTGCAAGATAGTACCGAAGGGATTGAGTATCACGATATCCACGTCATCGATTCGTTACACGCATGGATCGTGGGCGATCGCGGAATGGTGCAATACACAACGAATGGCGGTGACATCTGGTACGCTGCCCCGACCAACAACACAGATACGTATCAGGATATTGCCTTTCAAGGCGATCAGACATGGATCGTTGGAGGTTCGTACAACTACCCGGTCATTCTCACTGCCCGCCAGGGTGGCTGGCCGAGAGTGACCAACAGTTCATATTTTTCTCTTGCAGGCTTTTCGGCCATACAATTCAGCTCCGATACTACAGGATGGCTTGCGTGTGACGATGGCACACTGTTCAAGTCAACGAATGGTGGCATTTCCTGGCAAGCGTACAATCTTTTCGCAGTACCCTGGCATTCCATGTCAGCACCGGACGCTGCAACCTTATTCGTTGGGGGTGACAACGGTACTTTTCTTCGCACGACTGACGCTGGCCGCTCCTGGGTGCTTTCAAGTGTTTCAGGAGTGTATTCTGTGGCTCAAATGCAGTTCGTAAATCCACAGGTCGGATGGATCATCGGCGGCGATGGATTTGGCGGTCTACTTTACAAGACGACCGATGGCGGGATCACATGGATGTCCTTGGGGGTCGGGGGATCGAAGGTTGAATTCCAGGACGAACAAAGCGGCTGGCTCATCCAGCCCATGATAACATCGAAGAATTCAGAAGACGCAACCGTCTTGCGTCATACTACAAACGGAGGACTGACCTGGTCGTCACAACTGTTCTATTTTTCTATTAGAGATATCGCTTTCCTCTCTCCAGAGAAAGGTTGGATGATAGCTGGCTATGACTCTGTGCTGCAAACGACAGACGGCGGTTCGAACTGGCAGTTACTGACTCGTCTGGCCGACTTTCCCTATGAGCTCAGATTTGTGACCGACAAGGAAGGATGGGTGCGGGCAGGTCAATCCATTTTCCATACGACGGATGGTGGACTAACCTTCACGCCGGAATACGGAGCATTGACACAGACACCGCAGAAAATGTACTTCCATTCAAGCAAGCTCGGATTTGTCTTTGGGAACTATGGAGGGCTTCTACGCTACAGCAAACTCATCACGGGCATCGGAGAATCTCAAGCTCTCGTATCGCTACCAAACAGATACACTCTTTACCAGAATTATCCGAATCCGTTCAATCCGATTACGGAAATCGGATTTCACATTGCGGAGGCGGGCCATGTGACGTTGAACGTGTACGACATTCTCGGTCGCGAGGTCGCAACGCTGGTGAATGAGAGGAAAGCACCGGGAACCTACGAGGCAAAGTTCGACGGATCACATCTTGCGAGTGGCGTGTACTTTTACCGACTATCCACAAACAACTTCGTTCAAACCCGGAAACTTGTTTTGCTTCGGTAATCCCTGCCTGTCCGGCAGGCAACCCCACATCTTCTGTCGGAACTACCGAATAGCGGCCGGCTCAATCGCTGAAACAAAGAAAATGCTCCTAATTCAATGATTTGATTCTCCCTTGCATTGGCAGTACATTGGGCCAGACATCTGTTCATTGGAATAGGCCTCTTCGAGTTTTCTTGACTGCGTGGGGAGGCCTGCACTTTTTTCCATGGAGAATATTTGGTCTGCTGATCTGAAGAGCCACTCCTTTTACAGGATTTCGCTCTGGAGAGAAATCGTATCGCGGTAGGAAGTACACACTAGCAACTGCAACGAGGGTGATAACAATGTTCCGCCTGGACAAAATTTCCGCATTATACCGTTCCATCTATCCAAGAATCTTCTCTTTGTTGAAACGCCGCCCGATAGTGACGTACTCGGTTTCTGCGGCCATTCTTCTATGCATACTCTGGTTTTTCTTAGTGCCAGGCACGACGACGAATTCAGACGTGATCGTGACGCCCACATGGGGGCCGTTCCTCGTCACTGTTACGACGAGCGGTGAACTCCAGGCGAAGAGTTCGATCAATATTATGGGTTCAGAGAATGCCCGTGCTGCATATATCTGGCAGATGAAAATCACCAACATCATTCCCGAGGGGACCGTTGTCAAGAAAGGAGACTTCGTCGCGGACCTCGATAAATCAGAAATCACCGGGAAGTTCAAAGACTCGCAGCTCTCAGTTCAGAAACTCGAAGCACAGTATCTACAAACAAAGCTCGACAGCACGCTCGCTCTCTCGCAGGCCCGGGACGAGCTTGTGAATCTCTCCTACACGCAGGAGGAAAAACGGCTCGCGGTGGAACAATCTGCGTACGAAGCTCCAGCCATGCGACGTCAGGCAGAAATCGAATTTGAACGCGCGCAGCGTGGATACGAGCAGGCAAAAAAGAACTACGTAACCAAAACAAGGCAGGCCATTGCGAAAGCGCAGGCTGCTGAGGCCGACTTGTTGAAAGAGCGGCAACGAATGGACCTGTATAAGAAAACAATGGAGGAATTTACGATCAAGGCACCGGCAGATGGGATGGTCATCTACGCCCGTGAGTGGAACGGAAAGAAGAAGGTCGTCGGGAGTACAGTCAATTCCTGGGAGCCGACCGTCGCGACGCTTCCGGACCTGCGCGAGATGGAATCGATCACCTACATCAGTGAATTAGATATCCAGAAGATCACAGTCGAGCAGAAAGTGAAACTCAAGCTTGATGCGGACCCGAACAAGGCACTCACAGGAAGTGTGACTGCTGTTGCCAATATCGGGGAACAGCGGCCAAACTCCGACTCGAAGGTATTCGAAGTCCGCATCAAGGTCAATGAATCCGATACGACGCTTCGCCCTGCAATGACGACAGCAAATGAAATTCTTGTTGCGAGGCTGGATAGTGTGATTTCTATCCCGCTCGAATGTGTCCACACAGAGGGGCAGACCACTTTTGTGTACAAAAGGAACGGCGGGAGTATTGTCAAGCAAGAGGTCAAACTCGGCCTGATCAACGAAAATTCGACAGTGATACAGGGTGGGATCGGTGGAAAGGACGAGCTCCTTCTGACTACGCCGCCCGAGTCCGCCAAACTGAAAATAGTTCCTCTGGCGGCATCGAGTTGAACGGTACGGTCACGCAGAAAGAGCCACCTAAGATAATCCAATTGCCATGAAAGAGCACATCATCCAGAGCTTCAGAATCGCCCTTGAAGCGATTACGCACAACAAACTCCGGGCTGTACTCACTTCACTAGGTATCGTCTTCGGCGTAGGTTCAGTCATCTCCATGCTCGCTGTCGGGACGGGCGCCAAGCAGGAGATCCTGGAACAGATGAAGCTGCTTGGTGCGAACAACATCATCATCACGCCGATTATCGAGCAGGAAGAAGGAAAGGTCGAGGAGGATGAGCTGGCGAAGAAAACTGAGAAGAAGCGCTTCAGTCCGGGATTGACGCTTGAGGACGGACTAGGCATTCTAGCAACGGTTCCCGGCCTCGAGTTCGTCAGCCCGGAGGTTGTCGTGGAGACAATGGTGGTACGGGAGGGACTGAAGCGGACCAGCAAACTTGTAGGGGTCGATTCGATCTACTTTGTCACAACTGATTTTGAGCTCGAGAGGGGACAGATTTTTTCGAGGATGAATATGGAGTTGGCTTCGCCGGTCGCCGTGATCGGGCATGCCATCAGAGCCAGGTTTTTTCCCAAGGAAGACCCGATCGGCGGAAAAATCAAGTGCGGCCACCTCTGGTTGACGGTCATCGGGGTGCTGAAGGAACGAAGGGTCAGCAAGGAGAACATTCAGCATCTAGGACTTCGTGACTTCAACTACGATGTCTACACTCCTGTGAACACACTTCTTCTGCGGTACAAGAATCGCACCCTCGTGACAAAGCTCGACGTGCAGCGGGCCTCTCGCCCCCGAGAGGCGGATGAGACCACAGACCAGGAGCCGAAGAAGGCGGTCAACTATCACCAGCTCGATCGGTTGGTTGTTCGCGTAGTGAATTCCGACCAGATGGTTGGACTTGCGGAGGTAATCAGTCGAATGCTTCAGCGCCGCCACAACACTGTGGTCGACTTTCAGGTGATCGTTCCCGAACAGCTGCTGCGGCAGGCACAGCGGACCAGAGACATCTTTAACATCGTTCTCGGAGCTATTGCATCGATCTCGCTCGTGGTGGGTGGGATCGGCATCATGAATATCATGCTCGCGTCGGTGATGGAACGGACGAAGGAGATCGGCATACGACGCGCTGCAGGCGCCACGAAAAAAGCTATCGTCCTGCAATTCCTCAGTGAGGCGACCATCATCAGCATCACGGGTGGCGTGATCGGCATTCTGCTGGGTGTAGGACTGAGCTCCGCAATTCAACAATTTGCAGGGGTTCTGACCATTATCACCGTTTTCTCTGTTTTGCTTTCGTTCGTCATCTCGATATCCGTTGGCATTGCCTTCGGCATCCTTCCCGCCCGACGCGCCGCAGAGCAAGATCCGGTCGTCTGTCTCAGATACGAATGACCTGCGCACATCGGGAGAAATCCCATCAGAACAATCGACCCATAACATTGCCTCAAGCGCCATGAAAAGTAAGACTCTCCTGATGCTGGTCGCCCTCCAGCTCCTGAATGCATTCAATATGTCGGCTCAAGTTGAACAAACGTACCTGACACTTCAGGATTGCATTCGCCTCGCACGTGCAAACGGCCCGCTCGGCGTGATGGCACGAAGCGCGTTTGACAGCAAGCAATCTGCGTATGAGTCCTTCGTTGCGACATACTACCCCCAACTGACCTTACAGGGAGACGTGCCTGGCTACACTCATTCCATTAACCCGATTGTTCTCCCGGATGGGACCACGATCTTCACGCCTCAGAGCGAAGCGAGTGCATCGTTGAACCTCGGCCTCACACAGAAGGTCCCTGTTACCGGTGGGCAGCTGTCGCTGTTGTCCGGATTGAACCGGATCGACCTGATGGAATCGAAGTCGCATTACTATCGTTCGAGACCGCTGACGCTGACACTGAGCCAGCCTCTCTTCCAAATCAATACGGTACGTTGGGATCAGGAGGCTCAGGACATCCATTACAGGATGGCTTCGCGTGAATTGGCGGAAGCGATGGAAGATTGCGCGATCGATGTCACCAACAAATTCTTCGACCTTTTCCTGGACTCGATGAATTCCAGCAATGCAGCAACGAACGTCGCGATCAACGACACGCTCTACAGGATCTCCAAGGGAAGATTCAACGTGGGGAAAATAGCGGAGAACGACCTTCTGCAGAGTGAGCTTGCTTACCTGAGTGCACGGACACAGCTCGAGAACGCCATCGTCGGGCTCAATCGATCGCAGCAGAATCTCAAGGCTGCGCTTGGTCTTGGTTCCACGACCACCATTGTGCTCGTGCCACCGACAGAGATCGCAGCCGCTCGGATTGACCCAGAAGCCGCACTTGCTCAGGCGCGGCAGAATCGGAGTGACGTTCTCGGATTCGATTTCCAATTGTTGACAGCCGAACGCAACGTTGTGCAAGCGAGGTCAGACAACTCTTTCAATGCCATGATGACGGCAAGCATAGGATATAATCAACGAGCACCGGTCCTTCACGACGCGTACAGGGATTTGCTCGATCAGGAGCAATTCAGCGTTGGCTTCACGATCCCGGTGTTCCGCTGGGGAGCAGGCAGTTCGGCCGTCGATGCGGCACTGGCAGATCAGAAGCGTACGGAGGCATCGGTTGCGCAACAACGCCATGATTTCGAGCAGGAGGTTTTGTATCAGGCGGCGCGTCTGAATCTTCTCCGGGAGCAGGTTGCCGTTGCTGCGAAGTCTGATACGATTGCACAGCGCCGGTTTGAAGTAGCCAAGGAACGGTATGTCATAGGCAAGATTGACATACCCATTCTATTCATTGCACAGAGCGAGA
>Ga0153915_10005429_pt1 | contig 11857 bp, 9 predicted proteins | sample Opewatmetagenome_2_FD_107003 | JGI IMG/M metagenome (GOLD analysis project Ga0153915, IMG submission 107003) | Freshwater wetland microbial communities from Ohio, USA - Open water 3 Core 3 Depth 3 metaG | ecosystem: Environmental > Aquatic > Freshwater > Wetlands | place: USA: Ohio, Lake Erie...
ACAGGAATATATTTTGTATTTTCATCCGACTTGAGCCTCTGACAGACCTCATAGCCGTCCATCTTGGGCATCATGACGTCAAGTACAATCAGGTCAGGATCAAATTCTGCAACTTTCTGAAGGCCTTCTTCTCCGTTGTATGCCTCTGCGGTATCGTATCCTTCGGAGCGGAACCTCTTTCTCAGGAGTTCAACCGTATCCGGAGCATCATCCACAATCAGTATCTTACTCTTCCTGTCCACCTAAAACGCTCTCCCATTTTCCTCTCAGATAGGACCTCACCTGCTCGGGCAGTTCACGGACATTCACGGGTTTCGAGATATACCCTTCAAACCCCGCGGCAATAACTTTTTCTCTGTCCCCCTTCATTGCATGGGCGGTCACCGCTACAATCGGGATGTCCTTCACGTCCTCACGGCTCTTGAGCCTTTTTGCAACTTCGTAGCCGTCCAGCTTCGGGATCGAAATGTCCAGCAGTACCAAGTCCGGCTTTTCCGAAACGACTTTTTCTATCGCATCCTCTCCGTCAACCGCCTCAACTGTTATATAGCCCTTGTTCCTGAGCACCTTTACAACAAGCTCGCGGCTGTCATCATTGTCTTCGACTATTAATATCTTTCTCGGCATATATTTATCTCTTTTCGCTCACTCTTCACCTGGCTCCTGTAGCACGGTTTCGTTTCGACTTCGTCTTTCATTCTATGACAGACTTAACATTTTTTTCGAGCAATTCTTTTTCAACTGGCAGGGTAAAACAGAACGTGCTTCCCGCTCCATACTCGCTCGTCACCCATACTTCGCCACCGTGCGACTCGACCAGCCCTTTCACAATGCTGAGTCCAATACCGGCGCCTTCAAACTGGCGCACAAGGGTATAGTCAACCTGGACGAACTTGCTGAAAATCTTGCCGAGATCATTTGCTCTTATCCCAATGCCTGTGTCCGCTACACATACATCTACAAAGAGTGGCTCTTCTCCTTTCCTGACGCCCCGTTCCGACGGCTTTGCCGTCACCACTATACCTCCCCTGTCAGTAAACTTTACGGCATTCGAGAGCAAGTTTGACAGAACCTGCCTGATCCTTTCCTCATCGGCATAAACTATCGGTAAATTCTCGTTCAAATTCAAAGTAAGTGTCAAGTCTTTTTGTTTCATTACGGGTTCGAATACCGAAATAACGGATTCGATCAACCCTTTCAAGTCGAGTTTCCTCCTGTTCAATTTTACCTTTGCCGATTCTATCCTGGACATACTGAGGATATCATCGATTAATCGCAGGAGACGCTTTGCAGCCTCTTTTACCCTCCGGAGGCTCTTCTCCTGTTCTTCATTCACCGGGCCATCAATTTTGTCCATTAATAATTCGGTATAACCGATGATTGAGTTCATCGGCGTACGGAGTTCATGAGATATGTTAGCCAGGAAAGCCGATTTTAATTTATCAAGCTCTTTGAGATCTACTTTATCTATTTCGAGCCGTTCTATCAGGTTTGTCCTCTCCGCAAGAAGTTCTTCCAGCTTTCTCTTATCCTCAGTTATCTCCATGTATGATTTGTACACGCGGACAAAAAACAGGCTCACAGAGCCTACGAAGAAAAGTGCGAAGATGTTAAAGCTTCCGGTAACCGGCTCAAAGAACTTCCATATATCCTCATTTCCGGTAGGTATGAGAATATGTCTCAGGATATGGCCGAAGGAGCGTGAAATTGAGAACATGAACCAGGCTGCTGCAAGCCAGACCATATAGTTCCATAAAACATTCTCCCTGTCTTTCCTGTAAAGTTGGATACTGGTATAGAGGCTCATGACCGACAGGATGACGAATATACAGTTACCGATCATATCAGTGATGATAATCGGTAGCAACGGTAAGAGAATACTCGACGAAGCCGGAGCACTCTCTTCCTCCCTCAGATGCTCCCTCAGCCCCAGATAAAAGAGAAGCATCGAGATATTCAGCAATACAAAATCGAGCCTTCCAATATAGTAGAGATATTCAAGACGTTTGATGTCGATAAGCCTTGCGAAGTATTCCCATCCCGCCGAGACACCTATTGCTTGAGGAACTGCGACAAACTCTGCCATCCGCCCTACAAACACGTCCAGGTCCCACAGAATAAAAAATATCAGGGAGGGGAAGAGATACCTCCAGCCTTTCCGCTTATGCAGGCGATTCCGGACGATGGACCAGAGGACAACAAGAAATGCAATCAGGAGGAATATTCTTCCAAGCTGCTGGGGATAAATCGCAGGATATTCGTGGGGAACGTAACCCCAGGCCCTGAATGGAAACAGAAGAAACAACAATAAGGCTGCGATAAATTTCATGGAGAGTTCATTGATCTTTACTCATCTTAAGAATCGAGTCTTTGATTTCCTTCAGAAGATCCTCCTTGGTAAGGACGACCTTGTTCAAGATTCCATGAATCCTGCCGTTCAGGTCGTCTATCTCCCTTTCCGTAAGGTCTTTCTCTGTAAGGAGAATCAGCGGAATATCTCCTGCCCCTTTTTCGGACTTGAGGTATTCGATCACATCAAACCCTGTCTCCGGCATGGTGAGGTTCAGGACAATGAGGTCGGGTCTGAAATCCTTTATGGATTTTATCGCGTCCTCACTGTTGTAAGCCGTCGTTACCTGATATGAAGCCTCTTCAAGGACGTTGCCGATCATTCTCACTGTGGACGCATCATTATCAACGATCAGTATGCGTTTGATCTTCGCGGTTTTTTCGAGCGTCTTCAACTTTCTCAGCAGGACCTCTTTTTCCACAGGTTTTATGATGTATTCGGTCGCGCCGAGGCTGAAACCCAATCTCTGATCATCCACAATAGAGAGCACAATAACCGGAATGTCCTGCGTCTCCGGATCTCTTTTCAACTCCTGCAATACCTGCCACCCGTCTTTTCTCGGCATCATAATGTCCAGCGTGATGGCCATGGGTTTTATCTCCTTTGCCTTTTCCACCGCCTGCTCACCGCTCAGAAGACCCACCACCTTGTAATCTGCGCCCAGATATTTCCTTATGATGTCAATCGCCTCCGGATTGTCATCGATCGCCAGAAGTGTCTTCTCCGAGGCTTGCCCGCTGCCTTTGGAAGCCTCTTCTCTTCCAGTCACATCATCCTCCAGTTTGGACACCAGGCTTTCGATAAGCTCACAGCCTCTGCAAAAATCCACTTTCTCAGGATAAGCAGCTATTTTCATGCCCGCACAATGGGTACCCATTATCAGCCAGCACCTGGCCTCCTTGCTTCCATATGCAGGACAACTGGGCTGTCCGCACCGTATATACTCCCAGCATCTGATCGGTTTGCCTGCGTATTCCGGTTCCTTCAGGAAAGTGTCGGCCGATTTTCCGAAATAATCGCCAAGCGCTTCCGCTATTCGCGTCTCGATCACAGGCTCGGCCGGTTTCTCAAGCATCTCTTTCTTCAGAGGGAGCGTGAAGCAGAATCTGCTCCCCTCTCCATATTTACTCGTGACCCAGATGACACCCTTGTGCAGGGACACCAATCCCCGCGCGATGCTTAAACCGAGACCTGTCCCCTCATACTGGCGGATGGTAGTAAGGTCCACCTGTACGAACTTGTCGAAGATCTTGCCGATATCTTCCTCCTTTATTCCGATCCCTGTGTCCTCCACACATACCTCGGCAAAAAGAGGCGGTTCCCCCGGCCTGACGCCCCTCTCGGATATCCGGGCAGATACGGTGATCCCTCCTTTCTGCGTAAACTTGACCGCATTAGACAGAAGGTTAATCAGGATCTCTTTGATCCTGTCCTCATCGCCGTATACTAACGGCAGGCCTTCAGGGATAACCACCGCAAGTGTGAGCCCTTTCAGTTTCAACTGAGGTTCGAAAGTCGGGAGAACGGACTCAACAAGCCATTTAAGATCGAGCTCCTTCGGGGATATCTTCATCTTCCCCGCCTCTATCTTCGAGATGTCAAGAACGTCGTTTATCAATTGGAGAAGATGCCTTGCGTTCACAGCCACCTTTTTCAGGCTCTTCTCCTGGTCTTCATTAATGGTCCCGTCAACGCCGTCTATCAGCAGGTCAGTGTAGCCGATGATTGCATTCATGGGAGTGCGCAGTTCATGGGACATGTTGGCCAGAAAAGTGGACTTCAGTTTATCCAGCTCTCTAAGCTCCTTATTAGCCCTCTCCAATAATATCATCAGCTTTGTCCGTTCGTTGAGCAATAAAGTCTTCCTCTGTATTTCCTCTTCCAGTTTCTTGCTGAATGACGAGACACTTTCAACCATGTAATTGAATGTCTTGCCGAGGATTCCGATCTCATCCTGGGTTTTCACATCAACTGTAGCAGACATATCCCCTTCCGCAAACCTCTTTGCCTTCTCTGCCAGACTCTCTACGGGCCGCCTTACCAGTTTGTTAACCATGAGATAGATTAGAACAATAGCTATGGGTATGAGGAATATGACGATCATGATCGTCCTGTTTCGCTGGGCGGTAACCTGGGCATATGTCCTTTGGGCGTCAAGCCTCACCACAATGCCTCCGAGAACCTTTCTCGAAGAACCATGGCAGTGATAGCAGTCTTTTTCGTTCAGGATCGGCCTTATGATGACGAGATATCTCCTTCCACTATCAACGTATTCAAGCGGCTTTCGCGGGTCAAAGCGCGGTTCAATTCCGGTCTTCAACACATCCGACAGCGTGTTACCGATAGCCTTATTGTGAATTGAATCTGTTAACCTGGTCTTTATTTTGCCTGTGTGCGTTGAGTAGACTACTTCCTGGTCGAAATCACAGATGAATACCTCGACATCTTTCATCTTTTCTTTTATGTCACTAAGTTCTCTTGTAATAGCCTCACTGTATCCAATCTCCATAGGATATTTGATGCCGGCGTATATCGAGTCAGCCAATTCACTGCTGAGGGTGGCAGCTATTTCCAATCTGTCCCTGGTGCCGAAAAATATGCGCATGTAGATTTCGGCCAGAAGAACAAGGAGTATGATGATCAGCATGGCAGCCATAATCTTGTAGCCCAACCGTTTTCTTATAAGATCAAACATGCTCTTAACTCTTAGCTCTTGCTCCTCTGTTTTTTGCTTTTTGTCTCTCCACTTTTCACTTTTAACTCTTAACTTTCTTTAATGTGCCCCGCCGTGGATTAAAGGCTTGTATCTGAAAGCCCTGACCCTTTCCGGTGTGTGACACACTTCACAGTCCTTTATTATCAGATGATGCTTTATGTCCTCCGGGCTTCTTGTCCTGATATGGAACTCCCCGGGTCCATGACAGACCTCGCAACCCGCATTCTTGAGATAAGGGGTCTTTTCCGGGCTCACAAAGCCGCCCGGCTTGCCATATCCGGTTGTGTGGCAGTAATAGCAGCCTTTTAACTCTTCGGCGGTTAACCCCTTTTTCACCCTTTCTATGCTTCTGAAAGACGTGCTCTTTTTTGCATAAGTCGTGAAGTTCCTGTATTCGTGCTCATGGCACTTTTTGCATGCGTCCGATCCGACATACCGGGGCACTCTGTTGCCGGTTTCTGCGAGGGTGAATGATGAGTTGACTATTATAAATATAATAAAGGGTATCGTATACTTAAGAGGAGATGGCAATTTAACCATGTCATATTTTCCGTCATTGCCGGAAAATTTGCAACTTACCATTTCATATCTAAGAATAATGTTACGACACCCAAAAGCCCTACAAGTTCTTTAAGATATTTGGCATGTATTCTTGTCATGCCGGCTTGTCCGGCATCCTTCCTGTCCTTTAAAGAAAGCTTCCCGATCCGCCTCAGGCGGAGGAATGACAATCTAACATTTCAACCGTTGGGACAGGGTTCGCTGCAAATAATTGTGAGTCGGGAAACCAAGAGCATGGCCTGCGGGAGGTCGTGTATAATAAGACATGGCTTTTTTAATCGCATTAGCGGGCAAAGGCGGCACAGGTAAGACGACGATCGCGGCTCTTGCGGTCCGTTACATCATGGAGAAAAAGAGAATGCCGGTGCTCGCCGTTGACGCGGACTCCAACAGCTGCCTGAATGAGGCCCTCGGAGTTGACGTCCATGCAACAATAGGCAGACTGAGAGAGGAGTCTCTGCAGCTGATACGGAGCGGTTCCGAGAGACCCGGCGGCATGTCTATGGAACAGATATTTGACTATCAGGTACAGCAATCACTTGTGGAATCGAAGGGGTTTGACCTGATAGTGATGGGCAGGCCCGAGGGTCCGGGTTGTTACTGCGCCGCGAACAACATCATAAAGAAATATACGGATAAACTTTCAGCGGCCTATCCGTATGTTATCATCGACAATGAGGCAGGAATGGAACACCTGAGCAGGAGAACCACTCACAGAGTCAATTTACTGCTCATCGTAAGTGATCCAACCGTGCGTGGCATTCAGACCGCAATAAGGATCAGCGGCCTTGTCGATGAACTGCAGCTCGAAATAGATAAACGCGTGCTAGTCATAAACAGGGTCGATAATAGCGAAGGGAACCAATTGAAAACTTTCGCGGAGGAAGCCGGCCTTCATGTCGCAGGCATCGTACCCCGCGATGATGAGATATCACGGATTGACCTGCATGGGAAACCGGTCTTTCAACTGCCGCAGGGTTCGAAGGCGGTAACGGCAATCTTCAACATTCTCGACCAGCTGAATATCCCATGAGTCGGACAGTTTACAGGATCTTTTTAACAGTTTTTCCGCTCATTCTTTTTTTTCTCGTCGCCTGTGACCAGAAGCCGAAGAATCCAGTAGCCGAATACGGGGACTCCCTGATCGGGGCTTATAAAAGCGGTCAGCATGCCGGGGAGATAGGAAACCTTGATGCGGTGAAGAAAGCTGTCGAAGCGTATCGCGCTGCAAATGATAAATATCCCGAGACCCTTGATCAGGTAAGGGATTTGATCGGTTCAAACATAGATCTATCTCAATACGATTACAACCCGGAGAATGGCTCTGTCTCTCTAAAGAAATGAACCTGCCTCAGTTGTAACCATTCAGTGGAGTGTGTTACACATCGCCCCAAGAAAGATTCCCGACGCTCCGCCTGCGACGGATTGCGGGAATGACAACCAACGTCATTTGTCATTCCGGCTTGTCCGGAATCCTTCTTAAAAGCCGTGTTTCACTGTAGGATTATTCTCACTTCCCATTTTTCCTCGTTCAAAAGCGGACCTTCTTGTAAAATATCTTTTTTACCAGTTCGGCGGAGATAATATAGAAACTCACGATCAGGCCCATCAATCCAAGGAAAGAAAGCGGTAACGGTGTAAATCCAAAGAGCCTTCCTCCGATTGGAACAAAAGGCAAGGCGAGCGTAATGCATATGATAAGGAGCGTTGCCGTCAACAAATATCTTCCGGGTATACTCTTAAAGAATGGCCTCCTCGTGCGGACAACAAGTACCACCACTGATGCCGAGATAACTGACTCGACAAACCAGCCGGCCCTGAATTCTTCCGGTGAGGCATGAAGGACAAAGAGCAGTGCCCCAAAGGTGAGATAGTCAAATACGGAACTCAAAAGACCGAAAGTCATCATGAACTTCCGTATAAAAGTTATGTTCCACCGCCGTGGCTTCTCGACAAATTCTTTGTCCACGTTGTCAGTGGCAATCGTCATCTCGGGAAAATCTGTCAGAAGATTCGTAAGCAGGATCTGCTTTGGAAGCAGAGGTAAAAACGGGAGGAAGAGAGATGCTCCCGCCATGCTGAACATATTGCCGAAATTGGCGCTTGTCGCCATAAATACATACTTGAGGGTGTTCGCAAAAGTCGTTCTTCCCTCACGCACACCCTGCACAAGGACAGCAAGATCTTTTTCCAGAAGCACTATATCAGCCGCGCCTTTAGCCACGTCGACGGCGCTGTCGACAGATATTCCGACATCAGCAGCATGTAGTGCCGAGGCATCGTTTATACCGTCTCCCATATAACCGACGACATTCTTTGCCTTCCTCAGGGCAAGGATGATGCGCTCCTTCTGGTTAGGCTCGACCTCCGCAAAGACATCTACGGCATTTACCCTCTTGAGTAACGCTTCAGCGCTCATCAGGCGAAGATCAGTACCTGTAAGAATCCTTGCATTCGAAAGTCCGACCTGTTGACTCAGGTGAGATGCAACCAGACGGTTGTCTCCCGTGATAACCTTTAGCGATATGCCGAGGTGGCGCAGGTCTGCAATCGTCTCAATAATTCCGGGTTTCACCGGGTCATGAAGAACGAGTAATCCCACAAATGTCATATCGGCTTCATGATCTTTGGTGATCAGAGATGCGGGCCCTACGTCACGATAGGCAACACCCATCGTACGTAGGCCCTGACTGCTGAGTTCCTCGAAGCGGCGTTGTATCTGTTCGCGAACCCCGCCTATTTCGACAACTGCTCCGCCGGAACTTTCTGCTCTCGAACAGACGGCAAGCACGTTCTGTAACGCACCTTTGGTAATCATAAGATGTATGTCCCCTCTAGAGACCAGGATGCTCAGCCTCTTGCGGACAAAATCATACGGTTCTTCATCGAGTTTTTGATACTCTGACAGGTCAAAACTGCGATAGCTGCGCACCGCTTCATCGATCGGGTTCGTGAATCCCGTCTCATAAAAGGAATTGATGTAGGCGAAGAGCAGGACTTTTTCGCTTTCGTTCCCATCCACATCAAGAGTCGAGCGCAAATGCACCACTCCTTCAGTCAGAGTTCCGGTCTTATCCGAGCAAAGGACGTTCATGCTGCCGAAGTTTTCAATAGAGGCAAGTCGTTTTACAATTACCTTCTTAAGCGCCATATTCTTTGCGCCGTGTGCAAGATTGACACTGATGATCGCGGGCAGCAGCTGTGGTGTCAGTCCGACAGCGAGGGCCAGCGAGAAGAGAAATGAGTCCAGAACCGGCCGTGCCAGGTATACGTTGAACGCAAAAATGAGAATCACCAGCAGCAGTGTAATTTCCATCAGGAAGTAACCGAAGCGTCTTACCCCCCGCTCAAATTCCGTCTCTGGCGGTCTGAGTGTCAACCTTTCGGAAACTTTCCCGAATTCCGTCTCCCGGCCTGTATGTACAACCACCGCTTTTGCACTGCCGCTGACCACATGCGTACCCATGAAAAGGGTGTTGGTCCGCTGAGAAAGAGGAGTCTCTTCCGGCAGTATCCCGGACACTTTATCTTCAGGATATGTTTCACCTGTCAGTGCAGCTTCGTCCACAAAGAGGTCTTTGGATTCGATAATCAGGCAGTCTCCCGGAATGACGTCGCCCGCGTTGAGCAGGATGATATCTCCCGGCACTATTTCTTCAACAGGGATTTCCTTCGGAGTTCCATCACGTGACACCTGGGCCTTTATTTGTACGATAGACAGCAATTTTTCGATTGCGCTTGCTGCTCCCCGTTCCTGCCAGAAACCCAGGAGGCCGCTTACGAGGACAATTGCCAGGATAATGACCGCATCAACATGATTGCGCAGGAAAAATGACAAGCCGGATGCGAAGACAAGGATAAGGATAATCGGGCTCCTGAATTGAGAAAGCAGAAGGGCCAGTGTGTTCGCCCTCTTCCTGGTCTTCAGCAGGTTCGGACCGAAACGGGCAAGACGCCGCCTTGCTTCATCACTTCCCAGGCCCTGTGCAGTTGCTTCCAGTTGCCGAAGCAGTTCGGCAGCGGAAATGCTCCAGAATGACGGTTGCAGTTCCAATTCTACTTTTTCACCTTAATGCATTTTTTGGGTTAAAAACAGCGTCAATATGGGAGACACTAAAAGGGCGGGACTCTTGTCCCGCCCTTCTTTTTTGCCATGCCATATTATATAATTTCACAATCGCCGGAACGTTAAAACTTCCATGCGTAACCTACCGAAACCTCCCATTGGTTCATTGTGAGCCTGATCTTCTGCTGACCCGGAGCTTCAAGCGAATTGGGCCCCGTCACGCTGTGAGGGAATGCACGCATGACCGCGAGTTTCAGCTCGCTGTTACCAAAACTTTTAGTTACACCGAAAGTCAAATGCTCTTTGATTACGCCGGGCGCGAGGATGTTAAAAAGCACCTCACTCCTTGGAATCGGCTGGTCTCCAATCGAATAGCCAGCCCGCCAGGTCCACTCTTTGCTGCTCTGCCACTGTACTCCCAGCTTGACAACGGTAATATCCTCCCAGCCAAAGCCCGCCCCGTCGTCCTTGCCAAGTTTGCTCTTCTGAAGGTTCGGCAGGAGCGGATTATTGATAGATTTGACGTTGCTGTAGTAAATCTCCTGCACGTCTGCGAGAAAAGCCAAATCCTGTATCGGCTTAATTGCGACTCCTACCGTCCATGAGGAGGGAATGTCAAAACTGCCGCTCTCGGCAAACAGACCTTCATACTTATCAAACCTAGTCATTATAACCTTTGTTTGATATGCCGCGCCGATGTTCAAAAATGGGAAAAGCTCCCCCATATAGCCAATCCTTCCACCGACTCCATATGAATTGCTGTGTCCGTTGTCGTTCAGGTCATCGGGATCGGACGAAAACCCCAAAAGGCCAAAAGCCTGCAATCCCTTCGCCTCAAACCGCTGATAGGCAAAAATCGGACTGATGCCGATCGCATGGTTGGGTGCAATTTTTCTCGCATAGGTGGGAGAGATAAACAATTGCATGAGGTCCACGCCTGCAGGGGAAAAACCAAATGTAGCAGTATGATAAGAGGTATTCATGCCGCCGTTTCCGAATATCGATAAGCCCAGAGAGTTCTTATCATCCATTTTCCAATTCCCACCGATGGAAGGGACCAGGAACCACCTCCTGGCACTTTTTTCCGTTCCCGGGGCAAGGCCAAAAGTGCCGGGGAAACCCGATGGGTTGCCTTCAACCGTATATTTCCTGTTCGGGTTAAAGAACGACACGCCCACATCAATGCGGCTGCCTACAAACGCCATCAGGGCGGGGTTAATGGCTGCATCAAGCGAACCCTGGGGCAGAGCGACTCCGGCGCCCCCTAACGCCTTGCTCTCAACGCTAAAACCGTTTGTAAAGTAGCCATTTGTAGCATATGCGGCAGTCACAACTCCGAATAAAACTGTGAGAGACAACGAAAATAAGAAAAGTAGATAAATCCTTTTTGTATGCTTCATGCCTTTCCTCCTTTTGTTAGGATATCCCTCCACCGGGAAATCATAGCCATGCAACTGAGAATGAATATCCCGAAAGTCAGCCGGCCATAAATGGATCCGCAAGATATTTTTAAAAAACTACCACGCCCCCTCACCGTTGATCTTTCGCCTGCCATGCCTATGTAAACAGGCAGATTTTACAGTCTTTTGCATACTTCAGAAATGTCTCGGCAGGTTCTATGACAACCCCGTCGACAAAATCTTCCTGTTTTAATCCCAACATATCCACGGTCATTTTGCATGCCACAAATTTTACCCCTTCACACTGAGCCATGTCCAGAAGATCACCAAGACAGGGTACGCGAGCTTTTTTTATTTTCGACTTCATCATCCATGTGGCAATAGCCGACATACCAGGAACGGCAGCCATTAATCCGGGAGGATAAAATTTGGCTTTTTCTACCCATCCTTTACGTATTACGTTAATGCCCATAAAGGTATAAAAAACCCTTGTTTCCATCCCTAACCGTACTGCGTTAATGCCTAAAACCAGCCCCGGATAAGCACCGTCAAGAGTGTCCCTCGACGTAATGAACGCGGCAGTTTCTGTCGGTTTGTCTGGTTGATTCATTTCCCTCTCCTTTCTTTGTTTTAGTTCAGCTTGTATCGATTATATCACTTAATAATTAATTTTCTATATCAATATCAATTTTGGGGGCAGGAAACAAATTGACGAATTCGACGAGGGGGACCGATATTTCGTTATTGACAACCCGGATTATGTG
>Ga0153915_10005430_pt1 | contig 11854 bp, 7 predicted proteins | sample Opewatmetagenome_2_FD_107003 | JGI IMG/M metagenome (GOLD analysis project Ga0153915, IMG submission 107003) | Freshwater wetland microbial communities from Ohio, USA - Open water 3 Core 3 Depth 3 metaG | ecosystem: Environmental > Aquatic > Freshwater > Wetlands | place: USA: Ohio, Lake Erie...
CTTGGAAAATTTGGTTAAGGAGATTCCGGGTGTTGGGCGAGTATCCCTGATTCATGAAGGCTCGCTGGAGGTTGAAAGCTCACCGGGCAAGGACATGCGACCGATAATTGCCAAGAATGTGGTTAAAGCGGGTTTTGATTTGCTTGAGCTGAAAACCATCGACCTGAGCCTGGAGGATATTTTCATTCAGCTAACCCGTGACGAACCCGAACCACCTAGCACGGACGATTCGGATGAAGTAGCTTAATTCAAGATTATCGCGGATTGGCTAGAATTGAACTAATTATTTAGTAAGGAAGGGTACTCATGCGAAATGTTTGGATCATTGCACGCCGGGAATATAAGTATTATTTCGTTAGCCCTGTGGCTTATGCCGTAGTATTTTTCTTCATGCTCCTGCTGGGAGTGTTTTTCTATCTTAATATAAGCGGAGCGATCCTCCAGGCAGCCTACCAGGCTTATGCACCTGATGTGCAAATTATCATCGGCCCCATGGTGACGCTGTTACTTTTTGTCATGCCGGCAGTGACCATGCGCTCAATTTCTGAAGAGTTGCGCATGGGTACGATGGAGCTACTACTAACCTCACCTGTAAAGGATTGGGAGCTGGTAGTTGGAAAATGGCTGGGTGCTTTCTTATTTGTGCTAACCATGCTAGGAATCACCCTAATATATCCTTTGGTCCTGAATTTTATGGTTAAACCTGGCATCGATCAAGGATTGTTAGTGGCAGGTTATCTCGGATTGATCATGATGGTTGCCAGTATGGTTGCTGTAGGGGTTTTTGTTTCCTCGATCTTTAATAACCAGGTTGTTTCCTTTTTTGTTGGCCTGGGCGTGATATTGATATTATGGTTTGTATCTCAATTTGCTTCGAACGCCGCAGGCCTGGGTAATCAGGTATTAAACTACCTGGATTTTCCGGGGCATTTTAATAACTTCTATCAGGGAATCATTAATATAAGCGATGTCGTCTACTTCCTCAGCCTGACGTCCCTGGCGTTATTGCTGGGGACTGTCTCTATTGAGATCCGGAGGTGGCGATAATGTCTCCTAAATGGCGCTCCATCTCCCGTAGGATTTTTATTGCGATTTCAATCCTTGCGTTATTAGCCGGTATTGGATTGTATATCGTCCAACGTGCCTGGAATTTGCCGGTCCAGATCAGCCTGGCAGTTTTCATCATCGGATTGGCGGTCTTCGTCGTTCTTGATCCAGAAGCAATTCGCAAGGTGTTGACCGGCCGGCAAGCGCGGTATGGAAGCAACGCATTTATCCTTACGGTCGCATTCCTGGGAATCCTGGTAGTGATTAACTATTTAGCCTATAAATACCCCAAGCAAAAGGACCTGACAGCAGACCAGTCAAATACCCTGGCAAAGGAAACCCAGGACGTATTGAAGAGCTTACCTGGTTCGGTTACAGCCGAAGCTTTCTATTCAACTGATCCAAACGTGGCGTCTTCTAAGGAAACTACCAAGGTTTTATTGGATAAATATGTATATGAAAGTGCAGGGAAATTCCAATATAAGTTTATCGATCCGAATAAAGATCCAGTAGCCGCACAGGACGCTGGATTCACGAAAGATGGCTCCGTGATCCTGTTCATGGGGAGCTCAAAGCAACCTGTCACCAGCGTATCGGAAACAGAAATCACCGGAGCGATGGTGCGGTTAATGAATCCAGGAACCCACGTGGTCTATTTCCTTACGGGTCATGGAGAATTTTCTGTAGACGGCAGCGGTGATCAATCGTATGCCATGCTAAAGAGTGCATTAACTTCCAAGAACTACACCGTCTCAGCGTTGAATTTGTTATCCACCAACAAAATCCCAGCGGATGCCAGCGTGATTGTGATCGCTGGTCCGCAGAAACCACTCGCCGATAGCGAGGTAAGCCTGCTGGAAGCATATATGAAAAATGGTGGATCGATGGTCGTCATGGAAGAGCCCACGCTGGTGACTCAGTTTGGTGACTCCCCCGATCCGTTAGCTAATTATTTAGCCCAGACCATTGGAATTATACTGGGCAATGATATCGTAGTTGATCTACAAGCCGCGCAGTCCATTCAACAACCCTTCATTGCCATAGCGAATCAATACGCTCAGCACGCTATCACGCAAAAAATGAATGGGATGACCACATTATTCCCAACTGCCCGCAGCATTACTGTTGACGATTCAGTCGGCACCGATTATACAAAAACGAATCTGATTATGACGACTGACCAGTCATGGGGCGAGACCGATATTGCCTCAGTCAAAAATAATACCTATAAACCAGACCAGGGGGTGGATATATTTGGCCCGCTTACCATCGCTGTAGCAGCACAGGGTCAAGGGAATTCCCGCCTGGTGGTATTCGGTGATTCGGATTTTGCCTTGAATGCCTATTACAACGATTATGGAAATGGTGACATGATCGTAAATTCGATCGATTGGGCGGCAAACGTTGAAAGTATCATCAACCTGACGCCGAAGAACACTGTGCAGCGTTACCTGGTTCAGCCTCAGTCTTATACGAGAGGTTTGATCTTAATGGGTTCCTTGATCATATTACCTGGTTTGGTGCTCGTGGCAGGTGTGGGTTCATGGATCAATCGCCGGCGAAAAGGATAAGCTGTGATGGTTCGGCGTTCAACCTGGATCCTTCTAATCATTTTCATTGCCCTGGCTGGGGCGGTATATTTTTTTCAACGCTACCAGACACAGAAGACTGACAATGCTGCCACGGCCACACCATCTGCTACTCCGGTAAAGGTGTATAACCTGAGTGGAGCGCAGGTGGAGGATATCAAAATCTCCGATTCTTCAGGGAATGCACTCGATCTATATAAAGACCAGGCAAGCTCAAAATGGGCTGTTGCTAACGTGCCTGTAGAAAAAGCAGATTCCTTCCAGATTGAATCGATCAGCGCCCAGTTATTCGATTTACAGGCCCAGGAGACCTTCACCCAGACACCTCCGCTGGATTCGGTTGGATTGATTACTCCGACTTACACTATCACTATGACTACAACAGGCGGGTCACAAACAATCACATCCGTTGGCTCCCAAACACCAACCGGGAGTGGCTATTACATCCGGGTCAATGCTGGCCAGGTGATTATCGTGGATAAAATAATTTTGGACGATATCTTGCATCTATTATCCAATCCACCCCTGTTAGCCACACCAACACCCGAAGTGACGCCCACCGGAACGATATCGCCAACGAATAGTGGAACAAAAGGCACGCCAACGCCGTAAATAGATTGGGTACCGTAGCAATTTTATTAGGTACTTGATTTTAGTCAAAAAAAAGAGTATTCTGATTAGGATAATGGCTACAACTGGTGAGGGAGTAGCCAGGTTAGAGAGTAAAAATGATTGATGAAGAGTTGATAAATGCTATAGCAAATCGAGAAGATGAGCACCCTGCCCTGGCCAGGTTGATTGAGTTAGGCAGGCAAAAATCATTTGTAACGATTGATGATATCCTGAGCTTCTTTCCTGAAGCCGAACAGGATGTTGACCAGCTCGAGGAAGCCTTCGCAGCCTTGATCAGTGCGGGTATCCCTTACGTTGATGATGTGACCACGGGGGCACCTACTGAAGATGAGCTGACAGCGGTCGAAGAAGAGGAAGTTGAAGAGGAGGCCAAACGCGCCGCTGTAGTTGATGATAACTACCTGGCGAATATTGATACAGACGATACGATTGGGCTCTACCTGAAAGAGGTTGGGCGAGTACCACTCCTGACTGCTGAAGAAGAAGTTCAGCTAGCGCAGCGTATTGAACGAGGCCGGTTGGCTCGCGAAGAGCTGGCGAAAGGAAATGTTAGCTTGCGCCATCGAGCTGAGCTGCAGATGCTTATCGAAGATGGCTGGCTGGCCCGTGAGCATCTAATTACTGCCAACTCACGCCTGGTGATCAGTGTTGCGAAGAAATATATGGGGCGGGGAGTCCCATTCCTGGATCTGATCCAGGAAGGAAATATCGGCTTGATCCGGGCTGCTAAGAAGTTCGACTACCGCAGGGGTCATAAGTTCAGCACGTATGCCACGTGGTGGATCCGACAGGCCGTCACCCGCGCCATTGCAGACCAGGGTCGTACGATCCGCGTGCCCGTGCACATGGGTGACCAGATCAATAAACTGTTGCGCGTGCAACACCAGCTCACTCAGCGCCTGGGACGTGATCCGTCCGTAGACGAGTTAGCCGTCGCGCTGGAGGTCACACCGCAAAAAGTCGAGAATATGATCCAGGTAGCCCGGCGACCGCTATCGCTGGAAACACCCACCGACGATGAAGAAGATTCAGTTCTGGGAGATTTCATCCAGGATGAAGAGGTGCCGGCACCCGACGAAACGGCAACGTATAACTTACTGCGTGAACACCTGGATATCGTGTTGAATGGATTACCCCCTCGCGAGGTGCGTATCCTACAGCTCAGGTATGGGTTGTTGGATGGGCAGGCATACACCCTGGAAGAAGTTGGCCGAAAGATGGGGGTTACACGCGAGCGCGTGCGTCAAATCGAGGCCCAGGCATTAAGCCGCTTACGCCATCCTGCCATACGTCGCAGGTTGCGTGAATACTTAGGATAATACATAAATAAAGAGCAGGGGCTGCCTTCATCAAGAATTGATGAAGGCAGCCCCTTTTGTTATCATCGCTGCTTACCGGGTGATGATTGGTAAGAAGATACTTCCTTTACCAATGATGATGGTTGATCCGGTGAAGGGTCCTAAATTTCCACTCTTATCTTTTATCGCCACTCGCCAGAAATAGGTATCATCCAACGCATACAGCTTGATTGGGGTGAACTGGGTGTTAATGGTCTCAACTGAATCATACAAGGGAGAAAAGGTTTTATACAGGGAGATTTCGAAGCGATATGTCGCTGCTCCCGTTACGGGGCTCCAAATAAATGTTGGTGTGCTTGGGATCGATCCGCTCGGCGGGCTGATCAGGGTAGTGATCGGGTATTGCTTGGTAAATGTCGCTACCGAGCTATAAGGTCCCAGCTTGCCATTTCCATCTAGCATTGCGACATGCCAGTAATAGGTCCCATCAGCATAACCGATGGAGGGGGTCCAGCAATTGTTGTGAGTGTCAATCGTCTCGAAAGTCGAGCTAAAGTTTTCATCCTTGCTGACTTGCAGTCGGTATTTCCAGGCGGTGAGGATCGGCTCATTGGGTGCGATTTCACTGAGTTTGATCAGCGGATCCCAGCACATTTGGGGAGCATAATGAACCACTTCACCATCGGGGGTGAGACCTGTCGGCGAAGGTAAAGTTAATGTAAACGATATTACATCTGACCAATCATTCATAATACTGCCATAGCGATTGGCCTGGACTCTCATATAATATATCCCCTGGGCGAGAGTCGTCGGAGGTGTGTAGGAGGTCATGGGTGTGACGACATTTATCGGGGTTGTGCTGAAGTTCGGATCTGATGATACTTGCAGACGGTAGTTACTTGCCCCTTCCACCATGTCCCAGCTAAACTTGGGGGTGCCCCAACAAAATCCAGGAGTTGCGCAGGTGCCGGTCGTTTGCAAGTTTTTAGGCGTGAATCCAAAGCGGCGAAAGCTCCAACCGCCCGTCCAAGGGCCATAAAAATCATCATGAGCTGGTAATGAATATCTCGGTTGAACACGCCAATAATAGATATTATCCCCAGTAAGATCCCATAAAAACGTGACATTGTTCTCGCCAAAGTAAGCGGCATTCGATTTGATCGTAAAATCATCTACGGGAGTAGTGTAATCTTCATCCAAGTAGACCTCCAGCACGCTTCCAGCCCACGGAGTTGATGGGTCACTGCCGGTTGGCCAATCCCAATAGAATGGAAGCAGCGAGGAAATGGTGCTCGGATCACCTGAAGCTGTGCTGGGTGGTGCCACCAGGGTCATCCTGCCTGAGACCGCACTGAAACGCGTGATCAGCCCCACACCTGGTACGCTCGGATCAGATGGAACCGAATCTTCAACAGTATTCAAATCCGCGTTAATGCTGAACAGCATCACGGATGCACTGCTGGTGACCTGGTTCATATTAATCGCTTCATTGGGTATTTGAAGCTGTACATATTGGGTAGTTATTCCCGGCAAGATGTAGACGGACCCACCAATCTCATTCAGCCTGGAATAAAAGCCCCATTGATCAACACCGTTCCAGGCATAGACCAATGTATCAGTGACGGTGATCCCAGCACCAATATCTTTCACGTAAATGGCATACTCGGGTTGGTGGGCGGATAGGATATTAAAGTTATTCAGTGGTTCTGGGGGTACGTCTGCACCCGATCCATCCACGTGATCCTCATCTATATACAACAAATAAGATACATCGGCTGTCGTCAGGGTGGTTGTAAATCCAAAGAACCAATATGCTTGTATTTGATCGCCCCCATGGATATACCCACCGGCTTCGGTGGCGTAAAGGCTCGTTAGGTCAAATTTGGATTGGCTCGCATCACCAGCCGGGTCTTCACCGATGAGCAGGCGATTTTCAAGCTGGTCAATGCTGCGGTTATAACGCCATTCACTTTGCGCGGCAATTTGAAAACGCCAGGTTTCACTCCAGCCTGTCCAGGCGCCATTGACAAATCCTCGCACATGCCAATAATATGTGCCGAACTCATTTCTCTCCAGATTGCGCTGAGCAATGTTGTACCATGGGGCATAGGCAGGGATCTCTGTGGTCGCCGTGTTGGTAACTGATACCGTAGAAAAACCTGGATCGCGATCGACTTCGACTTGGTACTGGGTAGCATCCTGGAGCGGATACCATTCCAGCCGGGGGGTGGCGTCAACCACCTCCTGGCCATCCTTTGGACGGAGAAGCTCTGGCACGCTTCCAGTGGTAGGTGGTAAAACCAGCCCCCTCGCCATGCTGTCATCAAACCTGGTCCGCCAGATTTGGCTCCAACCCGCAGACGGACCCATGATGCAGCTGCCACCTTCTCCAAGATGGTTAAGCACACATACCCTCCAGAAATAATCCTGCCCAATGATTGGATGAAAATTATCGCTAACTGTAGGGGATGCGCTGGTATTTTCGGTGTCGTATTCCCAGACGGGATGTCCTGGTGTGAAGTAAGGATCCGTATCCACCTGGATGCGGTAGGCCTCGGCAAAGATGCCTCCTTCATCAGAAGGGACCATCACCCGGTGCCAGATAAAAATGGGATAGGCAACGGTGCGGTCCTCAGCCGGGTTCATCGCATGCCCACCATAATATGTGGGATTATTCGGAATGTAATAATAAAGTGGATAAACGAGGATGGGCGCCGTGGAGGTAAAGTAGCTTTGGAATCCCCACCTTGCACTGGTTGATCCTAGTTCACCACCACCATCGATGGGGGTTACCTCCCAATAATAATGAGCAGTGCCTTCATAGATCGATTGAGGTGCATATGTGGTATTCGCAGTAACTTTCGATTCAAATATTGGAGAGAGATCCGCATCTTTGGATATATCGATGCGATACTGAGCTGCTCCGGGTACAGGTGTCCAGCTATACAATGGATATAAGCCAGTTTGATAACCATTCGTCGGGGTGAGCAGCTGGGGCTGGAGCGTCCACTGTTTTGTGAAACGCCAGGTCGGGCTCCAATCTCCCTCACCCGCAGATGAGTCGACCCTTACATGCCAGCACATTTCGTCGTTTGGTAATGTGTCGGTGGGGGTATAGGAAGTCTGGCGTGTATCAATGATAAAGCTAGCGCCAGCGCTAAAATCACAATTCTTATCGGAAGTGTATTGGAGCCGGTAATGTTCAGCTCCTTCGACGGCTTCCCAATGGAAGGTGGGAGTAAATGTTGGAAAGGATTCGTTCTCGGGCTCAAGCAGGGTAGGCACCAGATTGATTCCATCCATAGGGATTGCTCGTCCGTAAGCAAGGTCGAAAGCGCGTACATCACTAGTGGTACCGATATGGTTTGCTGCGTCCATCGGTATTACTTGCCAGTAATAGGTGCCGTTTGCTAAATTGGTGACCGCAGGCTGGTATGTGGTTCCCAGTGTATCAATAGTGAATTTTGGCGTAGCAAATCCATCCGGCGATGAAGCGATTTGAAAGCGATAGCTGGCTGCACCCAAGACAGGTGTCCAGGAAAAATCGGTCTCGGTAAAAAACCCTAAGGAAACGCCGTCATCGGGTGCCAGGAGAGTGGGCTTGTTCTCCCCGGTTGCCCATAATTTGTTGAATTCCCAGGCATCGCTCCACTCGCCCACCGGGGTAGGCTGTTCGACCCGCACCCGCCAATACCACAGACCATCTGAAAATAAGTGAGATTTTGACACAGGGGTATAGCTGGTATTGGGCGTGAGGATGTCCATCATGATCGGGGAACTGAATGCAATATCGTTATCCACCTGGAGGCGATATTTAGTTGCTCCCTCAACCATGGACCAGGAGAAGGAAGGTACTCCCAACGGGGGATCTGTAGCAGCCGTAGTGGAGGCATAATTCTCGGGGTATTGAGGTTGTGGTACAGCAAATGCATATGCAATATTGACCTGGTATGGGGTGATAAAACTAACCATCATAATAGCGCAGAGGACCATAGATAAAAGACGCCAGGTTTTACCGTGTAAACAATGAGTTTCTGACATTTTCTCCTCCAGGGGTTTTATTATTAGAAGCCTATTTAATCATATCCTAATATTCGAGAAAAACAAAGTGACAGATGAAAAAACTTTCAATTGTGTATATCCCTTTCTTCGACATGGTATACTCAATCCAACCTCGGAGGACCCTTGAATCAACCACGTCCCTTAATTTCAATTCTGGGATTTTTGTTATGCGCAACTCTATTGCTCGGTTTGGTGTGGGGGATTTATCGTTTTGCAGAGAAAAATATAAGCGGAGAAGGTTTTTTTATTCAATGGGTCGGGATTCGTGCTTTGTTGACTGCAGGGGAAGATCCGTATAGCGATACGGCCACAGCTAAAATTCGAGAAAGCGTAATATTTGAAAATAGCTTTTCCCAGGGAAATGCGCCCAAGTATACATCGCCATTATATTCAGGCATCGTCGTCTTTCCCGCTGCACTGATAGGAAACCGTACAGTAGCACACGCCTTTTGGCTATCAACCCAGCTTATCGCAATCAGCTTGATCCAATTGCTCGCGCTCAGGTTGAGTGGCTGGAAACCTGCCTGGGTTGCATTCCTGATTTTTTCCCTCCTAACAACATTCAGCTATCATGTGCTCATCCCATGGTTGGATGGTGGGTCAGCGATCTGGGCAGCATTGTTTCTGATGCTTGCACTTCTGGCGATCCGCAATAATTGGTATGAGCTTGGCGGTATATTATTAGCCCTGGCAGCGATCCAGCCGCAGATGTCCATCCTGGTGATAATTTTCACCTTTATATGGGCAGCATCTCAAAGGAAATATATCCTGGTCATCTGGTTTTTTATCACCCTGATCATTTTGTCTGTGATTGGAATTTTCATCGTTCCTGATTGGATCAGGCAATATATACGGTTATTGTATAACTACCCAGCCAACTTCCCACCGGGCAATCCAGCGGCATTATTCACCAGTTTATGGCCCGGCCTGGGGAGACAACTGGGTTGGGTGGTTACGGCATTATCAAGCTTGGTCTTGATCGTGGAATGGTGGCGGGCGAGAAAGAAAGATTTCCGTTGGTTTCTCTGGACTGCCTGCCTGACATTAGCTGTCGGCCAGTGGATAGGCATACCGACAATACCTGGGAATTTCATCAGCTTGCTCATCCCTCTCATACTTTTTGCAGCTCTGCTAAGTGAACATTGGCTCAAGGGAGGACCGTGGGTGGTGGTTGTTATCTCGTTGATCCTATTTTCGTGGGAGTGGGCTCTGTACTATCGTGATATTACCAGCGCAAACGCTGGTATGCAGCTAAACTTACTCATTCCCCTCCCGCTGATCTTGATCCTTGGCCTTTATTGGGTACGCTGGTGGGCGACTAAACCTAGAAGACTGTTAATCGAGGAGTTACGGTTTGGCCAAAGCTATTAAATTCCAACTAAAAATTGAATATCTGTGGGGATTGGTCGCTCTGGTGGGTATTTTTGTGTTCGTGAATACTCATCCCATCCGCCCGCACGATTTCTGGTGGCACATCACGATCGGTCGTGAAATCCTGACCACCGGAAATATACCATCGGTCGATATCTATTCGTATACCGAAGCCGGGCAACCCTATCCTTCCTACCAGATGTTTTGGTTAATGGAAATCATATTGTATGGAATTTATCACCTGGGCGGACCAGCCCTGGTCATATTTATCTTTAGTCTACTGATCACTGCAGCGTATGGGGTGATCTTTTGGCTATGCCATCAAACGTCTGGCAGCTGGCGGATTGGAGCGTTGGGGGTTTTGTTCGCCGGCGCCCTCGGTTTGAACGATTGGAATGTGCGCCCACAAGGGATCACGTTTCTACTTGCCAGCCTTTTTTTACTGGCTATATACCAATATCAGAAGCAGCGAAGATGGGGTTGGTTACTAATTTTACCGATCGGGATGATCATTTGGGTGAACAGTCACGGCACATTCCTAATTGGACTGGCTCTGGTCGGGATCTGGTTCGGCCAGGAGATTTGGGAGACGATTAAGTCACAACGGAAATCTACAGAAACCATTTCACTGAAAGGGCTGATTGTGCCGGCAGTTGCTCTTCTTATTACCATCATTGCGTGCCTGGTCAATCCGCGTGGATTGGGCATCATCGGTTATATAAGGACACTTACCGGAAATAGCGCTGTTCAAAACCTGGTCACTGAATGGGCGCCTCCAACCTTTAATACCCTGATGGGGATGATCTTTTATATTGGATTATTGGGTAGTGCAATCGTATTTGCGGTATCACCTAAACGCCCGAATTTTATCGAGCTGGTTACATTCCTAATATTTGGAATATTAGGCCTGCGGACTTCTCGTGGCAGTGTATGGTTTGGATTGGTGATGGCGCCGACCCTGGTAGAACACATCTCATTCATATTGAAAGATTTACATAAAAAGGATCAACGAACCGCAAAAGCAGCCGGCTCAATATATCTGAACTTAATTTTCACTGTCGTCGTACTCTTTTTGGGAGTCATCTCCCTGCCATGGTTAAAAGGTGCCTTACCTTTACCCCAGGCAAAAGCCGGATTGATATCTGCAGAAACTCCAATTCAGGCGACACAAGTCCTACTGGAACAGAAATTGCCTGTTAAGATTTTTAACGCTGAATCGTTCGGCAGCTACCTCATCTGGGCCGCTTATCCACGGTACCAGGACTTTGTGGACTCACGCATTGAGCTGTTTTCAGAGCAGGTATGGCTAGATTATATTAATATCAGCAATGCAAATGGTGATTGGGAGTCATTATTACGAGCCTACGGGGTGAATACACTTATGCTCAGCCCAGCTGAGCAACCTGGTTTGGTCGCTGTAGCCAGACAGTCAACTGGTTGGGATCTGATTTATCAAGACCAGGCAGCGATTATTTTCGTGCGCAGATAGAATTACGATATCTACTATAATCAACCCCTGTCGGTTAATTTGCTTGGGTGGGTTTCCGCAAGCAGATAATCAATTCACTTTTTAAAATATATCGAACATGCTCGATGGAGTATCCTCTTTTTACGACAAATTCATTCACAATTTCCCCGTAGGTGTAGTGAGTGATATGCTCATCTGCATAAGCTTGGGGCAAAATTAACCTATATAATTTCTCGATTATGATCCATTCCCATTTACTATAGTCAGGTGTTCCAAGGATCAGTGTTCCACCCGGACACAACACGCGGTCCAACTCTGATATAACAGATCCACGTGGGATATGCTCGACCACCTCCGAGCAGATGACGCATTGAAAGGAGTCACTC
>Ga0153915_10005431_pt1 | contig 11854 bp, 11 predicted proteins | sample Opewatmetagenome_2_FD_107003 | JGI IMG/M metagenome (GOLD analysis project Ga0153915, IMG submission 107003) | Freshwater wetland microbial communities from Ohio, USA - Open water 3 Core 3 Depth 3 metaG | ecosystem: Environmental > Aquatic > Freshwater > Wetlands | place: USA: Ohio, Lake Erie...
CGCCTGCGCGGCCCACCCGACCGCGATGGGCGCCGCCACCGTGATGATCCACAGCACCGGCACGCTCAGGCCCAGCTCACTGCCGAAGCCGGCCAGCGACAGCGCGAGGAACAGCGCGATGACTGCCAGCCCCAGCGCCAGCCGCCCGGGGCTCGCCGACGGGTATTCGGCGTAGTACAGGGACGACGGTGCGCGGTCCAGCCACGGCACGAGCAGGATGATGAGCGTGAGGATACCTGGCACGAGCATCGCGCCGATGGCCTCCGAGCCGATCGTGGCCCCGAGGAAATGGAAGCTGATGTTGCCCGGAATCAGGCGCAGCGCGCCGTAGACCCACAGCAGGTACCAGTCAGGCTTCACTTCCGGCGTTATCGGCTGCGGCGGGCCGTAGAGTGCCGAGGGATGCACGGGCAGGAAGGCCGCAAGCGCGGCCAGCACCGCCATGATGAGGAGCAGCAGCACTCCCATCAGCGCCGTCTGCTCGGGCCAGAGCGGGATGCCGTGGATCAACGCCGCGTCGGCGGAGCCCTTCGGCGGCACCGGGGAGCGCAGCTCGGTGTGCTTCTGCTTCAGCACCACCAGCAGGTGGAGGCCGATCAGCGCGCTCAGCACGAGCGGCGCCCAGACCACGTGATAGGCGTAGAACCGCGGCACGGTAGAGGCCGAGGGGAACGGCCCGGCGAAGACGAAGTCGGCCACCGTCGGACCGACCCAGGGGACCGAGCGCGCGATGCCGTAGCCGATCGCGGTAGCGGTCACGGAGAACTGGTCGTAGGGCAGCAGGTACCCCGCGAACGAGGCCGCGATCGTGACCCCCAGCAGCACCAGGCCCAGCACCCAGTTCAGCTCCCGCGGCTTGCGATACGCGGCGGTGAAGAAGACGCGGAGCAGGTGCAGGACAATCGACGCGATCATCAGGTGCGCGGCCCAGTGGTGGATCCGCCGCACCAGCGCGCCGAAGGGCTGGCTGTCTATGGCCAGCGTGCTGGCGTAGGCGGCGGGCACAGAGCCGCCCTGGCCAGTCAGCACCTGGGCCGAAGGCTCGTAGAACAGCGCCAGGTACAGTCCGGTCGCCACCAGCACGGCGAAGCAGAACAGCGCGATCTCTCCGAGGAAGAACGTCGGATGCACCGGGAAGGCTTTGCCAAGGTACTTGGCCCGGAACCGCTCAAGCGAGAGCCGCTCGACCAACCAGCTGGACATGGTCATCGAGGCGGCTACGCCTTCACGCCGATCGCGGCGCTGAAGGGCCCGGCGACGATCACCTCACCCTTGTCGTTCAGCTTCACCGGGAGCTGGGGCAGCGGCCGCGGCGCCGGTCCCCCCAAGACACTGCAAGCACGTTGCGGATCGAACATCGCCCCGTGGCAGGGGCAGTGGATGTGCGGAAACGGGGCCTGCTCCATCGGCTCCTCGGAGAACCGCACGGTGCAGCCCAGGTGGGTGCAGATGGCGCTGTACGCCACGACCCCCTGCGCCACGCCGGCCAGATCGGTCGGCGGCTTTATTGCCGCGGGGTCGAGCTTGCACACCATGACCAGGTTCTCATGGTTGTCGGACTTGCCCTCGGGGTAAGCGAGCACCGCCTCGTTCTGGGTGAAGCTCCCCAACGTGATCGCCTGGCCGGCGTTCTCTCCGAGGGCGAAGGCCAAGCGGTCTCCCGGCTCGACGGTGCGCGTGGCCCCGGACCGGGACCGCCCGCGCAGCGTGACCACGCCCGGGATCACGGCCGCGATGGCGGCCACGATCCCCGTCTTCAGCGACCAGTTTGCGAAACGTCTGCGATCCACGCTTTACCCTCCGCTCGGGCCACGGCGCCGCCTCGCGGCTCAGCCGTTTCTCACCACGGAATCCCGTCGTCGCGCTCGGAGGGGACCGACTCCCAGCGCACGAATGCACGACTGTACAGCACGACGATGCCCGCCAGCGCGAGCAGCCCGACCGCCAGCGCCCCGCCGAGGAGCCAGACCGGCCCGGCCCGCACGACGGTGGCGGCAAAGGTCCCCAGCGCGCCCAGCTCGACCAGCATCAGGACCGCGATCAGCGCCACCGCCACGCCGCTCCGCTCCGCCGACTCCCCCACGCGCTCCGCCGTTCCCTCCGTCCACCCCGCGGCCACGCCGTGAATGCCGACGAGGAGGAGCAACGCCATCCAAGTGGCGATCATGATCTGCACGTCGGTGATGTGGTCGGGCAGCAGGCCCGCGCCCCCGGCCGCGGCCGGAGGCCCGGCAAACAGGTCCAGCAGCGCGACAGCCTTGCGGCCACCGGCGTGGTACGAGATGAAATCGGCTGACCCGGACGAGGCCATGATGACGTGGGTCTGACCGGCCGCGATCGCGCGGTCGGTGCTGTCGTGCGCGGCCAGCGACCGCTCGAACTCGATCGTCGTCCCGGCGGAGGTGAAGAGCCCCGCCGACGCGAGGATGTCGTCGTGCCCTCCCAGCGCGGTGTCCGGCAGGTGGCTCGTCGGCGTGTCCGCGAAGTGATCTTCGACGTGCGCGCCGTGCGCATCCACATAGCCGATCACGATGTCGGCCCCGTACATCAGCGGGCCCTCGCCTCCGAAGCCGACTGCTACCCATCCGCTGTCGGGGCTGGAGACGGCACCGATCAGCCGGTCGCCCACGATGCTCCACTCGAAGACCAGCTTGCTCGCGGCGTCGGCGTAGCGGAACCGGTACTCGCCCGGAGCGACCTTCCCGTCCAGCCGATGCACGCCGCCCGCCGGCCGCATCAATGCCACGAGCCGCTGAGGCAGGTGGAGCGTGAAGGCGAGCAGCAGGGCGAGCGCGGCTCCCGCCGTGAGGGAGGCGACCGAGAAGCGGTCCGGCACCGCCTTCATCGTGGACCGCGGGCCGGCGAGTGGAGCTGCCCCTCGCGAGGTGCCGGGTAACCGAGCGCGACCCAGGTGGCCACGATGACCTCCCGGGCATGCCCCAGCCGCTCGACGGCCGAATCGAGGCGGAAGCTGTGCCAGACCTCGGCCGCGGCGCTCAGGTGCCGGTGCGCGTCACCGAGCAGAACCGTCGCCCGCGCCGCACCGGGGGCGGACCGCCGGGACGCCGCGACGTTCGAGACGATGTCGTACAGGATGTTCTCCGCACGCACCAGCGCCAGCACCTGCGCGGCCTCGCGCGCCTTCCCGACGGGGGCGACGCCGTTCAGCGAGTGGCAGGCGGAGCAGGTTCCCAGCAACCGCTCGGGCGTAAGGACGGAGGTGGCCATGGAGCCGTGGCACGTGACGCAGTTGGGCCCACGCCCGTCGCTCTGCAGCCGTGCGTAGTGGATGCTGGACCGGAAGTAGGCGGCCTCCGCCGCGTGGCAGCGGCCGCACGTGTCCGGGATGCGGGTGAAATACACGCGGCTCGTGGGCTCGCTGGAGCGGCTGACACCCTGGTGAGCCGCCTGCCCGTCCGTGGCCGCAGGGTTCCCCCCGTGGCACGCCTCACAGGTGACGCCGGCGGCCGCGTGGCGGGAGCCCCGCCACGCCGCGAAGCCGTGGCCGGCGCCCGATGTCTCGCTCAGGCGGCTGTGACACTCGACGCACTGGCTCCGCGGCCTCTGCTGGAGCGCGCGCGCCGGTGGGGAGACAAGCACCAGGCCGACCACCGCGGCGGGCAGCCAGCCCGCCGTCCGGCGGCTCCGGTCAGAGCGCGCCGCGAGCATCGCGATCACCCCCGGGCGGCTTGGGCTGCGCCGCTGCGGCGCTCTGGTGGCACAGACGGCACGTGGACACATCGAACTTCGCGTGTGAAGCGGGTGGAGACGCCGCGGCCGCAGCTCCCGCCGCAGCACCCTGCACGTGACACTTGCGGCAGTCCGCGCGCGCCTCCCCCACCTCGTGCGGGATGTCCTTCGGGACCTCGGCGATGGGCTTGTGGCACATCGCGCACGCGCCGTTCGCAAAGGTGTGACCGGCTGGCACGGAGGTGATGTGCTCGTTCGCGCCACGACCATGGCAGCTCAGGCAGTCCTGCTTGCCCGCCGCCGGATGGAGCATCCTGGGCGGCGTCCGCGCCGGCTGCTGGGCGAGCGCGGGGGTGACGCTGAGCAACCCGGTGACGACCCCGAGCATGAGCGCGGCTCGTATCGGCCTCATGACTCCTCCGCGTTGGGTGGCATGCACGGCCCCGGGCCTCACGACCGCTGGGCCGCCTCCAGAGGTGCGGCGCTGGCTTGCTCCGGCTCCACCCGGGCCTCCGCGTCCGGCCACGGAGGCACGACCTTCACCAGGAGGAACAGAATCACCAGCGGCAGGAGCAGGATGGCTCCGGCCGTGAGGATGCCCTCGAGCCCCAGCAGCTCGATCTTGTAGACCGTCAGTCCGCGCAGGCTCTTGGAGAACAGCTGGCCCCCGATCACCACGTTCCATCGCGTGCTGAAGATGCCGATCAGGATCAGGACCGCAACGCCCATGTAGATCAGGCGCCGCAGCTCGTCCGGCACCTTCACCAGCCCCTGCTTGCGCACGGTGGGCGCGACCAGCCCCAGCGAGAGCAGGGGCACGATCGTGCCCATGAGCACCTGCAGCACGATGAGGCTGATGACGAGACGGCTGGAGAGCATCTGCGACAGGATGTTGATGGACTCCTCCGCCTCATACAGCCGCTGAGTGAAGTCCAGCATCTCCAGCGAGAAATCCACGATCAGGGCGTAGAGCAGGAAGGCGGCCAGCTTGTCGAGGCACGCCATATCCACCGGCTTGAAGCGCAGCAGGCTGGTCACCAGGAACAGGATCAGCATGAGCGCGATACCCGAAACGATGGCCGAGAAGAGGAACACGACCGGCATCAGCACGCTGCTCCACCACGGGTTCGCCTTCACCGACCCGAAGATGAACCCGACGTAGCCGTGCAGCAGGAAGGCCGATGGGATGCCGATGATGGTGATGAGCTTCCCGGCCTGGCGGTCGAACCTGAGGGAGCGTTCCGACAGGTCGGTCGCGCCCAGGGTCAGCGCCCGGCGGAACCAGGCGAGGGGTCCCGACGATCCGCGCGACCAGACCACGAGGTCCTTGCGGAAGTCGAACCAGATCTCGAGCAACAGCACCACCATCAGATACCACGCGTACACGAAGCCGAACATCGCCATGGCGCTGCGGCGGTTCGGCGTCATGAAGATCTCGTACGCGCGCTCCGGGTGGCCGAGATGCGCGAGCAGGGGGAGCGGGGCAGCGATGAGGAACGCGAGGGCCGTCAGGAGCGAGAGCCGGTAGGTGGGCTGCACCTGGCGCACGTTGAAGACCCGCGCCAGCGACGCCAAGATGAACGCGCCAGCGACGAGGCCGGTGAGGTAGGGGTACACGACGACCAGGAGGCCCCAGTGCAGCTCCCACTCGTTCGGATATACGTACCCTTGCATGCCCCTCCCAGGCCGCCCGGGACGGCGGCGCGACCGCGACTACCGCACCTGCCCGTCCAGATTGGCGTAGAACACCTTCGGCTCGGTGTTGAGGTGCGGCTTCAGGACCTGGATCTCGTTGAAACGCCGGAAGCGGTCCAAGGGACTGCTGCGACGGTTGACCTCGCCGAAGATGCGTGCGCCCGTCGGGCACACCTCGACGCAGGCGGGCAGTAATCCCTGGGTGATCCGGTGGTAGCAGAACGTGCACTTCTGCGCGACACGCTTGACGGGATGGAGGAACCGGGCGCCGTACGGACATGCCTGGATGCAGTACCGGCAGCCGATACAGTAGTCCTCGTCCACCAGCACCACCCCGTCCTCCGTCTCGAACGTCGCCCCGACCGGGCAGACCTGGACGCAGGGAGGGTTCGCACAGTGGTTGCAGAGCTTCGGCACGAAGAACGTGCGCAACACGCCGGCGTCCGCCGTCTTCTCCGGGAACCCGTCGATGCCGCCATTCGGACTGTCCACCGCGGCTTCGCCGTCCGCCTGGATGACGTATCGCTCGACCCACGTGCGGAAGTGGTGCGGGTCGCGGGGCACGTTGTTCTCCGCCTTGCACGCGTCGGCGCAGCGCCCGCATCCGATGCACTTGTCAACGTCAATTCCCATCCCGTAGTAGTGGGTCCGCGGGTCGTAGCGCGCCGGGGCGGCCTGCGGCTGCTCCTGAGCCTCGCCGACTGCGACCCCGTCGAGCATGAGCGGCGCCACCGCCGCAGCACAGGCGACCAGAAAGGCGCGCCGGTCCGGACGGGGGCCCGGGCCCGCGCCCGGCGGGACGGCGCTGGTCGGCGACAGCTCGTCGGTCATGAGCGCGCCTCGGGCTGATGAGGGTAGTGACACTGCCAGCACATGTAGCCGGGGTTGTGCGTGAGCAGATCGATCCGGGGGATGTCGCGGGGGCTGCTGGCGTCCTGCGCATGACAGCGGCCGCAGAATTCGCGGGTCGTGGGCTTGGTCGGAAGCGCCGCCCGCGGCGAGACGCGGTGCCGTGCCTCCACCTGGTGACACTCCGTGCAGCTGAGCTGCGCGTGATAGGATACCGCCTTGGTCCGCGCGATCTGGCCGTGGCACGCCGCGCACGATTCCGGCGGGTGCGGCGGCGTGGGGTCGTGCGGATCGTGACAGCTGATGCACGGCCGCGGCGGATTGTGCAGCACCGGGTCTATCTGCGGAAAGCCGGTCGGCCGCGAAGGGTTGTAGCCGTGGCAGAGCGGGCAGTAGGTGCGGGTCCGCGGCGCGGGCGGCTTGTGCTCAAGCGGCGCGCTCACGTGCTCGGCCTGCGGCCCGTGGCACACCTCGCACGCCACGCCCCGGTGATACGACTTCGCCTTCTTGTCCGCAATCGGGATGTGGCACGGCTCGCATGCCTCGTGGCCGGCGTAGTGCGTCGGCAGGGCCATGATCGAGTCCACGGCCGCGGCGCGGTAGTGGCCGCGCTGTCCGAAGGTGGCCGGCACCAGCAGGCGCCGGGCCACCACCAGGCCGACCACCAACACCGCGAATACGACGGCCAGGCGCTTGACCTGCTGCGGCAGCGCACGCATCCGCCACCAGCGCACCAACCGTCCAGCCACGCTACGCCCCTTTCGTCACCGAACCAACGAATGAAGGCGGGATGCCATTGGACAACGCCACGCGGGGGGCCTCACGGGCCCCCCGGAAGCGCTTCAGGAGTTAATGCCTGCTGAACGTCTTGATATAGGTGACCAGCGACGCGATCTGCGCGGCCGTGAACCGCGTCTTGTACGCCACCATCATCGGCGGCTTCCCGTCCGCTATGACGCTGCGCAGCGCGCTGTCCGGCGTCGCAGCGAACGTGGCGGCGGCGAAATCCGGCAGGCGCGGCATCGAGCGCGCCATCGCCGGAGCCGGCGTACCCCTCGGCCCGTGACACGAGGCGCAACTCTTGGCGTAGAGCGATGCGGCATCCGCCGGCTGCTGGGCGCAGAGCGCACCCGCCGTCGCGATCGCGAACAGTGCCGTGAGGACCATCACCTTCGTCGTCATATGCACATACTCAGGTGTAGGGGGTGGGACTGTGCGCCGGGGCGCTCTGCGCCCCGGCGCAGTTGACACGATCGGACAGCGCACCCGACCCTCGGACTCGGGCGCTCGCGCCGCAAGAAGCCACGCAGCCACCCGACGGGAGGGGGCAACTTCCATGCCGCCCTATGGGAGTCCGCGACGCTCCTTTCTTCTTATGGACGGGCGCCCAGGGCTTGCCAACGCCGGTACATTGTAACGCGGGAGCCTGAGGCAGAATAGGTCAAGTTTGCGCCAGCCAATTGCGGCCGTGGTGGACATGAATATGCCGCTTGACGATCGCCTGGGTCCGAAGTTGCGCAACTGACGCAACTTGGCCAGTTTCCGGGACACGATGCCCCACACGAGTGCGCCACCCGATCCTGCTCTGGTTGCCGCCATCCTGGAGATGGCTGCGGACAGCATCATCTGCGTGAGCCCCGACGAGCACATCCTCTCCGTGAATCGGGGCGCACAGCAGATGTTCGGGTACGAGAGTGCCGAGCTCGTGGGGCAGCCCTTTTCGGTCCTCCTCCCCGAGGAGGAGCTGGCGCGGGGCGAGCTGGACTGGATGCGCCGCACCACCATCGCACAGGGGTCCATCCGCGACTACGAGACGCGGCGCAAGGCCAAGGACGGCCGCATCCTCGACGTGAGCCTCACCCGCACAGCCGTCTATGACGACACGGGCAACCTCATCGGCTACTCGGCGATCCTGCGGGACATCTCCGACCGCAAGCGCATCGAGCGGCAACTGCTGACGGCGGAGCGGCTGGCCACGGCCGGCCAGGTGGCGGCCGGCGTTGCGCACGAGATCGGCGCGCCGCTCACGGCCATCGCCGTGGCGGTGGACCACATGCTCCAGTCACGCTGCAACTTCTGCGGCGGTGGGGAAGAGATGCACGTCCTGCTGTCGCAGACCGATCGTATCGCGAAGCTGGCGCGCCGGCTGGTGAATCTGGCCAAGCCGGCGGGGCTGGTCTTCACACCGACACTGCTCAACGAGGTGGTCGAGCAGGCGACCAGTCTGGTCCAGCCGCAGCTGGGCCGGCACCGCATCCGGCTGGAGCTGGAGCTGGACCCCGACGTGCCGACGATCCACGCCGACGAGGCGCAGCTCCAGCAGGTGCTGATCAACTTGTTCCTCAACTCCCAGCGTGCGATGGCCGAGGCCGGCGGCAGGCTCCACGTCGCGACCCGCACCGTGTCGCCCGAGCTGGTCGAGATCGTGGTGTCAGACAGCGGGCCGGGGATTTCGGAGTCGGACCTGCCACACATCTTCACGCCCTTCTTCTCGCGGTCCGGAGGGACCGGGTTGGGCCTCGCGCTCGCGGCGCAGATCGTCAAGGCGCACCGCGGGACGATTGAAGCGGTCTCCGAGCCCGGCCACGGGGCTGCCTTCACCATCCGACTCCCGGCGTCGGCGAGCCATGACTGAGCCCGAAGCCGCGGAGCAGGCCGCCAAGCGGCGTGTCCTGGTGGTCGAAGACGACAGCGTCGTCCTCGGCCTGCTGACCAAGATCCTCGACGAGGCGGGCTACGAGGCCGTGGGTGCGCCGACCGGTGAGGCCGCCCTGGCCGAGCTGGACAAGCAACTCTTCGATGCGGTGCTGCTCGACTTGAACCTGCCGGGCGTCCAGGGGATGGACGTCCTCGCGGTCGGCCCGACCCTGCAGACCGACACGCCGTTCATCGTGATGACGGCGTTCGGCTCGGTGGACACTGCCGTCGAGGCCATGAAGCGCGGCGCATTCGACTACGTCAGCAAGCCGTTCCGCACCGAGGAGCTGCTGCTCACGCTGCGGCGCGCGAACGAGGAGACGGAGCTGCGGCGCGAGGTGGCCCGGCTGCGCCGCCAGGTGAAGACGGAGGGCCCGGGCGTCGAGATGGTCGGTCGCAGCCCGGCCATCGAGCGGGTGCGCGACCTGATCGCCCGCGTCGCGCCGAGCCGCGCCACCGTCCTCATCGCCGGAGACACCGGCACCGGCAAGGAGCTCGTCGCGCGCTCGATCCACGCCCTCAGCGGCCGGGCCGAGCGCTCGTTCGTGGCCGTGAACTGCTCGGCCATCCCGGAAACCCTGCTGGAGTCCGAGCTGTTCGGCCACGTGAAAGGCGCCTTCACCGGCGCGATCGCGAACAAGCGGGGCCTGATGGAGGAGTCGAGCGGCGGCACGCTGTTCCTCGACGAGATCGGCACCGTGTCCGCCAACATCCAGGTCAAGCTGCTGCGCGCGCTCCAGGAGCGCTCCATCATGCGCGTGGGGGGCCGCGAGCCGGTCCCCATCGACATACGGCTCATCGCCGCCACCAATCTCGACCTCGGGGAAGAGGTGCGCACGGGCCGATTCCGCGAAGACCTCTACTACCGGCTCAGCGTCTTCCCCATCCGCGTGCCTCCCCTCACCGAGCGCCGGGACGACATCCCGCTGCTCGCCGCGTACTTCCTGCGCCGCGCCGCGACCGAGCACGGGGTCACACCGCCGGCCATCCCGCCGACCACCATGCAGCGGCTGATGGAGTACGAGTGGCCGGGCAACGTCCGGGAACTCGAGAACTTCATCGAGCGCTCGGTGATCATGCACGCCGGCGCCAAGACCATCCCTTTCGACCCGGGCGAGGGGCTGTACCGCCGGCGCGAGCACGACCTGCTCAAGACGGCTCGCTCGGAACGCTGGAACCTGGACCGGCTGGAGCGCGAGTACATCCTCGCGGTCCTCGACGAGGTGACCGGACACCAGGGCCGCGCCGCCGAAGTGCTCGGCATCGACCGCCGCACCCTGTACCGGAAGCTGAAGCGCTACAGGGGCGAGCCCGAGGAAGGCGAGCCAGACGACCTGGGCGACGAGGAGCCTACGAGGATTGAGACGGGGTAGCCACGCGCGGCGCGCGCCGGCGCGGACACGTTGTCTCATGGAGTGCGACGGCCCCGGGCGAAACCGCCCGGGGCCGTCCTGTAAGTCGTTCCCTTCCAACGGGTTAGTAAACTGGTCCGGGTTCTGCAACCGCTGGTACGCGATGCGCAAGGATCGTTACCCGTGATCGAGTCCCTCCTCATTGCCGTCGATGCAGCGCCCTTTGCGGATCGGGTGGCTGGCTGGCTGCCCGATCTGGTGAGCGCGGGCGTCCGGCGCGCCACGCTCTTCCATGCTATCGAGGGTGTCGGCACGGAATGCGTCAAGGAGCTCGACACACTGCGGCCGCGGCTCGACCGGCTGGCCGTGCAGCTCTCGGCGCGGGAGGTGGAGGCGGACATCGCCCTGAAGCGCGGCGACCGCGTCCGCTGGCTCACCTCGCTGGCCGAGCTCCGGACCTGCCAGGTGCTGGTGCTGGGGGCCCACTGCTCGATCGCACCGGCGGGACGGGTCATCGGCTCCACGCTGCGGCTGCTGCTCGAGGAGTCGCACATTCCGCTGCTGATCATCACCGCAGCGTTCGACACTGCGGCGCCGCGGCTGTTCGAGCGGCCATACCTGCTGTCCGGCAGCCGCCAGCACGTGGCGCTCGAGGCCCGGGCCCGCGCGCTGGTGCCGGTCACGCTGCACTCGACGACCTTGGGCGCGGGCGAGACCATCCCGCCCGGCGCCTCCATGATTGTGACAGGGCCCGAACCGTCTGGTGACGCGTTCGAGCGCCTGATCGCCCAGAGCTCCTGCCCGGTGCTCGTCTTCCCGGCCCCTTCCCTTGCCGTCCATCCCGAGAAGGGCCCGAGCATCGTAACCCCTCCGTCGGAAGCATCGGGCGCCGCGCGCAAGGTCTAGGTCAGACCCTGACCTCAGCCGACCGTTCGGCGCCCGACTTCCGTTCCAGGTCGGGCGTTTTATTTCGGGGATGACGCGCGGCGAGCGCCGCGGTTACAGCGCCGACAGCTCCGCGAGGACCTCGGCGCCGTAGAAGAGCCTGATGTACTTGGCCTGGGTCGGGGTCAGCCGGCGGACCGCCCACGCCAGGTGGACGAAGTGCGGCTCTACCGGCGGCTTGACCGGGTGCATGCCCAGCTCTTCCGGCAGATGGTTGCCCTTGCGCGCGTTGCAGGTGGAGCACGCCGTCACCACGTTGGTCCACGCGTTGGTCCCGCCACGGGACAGGGGCACCAGGTGGTCTCGGGTGAGGCATTCCCGCGGCTTGAACTGCGCCTGCGGGCGCCCGCAGAATTGGCAGCGGTAGCCGTCGCGGGCGAACAGGAAGGTGTTGGTGACCTGGCGGCGGAAGCGCCGCGGCACGTGCACGAACTTGACGAGCCGGATGACCGCGGGCCTGGGGATGGCGAGCCGCGCCGAGCGCGCGACGCGCCCGGCGTCCGCCTCGACGATCTCCGCCTTGCCGTCGATGACGAGCCGCAGCGCCCGCCGCACCGGCACCATGGTGAGCGGTTCGAACGAGGCGTTCAATGCGAGGCAGCGCACCCGGAATACCCTCCGAGCCC
>Ga0153915_10005432_pt1 | contig 11853 bp, 9 predicted proteins | sample Opewatmetagenome_2_FD_107003 | JGI IMG/M metagenome (GOLD analysis project Ga0153915, IMG submission 107003) | Freshwater wetland microbial communities from Ohio, USA - Open water 3 Core 3 Depth 3 metaG | ecosystem: Environmental > Aquatic > Freshwater > Wetlands | place: USA: Ohio, Lake Erie...
ACGGCGGACGCAGCATAGAGCACGCCCAAGCCCTCGGGCCCGACCAGCAGAATATCGCGGGCGAACACGGGCAGCAGCGCGCGCACCGTGCCGAAAATGTTGGCGCCGAAATCCATGATCAGCAGTGGGAAAATAACCGGGTGGCGCCACACAAAGCGCAACCCCGCGCCGAGCGCGTTTAACGACACCATGCGCCAGCCGCCGCGCTCGGGAAGACGAGTGCGAATCAGCGCCAACGCGGCAAGCATGATAAGCCACGAGAACGCGTCCACCGCATAGCATAGCGCCGGTCCCGCGAATGCGAGCACCAGGCCGGCCACGGACGGGCCGGCGATCACGGCGATTTGCCGCTGCGAGCTGTGCATCGCCAGAGCGCGGGAGAGATCCTCTCGCGGCACGAGATTCGCGACGATGGCCTGGCGCGACGGCGCTTCCAGCGAACTGAACAGCGCGAGAAACATGGTCGCGACGTACAGCCTCAACGGCGTCGCGCCTCCCGCCAGCGTCAACAACGCGAGCGCGCCGGAAACGCCGAACAGGCTCGCCTGCGTGAGCATCATCAGCCGGCGCCGGTTCACGGCGTCGGCCAACAGCCCGCCAAAGAGCAGGATCGCAATCTGCGGCACCGCGCGGGCGAGACCGATGAGACCGATCTGCAACGGCGAATCGGTAAGCTCGTAGATCTGCCACGCCATCGCCACCGTGGTGAACTGGCTGCCGACGCTGGACAAGAGCAGCCCCGTCCAGAAAAGCCGAAAATCTCGGTGGCGCAGGGGCGACAGGAGCGTGGGTGTTTTTCCCGGTTGTGAAGTCATGGCACGATCGCCGGCTCAAACCCTTCGCGTGGAACCACGTCACGAAAGGCGGAAGGAGGAGGGATGAGGGATGAAAATTTCGGAGGTTACTCCTTCGACAAGACCACGTTCATTTCATCCTTCCGCCTTCATCCTTTCCATTCGTGGACCGCTCCGACGCCTCGATCATCTTTGACATGTCGGACAATAAAAGGCGCTCCTGTTGCCGATGGCGACCCGTTTGATGACGTTGGAGCAAACCCGGCATTTCTCTCCGTCTCGGTCGTAAACCCTCAGATGGTTTTGAAACTCGCCGCGCTTGTCGTCGGCGTCGCGGTAGTCGGAAAACGAGGTGCCGCACCAGCGGATCGCGTCGCGGAGCAAGTCGGGAATGTTTCCAGCCATCGCCGCAACCTGTTTTCGCGTCAAGCGATTGGCCCGCTTGGCCGGCCTGATGCCGCTCCGCGCAAGAATCTCGTTGGCGTAAATGTTGCCGAGTCCCGCGATGATCTGTTGATCGAGCAAAAGATCGCGAATGCGCCGCCCCGACGCTCGGGTGAACCCAAACAAATATTCGGCGGTGAGAGCTGGATCGAAGGGATCTAAGCCGAGACCGCGCAACTGCGGCAGTCGGGAACACTCGTCCCGGCGGGTAACCAATGATAGCCCGAAACGGCGCGGATCGTGATAGCGCAGCTCGGTGCCGTCATCCAAATCGGCCACGATATGGTCGTGCTTCCTGCGAGGGGCGCTTTTCCCGACGCAGATCAGCTTGCCGGACATGCCGAGATGGAAAACCCAGACGGCGTTTTCCGAAAACTGGAGCAAAACATACTTGGCCGTCCGAGTAATCGCTTCGATGCGCTTTCCGACCAGCCCCTTGAGCGCGCGCGCGTTCACCCGCACGCGCAGGCGCGGTTCCCGCACTCGCACGCGTGTGACGGTCCGCCCCAACAGATGCGGCCGCAAGCTACGGCAAACGGTCTCTACTTCAGGCAGTTCGGGCATGGGTCAAGTTTTTAGCGCGGATTTTTCATGGTCCCAGGCAAAACCACTTCACTGTGTCGATCGAGGGGTGAGCCTGGAGGAGCGAAGGCACATAGCCGAAGCGTTTCAATGGCGTCTCTGGCGCTCGGCACGGTGTTCGCATTCTTTCCAGACGTCCGCTCCATATACCCAGCTTGCAGGCCGCTACAAGGCACAGGCCCATGGCCTTCGCTCCGGAGGGCTCGCCCCTCGATCGGTGTCACCTGTGAATAATCTGGAGTAGCAATCAGCTCCCCGACACCAGCAGATGATTCGCGCAGGCGCCACGGGCGAGCTTGATGAATTCTTCGACGCTGAGTGTTTCGCCACGTCGCTTCGGGTTGATATCCTGAGCTTGCAGAAAACTATCAATCTCGCTGCGATCGCGTTTAATCAAGGAGGTCAACGCATTGCTCAGTGTTTTACGCCGCTGATTAAACGCCGCTCGGACCAGTCCGCGAAGCATGGGAAGCTCATCCGCGCCGGCCAGGGGCTCGGGAAAAAGCTCGATCTTCAACACCGTCGAGCGTACCTTTGGGCGGGGGAAAAAGGCTTCCGGTGACACCGATAATTTCTCCGTCACCCGCCCGTGCACCTGACACCACACCGAAAGCGTTCCATAGTCTTTGCTCCCCGGCCCGCTCGCCATGCGCTCGGCGACTTCCTTTTGCACCATCAACACCAGCGACGAGAAATGGTCGCGCGATTCGAACAGACGAAAGAGTACGGGGGTGGAGATGCTGTAAGGCAGATTGCCGACCAGCTTGATTTTATGTCTCGGCAGCAACTCGTCCAACGGCGCCGTCAAAATATCATCGTGCAAAAGATGGAACGAGGAATGCTCCGACAACGAGCTCCGTTTCAACCAATCGACGAGAGCGCCGTCCACCTCGACGGCCCAGACGTTGGCCCCAGACGCGATTAGCCGGCGCGTCAGAAAACCCAGGCCCGGACCGATCTCGAGAACTTCTTCCTGGGGCGACAAATCGACCAAGCGAACAATCGCATCGATCACGCGCTCGTGCACGAGGAAGTTTTGGCCCCGGCTTTTTTTGGGTCTGAGCTCGAGCTCCCGTAGCGCGGCGCGTACTTCTTCGTAAAGGGTTGTCATTCCCTCCTTAGAACCTTTGAACCTTGAACGTTGAACTTTTAAATCGCGTCAGAGTGTTAGATCGGCGTCGGCATTGAGCCGGAAATCGTCCCGCCGTCCGCGCTTGAGCCAGTGGGTGCCGGCCAGCGCGATCATCGCCCCGTTGTCGGTGCAGAACTTCGGCGCGGGAAAGAACACATCGAGTCCCTCCGCGTCGACTCTTTCTTTCATCAGCTCGCGCAGGCGGCTGTTAGCGGCCACGCCGCCGGATAACACGATGCGCCGAACGCCGCTGGCGGCGGCAGCCTTAACGGTCGGGGTGACCAGCATATCGACCACCGCCTCCTGAAAGCTTGCGGCGATGTCGGCGCGGCGGCTATCCCAATGCTCACGGCTCTGCGTCTTTAAGTAGTGCCACACCGCAGTCTTGATGCCGCTGAAGCTGAATTCATAAGGGCTCTTGCGAATCCGGGCGCGCGGAAAGCGGATCGCCTTTCGGTCGCCGCCTCTGGCCAGCTGATCGATGACTCGGCCGCCGGGATAACCGAGCCCCATCATCTTCGCGACCTTATCAAAAGCCTCGCCGGCGGCGTCGTCGCGCGTGCCGCCAAGATGAACGTAGTTGCCGACATCCTTCACGCAATAAAGCAAGGTGTGACCGCCGGAAGCGAGCAGAGCGATGTAGGGGAACGGGACTTCATGTTCGAGGTGAATCGCCAGCAGGTGGGCTTCGAGGTGATTGACGCCGACGTAAGGAATCCCCGTGCGAAACGAAATACCTTTGACCAGCGATAATCCGACCAGCAGCGACCCGACGAGACCTGGCCCGTAGGTCACCGCGATGCCGTCGAGTTCGCCGAGCGCAATGCCGGCCGTCTTCAAAGCGCCGTCGACGATGGGCAGAATATTTTGGATATGCTGGCGCGACGCCAGCTCCGGCACCACGCCGCCGTAGGGGCCGTGCACTTCATCCTGCGATGAAACGGTGTTGGCCAGGATCGCGCGGCCGTCGCGCAGGACCGCGGCCGCGGTATCATCGCAGGAAGTTTCGACGCCGAGAACTAACATGGAATGAAGTGCTCAACGCGAGGCGGGCTGGTCTTCTCCCTGGAGGCGGGAGATCGCTTCCGCGGCGGTGCGGTTGCCGGAGTTCAAGCGCAGCGCCTGGGCGTAGCTCGCTTCCGCCTGTTGCATCATCCCCAGCGCGCGGTAGTTCTCGCCGCGCAGCGCATGGACCTCGGCGAGCCAGAAAGGCTCCTTGTTCAAACGTGATTCTGCGACGTCGAGAAAATTAAGCGACTCTTTATAGCGCCCCAAACGGTGTTGCGCCTTGGCGAGGTAGAAGTAACCGTAGGCATTGGTCGAATCGATAACGATGGTTTTCTCCAAGCGGGTTAATGCCTTCTGCGGGTCGCCGGCGGCGAGGAGCTTTCGCCCCTCTTCGGTCAGCCTGAGCGACGCGGCGCGTTGGGGCGCCGTCGCGGGCGTAATCTTGGCGAGCAGCGAGCTATCGTCGGGGAGGGGCGGGGCGAAGGACTCGGAGGCGGCGCGCCCTTCGCCGGCGCCGCCGTCCCGCGATGCCTCCTTCGCGCCCGGCCCAGAGGAGGGATGCCGTGATTTTAAATCCTGTTCCCGGATTATTGCTTCTTGAGGCAAGGGCTTTTTCGAAATTTCCGGCGCGGGCGGCGCCACGGAAGGCGACTGGGGAGCGCGTGAAATCGCCGGCGTGGTACTGGAAGGCGCAACCGGAGGACGGTACAGCGGTCGCGGCGCGCAGCTCGCTGCAACCAGCATGGCTGCGGCAACGACAACGATCTTGAGTGGTCGCCCGGCAAAAAGCTTCACAGCACAGAGTGGTTTCTTCAATTCAACCTCGGAACTTGCGCCGCCGGCCCGGGGTGCAACGGACAGGTACCGGTGGGCTCATCGCCTTCGGGAAACGCCTCGCGCAGCACGTAGGAGCAGTTGGGCGTTGCCAACTGGCCGCTCACCGGATCGATATCGACGATTTTGATGCCGGGCGGCGCAACGAAATCCGTCACCGGCGTACCGGCCGTGGCGCGCTTCATGAATTCGGTCCAGATCGGCAGCGCCGCCTGGGCGCCGGACAGGCCGAGCTTGCTCTGGCCGTCGAACCCGACCCACACGACGGCCAGAAGATCCGGCGTGTAACCGACGAACCAGGCGTCTTTGAAGTCGTTGGTGGTGCCGGTTTTGCCGGCCGCTGGCCGGGTGAAACCCCACTTGCGCGCGAACTCGCCGGTGCCGCGGTCGAGAACGCCCTTGAGCAAATAATTCATCATGAACGCCATCTGGGGCGACAATACCTTTTCCACGCGCACGTCACGTTTTTCCAACACCCGCCCGTTGACATCCATCACCTGCTTGACGGCCAAGGGACGGGTGCGCACGCCGTTGTTCGCCAGCGTCGCGAACGCCACCGCCACTTCCAACGGGGTCACCTCCGCCGCGCCCAAAGAGAGAGACGGTACCGCCGGCAGCGGGCTTTGAATGCCCAAACGGTGCGCGAGATCGCCTATCCGCCGGATGCCGACGTCCCGCGCCAAGCGCGCAGTGGCGGAATTCATCGATTTCTCCAGCGCGCGCCGGAAGGTCACCGCGCCGAAGTACTCATCGTTGTAATTGCTCGGCTGCCATTCCTGCCCGTCGTAGCTCCAGGTGAACGGAGAATCTTCGAGCATCGTCACCGGCGTAAACTTCTTGCCGCCTTCTGCGCTGGACATGAGCGCCGCGAGATAGACAAAGGGCTTGAAGACCGAACCCGGCTGGCGCTTCGATTGAAATACTCGATTGAATTGAGACTTCTGATAACTGCGCCCTCCCACCATCGCCTTGATTTCTCCCGTCTGCGGCCGGAGCACGATTATCGCGCCTTCCAGATGGTCGCCTTCCGCTTTGCGGCGCAGCCCCGCGTAGGTTTCCTCGAGCTTCTTGAGGCCTTCGGCGAGCGATCGCTCGGCGATCCGCTGCAAATGCAAATCCAAACTAGTGAAGATCCCCAGCCCCTCGTCGGTCAGCTCATCGTTGGAGTAAATTTCCGCCAGCTCGCGGCGCAGAAAGTCCACGTAAAAAGGGGCGTCGTTCGTAACTTTGATCAGTTCGCGGCGTGGCAGAGCTTCGCGCAACGCGCTGTCGTACTGCGCGCGGGTAATCACCCGGTCATCGAGCAGCTTGGCCAGCACCACGTTGCGCCGCTTGGTCGCGTCATCGACGCTGCGGTAGGGAGAGAGCCGGTTCGGCGCGCGGATCAGCCCGGCGATCAGCGCCGTCTCCCCCACTGTGAGATCGGCCATCGGTTTGGAAAAATAGAACTGCGCGGCCTCCCAGACACCGAAGATGCCCTGGGAGCCCTTTTGCCCCAGGTAAATTTCGTTGAGGTAATTTTCCAGGATTTCATCCTTGGAGTATTTTCGTTCGGCGATCAGCGCCATGATGGCTTCTTTGGCCTTCCGGCTGAGGCTCCGTTCGTCGCTCAGGAAAAAATTCTTCATCAACTGCTGGGTCAGCGTGCTGCCGCCTTGCACGACGCCGCCGCTGCGCAGATTGACCCACACGGCTCGCAATAACGCCACCGGATCGATTCCGTAGTGATGATAGAAGCGTTCGTCCTCGATGGCTAAGACTGCCTTGGTCAGTAGTGGGGGCACTTCGGATAATCTGACGACGCGGCGCTCCTGCCAAATGCGGTCGTAAAGCCCGGTCACGAGTTCCGGTTCGAGCTCCAGGGAAAATATCTCCTCGCCGCTGACGCCGTTTTCAATTCTGCTGATCACCGTCCCTTGCAGCGAAATCCGCACGGGAAATCCCTTGAAGGGCTCGGTCGGATAGACAAAATCGCGCAGGTAGATCTCTAAAAGACCGGCCGGCTTTTGATAACGGTATTCCCCTTTGCTTTTGGGCATCGCCTGCGTGCGGTGATAGCCCAGCCGCCGGAGTTTTTCCCAGACATCGTCGAGCTGGAGATTGATACCGACGTAGAGGAGATAACTATCGGAGTAGATCTTGGACGGTAAAGGCCATTTCTTGCCTTCAAACTTAGCGGCAACCGTTTCTTCCAGACGCTTGAGATACCAACCCCCGAACACCAGACCGCTTGAAGTAATCAGAAGCAAAACGGTAAGCGAAATGCTAAAGAATCGGAGTTTGGGCCCTTTCAAAATAAATGCTCCAACGGGGATTTTATCTTCGCGCAGTTCTCCGGCAAAAGCAACGAAGGCCGGGTGCTGTCACCCGGCCCTCTTATTGATTTGATAGGATAACTTAAGCGAGCCGATCAACGCTGCGGCTTGAGCGCCAGAAAGAGCGTGCTGTCGCCCCGCCGTACCAGGAACAAGACTCCCCTGCCCTTGCGAATCGCAGCAACGGCCTTTTTGTATTCATCGAGGTTGCGGACTAGCTTGCGGTCGACTTCCACGATGACGTCCCCGCGGCGAATCCCGGCCTCGTCCGCGGCGCTGCCCGGCTCTACGGCCGTTACCACGACGCCTTCAGATTTGTCGAGACCGAGGCTCTCGGCCATCTGCGGCGTCAATCGCTGCACCGTGAGGCCCAGCTCTCCCTTCTCCGGCACCGACGCCACGACCTCCTCATCCTTGAGCTCGCCCACGCTCACCGTCAGCGTGATTTCTTTTTTGTCGCGTAAGACTTTCATCCTCGCCCGCCTATCCACCGGCGTGCGCGCCACGATGATCGGCAGGTCGCTTGAGTCTTTCACTTCCTTACCGTCGAACTCGATGATGACATCACCGACCTTGACCCCGGCCTTGTCCGCCGGTCCGTCCTTTGTAACGTTAGCAACCAATGCCCCATTGCCCTTGTCCATGCCGAGGCTCTCGGCGATTTCCGGCGTCACCTTCTGAATCAGCACGCCCAAAAAGCCCCGCGTCACCTTGCCTTTGCCGCGCAGTTGCGGCAGCACTTCCTTGACCAGATTGATGGGAATGGCGAAGCCAATACCCATGTTACCGCCGGTGCGGCTGAAAATGGCGGTGTTGATGCCGATCACCTCGCCGCGCAGGTTGATGAGCGGCCCACCCGAATTACCCGGATTGATCGAGGCGTCGGTTTGAACGAAGTTATCATAGGGTCCTTGGCCGATGTGCCGCCCTTTGGCGCTGACAATTCCCGACGTCACCGTGCTATCCAATCCGAAAGGATTGCCGATGGCCACGACCCATTCGCCCACCTCGAGGCGATCCGAATCGCCAAGGGTTGCAGCCGGAAGGTTGGTTTTGGCGTTGATCTTGATCACCGCGATGTCGGTCTTCGAATCCCGGCCTATCACTTTGGCCTCATATTCTTGATCATCGGCAGCCAATTTGACGACGATTTTTTGCGCGTTTTCGACGACATGGTTATTCGTCAAGATCGATCCGTCACCATCTATAATAAAGCCGGAGCCCAAGCTGCGCTGACGCTGCGGACCGCGCGGCGCGGGGCCGCCAAAAAAGCGCCGCCAAAAATCATTGAACGGATCCTCATCGCCAAAGGGACTGCTGAATTCTTGGGAGCCGCGCCCTTCGCTCACCTGGGTGGTGGAGATATTGACCACGACCGGCTTTAACTTTTTCGCCAGGGTGACAAAGTCCGGCAACTGATTAGGCAGAGAGTCGGCGTTGCCGGCTTCCCCCATCAGGTTCACGGCGCGGCTCGGCGCGAGCCAGTCTAGGCTGCCGCTGATGCCGAGCCCTACCACGAGGGAGACCAAGGCGACCAAGATGACTCCCTTGAAGCTGACGTCGCCGCCCCAGATGCTTTTCAAATTCATCAATTGCTCCTGCTTTTTTTCACCGCTTCGACATACCTCATGCGCAGGTCGAAAAGAATATCCTCCAATAGCCGTTCTTCACTTGAGTTCAGATTTCCTTTGGTTTTTTCCTGCAACATGCCGAGGATATCGACCATTTGCTTGGCTGCCGGGATATCGGTCTCGACTTTCCCACTTAAAGGGCTGGCGATCTCCCCCAATTGCATCAAGGCCTGCGTGCTGAGACTAATCACGAAGGTTGAAAAGTTTATTTCCGGCAAGAGGTCCTGCCGAGATTGTTCCCCGCTCTGGAAATGCGAACCGCCCTCTTTCGTTTCGTGTGCCGTCCCTGCGGCGGTCGCGCCAGTGTTTTCACGTGCCTCGCCGGTATCGGGCGAAAAACGCCGGCGATCTTGCACGGTAAATCCTTTGCCTTCCCGTTTTTCTTCCTCTCCACCCATATGGCCGCTCCCAATTAGAGAAAAAAAGCCTGGAAAGGGTTCCCGCCCGCAAGCCGGGCGGATTTCCAGGCGTCCATCGAACAACTCTACTTAATGAAGCAGGGCACCAGCGGTCGTATTACCTCTTCTGAGACGCTCTCCCTCCGTAACGTGGAAGGTAAGAACTCAGCTCAAACTGTAATCCCTGCTCCCAACCTTGTCAAGATAGCGACTTCCGGCAGTTTCTCGATCTCTCGAATCACATCCGCTGGGTAGAGCGCGGTCAAGCATTTGTGATGGGAACAACTTTTCATCCCCGAAACCTCGCACGGAGAGCATTCGACATTTCGCGTTAAGACCGTAACCCTCTCTCCGATCGGCGCCCACTCAAGAGCATCCGAGGGTCCGAACAGTGCAACGGCGCGCACGCCGACCGCGGCGGCAAGATGCGTGATGCCGCTGTCGTTGCCGAGATAGAGGTCACTGCGTGCGAGCAAGGCCGCCACCTGGGCGAGATTCAAGTCGCGCGCTCTCTTGCAGCAATCCGAAAGAGTATCGAAACCCCCGCGCGCTTCTTCAACCGGTCCGGTGAGTACGACCGCCGCGCCCTGAGTCGCGCGCCGCCACCACTCCGCGACGGCGCGAAAAAAATGGATTGGCCAGTTCTTTTCCGCGGCGCCGCTGCCCGGTGCCAGGGTAAGAACCGCCTTGCCTGCGAGTGAGTTCCGCCGCCAAAATTGTTCGCACCACTGAACGGCGTGCGGCCGCGGCGTGATGGCCGGCAGGGATGGTTTTCGGTTCGGCGTGGCAAGACAGGCGGGATAATAGTCCCGTTGATGCATCTTTTGATCCTTGGGACGAAAAGGAAAAATGCGCGCCCGCCCCTGGGATACTGACTCCAGTTGCCGGACGAACTCGCTCGCCTGACTTCCCATCCACGAATAGACTGCCGCGTAGGACGCAAAGAAGTTGCGCACCCCCTCTTCGTCCTGAGCCCCTGCAACGAACAGCCGGCGAATCTCGTAGCGCTCCAGAGAGAAAACCCTGATCGCCGGCGGTGCCAAATCCGCAAACTCGGTCCGCGCCAGCAGATCGACGCAAGCGTCTTCGCCGAGGGTGCGCAAGGCAGGCAGGAAACAGATGAAGTCACCGAGGGCACCCGGAAAAATCACCAATACTCGTCGTCTTTGTGGCGCGTCGGACATGACTTGCGTTATCCGTTTCGTTGACTTTGGCAGGTCAAAAATATAGCATGAGCGTAGAGTCAATTCGAATCTCACTCCCGATCAAGAGAAACGAGTAACCCCTTGGCAACCCTGAACGGTGCGCGATCCGTTTTGGACCTCATCGGTTCCACTCCCGTCGTCAAACTGAGAACTCTTACCGGCAAAAACGACGCCGAGGTGTGGGCGAAAATGGAATCGTTCAATCCGGGGGGCTCGGTCAAAGACCGCATCTGCCTCAACATGATCGAAACCGCGGAGCGGGAGGGCAAGCTCAAGCCCGGCGCGACGATCGTGGAACCCACCAGCGGCAACACCGGCATCGGCCTCGCCATGATCGCGGCAGTGAAGGGCTACCGGTTGATCCTGACCATGCCGGATACCATGAGCGAAGAACGACGCAGTTTGCTGTCCGCCTATGGCGCCCATTTGATCCTCACGCCGGACACCAAGGGTATGGGCGGAGCGATCCACAAGGCCGAGGCGCTGCTGCAAGAGCATGGCGACTATTTCATGCCGCAGCAGTTCGATAACCCCGCCAACCCCGACATGCACCGCAAGACCACCGCCGTGGAGCTACTGAAACAATTCAAGCGCATTGACGCCTTCGTCGCCGGCGTCGGTACCGGCGGCACGATTACCGGCGTCGGCGAAATCTTAAAAGAAGAAATGAAAAATACCCGCGTCTGCGCCGTGGAGCCGGCAGCGTCGCCGGTGATCTCCGGGGGCGAGCCCGGTTATCACAAGATTCAAGGCATCGGCGCCGGCTTTATCCCCGCGGTGCTCAACCGGCAAATTTTAGATGAGATCATCACGGTGAGCGACGAAGAGGCGACGCTTCACACCCACCGCCTAGCCGCCGAGGAGGGTCTGCTGGTCGGCATCTCTTCGGGGGCCGCCTGCGCCGCCGCGTTGAAAGTGGCCAAGGCCTTGGGTAAAGGCCAGGTAGTCGTCACCATCTTCGCCGACAAAGGCGAACATTATCTAAGCACGGACCTGTTCAACGGTAAGCGATGGACCCAAAGCTCGCCAACCTGAACGGCCTCCTGCGGCAAACCAGTGGCGTGCTGGTCGCCTTTTCTGCCGGCGTCGATTCCACTTTTCTACTCAAGGTCGCGCACATGGTTTTAGGCGAGCGAGCTGTCGCCCTGACCGCTTCCTCTCCGACCGCGCCGCCGGGGGAACTCGAAGCCGCAAAAGCCTTTGTGGCGAATCTGGGATGCCGCCACGTCGTTGTGGATTCCCACGAACTCGCTAATCCGTCTTTCCATCAGAATCCGGTCAATCGCTGTTTTTTCTGCAAAGATGAACTCTACCGAATTTGCCGCGAGCAAGCGGACCGGATAGGGATCGGCGCTATCGTGGACGGCACTAACCTGGACGATTTGAGAGATCACCGCCCCGGTCTCAAGGCAGCGAAGGAATGGGGGGTCCGGCATCCATTAGTCGAAGCGGAAATGACCAAGGACGACATCCGCCGCCACAGCCGCGAGCTCGGTCTGCCGACCTGGGA
>Ga0153915_10005433_pt1 | contig 11851 bp, 11 predicted proteins | sample Opewatmetagenome_2_FD_107003 | JGI IMG/M metagenome (GOLD analysis project Ga0153915, IMG submission 107003) | Freshwater wetland microbial communities from Ohio, USA - Open water 3 Core 3 Depth 3 metaG | ecosystem: Environmental > Aquatic > Freshwater > Wetlands | place: USA: Ohio, Lake Erie...
GCTTTCGTTCATCGCCGGTTTTGGCATTAAGGGTCTGCCGCTTATGATATTCAATAGTGTGCTTTGTATCATTGCATCAGTAGTCCAGGCCGCGGTATTCTGCTTATTGGCGACGATCTATTTTGCTTTTGCAGTTGCTCATGAAGAGCAATAAATATACAGGTTTTTAAAAAACGGAGGTGTTAAATGGATTATAAAGCAATACTTGCAATAGGGTTGCCGCTCGGGCTCGGCATAGTAGGATTTGGTTCTGCGATAGCGCTGGGCAAGGCAGTGGCCGCGGCGATGGATGCGACCGGCAGACAGCCGGAAGCGTCAACCAAGATTCTGATAACCATGGCGACGGGTTGCGCATTCATAGAAGCGTTGACGATATACGCGCTCGTTTTCGTTTTCGGATTAGCCGGGAAAATATAGTAAATGTCGGAACTCCTCAAACTTTTAAGCACAAGCCAGATAGTTGCGCAGATAGTAAGCTTTCTTATTCTTCTATTTGTGCTGCGTATCTTTGTGTGGAAAAAATTCCTGAATATTCTAGATTCGAGAAAGGAAAGGATATCGGCGGAGTTGCGTACCATCAGCGACACGCAGGCCCAAGCCTCGCGGCTCAAGGCCGAGTATGAAACGGCTCTGTCAAGGATGGAGGAGGATGCACATGCCCGCATCCAGACAGCAGTGTCCGAAGGCCGGAAGATGGCCTCTGCCATAAAGAACGAAGCCGAGCGTGAAGCCGACAGAATAATATACGCTGCCAAGAACACTATCAAGGAAGAAGTGGCGCAGGCCAAAAGCGAACTGAAGAAAGAGATGGTCGATCTTGCCATCGGGGCCGCGGAGAAGGTGATCGAGGATAGGTTGACGGAAGATCAGGACAGAAAAATAGTCGAAGAATTCCTGAATAAGGTAAATAAATAGATGAATACGGCAAGCGTATATGCGGAAGGATTTTTACAGTATGCAAAAGAGAGCATAGGATTCGATCGTGCCATGGAGGAGCTTGCGGCAGTTAGAGGCGTCTTTCGTAATAATCCTGACCTGATGGATCTATTAAGAAACCCGGTTATAAAGAATAGCGAAAAAACAGGCGTGATAGACACGGTATTTTCATCACGTATTTCCGAAGAGACCCGTAATTTTCTTAAGTTGCTTCTTGATAAAGGTAGGCTGGACATATTCTTTAATATTGCCGAATATGCCAGGATAAAATATTCACATCCGGATGAGATAGCGGGGGTAGTTGACACAAGTTATATACTCGATGTAGGCCAGGTCGAACGCATAAAAGAGGTTCTGGAAAAGAGATTCGGCAAGAAATTACATCTATATTTTAATCTGGCTCCGGATCTTTTAGGCGGGATCCGGGCTACTGTCGGGAATATTGTGATCGATGCTTCGGTAAAGAGGCGTCTTGAAGACTTAAAGGAAAAGCTTGAAGCTGTGGGGACATATTGATATGGATATAAGGCCCGAAGAGATATCGGCAGTAATTAAAGACGAGCTTTTAAAATACAAAACGAGGCTTAGGACAGAGTCTGTTGGGACCGTCCTTCAGGTAGGGGACGGTATAGCGATAATATACGGACTTGACGATGCCGTAGCGGGGGAGCTCATAAAATTTCCCGATGATACATTAGGGATGGTCTTTAACCTGGAAAAAGAGAGCGTCGGTGTCGTTATATTCGGCGACGAGAAGAATATTAAGGAAGGCGACGTAGTTAAAAGGACTTACAGCGTTGCGGAGATACCTGTCGGTGAAGCTATTGTGGGCAGGGTCGTGAATCCTTTCGGCAAGCCCATTGATAACAAGGGGGCTATCGCTTTTCACAAGAAACGTCCACTCGAAGCCAAGGCCCAAGGTGTTGTCGAGCGTCAACCGGTCAAAGAGCCTCTTCTGACCGGCATAAAACCGATTGATTCGATGATACCGATAGGCCGGGGCCAGCGTGAGCTTATAATAGGCGACAGGCAGACAGGTAAGACGGCGTTGGTAATAGATACCATACTTAACCAAAAAGGCAAGGGTGTCTATTGTATCTATGCCGCCATCGGCCAGAAAATGTCTAACATCGTAGCTGTATCGGAGATACTCGAAAAATACGACGCAATGAAGTATACCACCATAGTCAGCGCGTCATCGCGCGCACCGGCTTCGACCCAATATCTTGCACCGTTTGCGGCCTGTGCCATAGGCGAGGAGTTTATGTACTCCGACAAGCACGCGCTTGTAATATATGACGACCTGACCAAACATGCTCAGGCCTATAGACAATTGTCTCTGCTTTTAAGGCGTCCGCCTGGCAGGGAAGCGTATCCCGGAGATATATTTTATCTGCATGCCAGGCTTCTGGAGCGTGCCGCAAAACTTAATGACGAATTGGGCGGAGGATCTCTTACCGCCATACCGATAATCGAGACGCAGGCGGGTGATATTACAAGTTACATTCCGACGAACGTGATTTCGATAACGGACGGCCAAATATATCTCGAGACGGACCTTTTCTACGCCGGTGTGAAACCCGCGATCAATGTGGGGCTTTCTGTGTCAAGAGTGGGCGGGAATGCACAGGCTAAGATAATGAAGCAGGTAGCAGGAATGTTGCGGCTAAACCTGGCGCAGTACAGGGAACTGTCCGCTTTTGTTCAGTTCGGGGCTGAGCTGGATGCTGCGACGCAGGCCGACCTCAATCGCGGCGAACGCATGGTCGAAGTGCTTAAACAGAAGCAGCTGGAGCCGCTCTCACTCGCGAAAGAGATTTTGATAATCTACGCCGGGACAAAAGGGTTTCTCGACGATCTCCCAACCGCTTCCATAGGAAATTTCGAGGTCGAATTATATAAATACATGGACAGCAATCATCCCACAATTGCACTTGATATAGAATCTAAGCGCGAAATGACAAGTGAATTATCTAATAAGCTCGACAACGCACTCAGGCTATTTAAGGATGAATTTAAAAAGAAATATAAGCTATGATCCAGTCGCTCCCGACCATAAAAAGACGCATACGCAGTATAGATAATACGCGCAAGATCACCCACGCTATGGAGATGGTTTCCGCAGCGAAACTAGGGCGCGTAAAAAACACCCTATTTTCCTCGGCGCCGTTCTTTACGAAACTGGAGTATGTGCTCTATGATTTTCTTGAAAATAATGAAGGCGTTTCTCACCCTTTCCTCCGGACCCGTAGCCCGGCAAAGAATATCGCTATTTGTATTATTGCTTCCGACACCGGGCTCTGCGGCACATACAACCATAATGTTTTCAATAGGGCGGATGAATTCATCGCCTCTCTTAGCGATAAGAACGTCAAGCTTGTAATTGTGGGCAAGGAGGCCCAAAATTATTTTAAGGACAAAGGATATGAGGTAATCGAAAGCTTTACTGAGATTCACGGACGGTACACCGATAAATTATCCGCGAAATTATGTACTTGTCTCGAGAATATTTATTTAAATGGTATTGCCGATGAAGTACACATCGTATATTCGCATTTCGATAATATGCTAAGGCATCGCCCGGTGGTGGATAAGTTCTTGAATATCAAGGTAAATAAAAAAAACAGTATGGATTATATAACAGAGCCGTCGGCAAACGAGCTCGCCGGCAGGCTTATAAATACGTATTTGTCGGAAGTGATCCGCATGATACTATTATATACACTTACGTCGGAACACGCCGCCAGGATGATAGCGATGCGCTCGGCATCCGATAATGCAGACGATATATTATCGGAATTAATTCTATTTCGTAATAAGGTGAGACAGGCGGCTATTACAAAAGAAGTGATAGAGGCCGCGTCTGTCAGAGAGGCCCTGGAGGAATAGCATGGCTTATGGCAAGGTAGTTCAGGTAATAGGCCCGGTGGTGGATATCGAATTCCCCGAGGGTCAGGCGCCTAATATATATAACGCAGTGAAGATAGAAGACGGCGAAAAGAAGATAAATATTACCCTTGAGGTGGAGCAGTTAACGGGGAATTACACCGCCCGATGCATAGCGCTTGGGCCCACCGACGGTATATCGCGCGGAATGAAAGCCATCGACCTCGGATCGCCCATAACCGTTCCGGTCGGTGAGCAGACGATAGGCAGGATATTCAATCTTCTTGGAGAGCCGATCGATGGAAAAGGACGGATAGATGATGCCGGCAAGAGAGCGCCTATACATAGAGTGCCTCCGACATTCCAGGAACAGATTCCCGTCTCTAAGATGCTCGAAACGGGGTTGAAGGTCATAGACCTTATAGCGCCGTATCCGAAAGGCGGCAAGATCGGATTGTTCGGCGGCGCGGGAGTCGGCAAGACCGTTATAGTGATGGAACTGATGAGAAACATTGCGGTACAGCACGGCGGCGTCTCGATATTCGGCGGGGTCGGTGAGAGGACGAGGGAAGGCAACGAATTATGGCTCGAGCTGAATAAATCCGGGGTCATAAATAAAACTGCTCTTGTCTTCGGAGAAATGGGAGAGCCGCCGGGCGCACGGTTCAGGGTTGGGTTTTCGGCGCTTACGATGGCAGAGTATTTCCGCGACGAAGAAGGTAAAGACGTTCTTCTCTTCATCGACAACATATACAGGTTTGTTCAGGCGGGCTCAGAAGTCTCTACGCTTCTCGGAAGGATGCCGTCGGCTGTCGGTTATCAGCCGAGCCTCGCTACCGAGATGGCGCAGCTGCAGGAACGGATAGTCTCGACCAGGCGCGGCTCGATCACGTCGGTCCAGGCTGTCTACGTGCCGGCCGACGACCTGACCGATCCGGCGCCGGCGACCACATTCTCGCATCTGGATGCCCGCATGGTGCTTTCACGGCAGATATCCGAGCTCGGCATATATCCGGCTGTCGATCCGCTAGATTCGACATCGCGCATACTGGATCCGAATATAGTCGGCGACGAACATTACGCTACGGCAGTAGGTGTTCAGAAAATGCTTCAGAGATACAAGGACCTTAAGGACATCATAGCTATACTTGGGATCGAAGAATTATCGCCGGAGGATAAGGTTGTAGTAAACAGGGCCAGAAAGATACAAAAGTTTTTTTCTCAGCCGTTCTTTGTAGCCGAAGCGTTTACAGGAATAAAAGGCCGGTATGTCAAACGTGAAGATACCATAAAAGGTTTTCGCATGATCCTGGAAGGTAAATTGGATAATATTTCGGAGCAGGCGTTCTATATGGTAGGCACAGCGGAAGAAGCCATAGAGAAGGATCGTCAGCTGAAGAAGACGGAAGCGAAGGCTTAACGATGGAGAGAACGTTTGATATAAGTATCATGACCGCTCAGGCGGTTATATATTCCGGCAAGGTAGTATCTTTAATAGCGCCTTCCGTGGACGGATACCTGGGTATATTGGCAGACCATGCCGGCCTTGTATCTATTTTGAAGTCTGGAAAAATAACGCTTAAGGATGCGTTTGGTAAGTCGGTGATATTTGACGTTAATGGAGAAGGTTTTCTTCACGTATTAAAAAATTGCGTGACTATCCTGTTTCCCGGTGATAGCGTCAGGTCGGCTATTTCTGCGTAGGATATTATTAATTATGTCAAATAGATTAAAGGATAATATAACTCGATTAATTGTTTTATTAATCGGCAAACTCAAGAAAGGAGAGTAAGTAGATGTTTGGTACTATTCAAGCAACGTTGTTCGAAATTATATCTATATGGGGTGTTCTTCTTATAGCTATTCTCGGTCTGGGATATGCATTTTTATTAAAAACCCAGATCATGAAATATGATAAGGGAACTAAGGAGATGCAGGATGTCTGGAAGGGGATACGCGTGGGCGCAGATGCCTATCTCGGCAGGCAGTTGAAAAGTATATTGCCGATAATATTTACCCTTACAGTCATATTATTTCTGTCTGTATACGTGATACCGCCGAGCGAAGAGGCTTTGAAACGTTTTAGCAATCTTACCCCGGATAATGTCAGATTGCTGGTCGGGCTAGGCCGCGCGATAGCGTTTATCATGGGCGCGTTTTTTTCGCTTATCGTAGGACAATTTGGCATGCGCATGGCTGTCGAAGGAAACGTACGTGTAGCAAGTGCATCCAGGAGAAGCTTCGCAGAGGCGCTTAAGATAGCTTACCGTACAGGCACGATCACCGGTATGCTGACAGACGGCCTTGGGCTTTTTGGCGGAACACTCATATTCATCATATTCGGCATAGCTTCTCCCGATGTTCTGCTCGGCTTCGGTTTTGGCGGGACACTCCTTGCCTTATTCATGCGTGTCGGCGGTGGAATATATACAAAAGCCGCGGACGTAGGAGCGGATCTTGTCGGTAAAGTAGAGAAGAATATTCCGGAAGATGATCCGAGAAACGCGGCTGTCATAGCCGATCTCGTAGGAGACAACGTCGGGGATTGCGCCGGTATGGCCGCCGACATCTTTGAGTCTTATGAAGTTACTATCGTTTCGGGACTGATCTTAGGTTTAGCGCTTGTTTCTATTACATCGGAAATAAAGTGGATAATATTTCCGCTTCTTGTGCGCGGAATAGGTGTGCTTTCCTCTACTATAGGGACATACCTGGTGAAGGGCAAAAAGGATGGTAAAAACAGTGATGCTTTCGCAAGCATAAACCGCGGATTTTACGCATCGGCCGCTATTTCGATGGCGGCATTTCTGGGAGTTGCCGTATTCTACATGCATGAGATGAGGGCGTTCTTCTCGGTTGGAGTAGGAATATTGCTGGCTATCGCGATCGACGAAATAACCAAATATTTTACCCATACTGAACATTCTCCGGTAAAAGAAATAGCCCATAGTTCAAAGACCGGTTCAGCCACACTGATTTTACGGGGGCTTGCCCTGGGATTTGAATCATCCGCATGGCAATTTATCGTTATAGCCATAACTATTTTTGCGGCTACAGTTATATATTGGGGACAGCCTGTGGTTTATGTGCTTTACGGCGTCGCCATGACAGGTATTGGCATGCTTACATTGACCGGAAACAACGTAGCTATGGACTCATTCGGCCCTATTGCGGATAACGCAAACGGGATAGGCGAGATGGCGCATTTGGAACCCAAGGCGCGCCAGATCATGGCTGATCTCGACGCTGTTGGGAACACGACAAAGGCTATAACAAAAGGTGTGGCTATTGGATCTGCCGTTATCGCAGCCGTGTCGCTCTTTGGTTCATTCCTTACCGATGTTACAAGGGTCCAGGCTCAGATGAACATACCGGACAATCTGCGTTTGCTTGCAACGGGCATCCGTGTTTCCGAGCCGATCGTTTTTATAGGGATGTTGATAGGCGGAGCAATACCGTGCCTATTCTCATCGCTTACCATCAATGCTGTGGCTCGGGCCGCAACTCTTATCGTCGATGAGGTCCGAAGGCAATTCCGCATACCGGGCCTCATGGAAGGCAAAGTCAAGCCGGATTACAAGAAAGCCGTTGATATCTGTACAATATCAGCCCAAAAAGAATTGATAGGGTTGGCATTGATCGCCATCGTAAGCCCGATATTAATCGGACTGGTTCTGCAGGTTGAAGCATTGGGCGGTTTCCTGGCAGGCGTAATTTTATCAGGTCAATTATTGGCGGTATTTATGGCAACCGCAGGAGGTGCGTGGGATAACGCCAAGAAGACGATCGAGGACGGTTTGCATGGCGGCAAAGGTTCGGAGGCGCATAAAGCATCGGTAGTCGGCGATACTGTGGGAGACCCGTTAAAGGATACCGCAGGCCCGGCGTTAAATCCGATGATAAAAGTCATTAACCTCGTCTCCTTGTTAGCGGCACCCATACTGATTCATCTTAATCGAGCCGATGCAGGAGTTATCGTTGCGATGATAGTATGTCTGCTTCTGATAATTGGAGCTATCCTTTATTCCAAGCACGGCAAGTTGAGTTTTAGGAGACCAAAAGATGATGCTACATTCTAAGCGTAAAAGGAGCCAAATATGAAGTTTAGATTTCTACCGCAAGAAACTAACTTTTTTGACCTGTTTGCAAAACAGGCCGATTATGCCGTAGATGCCGCGTCTTCTTTCAAGAAAATAGTAATGGCCGGTTTACACGACGAGAAATCTCTCACGGAAATGCACGATGTAGAACATCTTGGGGATGAGGTTGCCCATGACATATTCGAACGGCTGAACAAGACATTCATTACGCCCTTTGACCGCGAAGATATTCATTCTCTTGCAAAAGAGCTGGATGATATCATAGATATGCTGTACACTATCACCAATCATCTAAGAGTATACAATATTAGAGGCGTTGATAAGAACCTTGTCGAATTTGCCTCGGTGATAGAAGAATCGGTCCAGTCCGTGGCTAAAGCGGTAAAAGGCTTACGAAACATGAAGAATGCTAAAACCGTTTTGGAAGCATGTGTCGAGATCAACCGCCTTGAAAACGTCGGCGATTCCATGAGGGATTCGGTGGTGGCAAATCTTTTTGAAACCTCCAAGGATCCGATTTTTGTAATTAAATGGAAAGAGACTTACCAGGATGCCGAAACAGTCCTGGATATATGTGAAGATGTAGCTCATATAGTGGCGTCGATAATACTAAAACAGGCGTGATAAATGACATTCGAGATTTTGTTTTTGATAGGACTGGCTCTCCTATTTGATTTTCTGAATGGTTTTCACGATTCAGCGAATTCCATCGCGACAATAGTTTCTACAAGGGTGCTTTCTCCCCGCATAGCTGTCTTATGGGCGGCATTTTTTAATTTTGCCGCTTTCCTATTCTTCGGCCTTCATGTTGCTAATACGATCGGTAAAGGTATAGTCGACATATCTATAGTAGATAAGAGTACTATCTTCGGGACGCTCATTGCCGCTTGCGCCTGGAATATTATAACCTGGTATTTTGGTCTGCCTACAAGTTCCTCCCATGCCTTGATAGGAGGGATGATCGGCTCGGCCCTGGTAAAAGCAGGGCCGGGAGTTCTTGTATGGAGCGGCATTATTAAAACGATAATGTTTATATTCATTTCGCCGGTACTGGGCCTTATACTTGGCCTGGGCTTCGGCATAGTTGTCTATAACATGTTTCGAAAAAGCGTACCGCTGCATGTAGACCATATTTTCAGAAAGGGGCAGTTGGTGTCTGCCGCCTTATACAGCCTGGGCCATGGAGGAAATGACGCCCAGAAAACGATGGGTATAATCGCGAGCCTGCTTTTTAGTGCGGGATTTTTAGGAAATACATTTTATATTCCGTTTTGGGTTGTGATCGCATGCTATACTTCAATCTCTATCGGCACGATGTTCGGCGGATGGCGCATCGTTAAGACCATGGGCCAGAAAGTTGCCAAGCTTAAACCGGTAGACGGATTCTGCGCGGAGTTCGGCGCTGCCGTTACCCTATTCATGTCTTCGGCATTCGGCATACCGGTAAGCACCACGCACACCATTACAGGTGCGATCATGGGCGTTGGGTCTCTAAAGAGAATGAGCGCGGTCAAGTGGGGTGTGGCGGGCAGGATAGTGTGGGCATGGATATTGACCATACCCTGTTCGGCGATAATAGCCGCTTTGGCTTATACCTTAATTCGAAAATAACGGGCTTCCATGGAATTATTTCAAAGACTAATCGATATATTGCTTCATTTTGACGTGTACATCAGCGTTATGATCCAGCATTGCGGATTGTGGGCATATCTCATAATCTTTGGGGTTATCTTTGCCGAGACGGGGTTTGTCTTTACGCCATTCTTGCCCGGCGATTCGCTCCTCTTTGTGCTGGGTACCTTTGCCGCGCAGGGGACATTTCATCCTTTCGTACTGGCTTCGGTACTGATGCTGGCGGCTATCCTGGGTGACAGCGTTAATTATGCCATCGGTAAATACCTGGGGGATCGGATCGTTCGCGCGAGGAAGATCCCTTTCTTCAAGAAAGAACACCTGGACCGTACGCATCAATTTTATAAAAAATACGGCGGCAAGACCATTGTATTAGCCAGATTCATCCCTGTGGTGCGGACGTTTGCTCCTTTTATAGCCGGCATAGGGCGAATGGATTATGTAAAATTTCTTACATATAACGTGGTAGGAGGCATAGCATGGGTCTCGGTCTTTGTCTTAAGCGGATACTATTTTGGGAATATCCCTTTTGTTAAAGAAAACCTTTCTTTAGTTGTAATGGGAATAATAGTACTTTCGATAATACCGGCAGTAATCGAATTCCTTAGAGCGAGATCCAAGAGATGAAAAACGTCATGCAGTTATCCGTTGATGAAGTAGCTGCCTCTTTCAATACAAGCTTGTCCGGCGGCCTTGCCGATATTGAAGCCGCGCAGAGACAAGATAAATATGGTCTCAATCAGCTTCAGGAAAAGAAAGCAATAAGCCCTTTAGCTATCTTCCTCGGGCAGTTTAAGGATTTTATTATTTGGGTTTTAATAGGCGCGGCATTTATTTCCGGGTTCTTACAGGAGTGGATAGATGCGCTGGCCATTGTTGCAATTGTTATATTAAATGCGATTTTAGGATTCATCCAGGAATATCGCGCCGAAAAATCCCTCGCAGCGTTAAGAAAGCTCTCTAATCCCGTCTCAAAAGTTATTCGCGGTGGTCAGCATAAAGTCATTCCTTCATCAGGGTTAGTTCCTGGAGATTTGGTCGAGATAGAGGCCGGTGACAGTATCCCCGCGGACAGCCGTTTGGTGTGGACGAGCGCAAATTTTAGCGTACAAGAAGCCAGCCTTACCGGGGAATCGACGCCTGTCGCAAAAACTACAGTTGCTTTGGAAGAAAAAGACATACCTCTTGCCGATCGGGCAAACATGGTTTATATGGGGACCTCGGTTGCTTCCGGTAAAGCAAAAGCATTGGTTATCTATACGGGGATGCAAACAGAGCTTGGTAAGATCGCGGATATGGTGCAGGCGATCGTACAAGAGACCACGCCCTTACAGAAAAAATTAGAAGAGTTTGGGAAATGGATAGTGTATTTATGCTTTGTCATGGTGGCAATGGTATTCCTGCTGGAGTGGCTGCGGGGAGGTAAGATAGTAGAAGTATTCTTAACGGCGGTAAGCTTGGCGGTCGCCGCTATCCCGGAAGGACTGCCTGCGGTAGTTACTATTGCGCTTGCCATGGGCGTTCATCGAATGGTCAAACGTAATGCGCTTATCCGCAAACTTCCTTCTGTCGAAACATTAGGCTGCGCCACGGTTATATGCTCGGATAAAACAGGCACCCTGACCAAGAACGAAATGACGGTGCAAAGGATATTTGCAGGAGGAAAACTTTTTGAAGCAACCGGCGTCGGGTACGCGCCCGCCGGAGAATTTTTATTTGGAAAAAACCGGATTGATCCTGCCGATCATCCTGATTTAGGTAATTTATTGCGCTGTGGAGTGTTGTGCAACGGGGCGGAGCTGGTCGAAAATTCCGGTGTATATAACATTGTCGGCGATCCTACCGAGGGGGCTCTTTTGACCGTAGCCGGCAAAGCCCGCATGACCAAGAAAAAATTAGAAGAGGAATATCTTTTTGTTGATGAAATACCGTTTGATTCCGACCGGAAGAAAATGACAATTGTCCGTAAGCGCGGTGAGCAGACAATCGCGTTTGTCAAAGGCGCGCCCGATATACTCTTAGACGATTGCATCAATATCGAAGAAAATGGCGAAGTTCGAAAGCTGACGGGTGAGGATAGATCAAATATTCAAAAGATCAATAATGAACTGGCGCTTAAGGCTATGCGGGTGCTGGCAGTCGCTTATAGAGTATTGGGTAAAAGCAGCGAAAAATATGTCTCAGAAACTACCGAAAAGGATCTTACATTTTCCGGCTTAGTTGCGATGATAGATCCACCGCGCGAGGAAGTAAAAAAGGCTATACAGGAATGTAAGAATGCCGGTATAAAAACAGTA
>Ga0153915_10005434_pt1 | contig 11850 bp, 10 predicted proteins | sample Opewatmetagenome_2_FD_107003 | JGI IMG/M metagenome (GOLD analysis project Ga0153915, IMG submission 107003) | Freshwater wetland microbial communities from Ohio, USA - Open water 3 Core 3 Depth 3 metaG | ecosystem: Environmental > Aquatic > Freshwater > Wetlands | place: USA: Ohio, Lake Erie...
CCTCGTCGAGCAGCTTCGGCTCGAGGGCTTCATCACGCGGTAGGCCGGGCCTAGCTGCTTGGCCTCGCAGCCGGCCGCCTTAGCCCACGTGACATCACATCCTCCGCCCCATCCCCCTACCCCCTTCCCTAAGGCTTAGGGAAGGGGGTAGGTCTTTTCGAAAGGGCTGCGCCCTTTCGAGCTAACCGCGGGGGCCGGCTGGGAACCCGCGCGATGCGGCAAGCAACAGACCTTCGTTGCTTCGGGATGCTCGGTGGATCCGGCAGGGAGCGCAGACGGTCGCACGTCCCGTCTGCCCGGGGTCTGGGGGAGTCCGCCGCCATTCAGCAAGTGCCCCAAGACTGGGAGATTCAGGGGGTTCAGCGGCACAACCTGAGGCGGACGCCGCTTTTGTCTGGCACCACTCTCGATGGTATCATGGGCTGATGTCGTGGCCTGTCCTGGCGCGCCTGTTCCGGCGCCGCGCTGAGTCAAGCGAGATCTCCTCTCCACGACCGCGCTTCTTCTACGGCTGGTACATGGTCGCCGCCGCGGTCATCATCACCCTCTACACGGGCGGCGTGGTCAACTTCGGTTTCACCGCCGTCTTTGACCCCATTGCCGAGCAGTTCCACTGGAGCTACGCCCAGATCTCGCTGGCCTCTTCCCTGCGCGGGCTCGAGGTCGGGCTGCTCTCTGCCATCGTCGGCATGCTGGTCGACAAGTGGGGCCCGCGGCGGCTCATCCTGGGCGGCAGCATCCTGGTGGCGCTGGGGTTCGTCGTGCTCAGCCGGGTGTCATCACTGGGCATGTTCTACGCCGCCTTCGCCCTCATTGCTCTCGGCATGAGTGCCTGCACCGGCGTGGTGCTGCTGACGGCGGTGAGCAACTGGTTCGACAAGCGGGCGGGCATCGCCACCGGCATCGTGGCCAGCGGTTTCGGCCTGGGCGGCACGATCGTCCCGCTGGTCACTGCGCTTATCGACACGCTGAGGTGGCGCAACGCCATGCTCATCGTCGGCGGGGGCATGCTGGCCATCTGCCTGCCACTCGCTCTCGTGATGCGCACCCGACCGGAGCCATACGGGTACTACCCCGACGGTGCGCCGGCTGGTACGACGCCGAAGCCGCCGGCGACCGAGCCGCCGGCCAAAGAAACCCATGCCCCGGTGCTGCGAGCGCTGCGGGACCGCGCATTCTGGCACATCAGCCTCTCATCGATGTGCCACGCCTTCGTCGTCGGGGCGGTGGTGACGCATATCATGCCCTATCTGGAAAGCCTGGAAATCGAGCGGTCGGTGGCCAGCCTCGTTGCTCTCGTCCTGCCGGTGTGCAGCATCGCCGGAAGGCTCAGCAGCGGCTGGCTCAGCAACCGGTTCGGCAACAAGACGATGTACTCGGCCAGCTTCGTCTTCATGACGACCGGTCTCGCCTTCTTCGGCTACGTGACGCTGGGCAGCTTCTGGCTGGTGGTGCCGTTCATCATCGCCTTCAGCCTCGGATGGGGTTTCAGCGTCATCTCCCGGATCACACTGCTGCGTGAGCACTACGGCCGCGCCATCTTCGGCGCCGTGCTCGGCTTCAACTCCACCATCATGATGATCGGCAACACGACGGGAGCGCCCATCGCCGGCTGGGTGTACGACCACTGGCACAGCTACCAGGGCGCCTGGCTGGCCTTCGGCGCGCTGACGCTCCTGGGGATGCTCCTGGCGCTCACCGCGCCCGCGGCGGAGAAGGGCCGGGCTCTCGCAGCAGAGACCCCTGCCGAGCCTGCTTGACATCCCAAAAAGCGCTGTTGTTATATTGGGAACGCTGGAGGATTCTGAACAAGGAGAGAGCATGGCATGAGCAAACTGATGACGATGAAGGATGCGGTCTCGCAGTTCGTCAAGAGCGGGGACACCGTCTTCATCTCGGGGGCACAGCACGGCGCGCCGAACGCCGCCGTCGCCGAGATCGCCCGCCAGAAGATCGACCGCCTTACCGTGATCACCGTCCTCGTCGGCACCAACCTCCTTATCGGGGAAGGACTGACCGACCGGCTGATCACAGGCTACATGATGCTCGACGAAAGACGGAGCTACGCTCTGCAGCGAGCGCGCGCGCTGAACAAGTTCCCGATCATTGAGGAGTCATCGCACTTCGGCATCGCCATGATGCTTTACGCCGGCTACATGGGCATCCCGTTCATGCCCACCCGTTGCCTCGTCGGCTCGGACATGATGAAGTACAACGGCGACAATCTGAAGACGATCAAAGACCCCTTCGGTGGCGGCCAGGTGGGCGTGGTCAAGGCCGTCGTGCCGGACGTCGGTATCATCCACGTGCAGCGGTGCGATGCCGAAGGGAACGCCCAGAAATGGGGCACGCTGGGGGTCGACCACGAAGGCGTCAACGCCAGCAAGAAGGTCATCGTCACCACCGAGAAGGTCGTGGACGCGGACGTGATCCGCAGGGACCCGAACCGCACGATCATCCCGGCCTTCCGTGTCAGCGCCGTGGTCGAGCAGCCGTTTGGCGCCTACCCCGGCCACCTCGCCGGCTGCTACGATGACCCGCCGCGCGCTTTCTTCGCCGCGATGCTCGGCGGGCAGAAGGCCTACGAAGACTACCTGAATGATGTGGTCTATGGCGTGAAGGACTGGAACGGGTACCTGGACAAGCTGAAGGCGGCCAACGGCCCCGACTACTTTGACAAACTCAAGCCGAAGATCTCGCGGCCGAGCGAGCCGATCTTCTCAGGCTACTAGGAGGAACTGATGACTGAACAGAAGCCTAACCCCGGCTATACCGCCACCGACCAGATGGTCATCTCGGCCGCCCGCGAGATCAAAGACCACGATATCGTCTACGTTGGCGTGGGGCTGCCGATGCAGGCCGGACTGCTCGCCAAGAACATGCACGCCCCGAACGCCACCATCATCATCGAGAACGGCATCGTCCGCGCCAACCTGTTCCCCATCCCGATGGCCACCGATACCCTCGGCTCGCAGGCGTTCGCCGACCAGCTCAGCGGACTGTTCTACGTCATGTGCCTGGGACAGGCCGGCCACATCAGCACGGGGTTCCTCGGCGCCGGCCAAGTCGACCGGTTCGGCAACGTGAATGATACCTGCGTGGGGGACTACCGCAAGCCGATCCATCGCTGGCCGGGCAGCGGCGGCGGCAACGATATCATGAGCTTCTGCCACCGGACGATCATCATCCTGGAGCAAGACAAGCGCCGGTTCCTCGAGAAGGTGGATTTCAACACCTGCCCCGGCTATTTTGACGGCAAGCCCGGCCGGCGTGAGGACGTGGGTCTGCCGCCGAACACCGGACCGACGGCGGTGATCACCGACCTCGGCCTCTACGGCTTCGAGGACCGGGAGATGGTGCTGAAGTCAGTGCACGCCGGCGTGGGGGTGACGCTGGAAAAGGTCAAGGCGGAGACGAGCTGGGACCTCAAAGTGGCCCCCGACTTGAAGGACACCGTGCCGCCGACTGCGGAGGAGTTGCGCGCCTACCGGGAGAGGATCGTCGCGGTGCGGGCGGCCTTCGGTCCGCCGCCGGGGCGGTAGGTCTACTTGAGCGCCGACCGGACGATCCGCGTAAACAGGCCCTGGGCGTCGTCGTAGTACTGGCTGCTCGGCGCGACCTCGGCCCTAGCCCGCAGGCTGATGTAGGCCGCCTTCTCGACGTCCTCCTTGTTCACGGTATCGCGCCCCTTTAGCTGCGCCAGCGCCTGCGCTTGCTCGAAAGTGGCGATGCTGGCGCGCACGCTCGCCGGCCGGGAGATGTCCTCCATGGAGCGCGTCGCCTGCGAGATATCGACGACGCTCTGCATCAGCCCTGCCTCGAACTTGACGCCCTTGAACTTGCGGGCGTAGCGCTTCAGGATGGCCACCTCCTGCTCGGCGGTCGGGTAGCCGATCTGGACGCGCTCGAAACGGTCGGCCAGCGTCTCCGAGATACGGTCGACCCCGGCAGACTCCTGCGGGTTCTGGGTGGCGATGACCACCGTATCGACGCGGATGTCCACCTCGAAGCCGGCCAGCGTGGTCATGCCTTCCTCGAGCACCTGGATGAGCGTGTTCTGGGTGCGCTCGGGGACGCGGTTAAGCTCATCGATGAAGAGGATCTTGCGGTGCGCGCGCTGGATGCGGCCCGGAGTGAAAGCGCGCGGGTCGTGCACCCCGAACTGCATGGCGGCCACCGGGTCGATGTCGCCGGTGAGGTCTTCCGGCATCAGCTCCGGCGACCCCTGCACGCGGACGAACCTTGACGCTCCCGGCACGGTGACCGCCGCGGCGTCCTTCTTGCCGCGGCAATCGGGGCAGACCGGCGAGGGGGACTCCGGGTCGCAGTTGAAGCGGCAGCCATCGACGATCTGCATCGGCTCGAGCTTGCCGGCGAGGATCTTGGCGAGAGTTGTCTTGCCCGTGCCGGGCGGCCCTTCCAAGAGCAGATGGCGCCCTGAGACGAGGATCGCCAGAATTGCCTCCTTGGTGCTCTCCGGGGCGTAGAAACCGTCCAGCGGGTCGATGCCCTGCTGAAGGGCGCGCAGGATCGACCGGCGCAGCTCTTCTCTCAGTTCCAAATGTAGACCTCCCTAGTCACGCAGCAGATTCCTCACGTCGGCCAGACCGGTGATACGCTGGACCCGTCCGCGGCCGACGCGCGCCAGGTTCTTGACGAAAAGGTCACCGGCACCGTGCTCCGGCGCCACGTAGATGACCGATACCGGCACTCCCCCGCCGGCGGCCGCCTGCGCCTCGGCAAGGGCAACTTCCTCGGTCAGGTCGCGCGCCTTGTTGGCGCTGAGACGGGCAAAAGCATCCTCCGAGATCGCGCTCGGCAGACCATCGCTGATCAGGATGATGTACTTCGGGTTGCGGCTGCGCCCCTTCAGAAGGAGTTCCCGCGCCGTGCGCAGGCCATCACCGATGTTGGTGTTGCCGCCGGCGGAGAGGCAGGCGATGCCATCAAGGAGCGAGGCCTCGTCGGTAGCGGTGAGCGGGACCGTGGTCTGGCCACGATCGTTGAAAGCGACGACGCCGGCGCGATCGCCATCACGCAAGGCGGCCCGGACCACCCCGGCGGCGGCCAGCCGGGCATAGGCCAGCTTCTGGCTGAAGCCCATCGAGCCGCTGGCGTCAATGCACAGCACAATGTCGGACTGGGGCCGGCGCCGCTCCCGCACGAAAATGCGCAGATCGGTCTTGTTGACCTGGGCAAGCCGCTTCTTGCTCTTGGCCACCTGGCGCAGCGTATGGCGCACGGAAAGGTCCCGGAACCGGTCAGCCACACTGTAGCGGCGAATCTCGTGGCCTCGGTAGGTGGTCAGCACGCGGCCCCGCCCAGCCGAGTAGCGCACGCCCTCGCCGGCGACCTTGCGGTCGATCAGGTGGTCAAGGACAACGTTCAGCGCCAGGCCGGTGAGGGAGTAACCGGCGCCGGCGGTCTTGAGCACCTGACGTGTCTGCATATCGTCAATGAGCCACTTGAGGGCCTGGTAGTCCTGTTTGAGCGGACTCAAGTCGGCCCCCTCGCAGGTGCCCTTGACGTGGTAGTAGACGTGCATCCGGTCGAAGCTGAGCTCGGAGTTCCACTGGCGGTCCTGGGCATCCATCATCTCGATGATCGTCGTCGCCAGCTCGCGGCCGGACGCACGCAGGTTGGCCCGAGCGGCCTTCTTCAGCCGGTCCATGATGGCCGCTTTCTGCCGCTGGTATTCCTCCGGCGAAATCTTGCCCTGACGGAGCTGCTCGTCAAGCTCAGCCAGAAGTGACGAAAGAGCTTTCTTGACCGACGGGTACCCATTTGGATCGCCGTCGGCGAGGTCGAGCTTCCCCAGACCCCCTGCGTCTTTCGGCTCATCCGCCTCAGCAACGACAGCGTAACGCTCCATCTGAGCGCTCTGCAGGTCCTGGCGGGTGGCCAGGCTTGACTCGTCCAGCGCGGCGCCCGCGGGCACACCAGCGGCGCGCACTGTTCGAGCGCCGCCCGAGAAGCGAATGCCGTACAGCTCTTCGGCCACGATCTCACTGACGATGGCAGCCTCGCCCCCCTTGTTGCGGGCGGCGAGGCGCGGTGGGAGGGCGACCAGGGCGGCGCGGGCGACGCAGTCGGCAGTGGACTGGCCGCGCAAGACGCATAGGCCTTGGAACACCTCATCGAAGGCGATGGTACCCCGGACGCCGGCGCCGCGGCTGATCTCCGGATGGCGGCGGGTGCGGCGGGCGATGGCGGCGATGAGCGTCTCGGCCTCGGCGTCAGTCAGCCGGCGGCCTGCCTGTTCCTTGACATAACTCTTGAGCGCGGCAGCAAAGCGGTCCTGCGCCGCCGTTGGCTCAAAGTCCCCTCCGGCATCGACAACCTGGCCCACCAGCGCCTGCTGAGCGGTCGAGTCATCCGCAGGCACGTCGGGGCGGCTGCCAAGTCCATGCGCCACCACCGGCTGCCACTCATCGACACCCATCAAGTCTTCGTGACTGATCACCAGCAGCAGCCGTACCCGCCCGCCGGACGGCTTCACCCGGCGAGCGATATCAGCCAGCCGGCTGGCAGCGTAGTCCGTGCGCGAGTACTCCGCCGGGACGCTCCACTCAGACCTAAGGTCCCCACTCACCGAGAAGAGCGGTATCCGCCGCAGCCAGCTTTCGATGACCACGGTCTGGACCACGCTGCCCGCGGAGAGCGTCCCGCCGAAGCAGGCGGCGCCCGACTCCCGGACGGTCACGCTATAGTGCAGGGGCAGACCCACAGCGCAGGGCAGGCTGAATGTATAGCGGACCTGGGCGGCGAGCTCCGCCGGGCCGCTATCGACGGCGATCACATCCGGCGCCGTCTCGTTGATCAGCCGCACAAGCTGCCGGCTGACCCCCTCCTGTTCCAGTGCGGGTGCGAGCGTCACCTCGAGCGGCGCTGCACTTCCAGTGGGCGCATCCGCCGGCTGCAAGGCCATCAGGCCCGGCAGTGGCAACGGACGGTCGAAACCGGCGACCACCGGGACGGGCGTGCCGCCGAGCGAGCGGGCGTAGACGTCGGCGAAGGCGGAAACGTCGCCGCCCGCCAGGAGGGCGCGTCTAAGGTCATTCAGGCCGATTTCCAGGGCGATTCTCCCGCGGTGGTCTCAGCTATATCGTACCGATTATCGCGGCACGATGCAAAAGAGAGAGCGCCCCGGCGCAAGGCCGGGGCGCTCGCGAGTCCATTCCGATGGAAACCCTACCGCCAGGCGTCGATGCTGTAGGCGGTGGCGCCCCAGCGATCCAGCTCGTGCGGCGACGGAATGTAGCGCCCGCCGCCGATCTGGAGGCAGACCTCTTCCTCGCTGCCGGTGACGACGATGCAGTTCTGGCTAGGGGTGCTCATCATGGGCACCATGTAGTCGTCGGGCAGCTCCTTCCAGTGCTTGCCGGAAGTGCCCTCGATGCCGAGCCAGCCATTGGTGCTCTCGTCCGGCCATGACCGGTTGCGGTACTCGGACAGCGGCACCTTGCTCTTTTCGTAGAGGTAGTTGTAGACGTCGTCCTTGGTCTTGAAGCCGAGGTCATAGAGGTGCTTGGCCATCTCAGGGACCATGACGAAGACGAAGCCGCCCTCGCGGCCGGACCACAGGCTGGGGATGAGGTAGTCCAGCCAGTTGTGCGGGCCGGGAGTGCCCTTGACGTCGGCGCGGCGGGCCATGCCGCCGTGGCCGGAGCGCTGGAGCGAGCGGTAGCCGCCCGGGGAGAACTGGGCGCCGAAGATGCCGCCAGTAGCCTGTCCGGCGAGGACCACGCTCTCGTCCTTGCGGTAGCCGTACTCTTCGTTGAGGCCCTTCCAGCCGGGCGGAAGTCCCTCGGCATACTCGGCGAAGCAGACGCCGCCGACGTTGAACGGGCTGCCGACGGAGTTCATCCGGTTGATGCCGGGGACGGCGCCGCCGATATTGATTGCCATGAGCTGATAAGTGCGACCGATGGGCGAGTTCACCGGGCTGCCGGGACCGATCGTGCCGACGCCGGCGTTCATGCCCAGCTCTTTGACAATGGGGCCGCTGACGCACGCCCACTGGCTGAAGAAGACGGTCGTGCCGACGCCCACGCCCGACTCGGCGATGGCCAGCACTACGGGTAAGTGCTCGGGTTTGCAGCCCGCCATGACGGCGTTGGCGGCGATCCGCTCCACGCTGGCGATGCGCAGCTTGGGCAGGAAGACGACCTCGCTGCCCTTCTTGCCCTGCCGGCCGTCCTTCTGCAGGGTCAGTATCTCGTCCGGTTTGTGGCTGGTGCCCTTCAGCATCTTCTCGACCCGCTCCTCGGTGGGCAGCACCACCGGCAGGCCGTCGGTGTAAAGGGCGATCGGGCAATTCATCATGGGATGCTTGACGATCTGGGTCTGGGCGAAGAACGCCTCGGCATCCTCCATCGTCCCTTCGAAGATGATCCGCTGGTTGTTCGGGCGGTACGTGCCGCTTTCCTTTTCCTTGTCGGTCAGCGGGCGTGTCAGGCCGTCCATCACCGGCTGGATGAGGCGGGCGGCATCCTCCGGGCCGGGGAGGGTGCGCGAGGCCGAGACGAACCGCAGGCCGGGCACGCCAAACTTGAGGGCGTTGGACTTGACCATCAGGTCCTGGTCAGCGTAGTCGACGAGCATTGTCGGGATGCCGGCGGCTTCGAGGTCGCACAGATAGGGCAACTGCCCCATCACGGCATTGCTTCACCACGACACCGCCAGTATGACGGCGTCAGTCGTCTTCATCTCCTCTTCGGTAAGTCTGACCGGCGTCGGTGTGTAGGACTTCTTCGAGGTCCAGTTCACCTGGGGATAGGCCGCGCGGAGCTGTCTCTCCAGAAAGATAGTAAGGTCCGGCTCTCCGGTGACGCTGATGTGGATGGTCTTGCCATCGAGCTTATCGAGGCGGGGGGCCAGGGGCAGGGTATCAACCTCGTCTTCGATGCCGAGGGGGCTGATGAACCTGTACTTTTCGGCCATTCTTCTCTCCTTAGCTGAACCCTTAGACTCGCACGAGGATAACACACTGTGGTAATAGGTGTCAATGTATGGCATATATGACTATGTTGGTTAACTTAATCGGCTTTACCTTCGCCGACCCGCTGGCTCCCGGCTGGCCGACAGCCTCCTCATTGACATTGTTACTGAGAACGAGTTATCATTATCACCAGCGATGAGGGGAGGACGTCTTTTGCTGTCGGCCCTGGTGATGATCGGCCTCGTGGCCGGCTGGTCTTGCCGGGCGCCGCAGGCCGGGGGCGCCAAATCCATCGTCGTCACTTACTCAGTGCTCGGCTCTATCGTCAAGGAACTCGTGGACGACCAGGCGGCGGTAGCCGTCACCGTCCCTAATGGTGTCGACCCGCACGAGTACCAGCCGTCGGTGAAAGACATCGAGGCGATCAACCGAGCCGACCTGGTTATTGAAAACGGCCTGGGGCTTGAGTCCGGCATGGCGAGGGCGCTGGCGGAAGCCAGGCGTGGCGGCGTGCGGGTCTTCACCGCGACCGACCACATCAGCGTTCGTCGCGTCGGCGCCGGAGAGGGCGTCTCGGGCGGCCCGGATCAGGCCACCGGCGCGGCCGATCCGCACTTCTGGACCGACCCGCTGGCCATCGAGGCCGTCGTCCACGCGCTCGTCCCGGAGCTGCAGGAGTCCCTGGGCATCGACTTGAGCCAGCAGGCGGCCGACCTGGGGTACCGGCTGGACCGCCTCAACTACGAGACCAGCAAGACCGTGGCAACGGTACCGTTGAACGATCGCAAGCTGGTGACCGGCCACGAATCGATGGGCTACTTCGCCGACCGCTTCGGATTCAAGCTCGTCGGCGTTATCGTTCCGGGTCTATCACCGCAGGCGGAAGTATCGCCGGCCGACCTGGCCGTTCTGCAGAAGGTCATCGAGGACAACCAGGTCAAGGCCATCTTCACCGAGCTCGGCACTTCGCCGGCACTGGCCAAGGCGATCGGCGATGCCACCGGCGTCAGGGTGGTCGAGCTGACGACCCACGCCCTGCCCGCCGACGGGTCCTACTTTACGTTCATGACGAATCTCGCCCAGGTCATCTGCGGACCGCTGAGGGCCTCGCCATGATCGACTGGCTGGTCACGCCATTCGCCGATAGCACCATCATGCAGCACGCCCTCATCGCCGGCACGCTCGTCTCGATCGCCTGTGCGGTGGCCGGAACGTTCGTCGTCCTGCGCGGGCTGGCCTTCATCGGTGACGCGCTGGCGCACGGGGTGCTCCCGGGCATCGCCATCGCCGTCCTGGCCGGGTTCTCCGGAATACTGGGCGCGGCCATCGGGGCAGCAGTGATGATCGGCGGCATCACGCTGATCACGCAGCGGTCCAGACTGTCTTCGGACACGGCCATCGGGCTGCTCTTCGTCGGCATGCTCGCGCTCGGCGTGGTCATCGTGTCGCGTTCCGGCTCGTTCTCCGGCGACCTCACCCGCATCCTCTTCGGCGAGATACTGGGCATCAGCGTGACGGCGATCGTCATCCAGATCGTCGCTACCGTCGTAATCCTCGCCATCGCCGCTATTTGTGCCCGGCCGTTCCTCTTGCTCAGTTTCGATCCCGAGCAGGCGCAGGTGGCCGGTTTTTCTGTGCGCCTGTATCACAATGTGATGCTGCTCATGATCGCGCTCACCGTTATCGTCTCTTTTCAAACAGTTGGCACGCTGCTGGTGTTCGGGCTGCTGATCGCCCCAGCGAGCGCCGGCGCCCTGCTCGCCCGGCATATCGGAGCGATGATGGCATGGGCGGCGCTCTTCGGCGTGCTCTCGGTCTTCGCCGGTCTGCTGATCAGCTACCATTTCGACCTGGCGGCCGGCGCCGCGATCATACTGGTCACGATCGTCCTCTTCTTTGCCGCGTTTGCCATCCAGAACCTGCGCGACCGCCGGGCAGCCCAACGCAAGGAGCCGGGCGGTGCCTAGCCTGATCAATGCCGAGGACCTGAGCATCGGCTACGGGCGCGACGTGGTCGTGGCCGGCGTCAGCTTCGAGCTTATTCCCGGAGAGGCGTTCGCGCTGATCGGCACCAACGGTTCGGGCAAGTCCACCCTGCTCAAGACCGTCGTGGGCCTGCTGCCGCCGCTGGACGGGCGCCTGGCCGTGTTCGACGGGCGGCCAGGGGCCGACCACCGGCGCATCGCCTACCTGGGCCAGTTCCACCAGTCAGGGTTCGTGCTGCCGATCCGGGCGGTGGACGTGGTACGGATGGGCCGGTTCCCGGGGCTCGGCCTCTGGCGACCGATGACGCGGCACGACAATGATGCTGTGCGGGAGGCGATGCGGACAATGGGAATCGAGGCACTCGCCGAGACGCCGCTGCGGTCGATGTCCGGCGGGCAACAGCAGCGGACCTACCTGGCCCAGGTGCTCGCCCACCAGGCCGACCTGCTGGTCCTCGATGAGCCTACCTCCGGGCTGGATGCCGGCGGCCGCGAGCTGTACCTCCAGGCAATCGATGCCGAGCTGAGGCGGGGCGCCTCGGTACTGGTCGCCACGCACGATATCCAGGAGGAAGCCGCGCTCTGCCACCGTGTGATGCTGCTGGCGCGGCGGGTGGTGGCCGTTGGCCCGCCGGCACAGGTGCTCACTCCGGAGACGCTGCTGGCGACGTTCGGGGTCGTCATCACCGGCGACCGGAAGCTGCACGTCATCGAAGGTCGCCACGGGCACGAGGGCCCGGGCAAGCCGCCGGGATAATCGGGTAGAGTATTCATAGCATGGTCGTCATCAACATCGATCCGGTAGCGATACGCATCGGCCCGCTGGCCATCCGCTGGTACGGGCTGATGTACGCGGTGGGCATCGCCGTCGGCCTGCTCGTAGCCTGGCCTTACGCCCGCGCCAAGGGCTTCGCCAACGCCCAG
>Ga0153915_10005435_pt1 | contig 11849 bp, 10 predicted proteins | sample Opewatmetagenome_2_FD_107003 | JGI IMG/M metagenome (GOLD analysis project Ga0153915, IMG submission 107003) | Freshwater wetland microbial communities from Ohio, USA - Open water 3 Core 3 Depth 3 metaG | ecosystem: Environmental > Aquatic > Freshwater > Wetlands | place: USA: Ohio, Lake Erie...
CCGACGCGCTCCTCGCCGTGGCGCTCTTCCTCTCCCTGGTGACGGCGGGCCGCGAGGTGCGGGGCGGCGCGGACCTGATCGCGAAGCGGGCGATCCGCCTCCTCGACGTCCCCGGTGTGTCACCCCTGGTGCTGAACAACACCGCGTGGCTCCTCGCCACCTCGCCCGACGTCGACCGCAAGCGCGGGGAGGTGGCGGTGCGGCTCGCCGAGCGGGCGGTGCAGGAGACCGGGCGCCAGGATCCGAACGTCCTCGACACCCTGGCCGAGGCGCACTTCGCGGCCGGTGAGGTGAAGGAGGCCGTGGACGCCATCGACGAGGCGATCGCCCTCGCCCCCGACGAGCCCTACTTCCAGGAGCAGCGCCGTCGCTTCACGGGCGAGCGAGGCCCCGGCGACCGTCCGGAGCCGCCCCAGGACGAAGCCCCGCCCGACCAGCAGCCGGGCGAGCCCCTCCCGTCCGGCTCCGACTCGGACCAGCCCGGCCTCAGCGTGTGAGGATCTCGTCGCCGTCCTCGGCGACGACGACGTTGCCGTGGAAGGTCCGGCGCACCAGCCGCGTGTACTGGAAGCTGCGCAGCGGCGGAGGCAGCAGGCGCACCAGCAGGAGCGTCTCCACGCCGGCGCGCTCGGCGATGCCGCCCACCTGATCGAGGCGCGCGTGCAGGGTGGCCTCGCCGCGAAGGCGCGCGGCCTCGGCGCCGCCGCTCTCGATCCCCGCCTCGAGCGAGCCCGGGTTGAGCGCGCCGAGCACCAGGATCTCGGCGCCGCGGGCGAGCCGCTCGACGGCCGCCGGATCCCAGCCCGCGCCGCACACGGCCAGGGCGTGGCCTCCGGCCTCGAAGCGCCAGGCCAGCGCCGGGAGCGGGCCGTGCTGGAGGGCCGCGGCCCGGGCGGTGAGGCCTCCCGCCGACTCCTCGAAGCCGTCGCCCGCCTCCACGACGTCGACCCCGGCCAGGGCGGGATCGAGGCCGAGGGTCCCGGCCAGCGCGGCGACACCGGCGTGGTGCGCCGCCTCCAGGCCGTCCACCAGGGCGCGGGTGCCGGCGGGCCCGACGACCCGCAGCGCCTTCGCGCGCGGCGCGAGCCAGGCGGAGACCAGGAGGTCGTCGAGGCCGAGCACGTTCTCCGGCAGCACGCTCGTGAGATAGACGGTGTCGGGCTGGTCGGCCGCGATGCGCGCGCTCCGCAGTGCCTGCGTCGTGGCGCGGCCGGCGTCCACCAGCACCACCCGGGTGCCGAAGCCCACCGCCAGCACGGGCCCGAGGCGCCCGGGGTTCTCGTAGGTGCCGCCGGTCCCCGCGGTCACCAGGCCGAGGCGCGCGAAGTGCCGCGTCTCCGGGGGCGCGATCTGCGCCGCGAGCCGGTTCAGGCGCTGCGACTCGCAGGTGACGACCGCCCCTCCCGTCACGATCGCCGCGAAGAGGACGAAGAGCACGAGGCGCGGCACCAGCATCGTCAGGCGCGCCGGCGGCCGAGCCGCCAGGCCGCGCCCTCCGCTCGGCCTCGCCTCGCTGCGCGCTGCGCTTGCACTAGGCGAAGACCACCGTCTTGTTGCCGTACACCAGGATGCGGTCCTCGAGGTGCCAGCGCACGGCGCGCGCGAGCACGGTCTTCTCGACGTCGCGCCCCTTGCGCACCAGGTCGTCGATCGAGTCGCGGTGGGAGGCGCGGATCACGTCCTGCTCGATGATCGGCCCCTCGTCGAGCTCGGGCGTCGCGTAGTGGGCGGTGGCGCCGATCAGCTTCACGCCACGGGCCGCCGCCTGATGGTAGGGGCGGCCGCCCACGAAGGCGGGCAGGAAGCTGTGGTGGATGTTGATGGCGTGGTTCTCGAAGCGCCGGCAGAACTCGTCGGACAGCACCTGCATGTAGCGCGCGAGCACCACCAGGTCGATCCGTGCCTCCTGGAGCAGGGCGATCTGGCGCTCCTCCTGCTCGCGCTTGCTCTCGGGCGTCATGGAGAAGACGCGGAACTCGAGCCCGAACTGGTCGGCGACGTGCTCGAGATCGGGATGGTTGCTCACGATCAGCGGGATGCTGCAGGCGAGCTCGCCGGCGCGGTGGCGGAGCAGGAGATCGTAGAGGCAGTGGTCGTAGCGCGAGACGAAGATCGCCATGCGCTTGGTCTCGCTGGCGTAGGAGAGACGCCACTGCATGGAGAAGCGAGCGGCCACCTCGCCGATCGCCCGCTCCAGCCCGGCCCGGTCGAGATGCATCTCGGCCAGGTCGAAGCGGATGCGCTGGAAGAACCAGCCGGCCTGGGTGTCGGTGTGCTGGTCGGCGTCGAGGATGTTGGCGCCGTGGCCGTAGAGGAGCTGGGCCAGGGCCGCCACCAGCCCGCGACGGTCGGGGCAGGAGACCAGCAGGGTGGCAGTGCTCGCATCCGGCGGCGGCGACATCGGGCGGCAGGGTAGCCAGCGGCCGCCCGAGGGGCGACCGCGGGCCGCCCGGCCCGCCGCTCAAGCGAAGGAGCCGCCCTTCCGATCGTCGCGGAGAGGCAGTCGTCGCGGCCCCGGCCGCGGCTGGAGAGGGCTCCGATGGCGACCCAGGTCCCTTCGATCAAGGGCATGCTCTTCCAGACCGTGCTGGAGGACGTCCTCGCGCTAGTCGACCGGGGGCGTCTCTCGCGCAGCGCGCTCGAGGCGCGGCTCGAGAAGGCGGACGTCGCGCTCCTCGACGAGAAGGTCGGGGGCGCCCTCTGGTACCCGATCGACACCTATCGGCGTCTGCTCGAAGTGCTGCGCGACGTGGAGGGCGGGGCGCGCCCCGAGCACTACCTGCGCCAGCGCGGCGCCACCGCCGCGCAGCGCCTGATCGACTCCGGCCTCTACAGCCAGCTCGACGCCTCGATTGCACGCTGGGGGGAGCGGGCGGGACGCATCATGGTGACGCTCGGCGCGGTGATCTACAACTTCTCGCGTTGGACCAGCACCGTGGGCGACCACGCCTTCCGCATCGACGCCCTCGAGGCCGCGCCGTTCCCGGAGGTCTCGCGCCCCATCGTCGAAGGCTTCATCGAGGTCATCACGACCCTCGCGCTCGGGGGCGGCGTGCGCGTCACCAGCGAGCGGCCGACGCCCGACCATCTCGTCTTCCAGGTGCGGAGCCTCGCCGCGCCGCCCCTGCCGGACGGCGCCTAGCGCGCTACGGCCCGCCACGGCCTCGCCTTCGCCCTGCGTCTCGGATAAGTTGGGCGCCGAGGGGATCTCACTCGTCCCCGAGTCCCGCGTCAGCGGCCCGCCGGGTCGGCGGTCCGTGCGGGGCGACCCGAGGTCGGGGTGTGCGGCGACCGGCGACCTTCGGGACCCGGAAGCGAGGTCTGGGCCTCGCTGGGTGTTCCCCCAATGCCGAGATGGAGGTGATTCGGTGGCGAAATGTTCCACTACGGCGAGTGAGGTGGCGGCGTCCTAGCCTGCCCTACCGAATCGCTAGGTTCGTCTCGGTGTAGCGGGGACGCAGGAGTCCCAGCGCCACCGGCCCCGGGAGCGCGGAGTGCCGTAGCCGCGCCGGATCCTCGGATCCGCTCCCGGGGCTTTTTCTTTCCGCCTGCCTTCTCCGGCACGAGGCTGCGGCCCCTGCAAAGCCCCGAAGGCCGCCTCCGAAGGGCCCCAGCTGCCCCTGCGAAGAGCCCCGAGCGGCCGCCGGGCTCCTGACCCTGTGATGCGGCGCACGGCGCACCCGCGCCGGCTGGGCGACGCTTCCCTCGCGCCGTACGCGTGGCGCGCGCGCCCCGCCAGGCGCCTCGGAAGGACCGGGGCGCAAGACTTCCCCGTCCGGGCGGAGCGCGCGCGCCGCGCGTGCGGCCTCCCGCGCCGCTGCGCGGGCCCCGCCTATAATGCACGGCCATGCCGGAAATGCCCGTGCATCGTCATCCGCTGACCCCGCTGGCCCTGCTCGAGCGCACGGTCCGCGTCTTCCCGCAGAAGACGGCGCTGGTCTACGGGCCCCGCCGCTCGAGCTGGGCGGAGGTCGGCGACGAGGTGTCCCGCTTCGCCGGCGCGCTGCTGCGCGCCGGGGTGCGGCCGGGAGACCGCGTCGCCTTCCTGGCGCCGAACGTGCCCGAGCTCCTGATCGCACACTTCGCCGTGCTGCTGGCGGGCGGGGTGCTGGTGGCTCTCAACACCCGGCTGAACGCCGCCGAGGTCGGCTACATCCTCGACCACTCGGGCGCGAAGATCGTGCTGGCCGATCCCGAGCTCGCGCCGCGGGTCGCCGAGGCGCCGGGCGGCCTCGCCGCCCGTCCGCTCCTGGTGAACGTGCCGGACCCGGTGGCGGGGCTCGGCGACCGGGTGCTCGACGGCCCGACCTACGCCGAGCTCCTGGCGGGCGCCGAGCCGCTCGGGCTCCAGGCGACGATCGAGGACGAGGAGGGCCTGATCTCGATCAACTACACCTCCGGCACCACCGGCCGGCCGAAGGGTGTGATGTACACCCATCGCGGGGCCTACCTGAACGCCCTCGGCGAGATCATCGTGCAGGGGCTCGGGCGCGACTCGGTCTTCCTCTGGACGCTCCCGCTCTTCCACTGCAATGGCTGGTGCTACCCCTGGGCGGTGACGGGCGCGGCGGGCACCCACGTGATGCTCCGCCGGGTCGATCCGACGGAGATCCTGCGCCTGATCCAGGCGGAGCGGGTGACGCACCTCAACGGCGCTCCCACCGTGCTGTTGATGATCGCGGAGGCACCGGAGGCGCGCGGCGTGCGCTTCGATCCCGAGATCCGGGTGGCGACGGGCGGTGCGCCGCCCTCGCCCACCCTCCTCGCGCGCATGGAGCAGCTCGGCGTGCGGATCACGCACCTCTACGGGCTCACGGAGACCTACGGCCCCCACGTCTTCTGCGAGATCCAGCCGGAGTGGGAGCGCCTCGACCCGGAGGCGAAGGCGCGCCGGATGGCCCGCCAGGGAGTCCCCGGCATCCACGCCAGCCACCTGCGGGTGGTGGACGAGCGGATGCGCGACGTCCCCGCCGACGGAGAGACCCTGGGCGAGGTCGTGATGCGGGGGAACAACGTGATGAAGGGCTACTTCGAAGATCCCGAGGCCACGGCCCGGGCCTTCGAAGGAGGCTGGTTCCACTCGGGCGATCTCGGCGTCGTGCACCCCGACGGCTACGTCGAGCTACGCGACCGCAAGAAGGACATCATCATCAGCGGCGGCGAGAACATCTCCACCATCGAGGTCGAGCACGCCGTGGTGAAGCACCCGGCCGTCCTCGAGTGCGCGGTGGTGGCGGTGCCCCACGAACGCTGGGGCGAGGTGCCGAAGGCGTTCGTGACCCTGCGGCCGGGCAGCCGGGCCACGGAGCAGGAGATCATCGAGCACTGCCGCGCGCATCTCGCGCACTTCAAGTGCCCGAAGAGCGTCGAGTTCTGCGAGCTCCCGAAGACCTCGACCGGGAAGATCCAGAAGTTCCGCTTGCGGGAGAAGGAGTGGTCGGGAAGAGAGAAGCGGATCCACTGAGCTTCGGCCCTTTGCAGTGTCGGGCTCAGTGGATCCGGAGAGCCGCTCGGCCTGCCGTTCCGAGCGGCTCTCGCTTTGCGGAGGGAGACGGGGCGGTCGGGGAGGGGATGAATGCGCCGCTCCGCCCCCCTTCGCTCAGCGGCTGGTGCCTCCCTCCGGGGTAGCGGGCGCGGCAGTGCCAGCGCCGGCAGGCGCCTCCGTCTTGGCCTTGCCGGCCGCGCCGTGCGCCTTCTTCCGCGTGTGCTTCTTGTGCTTCTTCTGGGTGGTCTTCGGCGCAGTGGTCTTCGGCGCCGTCGTCCCCTCCGAGCCCATGGCGGCACCCGAGCCCGTCGTCGTATCGGCAGCGAACGCCGTGCCGGCGCTCCCGAGCCCCATCCCAATCCCGAAAGCCGCGGCGGCCACGGCGACCCAAAGCTTTCTCACGATTCGACTCCTTCCGAGTACGGGGGCGATCCCCCCGCACGACTGACGCCCGAGAGACGCGAGGGGGATTGGGCGGATTCAGCCGCCTTCAGGCAATCTTCATCCGTTCTCAAGGTCCGGAGCCCCGGGCGCCTAGCGCCCTCGGAAGGTCGGCGTCTTCTTCTGCAGGAAGGCCGTGACCCCGGCCCGGAAATCCTCGGTGGCGCCGGTACGCATCATCGCCTCGGCCTCCAGGCGAAGCAGGGTCTGGGCGTCGGCGATCAGGGCGAGGTTCAGATTGCGCTTCATGTAGCGGTAGGCGATGGGCGGGCCGGCCGCGAGCCGCTGCGCCAGCGCGCTGGCCTCGGCGCGGAACTTCTCCCGCGGCACGACCCGGTTCACGATGCCGAGGCGTAGCGCCTCCTCCGCCCCGACCTTCTCGGAGAGGAGGTAGAGCTCGCGGGCCTTGGCCGTGCCGACGATCTGGGTGAGGAACCACGAGCCGCCGAAGTCGCCCGAGAAGCCGATCCGGGCGAAGGCGGTGAGGAGCTCCACCCCCTCCGCAGCGATCCGCAGGTCGCAGGCCAGCGCGAGCGAGAGCGCGGCGCCCGCGCAGACACCGTTCAAGGCCGCGAGCGTGGGCTTGCCCATGGCGTGGAGCAGCCAGGAGGCTTCCTGGGAGCGCGCCAGGCGGTCCATCGAAGCCTCCAGCGGCTCGGGCTCGCCCGGGCTCCCACCGGGCGAGGCCCCCGGCCCGCGCTGGGCCATGTCCTTCACGTCGCCGCCGGCGGAGAAGGCGCGATCGCCGGCACCGGTCAGCACCACGCAGCGCACGGAGGCGTCGGCCTCCAGCTCGCGCAGCCGCGCGGCCAGGGCGGCCAGCAGCTCGCCGGAGAGGGCGTTCATCGCTTCCGGTCGGTTCAGCACGACGGTGGCCACGGCCCCGTCCCGTTCCACGAGCACGGTCTCGGACATCGGTGTCGACTCCCTCGTCATTTGACGGCCAGGGGATTGATCGGCGAGCCCACGGCCCCGGTGATCGGGAGCGGGGGCGCCACGAAGAGGAAGGCGTAGTCGCCGTCCTCGGAGCAGGCGTTCGCCAGCGGATCGAGCTGGAAGATCTCGCCCAGCAGGAGCCCGGTGTTGCGCAGCGCGATCATGTGCAGCGGCTGGAAGCAGTCGGGCGTCTCGTTCGGGATCACCTCGACGCCCCAGGTGTCGGTGGCCAGGGCGGCGATCTCCCGCTCGTGGATCCAGCGCGCGCAGTGCACGGAGAGGCCCGGCGCCGGGCCGCCGCAGTAGCCGGCCCAGCTCCGCTGCTCGAGGCAGCGCGTCAGCATCCCGGTGCGCACCAGCACCGCGTCGCCCGGCTCGACCGTCACGCCCTGGGCCTCGGCGCAGGCGTCGAGCTCCTCGGGCAGGATCGCCGTCCCGTTCTCGAGCCAGGGTATGCGCCGGAAGCGCGGAAGGTCGAGCAGCACCCCGCGCGCCACCACGCCGTCCTTGATCTTGTCGATGGAGTTCGAGCGTGCGCCCGCGCTCGTCACCTCGCGCACGTCGCGGTCGTTGTACATGCGTCCATCGTAGAAGACGTGGGCGAGTGCATCCCACTGCGTCCCGCACTGCAGCGGCATGTGGATCGCGTCGTCCGCGTAGCGGAACCCCCCCGGCAGGAAGTCCTGGGCACCGGCCAGCGCATCGCCGCCGTCCGCCAGCATCACGTGCACGGGGTTGTGACGGCCGGCGAAGCCGGTCTGCGGGCCGCGGGCGTCGAAGGGGAGCGCGCAGGAGATCACGAGCCCACGGCGGGGCAGGGCACAGGCGGCGAGGACACGCTCGGGCGTCACGAAGTTGAGCGTGCCGCGCTCGTCGGCCGGACCCCAGCGCCCCCAGTTGGAGTAGCGCCGGCCCATCTCCCGCACCCAGCTCGCATCGAGGCGCTCCATCACCCGTGCCTCCAGCCGGCCCCGCTCATGCGCGGCCCATCTCCCGCAGCCGCGTCTCCACGCGGGCCACGTCGGCCGGCACGTCCACCGGGATCCCGTGCCAGCCCGAGACCTCGGCCACCGCGATCGCGTAGCCGTGCTCGAGGGCGCGAAGCTGCTCCAGCGCCTCGGCGCGCTCCAGCGGCGTCGGCTCGAGGTGGACCATCCGGCGCAGGAACTCGCGGCGGTAGGCGTAGAGGCCCACGTGCTGCAGGTAGCGCGGCGCAGGCGACGCAAGATCGCGTCGGGCCGGGATGCGGCTGCGCGAGAAGTAGAGCGCCCGGCCCCGGCGGTCGAGCACCACCTTCACCCGGTTCGGATCGTCCACGTCGCGCGGATCCGCGGGGTGCGCCACGGTGGAGAGCACCGCGTCCGGATCCGCCTCCAGGGCGGCCAGCGCGGCGTCGATCACGAAGCCCTCGATCAGCGGCTCGTCGCCCTGCACGTTCACCACCACGTCGTCCGTCAGGCGCTCGGCCAGCTCGGCCACGCGGTCCGTGCCGGTGGGATGCGCGGCCGAGGTGAGGACGGCCTCGACGCCGAAGCCGCGACACGCCTCGACGATCCGCCGGTCGTCGGTGGCGACCAGGACCGCGCGCAGGCGCTTGGCGGTGCGCGCGCCCTCCACCACCCGGCGCAGCATCGGGACGCCGGCGATCGGCGTCAGGGGCTTTCCGGGGAAGCGCGTGGCGGCGAAGCGAGCGGGGACGACGCCGACGGCGGAGAGCGGGGGCATGATGGTCGCCATCCTATCCGATGACTACACTCCCCGCGTGTCCGAGGCCCCCCACGACGCCCCCGGTGCCGCCGGCCCGGTCCTCGCCGTGTCCTCGAACAAGGGCGGCGTCGGGAAGACCACCGTCTCGTGCAATCTCGCGGTCTACTTCCGCGCCCTGCGCGAGGACCTGCCGGTCCTGGTGATCGGCCTGGACGACCAGGGGACCCTCGACCGCATGTTCCGGCTGCGGCCCTCCGGCCCGGGCGAGGGGAACCTGAAGCACGCCTTCGCCGCCCGAAGCCTGGAGTCGGTGATCCAGCTCGGGCAGTACGGCGTGCACTTCGTCCCCTCGCCGCCGGACCTCCCGGGCTTGAAGGCCCGCGCGGAGGATCCCCTCACCTTGCGCCGCATCCTGAACCGCACCGCATGGCCGGGGGTGGTGATCCTCGACACCAAGAGCGACCTGGAGGCCCTGACGCGCAGCGCCCTCTACGCGGCGGATCGCATCCTGATCCCGGTGGCCGACTGGGCCTCGTTGGAGGAGGCGACGAAGCAGTTCTCCCTGCTCGAGAAGGCCGGTCTCGGCCGCGAACGCGCGCGCGTTCTGCTCACCCTGGTCGACGCGCGCACGCGGGCCGACGAGGAGGGCCACGATCTGCGCAGCCTGCTGGAGGCGGAGCTCGACCGGCGCGGCTGGCCGCGCTACCGCAGCCATCTCTCGCGGAGCCCGCGCGTGGAGGCGCTGAACTCCGTCGGCGGGCGCCCGCTCTCGATCCTGCACCACGCCCAGGGCACGAGCGTGCATCGACAGCTCCGCGCGTTGGCGGAGGAGGTGCTCACCGACCTCGGGCTCGAGGCCGCACCGCGCGGTGGTGCGGCGGCGCGCCGCGCCGCCGAGCGCTCTCCGGCCGCGGATGCGGCCGAGGCGGCGCCGAGCCTGGCCTCGCTCACCAGCGCCTTCTTGCGCGGCTTCCGCGGCCGCTGAGCGGCCCGCTCCGCCGCGGCGGTGCGAGACGGCGGGCGAAAGCTCGCTACCTTGCGGGACGGCGCCGGCAGAGGACGCGCGAGGAGGAGCGGCGATGACGACCTACGGGATCCTGGTGGGCGGCGGACCGGCGCCCGGCATCAACGGCGTGATCGGCGCGGCGGCGCTCACCGCGGCGCGCAGCGGGGCGCGCGTCCTCGGGCTCCTCGACGGATTCAAGTGGCTGATGGAGGGAGAGGCCACGCACGTCCGCGAGCTCCGACCCGAAGAGGTGTCGCGCATCCACCTCCAGGGCGGCTCGATCCTCCACACCGCGCGCGCCAATCCCACCAAGAAGCCGGAGCACCTGGCCAAGGTGGTGGCGACGCTCGATCGCCTGGGCATCGACCGCCTCATCACCATCGGCGGCGACGACACCGCCTTCTCCGCCAAGCGCACGGCCGACACCGCCGGGGGGCGGATCCAGGTCGCGCACGTGCCGAAGACCATCGACAACGACCTCCCGCTCCCGGGCGACATCCCGACCTTCGGCTTCGAGACCGCGCGCGAGCAGGCGACGCACGTGGTGGAGGCGATCCTCGAGGACACGCGCACCACCAATCGCTGGTTCTTCGTGGTGATGATGGGCCGCAAGGCCGGCCACCTGGCCCTCGGGGCGGGCAAGGCTGCCGGCGCCACCGTGACCCTGGTGGGCGAGGAGTTTCCGGAGGGCACGATCCGCCTCGACGACGTGGTGCGTACCCTCGAGGGCTCGATCGCGAAGCGCCTGGCCCAGGGCCGGCCCGACGGCGTGGCGGTGATCGCCGAGGGCATCGCGGAGCGGCTCGACCCGAACGAGCTCGAGGTGCTGAAGGACGCACCGCGCGACGAGCACGGTCACGTCCGACTGGCCGAGGTGCCGCTCGGCCGCGTCCTGCGCACGGCCGTCATGGAGTCGTTCGCCCGCCGCGGCGTCAGCGTCGCGATCGGCGAGAAGGACGTGGGCTACGAGCTTCGCTGCGTGCAGCCGAACGCCTTCGACCGCGACTACACCCGCGACCTCGGGGTGGGAGCCGTGCGGATCCTGGAAGCCGGTCGCTCCGGAGTGCTGGTGACGCGGCAGCAGGGACGCACCGTGCCGATCGCCTTCGACGAGCTGATGGATCCCGCCACGGGCCGCACCCGCGTGCGCATGCTCGACGTCGCCAGCGACTCCTTCGCCCACGCTCGCGCGATCGAGGTGCGCGTCGAGGCCGGCGACCTCGCCGACCCCGCGCGGCTCGGCGCGCTCGCTCGCGCCGCCGGGCTCTCCCCGGACGAGGCGCGCAGGCGCTACGCCCCCCTCGGCTGAGCCGCGTGACGGCCGGCCGGCCCGCTCCCAGCCCCGGGTCCGACCCCGGGTCTGCGCCCACGGGCCGCGCGCGGCGGCCCTGGTGGATTCCGCACTTCCTCGGACGCGTGCCGGCGATCGATCCCCCGCTGCTGAGCCTGCTCGGCCTGGTGGCGCTCGCGCTCTTCTTCGAGAACTACGACCAATCGATGCTCACCTCGGCCCTGAAGCACATCGCCCAGGACCTCGGCGTGGAGGAGCGCGAGCTCGGCACGCTCACGATGTGGGTGCGCCTGGGGGCGGTCCCGGCCTTCCTGCTGATTCCCTTCGCCGACCGCATCGGACGCCGGCGCGTCTTCCTGGTGTCGGTGATCGGGATCAGCCTCGGCACCTGCGCCACCGCCGCGAGCCAGTCGCTACTCCAGTTCGTGCTGCTCCAGATGGTGACCCGCACCTTCCTGGTGACCGGCATGGCCGTCGCCTTCGTGATCGTGACCGAGGAGATGCCGGCCGAGCACCGCGGCTGGGGCATCGGCATGCTGGGAGCGCTCGGCGCCTGCGGCGTGGGCATGGGCGCCATCGTCTTCGCGGGGATCGATCACCTGCCCGGCGGCTGGCGCTCGCTCTACGCCATCGGGATCGCGCCGCTCCTGCTGCTCCCGGCCTTCCGCCGCGGCGTTCGCGAGACCGCGCGCTTTCGGCGGCACGCCGCCTCGCGCGGGACGGTGCCGGGCGTCGGCGGCTGGCTGCAGCCGCTGGTCGGCCTGGTGCGCCTCTACCCCGGTCGAGCCCTCGGGATCACCGCGGTGGCGCTGCTGATGGCCCTCGGACAGGGCGTGGTGTTCCAGTTCACCGGCTACTTCGTGCAGACCGTGCACGGCTGGCAGCCCTGGCACTACTCCACCCTGGTGGTCACGGGAGGCCTGCTCGGGATCCTCGGCAACGTGGTGGCGGGGAGCCTCGGCGACCGCTTCGGACGCCGCCGC
>Ga0153915_10005436_pt1 | contig 11848 bp, 9 predicted proteins | sample Opewatmetagenome_2_FD_107003 | JGI IMG/M metagenome (GOLD analysis project Ga0153915, IMG submission 107003) | Freshwater wetland microbial communities from Ohio, USA - Open water 3 Core 3 Depth 3 metaG | ecosystem: Environmental > Aquatic > Freshwater > Wetlands | place: USA: Ohio, Lake Erie...
AAGATGTCAACAATGCAGGAGGCGTATCGGCCGTTCTGAAGGAGCTTGAAAAACTTAATGAGCTCGATTTCTCTTCTATAACTGTTACTGGCAAGACTCTGCGCGAAAATATTTCCGGCGCTGCGAATAAAAATGAAAAAATTATAAGAAGAACTGAAAACCCGTTTTCTAAATCGGGAGGATTGGCTGTTCTATACGGCAATCTTGCGCCCGATGGAGCCATTGTAAAAACCGCCGCAATTGATGAAAGCATGTTAACATTTACCGGAACTGCAAAAATATTCGAATCGCAGGATGAAGCTGTTGAAAGGATTCTTAACGGTGAAGTGAAAGAAGGAAATGTTGTTGTAATCCGGTACGAAGGACCGAAAGGGGGCCCCGGCATGCCCGAAATGCTTACACCTACAAGCGCAATTATGGGAATGGGGCTCGGCAGTAAAGTTGCATTAATAACTGATGGAAGATTTTCCGGGGGTACTAGGGGCGCATGTATAGGGCATATTTCTCCTGAAGCTGCCGAACACGGGCCTATTGCTGCTTTGAATGAAGGCGATTTAATAACAATTGATATCCCCGGCAAAAAACTATCCGTCAATCTGTCTGACGAAGAAATCGCCGAAAGATTATCGCGGCTTCCTCTGTTTGCGCCCAAAATAAAACGCGGTTACCTGTCCCGCTATTCGGCGATGGTAACATCGGCAGATAAAGGCGCAGTGTTAAAAAATAATTTTTAAGAGGGTTAAAATGAAAAAGCAAAATATGATTTTGAACGGAGCGGAAATATTCTTTGAGTGCCTTAAACAGGAAAAAGTAGAATATATTTTCGGATATCCCGGCGGAGCGGTGCTGAAAATATATGAACAGCTTTACGGAGTCGATTTTCTAAAGCACATACTTGTACGCCACGAACAAGGGGCTGTTCACATGGCCGAAGGGTATGCGAAAGCATCGGGTAAAACAGGGGTCGTACTCGTTACTTCAGGCCCCGGAGCTACAAATGCCGTTACCGGAATCGCAGACGCATATATGGATTCTGTTCCGGTTGTCGTGTTCACAGGGCAGGTCGCTTCGAATATGCTCGGCAAAGATTCATTTCAGGAGGTTAATATCGTAGGCATAACAAGGCCTGTAACAAAGTATAACTTTCAAGTGAGAGATGTAAATGAACTTGCAATGACAATTAAGAAAGCCTTTTATATTGCATCAACCGGAAGGCCGGGGCCTGTTGTAATTGATCTGCCGAAAGATATTCTTGTTGACAAATGCGAATTTTCATATCCCGGGAGAATAGAATTACGAGGTTATAAACCGTCATATTCATTAAACCAGAAACAGATAAAACAAGCGGCGGATGTATTAAGGAAATCAAAACGCCCGGTTCTTTATGTCGGTGGCGGAGTTATTTCTTCGGGAGGTTCGCGCGAACTGTTTATTCTTGCAAAAGAAAACAATCTTCCGGTAACAATGACTCTTCAGGGGCTCGGTGCGTTTCCGGGAAATGATGACCAGTCTCTCGGAATGCTCGGGATGCACGGAACATATTGCGCCAATCAGGCGGTAAATAACTGCGATCTTCTTATTGCCCTCGGCGCGCGGTTCGATGACCGGGTTACAGGAAAAGCTTCTTCATTTGCAAAAGATGCTTTTAAAATACACGTCGATATCGAACCTGCGCAGATAAATAAAAATGTGTTTACAAATCTCTCCATTATCGGGGATGTAAAACATATCATTGCGGAAATTGCGGCGGAAATAGGCGCACCGCTGAATTTTTCCGAATGGTGGAAACAGATAAACGAATGGCGCGAGGAATTCCCTCTTTCTTACGATTCTCAGGATGGTAGGCTGAGAACTGAATTTGTGTATGAAAAACTGTTTGAAAAAACCGAAGGTAACGCGGTCATTGTAACTGATGTCGGGCAGCATCAGATGTGGGGGGCGCAGTATTTCAGGTTTGTTTATCCCCGGACACATATAACCAGCGGCGGGCTCGGCACAATGGGTTTTTCACTTCCTGCGTCAATTGGGGCTTATTTTGCTGTAAAAGATAGAACGGTTATCTCGGTAAACGGCGACGGTGGATTCCAGATGAATATTCAGGAGCTTGTTACTGCCGCGGCTTATAAAATTCCTCTTAAAATTATCGTCATTAATAACAATAATCTTGGGATGGTAAGGCAGTGGCAGGAATTGTTCTTCGGGGAAAAATACAGTTTTACGGATCTTTCTGAAAGTAATCCCGATTTTGTAAAAGTTGCCGAAGCGTTCGGGTGCAGAGCATTTTCAACTGATTCTCCCAAAGAGGTTGACAGCATTCTCGATAAAGCGTTTTCATTTAATGACGGGCCGGCGGTTGTTGAGTTCAACGTAGTAAGGGATGACCTCGTGTTTCCGATGGTTCCAGCCGGACGTAGCATCTCTGATATGGTAGTAAGAAAATAATTTAATAATAATAAGTAAACGGCCATGAAAAAAACAATAAGCGTATTAATGGAAAACAGGATACCGACATTAAACCGGATAACAAACCTGCTTTGCGGAGTCGGATTGGAGATCGATTCGGTTTCTATAACGGATACCGAAACTGCCGGCATAACGAAAATGATTTTTATTGCCGACGGCGAAGACGCCGTAATTGAACAGGCTCTTAAACAGATTGATAAGCTTGTTGACGTTATCCAGGCGCTCGAATTTACGACATCAGATTCATTCGTGCGCGAAATGGCTCTTATTAAAATACATCAGAGAAAAAATGATTTGAATGATCTTACTAATGCGGTCAATCTTCTCAACGGGAAAATAATTGATGTGGGTAAAAAAACTATTACCGTTGAGATAACAGGAACGCCCGAAAAAATTAAATCGGCCCAAAACCTCTTGAATAATTACGGTATAAAAGAAATTACGAAATCGGCATGTATAGCGGTTGAAAAAGAATCATCTATAATAAAAAACAAAAGGAGAATAAGATGAAAGTCTATTATCAGAATGACGCGGATTTGAATGTATTGGCGGGCAAAAAAATAGCAGTTCTTGGTTTTGGAAGCCAGGGGCATGCGCATGCTCTGAATCTTAAAGAAAGCGGTATGGATGTTAGAGTCGGTCTGAAAGAAAATTCATTATCGAAACAGAAAGCTGAAGAAGCGGGGCTTAAAGTAATGTCCGTTGCCGGAACTGTTGAATGGGCGGATATAACAATGGTTCTGCTGCCCGACCAGTGCCAGAAAGAAGTTTACGATAAAGAAATAAGCCCGAATCTTAAAGAGGGAAACACTCTTGCGTTTGCGCATGGATTTAATATTCATTACAAACAGATTGTTCCTCCGGCGCATGTTAATGTTATGATGGTTGCGCCTAAAAGCCCGGGGCATCTTGTAAGAAGAACTTTCCAGCAGGGTTCCGGAACGCCATGCCTTATTGCCGTCCATCAGGATTATACAGGCAATACAAAGGAACTTGCTCTTGCATGGGCAAAAGGAATAGGAGGAACAAAAGCGGGAGTTATTGAAACAAATTTTAAAAATGAAACCGAAACAGATTTATTCGGAGAGCAGGCGGTATTATGCGGCGGCTCGGCGGAATTAATCAAAGCGGGATTTGAAACGCTTGTGGAAGCCGGCTATCCCCCCGAACTTGCCTATTTTGAATGCATGCACGAAATGAAACTGATTGTTGATCTCTATTACGAAGGGGGATTATCAAGAATGAATTTTTCCGTAAGCGATACCGCCGAATACGGAGGAATGACGAGAGGTTCGCGGTTGATTAACAGCGCTACAAAAAAAGAAATGAAAAAAATTCTTAACGAAGTTCAAAGCGGGCAGTTTGCTAAAGAATGGATTGATGAAGTTAAAAACGGAATGAAGTCTATGAATAAATTAAGAAAAGAAAACAGGGAACACATGATTGAAGAGACCGGAGCGAAGCTAAGAAGTATGATGAGCTGGCTTTCGAATACGGGCGGAGCAAAATAATGAAAAAGAAAATTGTATTGCTCCCGGGGGACGGAATAGGCCCGGAGATTGTGCATTCGGCCGTTAAAGCGATAGAAGTAACCGCAAAACTTTTCGCGGTTGAAATCGAAATGGAAGAGGAATTAATCGGCGGCTGTTCTTATGATAAATACGGTTCCACTCTTACGGATAAGGCAATTGAAAAATGTCTCGGGAGCGATGCGGTTCTGCTCGGGGCTGTTGGCGGGCCAAAATGGGAAAACCTTCCTCACGGGCTTAAACCGGAAGCGGCTCTTCTTAAACTTAGAAAAGAGCTCGGCCTTTTTGCAAATCTGCGTCCGGCAAAATTTTATAAACCGCTTCTTCATTCTTCTTCATTGAAAGAGGAAGTAATAAGCGGAGCCGATTTTATCGTAGTCCGCGAATTAACCGGAGGAATATATTTCGGAGAACCGCGCGGATTCGATAAAAAGCGAGGATGGAATACGATGGAATATAACTACGAAGAAGTTGAACGGATTGCGCGGACGGCTTTCAGGCTTGCCCGGCAGAGAAAAAGAAAACTTGTTTCGGTAGATAAAGCTAATGTTCTTGAATGTTCACAGTTCTGGCGCAATATCGTAGCGGATGTTCATAAGGATTATCAGGATGTTGAACTTACGAATATGTACGTTGATAATGCCGCAATGCAGCTTGTTTACGCTCCCTCTAAGTTTGATGTAATTCTGACATCCAATTTGTTCGGCGATATTCTAAGCGATATTTCCGGCGCTTTGACGGGCAGCCTCGGAATGCTCCCGTCTGCAAGTATCGGTTATTCAAATGCTCTTTATGAACCGGTGCACGGCAGCGCGCCCGATATTGCAGGAAAAGGAATCGCCAATCCGATAGGAACAATAACATCGGCGGCTATGATGTTTGAACATTCTTTCGGAATGAAAAAAGCAGCCATGCTTATTGAAGAAGCTGTTAAAACAGTTCTGGTGAAAGGGTACAGGACAAAAGATATTTTCTCGGAAGGAAGCATTCAGGCTAATACCGGGATGATGACGGATAAATTGCTTGACTGCATCGAGGAAATATTCTCAACTGATTTTATAACAAAATAACCGGCGATAATATGAAAGAGAAAATATTAATATTTGACACAACATTAAGGGACGGCGAGCAGTCGCCGGGAGCATCTCTTAATGTGTTTGAAAAGCTTGAAATTGCCAGAAGGCTTGAAAAATTAAATGTAGATATAATTGAAGCCGGTTTCCCTGTCTCTTCCCCGGCGCAGTTCGAAGCGGTGCAGAGAATAGCGGAGGAATCAGGTAAAATAATTACAGGGCTTGCGCGCGGCAAAGAAACTGATATAAAAACTGCGGCTGAAGCGTTGAAAAACGGAAGGCATCCGCGCATACACACGTTTACATCAACATCCGATTTTCACATACTCGGCAAATTCGGCGATAAACGCTATGGCGCGACTCTTGCTGAAAAAAGAAAGACTATTCTGCAAATGTCATTTGATGCAGTCGCATATGCAAGAACATTTGTAGATGATGTCGAGTTCTCGGCTGAAGATGCAGGCCGCACCGATATAGGCTATTTATGCGATGTTATTGAAACAGCAATTGAAGCGGGCGCGCGCACTGTAAACATACCCGATACAACAGGCTACACGCTTCCGGTTGAGTTTGGCGGAAAAATTGCCGAAATAAGAAAACGGGTGCGCAATATTGATAAGGCCGTTATAAGCATTCACTGCCATAATGACCTGGGGCTTGCCGTGGCAAATACTCTTGCAGGAATTGAAAATGGAGCGCGCCAGGTTGAATGCACTATTAACGGAATTGGCGAAAGAGCGGGCAATGCTTCTCTTGAAGAAGTTGTTATGACTCTTAATGTAAGAAAAGATGTATGCTGTTTTTATACCGGAATTAATGTGAATGAAATTTATAACACGAGCAAAATAGTGTCGGGATTCACAGGGATAATTGTCCAGCCCAACAAAGCAATTGTCGGGGAGAATGCTTTTGCGCACGAATCGGGAATACATCAGGACGGTATGCTTAAAGATAAATCTACTTATGAAATTATGAATCCCGAAAGCGTCGGAGTGCCGAAAACTAAAATAGTTCTTGGCAGGCATTCGGGCAGGCATGGGCTTAAAGCCCGCCTTATTGAACTCGGCTATTCCGTAGGCGAAGAAGAACTGCAGAAAGTATATGATTTGTTTCTTGAACTCGCCGATAAGAAAAAAGAGGTCTTTGATGACGATCTCAGGATTCTTATGGGGGACAAAATATACAAAGAAAAAGAATTATATGAATTGGATTATCTCAGCATTAATTCAGGCACCGATACAATTCCGACGGCAACGGTAAGAATTACGGCGGGCGGAAATATATATCAGGAATCATCAATAGGAGACGGGCCGGTTGATGCAAGCTTCAATGCAATCGAAAGAGCTTTGAATATTAAATCTTCGCTTGAATCGTACAGCGTAAGGTCGGTTACTTCCGGCAGGCAGGCAATGGGAGAGGCGATTGTAAGAATTAGAGAGGGGGAAAATTCCTTCTCCGGCAGAGGAATATCCACCGATATTATCGAAGCAAGCGCAAAAGCATATTTGCAGGCTCTAAATCAACTTTATAAATCCAAAGCGCAAGAAATGGTTTATGAAAATTCTGATCTTGTAATTTAATAATGGAGATAATAATGGGAATGACAATAACAGAAAAGATACTCGCACGCTCTGCAGGAAGAAAAAAACTTGAACCGGGAGAGAATGTATGGCTTAATGTTGACACGCTTATGACGCACGATGTATGCGGGCCTCCTACTATAGAAATATGGGAGAAAGAATTTGGCGCCGGAGCTGAAATATGGGACAAAAACAAACTGGTAATTTTTCCCGATCACTACATCTTTACAAAAAATGCTCATGCAAACAGGAATGTGGATTTACTTAGGGATTTTGCCCGGAGGTATGAACTGAAAAATTATTACGATGCCGGCTCGGAACGCTATAAAGGCGTATGCCATATTGCTCTTGCCGAAGAAGGATTCAATGTACCCGGCGCAGTTCTGTTCGGAACCGATTCGCATACATGCACTTCAGGCGCATTCGGAATGTTTGCTTCTGGAGTAGGCAATACAGATGCGGCGTTTATAATGGGAGCCGGAAAAATATGGGAGAAAGTCCCTGAATCAATGAAATTTACTTTTAATGGCACGATGCCGGAATATCTTACCGCAAAAGACCTGATTCTCCAAATACTTGGAGACATTGGAACCGACGGCGCTTCATACCGCGCTATGGAATTTGAAGGAGAGGCCGTTTCATCCCTTTCAATGTTGGAAAGAATGACATTAACCAATATGGCAATTGAAGCGGGGGCAATAAACGGAATAATTGCATGCGATGAAGTAACTGAAAAATATCTCGAAGGGAAAACCGCGCAGCGATATGAAATATTTAAAAGCGATCCGGATGCTAAATACCATTCGCAGTTTACTTATGATACCGGGTGGATTGAACCTTTAGTTGCAAAACCCCACAGCCCGGATAATAAAGATACGGCGCGGAATTGTGAAGGAACTAAAATTACGAGCAGTTATATAGGTTCCTGCACAGGCGGAAAACTTACCGATTTCCGATTTGCAGCAAAAATTCTGTATGGCAGAAAAACAGCAGCGCGTACATTCATTGTACCGGCAAGCACGCAGACTGCAAAACAACTTTATTCCGAAAAGTATAAAGGAGAGCCTCTTGCAAAAATTTTTACAGATGCCGGATGCATCATTGTGGAGTCTTCATGCGCGGCATGTCTCGGCGGGCCCTCCGATACTATTGGCAGAAGCGTTAACGGCGACGTGGTAATTTCAACAACAAACAGAAATTTTCCCGGCAGAATGGGGAGCAAATCGGCGGAGGTTTATCTCGCTTCCCCCCTTACAGCGGCCGCTTCAGCCGTTGCGGGCGCAATTACCGATCCGAGGAATTTTCTTTAAACGATAAGGAATTAAAATGGAAAAGATTATAAAAGGAAAAGCATTTGTTTTAACCGACAACATAGATACCGATCAGATTATTCCGGCTGAGCATCTTGTTTACAGTACAAGCGATGAAAATGAGCTTAAGATGTACGGAAAGTTCGCTCTTTCCGGCGTGCCTAAAGATAAATCAGGTATGCCTGAAGGAAATATCCCTTTCGTATTGGATGGCGGATTAGTGTCGGGATATGAAATAATTATTGCCGGCTCAAATTTCGGCTGCGGCTCTTCAAGGGAACATGCGCCTCTTGCATTAAAGACCGCAGGAGTAAAAGCTGTAATTGCTGAATCCTATGCGCGGATATTTTACAGAAATTCCGTTGACGGAGGTTTCGTAATACCTATTGAAACCGGGGAGAAACTTTGCAATAAAATTAATACGGGCGATTTTATAGAAATTAATTTGGAAAATAACACTCTGAAAAATCATGCGGATTCCGCTGTGTATAATCTAAGGCCGCTATGCGGCGTTTATGATATTGTAAATGCAGGGGGACTTTTCAATTATGCCCGGCAGAGAGGAATAATTAAATAAAAAGCGAATGAAAACGAATAAACAGCGAATCGAATTTTTTGATACCACCCTTAGGGACGGCACGCAGGGAGAAGGAGTTTCCCTTTCTATAAATGATAAACTGAGCATTGTGCAGAAACTTGACGAGCTCGGCATTGATATTATCGAAGGGGGCTGGCCCGGAAGCAATCCGAAAGACGAAGAATTTTTCAGGCGCATTAAAAAAATCAATCTAGGTAACTCAGCAATATGCGCCTTCGGTTCAACTGCGAGGTCTGCCGGTAAAATTAAAACCGACCCGAACCTGAATGCATTGTTGAAGGTGGAAACAAAATATGTCTCCATTTTCGGTAAAACATGGGAGCTCCATTCAAGAATCGGACTCGGTATTTCGGAAGAGGAAAATGCAGATTTAATTTACGGCTCAGTGTCGTTTCTTAAAGAAAAAGGAAGAAATGTTGTTTTTGATGCCGAACATTTTTTTGACGGATTTAAGGATAATAAACATTTTGCGTTGAGAATGATTCACGCCGCCGAAGCGGCGGGGGCAGATGTGATAGCTTTATGCGATACGAACGGCGGCTCTCTTCCTTCGGAAGTATTCTCGATAACTCAATTTGTCATTGATAATATCAAAGCTCCGGCTGGCATACATGCCCATAATGACGGCGAACTTGCAGTTGCAAACAGCATTGCCGCATTCGAAGCCGGAGCCGTTCATATACAAGGGACAATAAACAGAGTGGGGGAAAGATGCGGAAATGCAAATCTTATTAGCATTATTCCATCTGTCTTTTTCAAGAAGAATGCGGATGGTAATGAGAAAATTCAGCTTGAGAAGTTAACGGAGATATCGCACTGCATAAGCGAGATTGCTAATATCATTCCCGATTCAAGAGCCGCTTATGTGGGAAAATCCGCCTTTGCGCACAAAGGGGGAATACACGTAAGCGCCGTGATGAAAGAAAGCAGATTGTATGAACACATTGAACCCGGTAAGGTGGGAAACACACAACGCGTGCTTATATCCGACCTGTCCGGTCAAAGCAATATAAAGTATAAAGCCAGGCAGTTCGGAATAGACATTTCAGGCGGTTCCGAATTTGGAAGAAGGCTTGTTGAACATATTAAACAGCTTGAGTTTGAAGGATACCAGTTCGACGGCGCGGAAGCTTCGTTCGAACTGATTTTACGAGGAGAGAATAACGAGTTTACCCCTTTCTTTAAAACGCTTGAATCGAAAGTGAATGTAGCATTTGCAAATGAGAAGGATTCCGTATCGGAGGCGGTTATAAAGATTGAGGTCAACGGAGAGATTGAACATACAGCTTCAAACGGGCATGGCCCTGTTAACGCTCTCGATAATGCACTACGTAAAGCGCTTTTAAAATTCTATCCAGAAATTGCATTAATGAAGCTCGTTGATTACAAGGTAAGAGTCCTTGACGAAAAAGACGCAACTGAAGCTAAGGTAAGAGTGCTTATTCAATCGGGGGACGGATTTGAAACATGGTCAACGGTAGGAGTATCCGAAAATATAATTGAAGCAAGCTGGAAAGCGCTGTGCGATAGTTTTAATTACAAATTATATAAAATGAAAAAGAAAGAATAGTAATCTAAAAACAGGAGTAATAATGTCAGTATCATCTGAGTACATCTGGATGGAAGGGGAATATGTTCCCTTCAAAGAAGCTAAAGTACATTTTCTAACAAGTTCTCTTCATTACGGCACTTCTGTGTTTGAAGGAATACGGGCATATTCAACGGATGCAGGCCCCGCCATCTTCAGACTGAAAGAGCATATTGAACGTTTATTTAAAAGCGCACAGATTATTGGGATGCCTCAGCTCCCTCATTCAGTTGAAGAAATATGCGGCGTCTGCGCTGAACTGGTAAGAATGAATAATATGGAGGATTGTTATATCCGTCCTCTTGTTTATGTTAAAGAGGGAGGATGGAATTTATGTTTTGAAAATGTAAAGCTCGGCGTTACTGTGGCAGTGTGGAAATGGAATAATTATCTTGGCGAGAATGCGCTTAAAAACGGAATACGCGCAAATATTTCTTCTTTCCACAGGCATCATCCTAATGTAATGATGACAAAGGGAAAAACCGCCGGTAATTATGTGAACTCGGTTCTTGCAAAATCGGAAAGCGTAAAACTCGGTTTCGACGAGGCCATTATGCTTGAAACGAACGGCACAATTTCGGAATGTACCGGTGAAAATATTTTTGCGGTGCGCGGCGGCGTTATTTATACCCCTGCGCGCAACAGCGTTCTTGAAGGCATTACGCGCGATACAATAATTACAGTTGCAAAGGATAACGGTTATAAAATTGTGGAAGAAGTAATAACGAGAGACCAGCTTTATATAGCCGATGAAGTGTTTGTAACCGGAACAGCGGCGGAAGTAATTGCGCTCAGCGAAATAGATTTTAGAAAAATAGGAACTGGAAAAATGGGGACTGTCTGCGGTTCCCTTCAAAAAGCTTATGCCGATGTAATCAGGGGAAGAAATCCCAAATACAATCATTGGCTTGATTATGTGCGCGGCAATAAGGAATCTTCTGTAAAAGCGGAAACCATTGCAGTTTAATTTATTAAATTTAAAGGACTGGCGGAGAGTTAAATCTTCTCTCCGTTTCTTTTTTATCTGTGCATTTCTTAACTTTTCAAATCGAAAAACCAACCCGGTAAAGGTGAATTATGAAAATCAGGAAATGCTCTTTTATTTTTATCTACGCTGCATTATGCATAAGCATATATGCTCAGGAAAAGAAGGCTGTTAAGTTCGAAATGTCTATTCAGAATATTATGCGCGATGAAAAATGGATAGGAAATCTTCCGGGAAGCCCATACTGGTCAGATGACGGAAATTTTCTCTACTTCAACTGGAATCCCGATAATTCAAAAGGGGATTCGCTTTATATGGTTCCCAAATCAGGTGGAACTCCGAAGAAAGCTCCGAAAAGCGAACAGAAAAACCAGCAGCCCCGTTTTATGAATATGTTTGGAAACATATCATCAGGGGCAGCGTCAACGAGAGATAAATCGAAACAGCTTGTAGAAAGCGGGGGAGATATTGCTGTTAAAGATGTTAAAACCGGAAAGCAAAAAACAATTATACGCACAAATGATTATGAAACCGATGCACAGTTTACGCAGGATGAGAAAAAAATCACTTTCGTAAGAGATAATAATTTGTACTGGTTCAATCTTGAATCCGCCGAACTTGTCCAGTTGACGGATTTCAGAAAAGGAGTTAAATCAGCCGTTCCTCAGGGAAGGGGAATGGAACAAAGGGGAGGACAAATGCCGATGCCTCCCCAGATGCAG
>Ga0153915_10005437_pt1 | contig 11848 bp, 9 predicted proteins | sample Opewatmetagenome_2_FD_107003 | JGI IMG/M metagenome (GOLD analysis project Ga0153915, IMG submission 107003) | Freshwater wetland microbial communities from Ohio, USA - Open water 3 Core 3 Depth 3 metaG | ecosystem: Environmental > Aquatic > Freshwater > Wetlands | place: USA: Ohio, Lake Erie...
AGGTCCAGCTGCAGCGGGTACTTCCAGTACGCGTTTCGCCGCTCGGGCGTATTGAAGGGCAGGCACCGAATGCCGGCGAGCTGCGAGAAGGCGTGGTCATAGGTCTTCGCGAAGCCCCGCCGGCGGCCGAGGTTCCAGGAGTCCAGCCGGGACAGCTCGGCGAGCCCGACGACGGCCTGGATCTCGGTGAGCCGGTAGTTCCAGCCCGCGCGCACGTGCGCGGCCGGCCCGCTGCCCTCCTGCTCCCGACCGTAGTCACGAAGAGACCGGCAGGCCGCCGCCGCCTCGGGCAGGGCGGTCGTAATCATGCCGCCTTCCCCTGCCGTGGACACGTGCTTGCCCTGGGAAAAGCTGAAGCAGCCGGCATCTCCCAGTGTGCCCGCCTTGCGGCCCCGCAGCTCGCCCCCCGCGCACTGCGCGCAGTCCTCGATGACCACCAGGCCCCGGCGTCGGGCGGCGTGCACGATGCGGTCCATGTCACACATGATCCCATAGAGGTGCACGACGATGACCGCCTTTGTCCGCTCGGAGGCGCGTTCCTCCATGCACCGCGGGTCCAGGGTCTGGTCGTCAGACACGTCGCAAAAGACCGGAACTGCCCCGGCCTGCAGGACCGCGAGGGACGTGGAGATGAAGGTGTGGGAGGGAACCAGGACCTCGTCTCCGGGTCTCACGCCGAGGGCGAGGAGCGCCATGTGGAGGGCCGCCGTGCCGCTGGAGCAGGCCACCGCGTGGGGGGAGCCGGTCCAGGCGGCCCAGCGCTCTTCGAACTCGGCGCACTTCGTTCCCGACCACGAGGCTACGCGCCCGGTGCGCAGCGGCTCCAGCGCGTCGGCCAGAGCCCGCTCGGAGAACTGAGGCCACGGCGGGAACGGCTCCCGGGCCGTCTTCTCCCCTCCGTGGAGGGCCAGCTCTTCACGCATCGGCACCCTCCAAAAACCGAAGGCCGGCGTGCGCCGGCCTTCCGTTCACGGTGAATCAGCCCAGGGCCGATCTCCACCATACGTAGTGCGTCGTCTGAAGCTCCCGTTCCGTCGGCATGGGGTAGTACCGCACGCCCGTGGAGTCTCCAAGGAAGAACCCGTGCTGGATCGTGCGGTAGGGGAACTCGGTGGGCGCCATGCGGTCCACGGTCTTGGTGCCCTTGTGGCTGTCCTGCTTCACCTCCGCGACGCACGCCCGCAGGTGCTCGATGTTGGGATACGGAAGGTCGCGGATGCTCCCGCCCTCGGGATTGTCCGCGAGCTCCCCCAGGTTGAGCTGGGCGAAGAAGATCTTGGGGACGTGGATGCTGCGTTTCGTGTCGGTCATGAACGCGACGAACTCCCGGGGATCCAGGCGGCTGACGACCCGCGGCGCCACGGGGCAGATCTCCTGGTACATGCGGTAGCCCTTGGGGAAGGCAGGCAGGTCCTTCGAAGGAGGGATCTCCAGCACACGGCCGTCCCGAGTGGCGAGGTAGAGGTTGCCGATCGCGGAGAGGGGCACGTGCTCCAGCACGCGGTACACGGAGAGGTACACCGAGTGCTTGGGCCGGCCGTCGGGATGCGGCACGCAGCGCTTGTCGATTTCCGCCATGGGGAAGTAGTCGCTCGAGAAGCTCCGGTCGACGGCGAAGAACTGCGCCTGGCCCCGCGACTTCTTTTCCTGGCCCACCGCGTAGTAGGCGCCGAAGTCCAGCGGAGTCAGCATGGAAGCGATCAGTGCTTCAGGAATCGTCGACAGATACAGGTGTACAGCCATATTGCACCTCCCGAGGCGATAATACAGCCCCTAGCGGGCGAAAGCAATTGCATTCCATGCCAGCATCGCGCGAAGCGCGATATCCACCGAACATCCCCAACGGAAACCGCCGCCCAGCAGGTGGCTAGAAGGAAAACCTGCCAGCATCGCGCGAAGCGCGATATCCACTGAACATGTCTGGCGGATACGAACGCCCAGCGGGTTGGTGGAAGGATGGTCAGCTGAACTTGTCGTAGAACGTATGCTCGGCGCGCAAGCCCTTGCTCTTCATGGCGCTGATGGACGCGTCGATCAGTCCGGGCCCGCCGCAGAGGTAGGCTTCGTGCGCGTCCAGCGGCGGAAGCAGGCGCGCGAGGACCGAAGGCAGCCCGCCGCGCTCGCCGTCCCAGCGGTCCTCCGGGAGCGGACGGGAGAGCACGGGAACGAACCGCAGGGACGGGAGCCGGCCCTGCAGCGCGCGAAGGTCATCCGTGTACACCAGGTCCGCCCGGGAACGCGCGGAGAAGAAGAAGACCGCGGTCCGGGATGCTCCCCTCTCCGCCATGTCCATGAGCATGGCCCGGACCGGCGCGACACCTGACCCGCCGGCAATGAAGACGAGCGGCCGTTCGCCATCCCGGAGGTAGAACGAGCCGAACGGACCGTTGACCGTGACGGGGTCGCCCACTCTCAGCTTCTCGAACACGTGCGAGGTGCACGCGCCGCCGGTCACCCGGGCAAACAACAGCGCCAGCCGCCTCGGCCGGGATGGAGGGGAGGCCATCGAGTAGGCGCGGTACAGCGGCTGGGGGTCGTTCTCCGTCCCGGGCACCACGAACTGGACGTACTGCCCGGCGAGAAACGTCATGCCCGGCGGCTCGACGAGGTCGATCTCGATCTCGCGCATGTCGCGTGTGAGGTCCGCGATCCTGCCCACCGTGCCGCGGTACGAACGGGCATCCAGGTAGCCCCGCGGAAGCTCGATGCGGGTCTCCTGCCGGACGCGAAGCTGGCAGGCGAGGTGGACTCCCCGGGCCATTTCCTGTTCGCCCAGGATCTTGCGCTCCTCCTCCACGTACCCGGGCGCCCCGGAGAGGACGCGCACCCGGCACTGGCCGCAGCTCGCCCTGCCCCCGCAGGCGGAGGGGATGTAGATCCGTTCCCGCATGAGGGCGAACAGCAGGGGCTGTCCCTGCCCTGCCTCCAGGTCGCGCTCCCCGTCGTTGATGACCACGCGCACGCGGCAATATTGACCCCCCGAGCCTCGCCCGTCTACACTGCGCACCGTCGTGGGACCCACCATCATATCCGCACGCCTGCTCAACATCCTCCTGGTCCCGATGGTCGCCTTGTGGGCGCTGCACCTGTACCAGAGGAAGTTCAAAGACGCGGGCATGCGCAAGCGCGCCGCCACCCTCGCTCTCACGCTGGTGGTCATCGGCGCCTGGGCCTCTGCGTGGCTGTTCAACCGGTTCGGGGTTCCCGACGTCTGGCTCCTCGCCGTGGCGGGGGCGGCCGCGGCCGTCATCGCCTGGCAGCATCGGCGCATGCTGCCGTTCCGGCCCCGGTGCGCCCGATGCGGCAGGGCCGTTTCCGTTGACAGAATCCTCGGACTGGACTCCAATACCTGCGAGGCCTGCGAGCCTCCCGCGAGCTCAAACCAAGGAGAAACAACCCGATGAAGAACCGCAAGCTTTCGATGCCGTTCTGGTGCGTGGCAAACCCGGTGGGGGATCCCTTCGGCGGAGCCATCATGGACCGCATCCCCTCGGTGGAGGTCGCGGATCTCCTGTGCAAGGCCAGGGTGGAGAAGCTGATCGACTTTACCTCCGCGCACGACGACGACCTGGTAGCGTGGGATCCGCACAACCTGGAGGACGACCAGGACCCGTCCAGCCCCGCCTCGAAGACGCTGGCGGCGATCAAGGAGAAGCTGAACGCCGCGGAGCTGAAGGTGGCCATGGTCACCTGCAGCCTGCACTCCAACCCCCTGTTTCGAAACGGCGGCTTGACCAACCCCAACCCCGAGGTGCGAATGCTGGCGGCACGGAAGGTCATGCGGACCATCCGCATCGGCAACTACCTCGGCGCCGAGTACCTGACCTACTGGGTGGCCCGCGACGGCTTCGAGTGCCAGTTCTCCGTCCCGTGGGAGAGGAACTACCGCTACCTCGTCGAGGGCCTGAACCTCGCCGAGCGCTACGCCAAGGAGCAGAACGGGAGCGTCCGGCACGGCACCATCGAGCCCAAGCCGAACGAGCCGCGCGGGGAAATGTACGTCCCGACGACCGGGCACGCCCTTGGTCTCATCGCCATGCTGAACGATCCCTCCTTCTGGGGCGTGAACCCCGAGGTCCTGCAGCACGAGGGGATGACGGGCCTCACCGCGGAAGTCGCGGTGGCCATGGCCGTGCACGCCAGGAAGCTGTTCTTCCTCCACGTGGGAAACCAGAAGCCGGGCCAGTTCGACAATGACCTCCCCATGCTCGTGGGCATGGACGGCATCAAGAGCATGGTCGCGGTGCTGTGGCTGCTGGACCGCATGGACTGGCAGGGACACATCGAGTACGACAACCACATCCTGCGCACCGACACGGCGCCGGGCAAGGAGAACAGCACGCGCATCCGCATGGACTTCATCCGCCAGAACGTGGAGAACTACCGCATGGCGGAGAAGAAGGCGCACGAGATGGCCGCGGACCCCGAGCTCGCCAAGATGATGGCCGCCCTCTGGGACAAGGAGCCGGGCATGGCGAAGATCCTGGCCAAGGGAGATCCCGCCGAGATCCTCGCGGCCAAGCCCGACTACGACAAGGTCAACGGGACGGGGCTTCAGATCGCGCGGCTGGACCAGCTGGCCACCCGGCGGCTGCTGGGCATGTAGGGGGATCGGCTCCGCCTCCCGATGAGCCCCTGGCTCACGATCCTCACGATCCTGGGGGCGGTAGGTCTCGGCCTGCTGCTGTCCAGGATCCCTCTCGTGGGGAGGCTTCCTTCCACGCCGGCATATGCCGCCGGCCGCATGGCGCTCTTGTGCGCGATGGTCGCGGCCATGGGATTCCGCGTCGGGCGTACCGAGGAGGTCGTCCGCAGCACCGGGGCGATCGGCCTGGCCTCCCTGCTGTTTGCCGCCGCGACCATGGCCGGCACGCTGATCGTGCTTTCCGTCGCCTTTGCGCTCGGAAAGACCGGGAGCGTGGACGGGCCGGTTCCGCCCAGGCCTCCACACGCCGTGCACTGGAGCCGCGTGCTCCTCGATCCGCTGCTCCTGCTCGTGATGCTGGGGCTGGGATTCGCCGTCGGTCTCACGGACCTGCTGGCAGCGGTGTTCCCGGGCGCCAACGGCGAGCACCTCGTCACCGGCCTGCTGTACGCGCTGCTGGTGGTGATCGGCGTGGGGATGGGGACGGAAGGGATGTTCCGCCTCCACGTCCTCGCCCATCCCAACCTGCTCATCATTCCCCTGGCCACGGCGGCAGGCTCGCTGGCCGGCGGCCTGCTGGCCGGGCTGGTCCTGGACCTGAGGCCGGGCGCCTCTCTCTCGGTTGCATCCGGCTTCGGCTGGTACTCGCTCTCCGGGGTCCTCCTCACCCGGCTGGACAGCCCGGCCCTCGGCGCGGTGTCCTTCCTGTCGAACCTGCTGCGCGAGTCCATGTCGCTGGTGATGATCCCGCTGCTCGCCCGCAGCCGCTTTCCGCTGCTCGCGGTCGGCGCCGGCGGCGCGACGAGCATGGACGTGACCCTGCCGCTGATCGAGAAGAGCTGCGGGAGCAGGGCCGTGCCGTTCTCCATCGCCAGCGGCGGGGTGCTCTCGCTCAGCGTGCCCTTCCTCGTGCCGCTGCTGTACCACGTCGGGCTGTAGGCGGTACAGGCCGGGCCGCTCACCCAGGCCGCTTGGTTGACACCCCCGGCCGCTACCAGTACCTTGCCGCCATGAGCAAGATCGCGGTAATCCCTGGAGACGGCACCGGCCCCGAGGTGACGCGGGAAGGCGTCAAGGTTCTCACGGCGGCATCCAAGAAGTTTTCCTTCCCCCTCGCCTTTACGACGTTCGACTGGGGAGGCGAGCGCTACCTGAAGACCGGCGAGACGCTCCCCGCGGACGCGGTGAAGACCCTGAAAGGGTTCGATGCGATCTATCTCGGCGCCATCGGCCATCCCGACGTGAAGCCCGGCATCCTGGAGCAGGGCATCCTCCTTCGCCTGAGGTTCGAGCTGGACCAGTACATCAACCTGAGGCCCGTGCGGCTGTACCCCAACGTCGAGACACCCCTGGCGAACAAGAAGCCCGAGGACATCGACTTCGTCATCGTGCGCGAGAACGTGGAAGGCCTGTACACCGGTGGCGGCGGGTTTCTCAAGAAAGGGACCGCGGACGAGGTGGCCATCCAGGAGATGATCTACACGCGAAAGGGCGTGGAGCGCTGCATCCGCTTCGCCTTCGAGCTGGCCCGCAAGCGCAACCGCCGCAAGAAGCTCACCATGTCCGGCAAGACCAATGTGCTCACCTACGTGCAGGACCTGTGGTACCGCACGTTCATGGAGGTGGCCAGGGAATATCCCGACGTCACCCCGGACTATGCCCACATAGACGCCACCACCATGTGGATGGTGAAGAACCCCGAGTGGTTCGACGTGATCGTCACGGAGAACATGTTCGGGGACATCATCACGGACCTCGGCGCCATGATCCAGGGCGGCATGGGAGTGGCGGCGGGCGGCAACCTCAACCCGCAGGGCGTGTCCATGTTCGAGCCCATCGGCGGCTCTGCCCCGAAGTACACGGGGCAGAACGTCATCAACCCCGTGGCCTCGATCCTCGCCGGGGCGATGCTGCTGGACCAGATCGGCCAGCCGAAGGCGGCGGAGGCAGTGGAGAAGTCCGTGATGGCGGTCATCGCAAAGATGAAGAGCATGGCCGCGGGAAAGATGGGCTACTCCACGAGCCAGATCGGAGACATGGTGGCCGCGGGGCTGTAGGCGGCGTCGACCTCCCCCTGTCCGGGTACCCCGCCCGGACGCCCTGCCGGTGCGCACGCGCCGCCGGCCGGGCACGAGTGCTGAAAACTCCACACTCTGTGCCGGATCCTTGATTGTGGTTGCCGGTCGGCCGTGCGCTGATGCTCGTTGGAGCCGCGGCCGCCCATGCAAGACGTGATTCTCGAAGTCCAAGGAATCTCGAAGGCCTTCCCCGGGGTCAGGGCGCTCGACCAGGTTTCGTTCGACCTGCGCAGGGGCGAAGTACACGCCCTGGTAGGTGAGAACGGGGCGGGCAAGTCCACCCTGATGAAGATCCTCTCCGGGGTGTACCAGGCGGACGAGGGCACCATCCGCTACAAGGGCAGGGAGATCCGGTTTCACGATTCCACGCAGGCGCGGGATGCCGGCATCGGGATCATCTACCAGGAGCTCAACCTCATCCCCCATCTTTCCGTGGCGGCGAACATCTTCATTGGCAGGGAGCCCCTGACACGGCTGGGGACCCTGAACGAGAAGAAGATGAACCGGGAGGCCGTCTCGATCCTGGAGCGGCTGAACCTCCGCATTGACCCGACCATCACGCTGAATCGGCTTCCGATTTCCAAGCAGCAGATGGTGGAGATCGCGAAGTCCCTCTCCTTCGATTCCGACGTGCTCATCATGGACGAGCCGACCAGCGCGTTGACCGAGTCGGAGATCGACGAGCTGTTCACCGTCATCCACACGCTGCGCGACCGGGGAGTCGCGATCATCTACATCTCCCATCGACTGGAAGAGCTGAAGCACATCGTGGACCGCATCTCGATCTTCCGCGACGGCCGATACGTCAGCACGGACGAGTATTCCTCCATCACACTGGAGGAGATCGTCAACCGGATGGTCGGACGGACACTCGAGCAGAAGTTTCCCACGCGGCACAACGTGCCGACCACCGAGAAGATCCTCGAGGTCCGCAATGTCGTGCGCCGGGGCGTCCTTCACGACATCTCCTTTGACCTGTACCGGGGCGAGATCCTCGGCTTTGCCGGCCTCATGGGCGCGGGCCGGTCGGAGCTTGCACGGGCGATATTCGGCGCGGACCCCATCGAGTCAGGGACCGTGACCATGAACGGGAAGAAGCTCACCTCCCTCTCGCCCTCGGCATCCATCCGGGCGGGTATCGCCTACCTCTCGGAGAACCGCAAGCAGGAAGGGCTCGCGGTGAGGATGAAGGTGGCGGAAAACGTCTCCCTCGCCAACATGGCCGGCGTGTCCAGCCGCCTCGGCGTGATCTCTCGCCGCCGCGAGCTGAACGCGTGCCGGCGGTACGTGGAGGAGCTCGCCATCCGCACGCCAAGCCTTCTGCAAGTAGTCAACAATCTCTCCGGCGGGAACCAGCAGAAGGTCGTCGTAGCGAAATGGCTCTTCTGCGATTCCAAGATTCTCATCTTTGACGAGCCGACCCGGGGAATCGACGTCGGCACCAAGTTCGCCATCTACGAGCTGATCGAGCGGCTGGCGCGGGAAGGGGTGGGGATCATCATGATCTCCTCCGAGCTCCCTGAGATCCTGGGCATGACGGACCGCGTCATCGTGCTTCACGAGGGCAGTCTCGAAGCCACGCTCGTGACGAAAAACACGACGCAAGAAGAGATCCTGAACTTCGCGGCGGGCCTTGGAGGGGGAACCGGCAAGCCCTCCAACGGCAGGTCGCGTAGAGCGGAAGAGAGAACCCAGCCATGAGCGACACCCATGCACCCCGCAAGGATCCCCAGGGACACGAACCGGGCGCTTCTCCAGGACGATCCGGGGTGGCTCTCGACCGGTTCCTCACCTTCGGGGCGGTGGTCCTCCTGTTCGCTGTCTTTTCAATCACCGCGAAGAACTTCTTCACGATGCGCAATGTCCTGAGTCTCGCGCTGCAGACCAGCACGACGACGCTCATGGGCATCGGCGTGACCTTCACCATCATCACGGCCGGCATCGATCTCTCCATCGGATCCGTGGTTGCCCTCACCGGCACGGTGGCGGTCATGGCCGCCATTGCCGGGGTCCCCATCTGGATCAGCTGGCTCATCGGCCTGGCCGTCGGGGGTGTCTGCGGCCTCGCCAACGGACTGCTGATCACGCGGCTGAAGCTTCCCCCGTTCATTGCCACCCTGGGAATGATGATGGTGGCCCGCGGCTTGGCACTCACCATTACGAACGCGAACGCCTGGCCGGCGCCGGAGGCGTTCGGCTCCCTTGGGAACGACACCATCTTCCGGACCGGGGCGCAGTTCCCCGGAATCTCCTACCCCGTGCTGATCATGATCGCGGTGGCCTTCCTCTGCCACTTCATTCTGCGCAAGACGAGGATGGGCCGCTATACCTACGCCATCGGCTCGAACGAGGAAGCGGCCCGGCTTTCCGGCATCCGCGTGGGATGGGTGAAGATCTTCAACTATATCGTCTGCGCCGTGCTGGCCGGCCTCGTGGGTGTCATCCTCGCCTCTCGCATGGTCACGTCCCAGCCCAACAGCGCGACCGGCTACGAGCTGAACGCCATTGCGGCGGCGGTGATCGGCGGCACCAGCCTCATGGGCGGCGTGGGCACCGTGGGAGGGACGGTGATCGGGTCCTTCATCATCGGCATCCTCACCGTCGGTCTCACGATGCAGGGTGCCAACTATTTCATGCAGCAGATCGTCATCGGCCTTGTCGTGATTGGAGCGGTGGCCTTCGATCAGCTGCGCAACAAGGCGTGAAAAGGAAATCCGTGGTCCGTATGGATCGCGAAGATACGTCAAGGAGGTCGCTATGAAGAAGCTTCTTCTCATCCTCGTGGCCCTCGCCTTCATCGCCGGATTCGCATCCGCGCAGGAAATCGCGGTAATCGTGAAGACGGGCAACTCCAGTTTCTGGCAGAATGTCCAGACCGGGTGCTTCGATGCCCAGAAAGAGCTGAAGGCGAAGACCCCCAAGCTGTCCGTCACGTTCCTCGGACCCCAGTCCGAGAGCAACATCACGGAGGAGATCAACATCGTCGAGAGCGCGATCGACCGCGGCGTCAAGGCCATCGTCCTTGCCCCGTCGGACGTGACTGCCCTAGTCCCGGCCGTGAAGAAGGCCAAGGACGCCGGTATCCCGGTCGTCATCATTGACTCGCTGCTGAGCGGACCCGCCTCCAACTACGTCTCCTTCCTCGCCACCGACAACGACGCGGCGGGACGGGCGTGCGCGAAGGAGCTGATCGCCCGGGTCAAGGCAGCCACCGGCAGCGACACCGGAAACATCGCCGTCATGTCGTACGTGGCGGGAGTCGGGTCCGAGATCGGCCGCGTGGGCGGCTTCAAGGACTACATCGCCAAGAACTCGCACCTGCAGATCGTGACCACCCAGTACTCGAACGCCGACATGCCCACGGCGCTCAACCAGACCACCAACGTGCTGGCCTCCAACCCGGACCTCGTCGGAATCTTCGGCGCAAACGAGCCGACCGCCGTGGGGATGGGGCGCGCCATTGCGCAGGCGGGGCTTGCCGGCAAGATCGTGGCCATCGGCTTCGACGGGAACGCGGCCCTGCAGAACTTCGTCAAGGACGGCACCCTGCAGGCCATCGCGGTCCAGAGCTCCTACAACATGGGCTACCAGGGCGTGAAGACGGCTTATGACGCGGCGATTGCCAAGAAAAAGGTCCCGGCCAAGGTCGATACCGGGTTCATCATCGTGACCCAGGACAATATCGACACCCCGGCGGCAAAGAACGTCCTGTACTAAGGTCGAACCTTCTCTGCGGGCCGCCCGAGTCCGAGGGGAACGGGCGGCCTCTTTATTCTATAGGCGGCCGGCCGCGGAATGGACTATCATGCGGCATGCCCATTGCCGTGCAGCGAGGCGAGGCTGTGTACAAGTTCCTGATGGTCGATGACGAGGAAATCGTCCGGCGCGGGCTGCGGCGCAAGATAGACTGGGAGAGCCTCGGATTCGAATTCCTCGAGCCCTGCACGAACGGCCGGGACGCCATTGAAGCCATTGACCGCCTCCATCCCGACGTGGTGATGACCGACATCTACATGCCGTTCGCGGACGGGCTGGCGGTCGCCGCCCATGCCGCCGAACGGCATCCCGACATCCTCATCGTGATCCTCTCGGGATACGACGAGTTCGAGTACGCGCAGCAGGCGATCCGCAGCAGGGTTTTCGAGTACGTGCTCAAACCGGTGACGTCGCGTGACCTGGCGAGTCTCCTGTCGAAGCTCAAGGCGAAGCTGGACGCCCACGATCGTTCGCGGCGGGAAGAAAGCGCGCTGAAGGAGCGCGCCGACGTGGGCGAGGACCTCCTGAGGACCCGCCTCCTTCTCGACCTGGCCATGGGATCCCCCGCCGCGCCGGACGAAACGGCATTTCGAAGCCGCTTCGGGTTTTCTCCCTCCGGGCTGGCCTGCGCCGCAATCGTCGCGGAACGGGCGCCGTCCGTCCCCCTGCCCGACGGCACGAGCTGGAGCCTTCCGCACGAGGTGAGGGCGGCAACCGCCTCCTCGTTTCGCGCCCTGCAATTTGCCCCGGGCGAGAACCGCGAAGCGGTCCTGGTCTTCGAGACGGACACGGCAACCTGCGAGCGCGTGGCCGCCGTCATCGCCGGCAGGATCGCCGGGGCCTCGGGGGACCGCGCGACGGTGGGAGTGGGAAGGGCGTACGCCAGCTGGGTCGACGCGGCCCGCACCTACGCGGAGGCCGCCGCCGCCCTGTCGTGCCGTCTCGTATCTGCGGGCGGGACACCCTTCCACTACACGCAGGCCCGGGAGGATGACCCTGCCGTGCTGGCGGAGCTCAGGTCCGAAAGCGACAAGGTCTGCCGGGCCGCCGTGGCGGGCGACCGCGACGGAGTGCAGGCGCGCGCCGAGGTCCTGCTGTCCACCCTGGAAGCCGGCAAGCTTTCCGCCCGGAGGATCCGGCACGAGATCGAGAGCCTCTTCTCCGCGATTCTCGACGCGTTCAACAAGCTGGGAGTCGCCCCCGCGAGCCTCTGCCGGGACCTGGGGATCGACTACTACGGCACTGTCGAGAACCTGCGAACGACCAGGGACGTCAAGGATCTCCTCGCCCGGCTCTGCGCCTACGCGGAGACGATCCTCGCCCACCGAAACCTTCCGGCGCCGGAGTGGAAAGTCCTCGACTTCAAGGA
>Ga0153915_10005438_pt1 | contig 11845 bp, 6 predicted proteins | sample Opewatmetagenome_2_FD_107003 | JGI IMG/M metagenome (GOLD analysis project Ga0153915, IMG submission 107003) | Freshwater wetland microbial communities from Ohio, USA - Open water 3 Core 3 Depth 3 metaG | ecosystem: Environmental > Aquatic > Freshwater > Wetlands | place: USA: Ohio, Lake Erie...
AAATATTGCCGTGGCGATCGGTGTTGCATCCCTCCGGGACTCATCATGGCAAATTCCGGATTACCAGATCTGCAGGCCCAGCGAGGGAACACACTGCATTGCCCACGGCGACATACCAGACACATCAATGCGGAGCGGTGGGATTTGGATTTGCCAACATGTACCCCGGAGCCCCGGAGGGGCGAAACAACTCATTCATTCTGTGTCGCCTCTCTCGGAGTCTTACTTCGCGAGAATCATCTTTCTAGTTTGAACGAAATTGTCAGCTGTCAGTCGATAAAAATACACACCGCTGGCGAGACCTGTCCCATTGAATTGCACTCTGTACGTTCCCGCCGCCTTCCGTTCGTTCATCAGTGTCACCACCTCGTGGCCAAGCAAATCGAATACTCTGAGCGTCACATGGGATCCTTCTGCAATCCGCAGCCCGATTTCCGAAATGGGATTGAACGGGTTTGGATAGTTCTGATCGAGCTGGTAGGTGCCTGCAATCACAGGCGATCCGTCAACTGCGTTTGCGGTCTGCGGCAACCGGATGAGCTCGATTCCGTTGCCGGCCCCCAGATCCCGTGAATAACGTTTGTCCACTGCGTTGTCCCAATGTTCGTGGGTCCCGAGGCTCGCAATTGGAGTCGCTGTGCTATCCGGGTCATACACGATACCACTCGGCCACGACGTGGAGTCGGCAGCCTGATGCAGGTAGTCGTCGGTACCGCTCATCTGCGCATACGTATAAAGGCCCCGCGACGGAGTGAACTCAGCACGAAGGAAATCGTATCCGACCGATTCTATAGCAACCGGATCCAATGAGATGAATATGGACGACATCCAGTTTCCGTTGAACGGAGGCATATTCCACTTCACCGGGGGGTCGAGCTCGTAGTCCGTCGCCCACAGAGCATCCATGAGGTAGAGCAGATTTTTTGCTCCGAGTAGGCTGTGTCCCATCAGGTCTACCTGCACACGGTACAGCCCGTATCCCCCCCGTGTCGGGTTGACCCCGTCTGGAGAAACCAGTCCGCCATGGAGATGTGAGGCGGCGTCGCGGGTTTGCGAACCGAAATGGTTCTTGGCAAAGGCTGTGATGCCCGCATGCTTGTGGGACTTCAGCATCGGAATGTTGATCATGTATTCGGAGGTTTCGAACACGGTGTAGAGATAGTCTTTCGTCACCACGGCTCCCGTGTTGGTGCGCAGGATTGTGCCCTTGTCGGAGTAGCGAATAACTGCTGTCTGGCTGGCCACAACTTTTTCCCGCAGCGTTGAGTTGTCGTGATCGAGGTAGTGGACGGCCGGGAATTCTGGATGCCAGAGATCGTAACAGTGCTTATAGATGTGCCGGAGCGGATCGCCGACCGAGATATTCGTCTCCGGAACTCCCGCGGTGTGGACGAGCTGTCGGAGCACGGAGAGGACAAGTTGTGGGGACGTCTCGGAAATTCCGTAAGATGAGTTTTGCACCTTCGAGAGGTCCAAAGGATTATAATTCCCGGACCAGCTGCTGGTGGCGTTGGTCTTGATGAAGATGCGCTCGCCCTGCTGGTAGCCGATCTCTCCTTTTCCCCGGGCCTTGTTGTGATATCTGAATATCGCGTCCCATGCTGCGCTGTCGCTCGTTACCCCGGTCAGGCTCCGGAGTCCTTCGGAAAGCATTATGTCGATAGCCGCCTGATTGCTGTTTTCAGGCAGGAACCATCCGTGTCCGTATGCGGAAGGACTGCAATTTTTGTTCGTGGCAGCGGAATCATGAACCCATACGACGCGGCCCGGAAAGATGCCTTTTGCATCCCCGATCGGCTGGTTTGCCACGAGGAATGGTGGGTCATACATTCGTCCTGCCGTCTGAACATCGGTGCCGATGAAGTTGGGAACGACGAGCGCGGCAAGAATAAGGAAGCTGGCAAGCCGACAGCGAGAGTTCTGCAGCAGCTGCCGTGCCTTGCGTAGGGAAAAGAGGGAGAGAAGGAAAGCCGACACCGGAAGCAACAATCCTGAAGCGAGCGACATCGCAACGCGCATGCACGGGTAACCGGCACGGGAGGGTTTCGGAAGCACGCGGACGAGAACCCAGATCAATGCCGCGAGGCTGATCACGAATAGATACAGGGTCGAACCTTTTTCGGGATGATATTTCTTGTGAGTTTCCATCTCTCTTTCCCTTCAGAAGATGATCTGCGCCATGAAATGCGAGGCCAAGTTGGCCCCCCGTCTCTCCGACAACTATTTTAGAACGATGATTTTGCGCGTGCTTTCGTAGTGGTGCTGCAAGTTTTCAGTCGATAGTGCTTCCAGCCTGCAGAAGTATAGTCCGGAGGCAACTCCCGGGCTCCAATCGACACTATGAAATCCTGTCCCCTCAATACCTTTCACCAGCTGCGCCACCCTTCTGCCAAGCACATCAAAGATATCGATCTGAACGTGGCTGCGTGCGGGGAGAGCATACATGATGGTGGTGGAAGGGTTGAAGGGGTTCGGATAGTTCTGAAAGAGTGCATAGCTTGTCGGTGTTCCTGTGAAAATTCCGTTCTCGGCAGAAGAGCTGGCTGGAAGGCCGTACGCCATTACTTCGTACACGGTGTACCCGGAGGTTTGCAGGGCGCGACTGTCCAGCATGATCTTCATGTATCGTCCGACAGCGTTCAGGCTGTCAATCATCGTGATCCCGCCCTTCGCAGAGCTGTTTGAGTACACCAGTGTCCAGGCGACATTGTCTGGAGAGAGCCCGATCCTGAATATCTTCGCGTAGTTGCTCCCCCAGAAGATCGTTATCTTTTGCACTCTGTACGACTGTTCCAGGTCGATCAAAATCCACTGGGCATTCGTTGATGCGCTCGCCCACTGGGTTGAGAAGCTTCCGTCGACGATGTGCTGTGGATCGGACAACTGGACATCGTCACTGCTTGAACTGACGAACACCTTCTTTGCGAGCGCACGATTAACCTGGTCAGCCGGCACGACGGAGACCTTCAACTCTGCAGTATCCCGCACGGTTCCGGATGCAGCGAGAGTGTACGTCGTTGTTGTGTCTTGATGAACGAGGGCAGAATCATGTTTGCTCACAGCGACGCCGTTCAGCGTCACCCGAGAACCGTTTGCCGCCCGCCACCGCACCAGGCTGGCTTCGCCCTGGCCAATCGTAGGAGGAAACGCATCGAATGCAATGATGCTCCCGGACGGATAGACCGATACCGTGACTGCTGCGGTATCGACAATAGTCCCGCCCGCAATGAGTGTATATTCGGTGGTTTCCGCCGGTGTAACATCGAGCGTCCCTGTCGTCGAAACCGGAATGCCGTTCAACGTCACGGTTGAACCAATCACCGTGTTCCAATCAAGGGTACTCGCCTCGCCCGAATCGATCAGTGTCGGGGCGGCCATGAACGAGTAAATCCTGCCTGTCACCGGGTTAACGTCAATGTCTCCGGAGTATCGGGAAAAAAGATCGCGCATGGCCTCCTTGGTTCTGGTTCGCTGGGTCGCGTTGTCGTACCATCCCCACGTGAGCGCGCCGGCATAACCGGTCGAATAGAGTACAGGATAGAGTTCGCTGTAGAGCAGGCCGAAGGTGGGATCGAGGTAAAATTCCGCGACAGCCAGGGGCTTCGTCAGACCCCAGACGCTATAGGGATGATGGAAAGGCGAGAGCGCTGTTCCCCCCCAGCTATAATAGTGGACCGTGTAGAAGTCGAGAATCCCGCGAGGATCTCCACCCGCTGCGATCAGACGATCGTTGCGGTAGTAGTTGACATTTGCCAGGGCAGAGTAGGGCTTGAGGATCTGTTCCGCAGTGAGGTGCGCTTTGTAATGGGCTTCGAACGCAGTCTCTATCCTGAGCTTCTCCTCTTCTGACATCGATTGAGGCGATGCTGCACGATCGGCCAATTTTGCCACAGGCGTGACATCGCTCTGAGCCATGAAGGACCAGGCCCCGGTGGTCACCTGCGCAGTCGAATCTGTCCGATGGATGGCGCCGGCAACAAGATTCACAAATCGCTGAATGTTCACCATCGGAACGTGCAGCGTGAAGGTCCAACCGAACTCATCGCTCATACCCTCTGCCTCGTTGAAGACCTCCCACGCGATGATTGCTGGATGCCTTTTGAGGGTTGACACCATCGGCACCAGGGCGTTCTGGATATATGCGCTGGTTGCGCTCGTGTCGGTGAGGAGAAGCATCGCTCGATCGGTGACACCTGTGCCAGAAGATGTCCGGAGCATATCAAAAGACCAGAGACACAAGATCAATCCGACATCGTGCTGCCACGCCGAGTCCAGGATGGCTTTGAGATCCGAGATTGTGTTTGTTCCGGGACCAACTACAATGCCACTGCTGTTGAACTGAGGGGTATATGCGCCGTTCGTGTGGAGCCAGAACCGCATGGCATTTCCGCCGTTCGCGTGGAGGGTATCGAAAGTTGCGCCGAAGGCACCGAAGTTGGTGTAGCCGGGACCGATGTCGGCGGCGAAACTGATCCATGCAATATTGGAGCCGTTGAGAAAAAGTTGTCGGTTGTTGAATGTAATCCTCGGTTGCGCTTGCGCGGGAACGAAAACGATGAGGACATTAAAGCTTAGCAGGACGGCAGCGCCGATAGAGCCGAGACGTAGGATATTGTGCATGCGCGTCATGATTGGGGGCGGCGAGAAGAGAGAGACACTGTAATTTCAATATACAACAAAATCTGTTCCGGGGTGTACGGCAAAGCACGCACCGCTGGGGGGAGAATGATGGAAAATTGGCGGGAGTGAATTATCATAATGATAAATCTTATCCGATGAATAACGTTGCGATTCTAGGATTTTTTTGGCACTTTCATGCACCTGCAATTCAAAGCACAATGGCACAATAAGGATGCTCCATGAGCTACCGCCTGCCTCTCGTTTGCAGTATTCTGACAATCACTTTTGCTGCCTGTTCGGGTCTCCTCCCATGGGGAGAACGGGATGATTTCATCAGGGTACAAGGGACTCGCTTCATCCATAACGATAGACCGTACTATTTTGCAGGCACCAATCTCTGGTACGGGTGCTACATTGGCTCGCCGGGGAAAACGGGAGATCGTGCGCGGCTTCTGCGAGAGCTGGATTCCCTTTGCGCAAACGGTCTGACCAACCTGAGAATCCTCGCAGCGTCGGAAGAATCGTACCTCAAGCGTTCCGTCAGGCCCGCTATTGAGCGAGCTCCGGGAAACCTGGACGATTCACTGCTCCAGGGTCTTGACTATCTCCTCGCGGAAATGGCAAAACGCAAGATGCACGGTGTACTCTTCCTGAATAATTACTGGGAATGGTCGGGCGGAATGTGTCAGTACAATGTCTGGGCAGACGGAGGCGAGGGTGTCGATCCGGAAGATCGCTCAAAAGGGTACGGAGCCTTCATGAACTTCTCGGCATCCTTCTACCGGAATCAAAGAGCCAATGCATTGTTTCGAGATTACATCAAGAGCATCGTGACGAGAAGGAATACCAGCAACGACCGACTCTATAGTGAAGACCCGACAATCATGGCCTGGCAGCTGGCGAACGAACCCCGGCCTGGGACCAGTGGGCCCGAAGGAGAACAGAATCTCGAATTCTACTACCGCTGGATCGACCAGACTGCCGCGTACATTCACGCACTCGACACCAATCACCTTGTCTCCACCGGGAGCGAAGGAGCGGTCGGGTTCCGTTGGTCCGAGGAGTATGCCCTGAAGACCCACGAATCACCATACATCGATTATGTCACGTTCCATCTCTGGCCGAAGAACTGGGGATGGTTTGACCCGAAGAAATTCAATGAGACGTTGCCGGCCTCTGAAGAGAAGGCGTTGAACTACATCCGCCAGCATCTTCTTGTTGCGCGGAAATTGAACAAGCCGATCACTCTCGAAGAGTTCGGGATGGCGCGGGACAGCGCCAGGTGCGCTCCGGGGTCTCCGACGACTGCTCGTGACCGGTACTTCGAGAAAATCCTCACGGCGCTGTACGATTCGGCGCGGGGCGGCGCGCCGTATGCGGGGTCGAATTTCTGGGGGGGGGGTGGGCATGGGAGAGGGAGAAACGCTGATGATATCTGGCGCGAAGGTGATCCATTCGTGGGCGATCCGCCTCAGGAACCGCAGGGATTCAACTCAGTATTCATTGCCGATACTTCAACGCTTCGCATTCTTCGGAACCATGCGTTCGCTATGATGCAGCTTGGTACCATCGATTCGCTCCTTGCTGGAAAGACTCCACAGTCACTATGAATACCCTCATGGCAGTTCTGATTGCAGTTACTATGATAACCGACGAGACATCTGCCCAGACACAAGACCATTCATCGGTGCAGAGCATCGAACTGAATGACCACTGGAACTTTCGCGAGGCGTCTGAGAAGACGTGGCACCCTGCGTCCGTGCCGGGATGCGTTCACACGGATCTGATGAACAACGCAATGATTCCCGATCCGTTCTTTGGGACCAATGAGCAGACATTGCAGTGGATCGGCGAAAAAGACTGGGTCTATCACGCAACGTTTGATGTCCCTCCCGATCTTCTTCGGCGGGAGCAGGTCGAACTTGTGTTCAAGGGCCTTGATACATATGCCACAGTGGTCCTCAACGATTCGCTCTTGCTTTCTGCTGACAATATGTTCCGGGAATGGCGAAAGGAATGTAAATCGCGACTGAGGGAACGTGGGAATACCCTGAGCATCCGGTTCGGGAATGTGTTCGACGAAAATCTTCCGAAGTACCGGAGCGCTCCTTATCGATTGCAGGCATACGGCAACAACGATCAGGCCGATGTCAAGATTGCGATGTACTCGCGGAAGGCGCAATTCCACTACGGATGGGATTGGGGTCCGAGACTGGTTACCTGCGGGATATGGAAACCGGTCCTGCTGGAGGGATGGAATACTCTCAGGATCCGGGGAGTTCGGGTGGTGCAGGAAAAGGTGAGCAAGGCAGAGGCGACGATTACATCGACGATTGAGATACGCTCGTCAAAACGCCAGCGTGTCACTGTTCGTGTCTCGGCAGACAGTGTGCTCCTGGGGACAATGGATACAATGGTTAGAGAGGGATTCAGCATGATCACGCTGGCAGGAAGGATACCGAATCCGAACCTCTGGTGGACAAACGGACTGGGGAGCCAGTATCTCTACAACTACAGCGCTTCGATCCTTGCCGATGACGGGTATGCTGACGAATACAAAGCAAAGATCGGTGTCAGGTCGCTGGAGGTAGTACGCGAGAAAGATTCGATCGGCACGAGCATGTACATTCGTTTGAACGGTGTGCCGGTGTTCATGAAAGGGGCCGATTACATCCCGCAGGACAATTTCCAGAACCGTGTGACCCCGGAACGGTATGAATACTTGGTCAAATCTGCTGCAGATGCCAACATGAACATGCTACGGGTCTGGGGAGGCGGAATCTACGAAGATGATCTGTTCTACGACCTGTGCGACAGGTATGGGATTCTCGTGTGGCAAGATCTGATGTTCGCTTGTGCCATGTACCCTGCGAATGAGGAGTTCTTGAGGAATGTGAGGATCGAAGTAGTCGAAAACGTCAGTCGCATCCGGAACCATTCCTCAATTGCGCTCTATTGTGGCAACAACGAGAACGAGATCTCCTGGTACGGGTGGGGGTGGAAGCAAATGTATTCGGAGGAAACGCAGGAAGAGTACGAACGCGACTTGAGGAACCTCTTCCAGAAAGTGATTCCGGAGGCCGTGCGGGAGGCAGACCCCAGTCGATACTACCACTTTTCGAGCCCGAGTGCCGGGTTCCGCGAGTCCTCCCCCATGGATGGAGATACTCATTATTGGGGGGTCTGGCACGGAAAAGAACCCTTCGAATCGTTCGAAAAGAATATTGCGCGATTCGTCAGTGAGTATGGTTTCCAATCCTATCCTCAACTCCAGTCGGTGAACAGATTCACAAATCCAGCCGACCGTGAACTCTCTTCCCCTGTCATGCTCTCCCATCAGCGTTGTATGGCCGATGAACGCAATGACAAGGAATATGGAAACCGTCTGATCGCGACATACATGGACAGGTTGCTTCGCACCCCCAAGGATTTCCCGTCGTACCTTTATGCCAGCCAGGTGTTGCAGGCGGAAGGAGTGAAAATGGCTATCGAGGCGCATCGCCGGAACATGCCGGTCTGCATGGGAAGCCTGTTCTGGCAGATTGATGACTGCTGGCCGGTGGCGTCGTGGTCGAGCATCGACTACTACGGCGAGTGGAAAGCGCTCCATTACTATGCGAAAAAGCTCTATAGGCCTGTGCTTATTGCCCCGCGCGTTGTCGACGATACTGTCGGCGTCTCAATTGTGTCCGACCGATTGGAACCGATCGCGGGGGAACTCCACGTCCGCGTTGTCGACTTCGACGGTGGGGAGGTTTCTTCGGTGACACTTCCTGTCAGCGTGAAAGCTAATGCCAGCACCGTCTGTGCGGAATTCAAAAAGAGCGACCTTGTTCACGGCATCGATGAGGGACGTCTAGTGATGCTCACTACGCTGCTGTCTGCAAATCGAATCGTCGCTGACCATATCTCCTATTTCAGATCCCCGAGAGATCTGGAACTGCAGAAGCCTGTGATCACCGTTCAGGCGGAGAGAGCAAAAGAAGGATATGCGATCCACTTGACTTCGGACATACTGGCAAAGAACGTCTGTCTCTCTGTGGAGGGTATCCCGGGCACCTTCTCGGACAACTACTTCGATCTCCTTCCGCGTGCACAAACGACCATAGAGTTCAAGACAGGAGGGGAGGTTCGAGACTTTGGAGAGCGACTCAAGGTGATGAGTCTCTTCGATTCCTACAACTAATCTGCACCGTCGTCGGCCTACCGAATTCAAATCAATTCCATGGAAAGATCATGACCGCACGACTATTTTTCTGCGTTCTTCTTCTTAGCACGACGTCTCTCGTGACAGGACAAGCACCTAATGCCGGTACGGGTCTTTCGGTATCATCGTCGGGCCGCTCACTCCAGATTTCCTACGGCGGGAAGGTTCGATTGGCCGGTGGCCAGCCTGGGTTTGAAACGAGCACTCCCGCAATTGCCGGTCTCCTGGGGATCTGGAATTGCGCGGATGCGAACCGGATTGAAGGAAGCTTCAAACCGTCCGATGTCCATGGTATCAAAGGTGAGAAATTTGCGATGTATGAACATTTCAGCGCGGAACTGGTCGTTTCCGGCAGAAACGATGAAATTGCAGTCTCGCTGGGTCGGCTTGGATATCGTCTCTATTCTATAGTCCCCTTAGTTGACGGCAATGGTGTGATCGGGCTGGTCAATAAGTACAACGCGACGGCGACGGTGCTGCGCAGCTCGATTTCTGCGAAGGCGATCAAGGCGACGGTAGTCGAGGGGGGTCGGTTCGCAGCGATTGAGATGCGCAACCCGTCGAAGGTCAAGGTCGATGAGATGGACGTGCCATTTATCTATAGAGACGGTTTGGTCCTGATTGATGTTCCGCTTGCTGACAGTCGAAACGCAAGAGAGGTCGATATCGAATGTCAATAGACCTGAAGAAGCCTTGCGAACGGTCACCTGGCAATCAGCGATGGGCATTCAGAGATTCTTCTTATTATATTCCTCTCATCGTTGTTCAACCCCCTGATTGGCCCCCATGTCTCTACGCCAGTTAGTGCTGGTCGGCATCGTTATGGAACTGTGCTACCTCTCCTTCTACTTCGTTGCGGAAGGAGCGGGCGAGGTGCTGTTGTTCATCGCGGTCAATGTTGCGACATTTCTGCTGCTTTCTTTCATTGTCTGGCAAATTCGGCGGGCCCAGCCGTCCCTGGGAAGTGAGAACAGAATTGCGCTGATCATTCTTTGTTTGGGCATGCTCTTTCGGTTGACGCTCGTGCCGCACGGAGTGGTCGGGTCCGATGACATTTACCGGTATATCTGGGACGGCAAAGTGGCGGCCTCGGGCATCAACCCGTTTCTCTACCTGCCGACAGATCCACATCTCTCCCATCTTGTCACCGCGGATCTTCCGTCGAAGGTGAACCATCCGGAGCTGCATTCTGTCTATCCTGCTGTTGCGCAGGCGCTCTTCTATATCTCCTTCAAGATCTTCGGCGAATCGGTAGCAGGGCTGAAGTTCCTTCTCGTGGTGTTTGACTGTCTGACCATCATTCTTCTCTGGAAGCTTCTTCGCGAACGGGGGAGCTCTGTTATGCCCCTTGTCCTGTATGCATGGTCGCCGCTCCCCATTCTCTATTTCGGACTTGACGGGCACATCGATGCGTTGGGAATTCCGTTTCTTGTCCTCTCTCTAGTGTTCTTCCTGACACGTCGTCCGGTCCGTGGGGCCGTCGCGCTTGGGGTGGGCGCCCTGGCAAAACTTGTCCCCCTGCTGGTGGTTCCATTCCTGCTCAGGACGGAGAAGGGGATCCGACGCGTGATCATTCTGGCCGCTCCGTTCGTTGTGGTCGCTGTGGGATACTTGCTCTATTTGGAACCGACGTGGGGGGTCCTCGAATCCCTTCGGACGTTCGGATCCCGCTGGGAGTTTAACGGCGGAGTGTTTTCTATAGTGTACTTCCTGACAGATTCGAACCAAACGGCCCACATAGTCAGCAGCATCGAAATTGTGCTCCTCATCGGTGTGTTGACGTTGCTCAATCGTCCGTTCTTGGAGAAAGTGTTCTGGGGGTTTGCCGGCTTCATTCTCCTCGCGCCCGTTGTGCACCCGTGGTACCTGACATGGCTTGCTGCGCTGCTCGTAATCCGCTGGTCGACCTCTGTCTTCGTCTTTCTCGGACTCTCTTTCATCGCAAACATCGTCGTTTACCAGTACCGGGCGTTCGGAGAGTGGATCGACCAGCCGTTGCTCCTCATCCTGGAATATGTTCCCGTCTTCATTCTTTTGATCCGTGAGATCACACGTGGGGAAGTGCTGCGACCTCTTCCCGATAATCAGAAAGGAATTGTCCAGTGAAAGCTCTAGCAGGAACTATTGTTGTCCCCCTGTTTCTCCCGGCGTTCGTTCTTTCCCAACCCTTCACACACCCGATAACGCAGTTCGGTGCCGTCGGAGACGGAGTAACGCTCAACACCGCCGCTATCCAGAAGGCGATCGACGTTTGCGCAGCCGGGGGTGGTGGGACGATCACCGTGCCGACAGGGGTCTTTCTCACGGGTACGCTGGAACTCCGGAGCAACATCGACCTGCATCTTGAGCCGGGCAGTGTGCTCAAAGGCAGTGGACGGCTTGAGGATTACCAGCGGAACGGCAGGCGCGTTGGCCTGCTGTTTACCCAGGGCGTCCAGAATGTGTCAATCACAGGCGAAGGAACGATTGACGGGAATGGCGATTCCTTCATGGAGCTCCAGAAGGCAAAACGGCTCGAGAATGCCGGGGTTACGTACACGAGGCAACACGAGGATTTCAGAAAGGTGGAACAGGGTCTGGGAGACGGCCCCGTCGTTCCGAAAGATAGACCGTATCAGATGATCATTTTCTCCGATTGCCGCAACGTCACGGTCAGGGACATCCGCATCACGAACTCGCCTTTCTGGACGCTCCACTTTGCCGACTGTGACGGCGTGATCGCCTCCGGATTGCGCATCTTCTGCAACCTTCTCGTACCGAACAATGACGGGGTGGACATCACCTCCTGCAGCAATGTGCTGGTGTCGGATTGTGATATCCGCACAGGCGACGACTGCATCGCAGTCACCGGGTACTCTCACCACTTCGATCTCCCCGGCTACAAAGATCTCCGGCACCCCTGCGAGAATATCACGGTGTCCAATTGCCTCCTGGTCTCCCGGTCCGCAGCAATTCGCATCGGAGGCTTCGACCAGAATCCGATGAGAAATATGACCTTCAACAATATCACGATCACTA
>Ga0153915_10005440_pt1 | contig 11844 bp, 8 predicted proteins | sample Opewatmetagenome_2_FD_107003 | JGI IMG/M metagenome (GOLD analysis project Ga0153915, IMG submission 107003) | Freshwater wetland microbial communities from Ohio, USA - Open water 3 Core 3 Depth 3 metaG | ecosystem: Environmental > Aquatic > Freshwater > Wetlands | place: USA: Ohio, Lake Erie...
CGACGGCGGGAAGGAGTACCAGGGCGTCCTGGAGATCGCCGCGCACACGGTCGACGCGGATCACGACGGCCGCAACGAGACGGCGAACGTCTCCGTGACCGCGTACGAAACCCTGGACCGGAACCTCGATGGGCATCCGGAGCTCGCTCGCGGTCTCGAGGTCTCCGTGAACGCGTCGAACCCCGAATCCCTTGCGAACCCCACCGAGACGGATCTGCGGATCTACCTCTACGGATGGGCCGACCCGACGGGCACGGGAGTGCTCGAGTACCGCAAGGCCCTCGAGCTCACGGGCCTCGCGACGGATGGGAACGGCGACGGCCACCCGGAACTCGTCGAGCTGACGATCCATGCCGCGACCCTGCGCAACGTGACCGATCAGGAACCCAAGGTGAACGCGACGCTGGACGGCACGTTCGCAGCCTATGACAACGACTCCAACGGGATCGTCGAGAAGGCCACTCTCCACCTGCAGGCCGAAGCCCTCGTATCCGAGAACGGGACCGTCGCCCATGCCTATGCCACCCTGGACGCGCTCGTGCTCAACGAAATCCAGGACGCGAACCCCGACCGGGTCGAGCTCCACTTCGTCGCCACCGAGACCGTCGACCTGAACGGCGACGGGATCGTGGACGAAACCCGCGGCGCGACGATCGACCTCCTCGCGGTCGACGCGAACTCGAACGGCCACGCGGAGTACGCGAACGTCACGGTCCATGCGACGGACGTGGTCGACCTCAACCACGATGGCATCCCGGAGTACCAGGCCTCCATCGACCTCTACGCGGATGCCAAGGACCTGAACGACGATGGCCACCCCGAGTACGTGAACGTCACGGCCCGCGGATCCGCGGTCCAGCAGAGCGAGAACGGGACACCCGAGATGACCGCGTCCCTGAGCCTGGACGCACGGGCCGTGGACGCGGACTCGAACGGCGTCTTCGAGAACGTCACGGTGACCTTCCGCGCGGAGAAGATCGTGTACGGGCCCGACGGCACCGCGATCGTCGAGCACGACTGGGTCACGTACGACTACTCAGGCCAGGACGTGAACCAAGACGGCACGATGGACAACGTGTACCTGCTCTTCGAGAAGCACGTCGACCCGGCATGAGAAGCTCGGAAAGAAACGCCCCCAGCCCCGCTCCCATCCGGGGGCGGGGCATCTTCCTCTTTCAATTCCTCTAGCGAGTCAGGAGCCGGCATCCAGCCGGACGCGGTTACAGTTCGTCGACGTCCTCGGGTTTGAGCTCTTCCGGCGGCAGTTCCTCCGGGGTCGGTTCCTCGGGCTTCGGTTCCGCGGGCGCAGGTTCCGCAGGAGCAGCTTCCGCGGGAGCTTCCGCGGGCGCCTCGGCGGGCTTCTCCGCGGCGGTCTCTGCAGGCGCCGTGATGGGCTCCGTCGAGATCTCGCCGGCAGCAGAGACCTCGGACTTGCGTACCTCGACGCGCGACACGGGGTGGATGGGCTTGCACCCGAGGGCGATGGTCTTCGCGAGCTCCCCGGAGATGATCCCCTTCACGAACTCGCCCACGCTCTGCTTGGCCGCGGTGTCCGCGATGATCTTGGTCATGATCGCGCGGATCACGCGCTGCTTGGAGGATTGAATCCGGCGGTCCGTGATCGCCATGGGCTTCACGCGGATGTGCCAGTTGTCCTTCGTCGTCACGTCGACCGTGAGGTCAGTTCGCGTGCGCTTCCGCCTCGTGAGGCGGCGGATGTAGTCCGACGTCATGTCGTGCCCGATGAACTGAGTGAGCGCGTCCTGGCCCTGAACGTGGTTCACGCGGAAGAGGAGCTTGATGTGCATCTTGCTGAAGTCGCCCGTGAGGTCCTGGACCGTGACCTCGGTGACGCGGCCGACGAGCTTGTCCGGCGTGTCCGACGGCGTCTCGCCGAGCAGCTGCTTGTTGAACATCTCGGGGGCAAGGAGGTTGTACCAGACCTTCGCCTTCCACTTGTCCTTGATTTTGCGCGCCGCCGCGCGGGACTTCTTCTCGGCCGGCATGGGTGAGCCGCTCGAAAGGGCGGGGGCTATTTAAGGGTTGCCGGGCGGGCGCGCGGGTTCGGTCGGAGGCTGCGACTCGGAGGCGATCCGCTGCCGTCTCCGCCAGAGAATGAGGGCCATCATGGCCACCGCGGTAACCAGGCCCGCCGCGACCGTGAGGCCGAAGTACAAGGGCGTGGTGGTGTCCAGGATCTGGATCGTGTTCGCCGCGCCCACGGGCGCGCGCGCCTCGTTGGCCCAGCTGTCGTTCGCGTAGATGACCACCTCGACCGTGCCCACACGGCCCTGGGCGGGGATCGTCGTGGTGAAGTTGGTCTCGTTGGCGACGGGCTGCAGGGCGAGGGCGCGGAACGGGCCTCCGTCCACGTCGCGATACAGGAGCGTCGCGTTGGCGATGCCGCTGGCGTCCGTGATGTTCACCACGATCGGGATGGGGTGGCCCATCTCCGCGGTGGCGGGCGGGCTGAAGAGGATCGCGGGAGGCAGCACGTCGGGCTTCGGATCCACGCGGACCACCGCGAACCAGGTGTCCGTGAGGCCGGCGGTATCCCGCACCTGGAGGACGATCATCTGGACGCCGATCGTGTCGAATCGATGGGACGCCGACTTGCCGACCACCCATTGCGTCCACGTGACGCCTCCATCCCAAGACCACCGCACCAGGAGGGCGGCGAGGGGATCCTCGAAGTCCGAGGACAGGTTCGCGGTCACGTGGAACGGCGTGAGGACGGTCCCCACGGCCGGCGCGACGAGCAACAGGGCATCGGGAGGCAGGTCCGCGGTCACGGGGGAGACCATGAGCGGGTAATGGTCCGCGGCATTCACGGCAAACGTGTACGGCGTGTCCCCGAAGCCGTCCGGACCGCTCAGGTTCTGGCCGGGGCCGTGCAGCTGGTCCGTCCCCGCGTAGTCGCCCCAGAAGTTCCCGCCCGCCGGGTACCCGCCGTCCCACGAGTCTTTCGCACCCTGCGCGTCGTAGGCGTTGTCCTGAGGACTCGCGAACACGTTGCGGACAAAGCGGAGACCCGAGGATCCGGAGACGTTGGCGACCTGCGCGAGGATCGCGAGGAACGCGTTCCGGGTGAACGTCCCGTTCGTCAGGTTCTGGAGGCGCATCCCGTGGGTGTCCTGGGTGAAGCGGTTCTGCGTGACGACGAGGTCGTTGGAGGTCGACGCGGCGAGGCCCAGGACGTTCAGCCCCGCGACATTCTCACTCAAGGTGACGTTGCCCGAGCCGGTCACCGCGATGGCGCTCCGGTGGTGGCGGATGACGTTCTGCGAGGCGTTCACGAGATCCGAGCCGCGGATGGATAGGCCGTCGTAGGGGCCCGTGGCCGCGAACGGGGCGGAGATCTTGGTCCCCGAGATGCGGACGTCCGTCGAGGCGTCCACCTGGATCCCGGTCGCGGTGTCGACGATCGTGGCGTTCCGGATCTGGATCCCGGTCGACTGGGTGACCTCTAGGCCCAGGGAGGCGTTGGAGACCGTGACCCCCGGGCCGACGATCGCGTCGCTCCCGAACGCGATCAGGATGCCCACGTCCCCTCCGCCTGCAGTCAGGTTGGAGAGCCGTGCGTGGCGGCAGCCCGCGAGGAGGAGCTGCCCGAGGTCCATCCCGGTGAGGCCGAGTCCGTTGCAGTCCTTCTCGTACAGGACCGGGAGGCCGCCGATGAGGTTGTCCGCCGTGATCGTGTGGGAGTCGAAGTAATTGAGCGCGTCCCCGTCCAGGAAGATCCCGTTCGCCACAAACCGGTTCGCGAGGACCACGTCGTCCGTGGTGAAGGCCAACTCGATTCCGTGCGCGCCGCTGCCGAAGCCGTTGTAGGCGAAGTGGTTCGCCTCCAGGGTGACGTTCGGGGATGCCGTGAGGACGACGCCGTCCCCCGCATTCGCCGTGAAGTTCGTGTTCCGGACGACCGCGTCCGCGGAGTTCAGCATGACGAGGCCGATCGCGTTTCCAACGAGCTGACTCCCGTCCACGGTGATGGATCGCGAGGACTCGAACCGCATGCCGTCGCCGTTGTTGACCTGGGCCGTGACGTTCGCCAGGGTGACGTTGGACACTTGGTAGAGGTAGAGCGCGGCCACGGACGCTGCGGTGACCTGGAGATCCCGCAACACCACGTGCGCGTCCGTGTTCCGGATCTGGATCCCTTGGGCCGACGTCGAGGAAATCGACCATCCGGAGATCACGTACGGATCAGTGAGCGTACCGCTCCCGGAGACGACGCCGTTCGCCGCGATGAAGCCCGCGTTCCCCTCGATGTCGATGGGCGCATGGGCCGAGAGGGCCGACACGACGGTCGCGGGCTGCGTTGCCCCGGCCGAGGGCACGGCCAGGGTCGCCAGGACGACGACCACGACGATGAGAAGCGCCCGCGCGGGCCTCGACCCCCCAGACATCGCTGAGAAGAGGAGGTCGCCCATATTAGGCCTTGCCCAGTCGCATCGCGCTCATGACGTCGTGAGCTGGACGACGTAGATCCGGTCCCCCGGAGGTCCCGCGGCGAAAACGATCCGGCCCGCCGCGAGGAATTCCGCGAGCGTCGAGGCGGACAAGACCACGTTGGGTTGCGGGTGGACCTGGGCGCCGATCGTGGTCCAGCGGTCCATGACGAGCGCGTACCCGGGGCCGGAGACCGTGCGGTTGTCCTGAAGAAGGAACGGGAGGGTCGGGTCCGTCGGGAGGCCGAACCACATCCGTCCCACGTCGGCGAGACGCTGGTCCGTGGTCACGTTCGACGGGTGGAGGGAGGCGAGGACCGCGAGCGCTTGGTACTCCGCGGGCGTCGTCGTGTCGTTGACGCCGAGGACGGCCTGCGGATTCCAGGCCATCGGCGTCGTCGCGAGGAGGAAACCCACGAGCGCCGCGGCGAGGACGAGTCGGGCAGGCGCACGCCGCAGACGGCGCCATGCAAACGCGAAGCCCACGCCCACGGCGACGGCGAGCCCGTAGTCGAGGAAGTCGAAGCTCCGGTACACGAGGACCTGACTCAGGCCGTCGAGGCCGCGGAGGAACGCGAAGAGGACCAGGGCCACCGGGGCGACGCCCATGGCGAGGACGAGGTCCGTCGCGGGGTTCGCCGTCCGGCGGAGGAGCTGGTACCCGAGGAACGCGAGGGCGACGAGGGCCGCGACGGCGACGAGGATGGGGAGGAGCGCGGGCTGGGTCTGGAGCACGCCCGCGAAGAGGTCGGTCCGCGCGTTGGCCCAGAGGGCGACGAACGCGACCGCGGGCACGAAGAGGATGGGGCCCATGGGCCGGACGAGCCGCGCTCCCGGGCGGAGGGGCACGGGACGGGCCATCCGGACGAGGAGGGCGGAGAGGAGGACCGTGACGCCCAGGAAGAGGGCGAGCGCGTCGGGCGTCGTGACCGCATCGAGATCTGGCATGCCCACCGCGACGTAGTAGGCGTACGCGGCCACGGCGGGCCCCGGTCCCGTGGCGACGTCCGTAAGGAGCGACCGCCAGGAGAAGCGGCCCCGCTGGACCGCGCGGGCGTGGGTGAGGACAACGAGGGCCGCGACCATGCCTAGGATCAGGAAGTCGGAGAGCTGATGGACGAACGGGAGGAGGAGCAGGAGGAAGAAGGCCAGGGCACGCTTCCTCGGGTCGCGGCGCTCCGCGAACAGGAGCACGACGGTCGGGAGCAGGATCAGCGCGACGGACTCCTTCATCCCCATGCTCGTGAGGGAGAGGAAGCTCCCGAACGACGCGATGACCAGGCCCGCCGCGAAGCCCGCCGCGGGATGGCCCGTCGCCTTCACGCCGAGCAGGTACGCGGGGAGGACCGCGGTCGCCAGGAGGAAGGGCATCACGGTCTGCAGGTAGGCGAGGGGTCCGAGCCCCCCGAGCTGCGCGGTCGACGACCACAGGAGGGAGTAGACGGGCATGAGCTGGTTGTACCAGTTCGGGTCCGCGGGGTCGATCCGCCAGGACCCTGATCCGGCGATCTGGTCGGCAATGCGCGCGAGGGGGAAGCCGTCGATGTTGTAGGGGAGCGGGGAGAAGGTCAGGGGGACGAGCCGGAGCGCGAGGCCGAAGCAGTAGAGCGCGCCGAGGAGCGCGAGGTGTCCCCTCAGTCGCGTAGGACCACCTCCAGGGACGGCGGGCTCTCCCGGGCCGCCGTGCCGCGGATCGATACGGACGGCCGCTCCCTCAAGGCACCCTGCAGGAGGACGAGCTCGGAGAGGAGGGAGACCAGGAAGACGGCCGCCGCGACCGAGAGGAGGCTCACGGGATCGAGGGCCACGCGGACCTCATGGCCGAACGCAACGATCGCGGCGCTCGGGGTCAGGACCGCCGCGCCGAGGAACCCGAGGACCGAGCCGAGGAGGCCTGCCGCGGCCGCGAGGGGCGCGAGCTCTCCGAGGGCCCGCAGCCGCACCCAGGTCGCGGGCGCGCCGAGGGACCGCAGGACGCCCACCGTCGCGCGCCGGTCCGCGAAGGCGCGCGCCTGGACCGCGTGGATCCCGAGGGCGACCATGAGGAGGACGAAGACCTCGAGGCCCCACGCGACGACCTGCACGGAGTTGGACGCCTCGGTCACTCCCTCGGCCACGTAGTCGAGGGGGAGCCGGCCGAGCCCGTAGCGGAGGAAGAGGTTGATGACCCGGGGGTCCGTGGGGAGCGGCGCGCTGTTCACGGGCCCGACGCTCCCGCCCGGACCGGCGACGTGGGCGCTCGCCCCGCGGGCCGCGAGGAATGCGACGAGGGCCGCAGGCTGCGACGTCTCGACGCGGATGGAGTGGTAGACCCCGGAGCCCACCCCCGTGAGGAAGCGGGCCGTCGCGTAGTCGACGAGTAGCTCGTCGTCCGCCGCGGTGGTCGCCCGGTACGTTCCGGCCAGGGGCACCACGTCGAGCCGCGAGACCGAGGAGCCCACGAGGGTGAGCTCCTGTCCGGACGCGAGGCCGAGGCGGGAGGCGAGTCCCGAGCCCGCGAGGGCCCAGGGGATCGTGAGGTGGGACGGCGGACCTCCCACCACGTCCTCCATGCGCAGGAAGACCACCGGGTCGACGCCGCGGATCACCACGGGCGCGCTGCGGAGCGTGCCCAGGGAGAAGATCTCCGGGCTCACGATCTGGGCCCACGTCTGCGCGGACAGGTTCTGGGCCAGGCTGTCGTTGATCGAGTACGGCCCCGTGCCGGGCGTGATCACGTAGACGTCCCCGGCGAGGATCTGCGAGGGGATCCCGGGCACCGCGGTCAGGAGCGGCCACGTGAGCCCGAGGAGCAGGCCGCAGAGGAGGAGGCCCGCGAGCGCGCGCCGGTCCGTCAGGATGGTCTCGCCTCCCGAGACGGGCGGACGAGGCCCATGGCGCGGCGCGCGGGGACCAGGCCGCCGAGCGCGGCGGCCCCCAGGGCCAAGGCAAACGCGAGGGCGACGGGGACGAGGGGGAGCGGGAGGAAGATGAGGTTCGGGAACCCCAGGAGGGGCGCGAAGGACACGATGCCGTGGGCCACGACGACCCCGAGCGCGGAGCCCAGGGTGGCCCCGAGGAGCGCGAGCACGAGCGCCTTGCCCTCGTAGACCGCCGCGACGGTCGACGAGGGGGCGCCGAGGCTCCGCAGGGTGCGGATCTCCTCCTTCCGGAGATGGACCTCCAGGCCGATCGCGTTGTACGCGAGGAGGCCGATGATCACCGCGAGCACGCCTCCGAGGCCGAGGAGGACGGAGCGGGCCTCCGCGATGCTCGCCTGGGTGAAGCCGATGGCCCCCACGGTCTGCAGCGGGCTGAGTCCGAGCCGGGCGACCAAGGCCGCGTTCAACGGGGCGGGCGTGACCACGGCCTGGGCCGGGCCCCCCTGGGACGGGCTGAGGCCCAGCAGGAAGTCCGCGCGGACCCAGGCCCAGGTGTCCGGCAGGAACGCGGGTCGCGCGGAGGGTGCGGCCGCGACGGAGAGGCTCTGCGCGGGAAGGCCGAACAGGGTGAGGTTGGCCGTCGCGCCCGGCGCCAGGCCGCTCGCGTTCTCAATCTCGTGCCGGAGTCCCGTGTCGATCGCGAGGTCCTGGGGACCCGCGGGGAACGGGACGGTGGCGTTCCCCGCATGGTAGGTGGTGAGGGACGCGGCGACGACTTGCAACGTGAGGCCGTTCACGGCGAGCGTGCCCATGTGGGCACGGAGGACCGCATAGTCGGTCGGAATCGCGGTGAGCGCATTCTCGTCGATCGCGCTCAGCAGGAGATCGTCCCCGTGGAGGTACACCGTGGGCCCCGCTGAGAACCGGGCCGTCACGGAGTCCACCCCTGCGCCCAGTCCGTCCACGAGGCTCAGGGAGCCCACGAGGACCATGCACGCGAGGGCGATGGCCCACGCGGTCCACCGCGTGCGACGGTTGATGCGCGTGGCGAGGCGGAGCACCGGCCTTCCCATGCGTTCCTCCTGCGCTGTATGGCGGGGCCGCAATAAGCCTTCTCCGCGGACCGCAAGGGTCATCTCCGCACGTCGCATCGGCTCCCGGCGGATGTACGCGCTGGGCGAGCTCGGGATCGGCCTCGGTCTCGCCTGGCTCGTCTCGTACCGCAACCGGGCGTCCGTGGACTTCCGCCTCGTCCTCCTGGGCTCGATCCTCCCCGACCTGATTGACAAGCCCCTCGGCGCGATCCTCCATCTCGAGGCCCGCCTGTGGGCGCACACCCTCCTGTTCCTGGGGGCCCTCCTCCTCGTGTGCCTGTGGCCCGCGTTCCGGGGACTGCGGTGGGTCGCGTTCGGGGACGCGGTCCATCTCCTCGTCGACCTCATCTGGGAGCAGCCCCTCGTGGCCCTCTGGCCCCTCCTGGGTTGGGCATTCCCGGCCGGCGAGCAGAGCTTCGAGAGCTACTTCGAGATCCTCCTCACGGACCCCTACGTCCAGTTCGGCGAGATCGTCGGCGGCGCGATCCTCCTCGCGACCGTCTGGCGGTACCGCCTGTACCGGGGAGCCAACCTCAAGGCGTTCCTCAAGGACGGCCGGCTCGCGCTCCCTGTGTCGCCCGCAGGAACGGTCGGCCCGCCGTGATTTCGGGCCTGCGTATCTCGGTCATGTCGCCGCTCCACCAGGCAGGCCCCACGCCCTTTCGGACCGAGCCGGGTCTATTCTCTGAAGGGCTCAGGCGCGGGCGAGCAGGCCGGGCGCGGCATGGCGTGGCCGAGCCTTCCAGAGCCGGAGGACGAGGTATCCGAACCCCACGGGCGGGATCACCATGAGCGGATTCCCCGGGACGAGCACGAAGTCGAAGACGCAGAAGAACCCGATGACGCCCGCGACGAAACTGTACTGGAGCCTCTCGGACTCAGGACCCTCCCCGATACGGCGTACGACGAGGAGCACGAGGAGGAGCAGGAGCGTCCCCTCCCCCAGGGAGATGATCGGGAGCCCGCCGAGTGCGGGTCCGCCCGCGTAGACGATGAAGGACGCCCCGATGAACGCGAACCCGGCGACGAAGTACCCGCGGGCCGAGAACGGCCGTCCCGTTATGGGGACCCGCCGCCACCAGCTCACGGAGCCGCGAGCCGCGGCGAACGCGAGGAGGGCGATGGCCACCAAGGCCGCAACGTACTCGGGTCCCGCCTCCCGGTACGGACTCGCCGCGTGCACCAGGGCGTTGATCGTGAACGCACATAGACCCAGGAGGACGACCGCAAGGTAGACGCCGCGATCGGAGAGGAGGGGTCTGCCCTTGAGGTCGGGCCAGCGCCACTCGATCAGGAAGATGGGAATGGCGATCGAGCCGAGCGCGTGGAACTCGGGCAACCACACGGCCCAGAGCCAGTTGACCCCGAAGTCGCGGCCGTACCAGCCCAGGGTGCCGAGCTGGGGCAGGGTCGGGTTGAAGAACGTCGTCACCCCGAGTCCCTCCTCGACGATCCCGTACGCGGCTCCGAGCAGCAAGATGCAGAGCCATCCCTTCTTCCATCGCAAGGAGACCTCCCTCACGACGAGCACGCCGCTGCCGTAAAGCCAGATGTTGAGGAGGGCCTGGATCGGATTCAGCCAGCCCTGGGGCGGTGTCGATCCCGTGATCCCCTCCGGGAGCAGCGCGGCCAGGAGGACCAAGGAGAGGACGAGCCGGCGGTTCGACGGCACGGCGGGCGACGCCATCGGGACCCGGGTCGGTGTCGGGGCTCATAAAACCCGCGGGAAGAGTCTTGCCTCCGAAAACATGGGGACCGGGCGTGGACACCCCTTCGCGCGCTCCCCCGCGCGTTGCGCAACCTCGCGCGAAGCGCGAGCTGTCCGCCGCTTCTCGTCGCCGCGAGGCCGCGGTACATATTGTCTTAGAACAACCGATTTGGGTCGGACGGGAGTTGGCCTGGCCATGACGCCCCTGGACTATGGGCGGCTGCTCTTCGCCCTCACGCTCGCCGTGCACTCCCTGTTCCTCATCGTGGGCATCGGCCTCGCGTTCTTCATCTCCCTCGCCGAGTTCCTCGGCATCCACAGGAAGAACGAGGACTACCTCCGGATGGCGCGGAGCTGGTCCCGCGGCTTCGTCGTCCTCTTCGCCATCGGTGCGGGCACGGGCGTGAGCGTGGCCGTGGAACTGTACCTCCTGTGGCCCAACTTCATGTCCGTGGCCAGCGAGGTCATCATCCTGCCGTTCTTCATCGAGGTCTTCGCGTTCTTCGTGGAGACGATCTTCCTCGGGATCTACATGTACACGTGGGACCGGTTCGAGAACCCCTGGCGGCACTGGATCGCCTCCGTGCCCATCGCGATCGCGTCCGCGGTCTCCGGGTTCCTCATCACCACCGTGAACGCGTTCATGAACGCACCCGCGGGATTCACCCTGACGGGCGGCCAGCTCACCCAACTCGACCCTGTGGCCGCCATGCTGAACCCGGGCGTGCCCATCGAGACCGCGCACGTCCTGACGGCCTGCTACGTGGGGACCGCGTTCATGCTCGCCGCCCTGTATGCTTGGAAGCGGCTCCACGGGGACCGGAGCGGATACGCCTCCCGCGCGTTCCGGCTCGCGATCTCCGTCGGCGTCGTCGCGTCGATCCTGGCCGCGATCGGCGGCAGCCTCTCCGCCTCTTTCCTCGCGGCGAACCAGCCCGAGAAGTTCGCGGCGATGGAGGCCCTGTACACGACGCAGGCCCGAGCCTCCGAGGTCTACTTCGGAATCACGATCCCCATCCCCGGCCTCCTGAGCCTCCTGGCCACGGGGTCGCTCGACGGCGTGGTCACGGGGCTCGACGCGTTCCCTCGGTCCACGTGGCCCGACGTGGGCATCGTGCACACGGCATTCAACCTCGTGGTGACCATCGGGATCGGACTCATCCTCATCTCCGTGGGCACCGTGATCGTGGAGCGCTTCCTGCGGCGGGAGAGGTTCCGGCGTGTGGCGTTGTGGGCCGTGGTCGTCGCAGGCCCCTTGGCCTACCTGAACTTCCTCCTGGGCTGGATCGTCACGGAGGTCGGACGCCAGCCCTGGATCATCCAGGACCTCATGACGGTCCGGGAGGGGTTCACCGCGGCGGGCGACGCGGTGCCCGCCCTCTTCGCCGCGTTCGTCGTCTTCTATGCCGTGCTCCTCGCGCTGACCGTGTTCGTCCTGCGGCGGCTGTACGCGACCCCGCCCCGCGAGCCGCGCGTCCTCCCGGGGGCCTCCCATGGATGACGCGTTCGTCGCGTACATGATCCTGTGGGCCGCGATCGCGGCCTACTTCCTCCTCGCGTCGATCGACTTCGGGGCGGGATTCTACCACCTCCTCTCCCTGCGGCAGCCGGGGACGGAGCCCGTGCGGCGGGCCATCCACCGGTACGTGAATCCGCGCTGGGAGGTGACCAACGTGTTCCTGGTGTTGGTCGTCGTCGGCGCCGCGGCGTTCTTCCCCGGCCTCGTGGGC